>Ga0163153_10000632_pt1 | contig 60653 bp, 51 predicted proteins | sample OliLakLV19MP6IB1_FD_148629 | JGI IMG/M metagenome (GOLD analysis project Ga0163153, IMG submission 148629) | Freshwater microbial mat bacterial communities from Lake Vanda, McMurdo Dry Valleys, Antarctica - Oligotrophic Lake LV.19.MP6.IB-1 | ecosystem: Environmental > Aquatic > Freshwater >... | reverse complement strand
ACATGCAATCCTCAACCCAGCCCTCAGTTTAGATGCTCGACGAAATTACAGAAAAATTATTGCACGGCCTCTGTGCCGAACACTACTGCACGAAACTCCTAAACCTGATCTGCAGAAAAAAGAGTAACGACAGCGGCACAGAACTCATACTGCCTAGCTGTTTGAGGCAAGCCGATCACTTCGTCCGCACTGCCAAGCGTATTCAAATGAAGTGCATCCGCATGGTTGACGTCGATATCTTCCGGCAATCATAATATCAACCAATCGTGCAAGCCCTGTCTTTTTCTTCCGTTGGCGGAGCAGTCGTGCGCGCCGTTCCCGCGTTCGCATCCCTGCTTCTGATCGGCCACTGCGGCCTCATCCCCACTTCAGCCACGGCCGCCGTCGCTGACCTGTCGAAGCTCCCGCCGGCCGCCACGCGCCCGGTTGATTTCACGAAGGACATCGAGCCGCTGCTGGCGAACAACTGCCATTCGTGCCACGGCGCGAAGAAGCAGGAGGCCGGGCTGCGACTGGACTCGAAGACGGACGCACTGAAAGGCGGCGAGGAGTTCGGCGCGATGGTGCTGCAACCGGGCAAGAGCGCGGAGAGCGTGCTGATCCAGGCCATCGCGCATGTTCATCCCGATCTCAAGATGCCTAAGAAGGGCGAACGCCTGACATCCGAACAGGTCGGGCTGGTCCGCGCTTGGATTGATCAAGGCGCAGCTTGGCCCGAGAGCGCGGTGGCGTCCGGCAAGAAGAGCGCGAAGGATCATTGGGCGTTCCATTCACCGGTGAGGCCGAAGGTTCCCGTGGCGCAGGACAAGAACTGGCCGCGCATGCCAGTGGACAACTTCATCCTCGCGAAGCTCCACACCGAGAAGCTCAAGCCCTCGACCGAAGCCGACCGCGTCACCCTGCTGCGTCGCCTGCATCTCGATCTCACCGGCCTGCCGCCGGCCATCGCCGACGTGGATGCCTTCCTCGCCGACAAGACGCGGGATGCCTACGAGAAAGTCGTCGAGAAACTGCTCGCGTCGCCGCACTACGGTGAACGCTGGGGCCGCCACTGGCTCGACGCCGCGCGTTACGCGGACAGCGACGGTTACGAGAAGGACATGTCTCGAGAGATGTGGCCGTATCGGGATTACGTGATCAGCGCATTCAACAAGGATCTGCCCTACGACCAGTTCATCATCGAGCAGTTCGCCGGCGACATGCTGCCGAACGCGACGCAGGATCAAATCGTCGCGACCGGTTACCTGCGCAATTCAATGGTGAACTTGGAGGGCGCGATTGACCCGGAGCAGTTCCGCATGGAGGCGATGTTCGACCGCATGGACGCCCTTGGAAAAGGCGTGCTCGGCCTCACCATTCAATGCGCGCAATGTCACACGCACAAATTCGATCCACTCACACAGGACGAGTATTACAAGCTGTTCGCCTTCCTGAACAACGACCACGAGGCGCGTCCCGTGGTTTACAGGCCGGATCAGCAGATGAAGCTGGCCGATCTGCACCGGCAGATGGACAACATTGAAAAGGATCTCCAGCATCGCGTGCCGGACTGGGAGAAGCGCATGGCGGCATGGGAGGATTCCGTTAAGAACGACCAGCCCGAATGGATTGTTTTGACCCATCTCGATCAGGAAGGCGACAAGTCGCAGCGCTACGAAATGCTGGACGACGGCTCGTTGCTGGCCTGCGGCTACGCGCCGACGATCTTCACGCAGTGGTTCCGCACGACCAATGATTTAAGCGACGTGACGGCGTTCCGTCTCGAACTGCTGAATGATCCCAGCCTCCCTTACAACGGGCCGGGCCGCGCTTTCAACGGCACCTTGGCGTTAAGCGAATTTTATGTCGAGGCCACCGACCTCAACGCGCCCACCAACAAGGCAAAGGCGAAGTGGGCCTCTGCAACTTCCGATGTCGAGCAACCGGTGCGGGCGCTGGAGAGCAACTTCGACAACAGGTCCACGAACAGCCGCACAACTGGCCCCATCAAGTTCGCCATCGATGGGAACGACAAGACCGCATGGGGCATCAATGTCGGACCCGTCCGCCGCAATCAGGAACGCAAAGCCGTGTTCGAGGCGGAGAAGCCCATCGGCTTTGGCGGGAAAACTTACTGGCGCATCGGGCTGAACCAAAGCCACGGCGGCTGGAACAGCGACGACCACATGAACAACAACCTCGGCCGGTTCCGCATCAGCGCCACCAAGGCCGCAGGCGCGAAGGCCGATCCGCTCTCGAAGAAAGTCCGCGACATCATTGCCACCGTGCCGCTGGAGAAACGCACCCGCGTCCAGCAAGCCACCGTCTTCGCCCACTGGCGCACGACGGTTCCGGAATGGAAGGACGCCAATGCGAAGCTCGAAACGCTTTGGGAACAATGGCCTGACGGCGCGACGAGCATGACCTTGCTCGCGGGCAAAGAACGTCCCACCGCCGTGCTCAAGCGCGGCGACTGGCTCAAGCCAAGCAAGACTGTCACCGGCGGCGTGCCCTCCTTCCTCCATGCGTTGCCGACGAACGCGGACAACTCGCGCCTCACCTTCGCGCGCTGGCTCGCGGACAAGAAATCTCCGACCACCGCGCGGTCCTTCGTGAACCGAGTCTGGCAGGCGTATTTCGGCACGGGCATCCTCAGCACTTCTGAGGATTTCGGCGTCCAGGCCGACACGCCGAGCCATCCCGAACTGCTCGACTGGCTCGCCGTCGAGTTCATGGAACCGAAGATCAACGATGCCGGCAAAGGCAAGCTGAAGCCGTGGTCCGTGAAGCACATTCATCGGCTCATTGTGAACAGCGCAACCTATCGCCAAAGCAGCAAGGTGACGCCGGAACTCTACGCGAAAGATCCTTACAACCTTCTGCTTGCCCGAGGACCGCGCTTCCGCGTCGAGGGCGAGATCATCCGCGACATCACGCTCGCCGCGAGCGGATTGCTGAACCCGAAACTGGGCGGCCGCTCGGTGATGCCGACCGCACCTGAATATCTCTTCCAGCCGCCTGCGAGTTACGCACCGTTTCCGTGGAAGAACGAGATCGGCGACGAGAACTATCGTCGTGCTCTCTACACCTTCCGCCGTCGCTCGACGCCCTACCCTGCCCTGCAAACCTTCGACGTGCCGAACGCCGACATTTCCTGCGTCCGCCGACAGCGCAGCAATTCACCGCTCCAGGCGCTCGTCTCGCTGAACGAACCGATCTTCGTCGAGTGCGCCCAGAATCTCGCGCGTATCACGCTTGCCGAAGGCGGCACGACAGACGATGCGCGCATCACCTACGCCTTCCGTCGCGTCCTCGCGCGCCAGCCGGACGCCGAGGAGAAACGCGAACTGCTCGCCCTTCTCGACAAGCAGAAGCAGCGTCTGGCCGACGGCTGGCTGAACCCGAACGAAGTCGCCACCGGCAAACCGGAACTCGCGAAGAACCTCCCGAAAGGCGTGTCGCCCACGCAGCTCGCCGCCTACACCGTTGTCTCCCGCGTGCTGCTGAACCTCGACGAAACGATTACGAAGGAGTAGGGAGCTCTCGTGAACGACGCTGATCTCCATCAGTTCTATCTGAACTTCGTCGCACGCCTGCGCGGCAAGGGAGTGCTCTGTGCGATCACCAGCGGACTGGCCTGCGTCCATTTTGGCGTGGCAGAAACCACCAAGGATTGCGACCTGCTGTGTCATCCGGGTTCCTTCGCCGTTCTGCTTGATGAACTGGCGAAAACCCCAGTCAACGGCCTAGCCTGCCGTTATCGCGGCTACCTCAGCCCGCCTCTCGACGAACGCTGGCATCGCGGCGGCTGGACCAGCCACTTCAACTGGGGTCGGGGACCGGGAGCCGTGACCCTCGATGTATTTGGACGGGCTTTGCGAGGCTCTACTCCTTGGCAAAATGAACTGTCCGGCCTGTATGCCAGCCCTCACATCGTGGCGGAGATGAAACGGACCAGTCGCGACAAGGACTGGCCTTTCATCACCGCGCTTGGCACGCGTCTCATCGAGATGGGAGACGGGCGCGGATGGCTGCATGTATTCGATGAGGAGATTCTGAAGGAACTGTTGCGCGATTACTCCTGCCCGCCGGCCATCGCCAGCCTCCGCCCGGCCCTGATGCTGGCGAACAGCGCGGATCGGCGGCTAAAGATTTCGCTGCTGGCTGAACGGCTGTTTTGGGAGCAACTGGATGCACAGCGCATCCGCATTTACGAACGCGCCCTTCGTCCATACAACACGGCCGTTCGCAAGGCCATGGTCCCGGACACCTCAAGTCTTTCAGAAGAGCACGAAATCCGGCTGCGCTGCGCCCTCGATCATCTGGCTCCATCTCCCCTGCAAGACTACGGAATAGAACGTCTGATCGAAGAGGCGAAGCACGCGGCCATCGCTGAGAATGGACTCGTCCCCGAAGCCGCTCAAATGCTGCCGGATGTCACGGTCAACTTTTCCTTCATCTCATGATGCAAGCTCCTTTCCGACTTGAACCCCGGTCCGCGCACCAGCGGCGAAAGTTGCAAGCCATCCTGCGCCGCTTTCAAGAGCGCGCCTTCGGCGAAGAACTCGCCCGCGTGAACCTCGATCTGTCCGAGACCGAACGGATCGCCTACGTTTCGTGGATGCGCGAAACATCCCGCCAGCACGGCATCGACCTGCGCGCCCAGGGCACCCACGCGTGGATGGACCGTCTCGAAGAACAGCTCGCCAAAGAGCCCATCGAAAACTGAATCATGAACTGCCAGTCCCATCTCTATCGCGGCCAGGATCCGCGCGACGTCACGCGCCGCTGGTTCCTCCAACAATGCGCGGTCGGTCTCGGTGGCCTCGCGCTGGGCAACCTGATGACCGGGAACGCCGGTGCCGCCATCACCGGCACCAATCCGCTCGCCGCGCGCAAGCCGCACTTCGCCGCGAAGGCCAAGCGCGTCATCTATCTCTTCCAGGCGGGCGGGCCGAGCCATCTGGAGATGTTCGACAACAAGCCGGGGCTTGCGAAGTGGGACGGCAAGCTGCCGCCGCCAGAGCTGATCAAAGGCTACCGCTCCGCGTTCATCACGCCGAATTCCACCTTGCTCGGGCCGAAGTTCAAGTTCGCCCGGCACGGGCAGAGCGGCGCAGAGCTCAGTGAGATCCTGCCGCATCTCGCGAAGGTCGCGGACGAGATCGCCATCGTGAAGTCCATGCATACGGACGCCTTCAATCACGCGCCCGCGCAGATCATGATGAACACCGGCTCGCAGTTGTTCGGCCGGCCGAGCTTCGGTTCCTGGGCCACCTACGGCCTCGGCAGCGAGACTCAGGATCTGCCCGCGTTCGTCGTGTTCAGCACCGGCGGCAAGGGCACGAGCGGCGGTTCATCGAACTGGGGCAGCGGCTTCCTGCCGTCCGTTTACAACGGCACTCTCTTCCGCAGCACGGGCGATCCAGTGCTCTATCTCTCAAACCCCAAGGGCATGGACGACGAGGTGCAGCGCGATTCGCTCAACACCATCCGCGCGCTGAACCAGCGGAAGCTCGACTCCGTCGGCGACCCGGAGATCGCGACGCGCATCAATTCGTTCGAGATGGCTTACAAGATGCAATCGAGCGCGCCGGACCTGATGGATCTCTCGAAGGAGCCGAAGCACATCCTTGATCTCTACGGCGTGGAGCCGGGCAAGGTGAACTACGCCAGCGCGTGCCTGCTCGCGCGCCGGATGATCGAACGCGGCGTGCGCTTCGTGCAGATCTTCCACGAGAGCTGGGACCAGCACGGCGGGCTCGTCGGCGACTTGAAGAAGAACTGCAAGAACACCGACCAGGCCAGTGCCGCGCTCGTGCAGGATCTCAAGCAACGCGGCCTGCTCGAAGACACGCTCGTCATCTGGGGCGGCGAGTTCGGCCGCACGCCGATGGTGCAAGGTGGCAACGACGGGCGCGATCATCATCCGAATTGTTTCTCGATGTGGATGGCCGGCGGCGGCATCAAGCCCGGCCTCACGCTCGGCGAGTCCGACGAGTTCGGCTTCAACGCCACGAAGGACAAGGTCCATGTCCACGACCTGCACGCGACGCTGCTGCACCTGCTGGGCTTCGATCACACGAAACTCACGTATCGTTTCCAAGGCCGCGACTTCCGCCTGACGGATGTGCATGGCGAAGTCGTGGAAAAGTTACTGGCTTGAGGAACAGCGGAGCGCCGGTCTCCGACCCGGCGCGTTTCAAATCCGACTCACCGCGCCGGGGTCGGAGACCGGCCCTCCAAACCTTGCGCCACCTCTGCCCATCCAATACCTTCCGACCATGTCAAACGCCGAGTTAACCCAAGCCGCGATGGCCCTTCCGGCTGAAGACAGGCTTGAACTCGCCCGCCGGTTGGTGGAAAGCGTCGCGTTGCCAGAGTCGCTGACTTCGGCCGTCGCCGAGGGGATTCGTCGCATTGAAGATGTTGCCACCGGCCGCACCCCCGGCCTGACTGAGGAACAATTGCGCGCGGCCTTGCAATGAGGGTTCTGTTTCATCCGGAGTTTCCGAAGGACATCCGGAAGTTTGAGCGGGATTACCAAAGCATCTCCGAGGGACTCGCCGTCCGCTTCCGCCACGAGATCGACGAAGCGCTGAATGCAATCAAGCTCTCTCCCCAGGGCGCGGGACATTTTCTCCAGACCGGTTCAAAGGTCGTAACCGCATTTCGGCGGCGAAACCTGAAAGCGTTTCCCTTCTTCATCCTCTACGGCATCACAGACGACGCCATCATCATCGGCTCGTTGATTCCAAGCCGCACCGATCCGCTGACTTGGTTGACCCGTTTTGATGACTGAAACCCGGTTAATCGGAGCCTCGTTACCTCGGCTGCTACGTGAGTTGATTATATGAATCTCCAAAACAAAATCGCCCTCGTCACCGGCGGCACCAAGGGCATCGGTGCGGCCACCGCCATCGCGTTCGCGAAAGCCGGCGCGGATGTCGCCATCAATGGACGTTTCGATGACGCCGACGCGCAGGCCACGCGGCAGGAAATCCAGAAGCTCGGTCGCCGCTGTGAAATCATCGTCGCGGACTGCGCCAAGCCGGACGATGCGAAGCGTTGCGTCGAGGAAACCGTGCAGAAGCTCGGCGCGCTCGATGTGCTCGTGCATTCCGCAGGTGGACCGGTGAATGGCAAGCTGTTTGAGATTTCACCCGACGACTGGTATGGCGCGTTCGACATCCACGTTCACGCCATCTTCCACCTCTGCCGCGCCGCGCTGCCGCTGATGAAACCGCGCAAAGAAGGCGCGATCATCCTGGTCTCGTCCACCGCCGGAATCCGCGCCGTCCACACGAACATCGCGTATCAGGTCGTGAAGGGCGCGCTGCCGCACTTCGCCCGCGCCCTGGCCCGCGAGTTCGCCGACGACAACATCCGCGTGAACTGCGTCGCGCCCGGCGTTGTCCGCACGCGGTTCCACGCGAACATGAGCGAGGCGCAGAAGAAGCTGAACCTCGAACAGCGCATCCCGCTGCACCGCGAAGGCCGGCCCGAACAGGTCGCCAGCCTCATCACCGAGCTTGTGACCAACGACTACATCACGGGTGAGACGTTTACGATTGATGGCGGGCTGACCATGCGGATTGCGTGAACTGGAGCAACAGAGTTGCGAAAGATGGTAGCTCATGGCGTAAGCCGTGGGGGGGAAATGTCCCTCGAAGATTGAGCCGCAGCGCGGCGATAGAATGAAGGCGGGTTCAACGCACTCTGTCGCCCCACCGGGGCTTAGGTTGACTACCTGCCCGTAACCCACGGCTGATGCCGTGGGCTACCATCTGCCGCTGCTCCGCAGCTTGCAGAGAAAACCTCAAAGACTCAGCGCCCCACGACTTCCACTGCCTCCACGCAACGCCCGCAGAGCGTCGGATGTTTCGTGCTGGCACCCACGTCTTCTTCGCAGTGCCAGCAGCGTTCGCATTTCTGGCCGAGCGCCTTGCTCACCACGATGTCAAGCGTTGGTTCGCCATTGCCAGGTTCGGCGTGGACTTCGAGCTGCGAGATGTTGATCAATTCGCGCAGCGCTTCCAGATGCGTCTTGCCATCGATCAGCAGCGGGTTCGAGCCGGTCAACGTGACCTTCGCTTCGAGCGACTTGCCGATGGTCTTCGCCTGGCGTTCCTTTTCGAGGCTCGGAAGGACGAGTTCGCGCAGCTTGAACAAGCCCTCCCATGCGCTGCGTTCGGCATCGGAGCGCTGGAGCGCGCCCGGCTTCCAGGTCGCGAGATGCACGAACGGCAGGCCCGCCTTGCCGGGAACGAACTCCCACGCTTCGTCCGTCGTGAAGACAAGGATGGGCGAGAGCATTTCGCACAGGGCGGTGACGAGACGATGAAGCGCGGTCTGCGTCGAGCGGCGGCGCGGCGAATTCGCGGCGTCGGTGTAACAGCGGTCCTTGATGATGTCGTGGTAGATCGAGGACAGCTCCACAGCGATGAACTGGCTGACCTTTTGATACACGACGTGGAACTCATAAGCGGCGTAGGCGTTCCTCACGTCGTCTTCCACCTTCGCAAACTCGCCGAGAACCCAGCGGTCCAAACCGGTCAGGTCCGCGTCGGCGACGGTGTGCTTCGACGGATCGAAGTCGTAGAGGTTCGAGAGCTGGTAGCGCAGCGCGTTGCGCAGGCCGCGATAGGTTTCGCTGACCTTGTTGACGCGTTCCTCGCTGACGACGATGTCGTTGCGGAAGTCCTGCGAGGCGACCCAGAGTCGCACCACATCCGCGCCGTATTTCTTCACGTAAGCCTCGGCGGTCTGCGGCTTCTCGTAACCACCCTGCCCTTGCTTGCTCTTGGAGATCTTCTCGCGATCCGCGTCCACCATGAAGCCGTGGGTCAGCACCGTCTTGTAAGGCGGCGCACCGTTGCCGGCGAGCGAGAGGAGCAGCGAGGACTGGAACCAGCCGCGATGCTGATCGGAGCCTTCGAGATAAAGGTCCGCCTGGAAGGGCTGGTCGCTGCCGCGCAACTCCGGGCGGCGCGCGATGACGGCGCGAGAGGACGAACCGGAATCAATCCAGACATCGAGCGTGTCGCTGGATTTCGCGGCGGCGTCCGGGCCGGTCCAATCCTCCGGCTTCACGAGCAACCACAGGTCGCCCGCGCTCTTCTCGAACCAGATGTTCGAGCCGTGCTTCTCGATGAGATCGGCGGCGTTGCGCACGATGCGCGCGTCGAGCATCGGGTTGCCCTGCGCTTCGTAGAACGCGGGGATCGGCACGCCCCAGGTGCGTTGGCGGCTGATGCACCAATCGGGACGCGACTTCACGGCGGACTCGATGCGGTTCTTGCCCCAGTCCGGAACCCAGTTCACAGAGTTGATGGCGTCGAGTGCGGAGGCGCGGAACTTCTCGTGATCGATCCTGATAAACCACTGGTCCATCGCGCGGAAGATCACTGGCGTCTTGCTGCGCCAGCAGTGCGGGTAGCTGTGATGATAATTCTCCTGCTTGAGCAGCGCGTGGCGAACGCGCAGTTCGTGCAGCACGGCTTCGTTCGCGTCGCTCTTGCCGTGCTTTTCCAGGATGCTCTTGCCAAGCATCTCGGCGGGCATCTGCTGCTCCACCGGCAGGTCGTTCGTGTGCGCGAGCGCGCCGTCGTCATTGACCGGCGAATAGATGGGCAGGCTGTTGCGGCTGCCGAGACCGTAGTCCTCCAGACCGTGGCCGGGCGCGATGTGGACGAAGCCCGTGCCGGTGCCGTTCTCCACGAAATCATCGCCCGCGAAGAGCCTGCCGGTGCGATTGCAGAACGGATGCTGATACTCGAACTGCGCGAGCTCCGAGCCGTCGAGGCTGCGCAGGATTTGGTAATCCGCCCAGCCACACTTCTCGGCGACGGTCGGCAGCAGCATCGTGGAGACGATGAAGCTCTCTTCGCCCGCGAGCACGAGCGAGTAATTGAATGTGGAGTTGTAGGCGACGGCGAGGTTCGCGGGCAGTGTCCACGGCGTGGTCGTCCAGATGACGATGTTCACGCCGGGCTGGCCGATGACCGGGAACTTCACGTAGATGCTCTGGCTGACATGGTCGGCGTATTCGACCTCCGCCTCGGCGAGCGCGGTGCGGCACGGGATGCTCCAATACACCGGTTTCTTGCCGCGATAGACGAAGCCCTTCTCCACGATGTCCGCGAAGAGGCGAAGTTCGTCCGCCTCGTATTCCTTGCGCAGCGTGACGTAGGGATTCTCCCAGTCGCCGAGCACCCCAAGGCGCTTGAACTGCGCGCGCTGGATGTCGAGATACTTGAGCGCGTAAGCCTCGCACGCCTTGCGAATGGTGGCGGCGTCGGCGCTGGTGTCGCCGGCCTTGCGCATCTCCTGCGACACCTTGAATTCGATGGGCAACCCGTGGCAGTCCCAGCCCGGCACGTAGGGCGCGTGTTTGCCGCTGATCGTCTGATGCTTGATGATGATGTCCTTGAGAATCTTGTTCAGCGCGGTGCCGATGTGGACGTCGCCATTGGCGAACGGCGGGCCGTCATGCAGGACGAATTTCTCCGCGCCGGCGCGGGCTTCCTGAATCTTGCCGTAGAGATTGGCGGCCTGCCATTTCTCAAGGCGTTGCGGTTCGCGCGTCACCAGATCGGCTTTCATGGGAAAGTCGGTGCGCGGCAGGTTGAGCGTGTCTTTGTAGTCCATCGTCAGTCTTTCAAAGGATGCGGATGCTACGAAGCACGGGACGAGGAGGCAAGCGCGGGAAACGTGCAGGAGGTGATTGGAAGCGGCACGAGGGGAATTCCCAACGCTGCTGGACGCGCGCCAGCGTCTTGGAGTGCTCCGGCGCTCCGGCGCTTTTTGGAGCGTCCCTAAGTTCTAGCGTTTCCGAAAGCGGCGCAGCAGCGCGCGAAGTCCAAAACGCTGGCGCGCCATCTTGAGCCATAGACCATCCAGCCACTCGAGGACCGTAGGATCATAACAACCCGTCGGACCGTCACGTTCAACCGCACCTTAAAGCGGCCCGCAGCGGTGGTGGCCAAGAATTGCATTGAATCCGGCGCGGAACAGAATACTCCTTTTGCTGTGGCCCGGCAGGCTCGTCCCGCTTGGCCCTCACAAATGCAACCCGGCAAACAGTTCGTGTCCACGACAGCGCTCCCTCCAGCGCGATAAATCCCCGAGATGAAACCCACCGACTTGCGGGGCATCCTGCAATACATCCCGCGCTTCCGGGAGAAGACCTTCGTCCTCGCCATCGATGGCGCCATCGTCACCGGAGAGAACTTCGCGAACATCGTTCTGGACATCGCCGTCCTGCGCAGCCTGAGCATCCGCGTGGTGATCGTTCACGGCGCTTCCGCCCAGATCAAATTGCTCGCGGAGGAACAGAAGGTCACGCCCTCGGACATCGACGGCGCGGGCATCACCGACGCGGAGACACTCAAGCTCGCGCTGACCGCCGCCAACCGGCTGACGCACGAGATTCTCGAAGGGCTTTCTTCCAACGATCTGCGCGCCGTCACGACGAACGGCATCGTGGCGCATCCGCTCGGGATCATTCACGGCGTGGATCATCTTTTCACCGGCAAGGTCGAGCGCGTGGATGTGGAGCTGTTCCAGAGCTTGCTGACGCAAGGCATCATCCCAGTGGTGCCGCCGCTTGGATTTGATGGCGACGGAAAGACCTATCGCGTGAACTCCGACCACGTCGCCGTGGCGCTCGCCGATTCGCTCAAGGCCGCCAAGCTGATTTACATCACCACTGCCGACGGCCTCTTCCAGCAGGGCGAGCTGATCCGCGAAGTCCTGGTCGCCGACCTCGATCAAGTGCTCGCCACCCGGCGCAGCGAGTTCATGCCCGCGATGCTGTCGAAGGCCATCCATGCCTCCGCCGCGTGTCACGCGGGCATTCCGCGCGTTCACATCATCAACGGCCGCGTGGATGAAGGACTGCTGGCGGAGGTGTTCTCGAACGAAGGCATCGGCACGCTCATCTACGCGAACGAGTACCAGCAGATTCGCCGCGCGATGAAGAAGGACATCCGCAGCCTCATGCTCCTGACGAAGAACTCCGTGGCGAACGAGGAGCTGATGAAGCGGACGCGGACAATGTTCGAGAAGCAGCTCGGTGATTACTACATCTTCGAGATCGACAAGAATCCGGTGGCCTGTGTCGCGCTCCATGTTTACCCGGAGCAGAACAAGGGCGAGATGGGCTATCTCTACGTCAATCCGTCGCACGAGAACCAGGGCATCGGCCGCAAGCTGATCCAGTTCGTGGAAAGCAAGGCGCGCGAACTGGGCTTGAATGAGCTGATCGCGCTCTCCACGCAGGCGTTCACCTACTTCATGTCGAAGGGCGGGTTCATCGAGGGCACGCCCGACGATCTGCCGGCCAGCCGTCGCGAGAAGTATGACCAGAGCGGGCGCAAGTCGAAGGTTCTGATCAAGAAGCTGAAGTAAGCGGGCGTCGCGACGACGCGTCAAACGCCCGGACGGGCGATTCCCCGCCGCGCGAAGAACCGCGTGGGAGCAACTTTTCCGCTTGCCAGAGGCTTCGCGCATTTCATTCACTAAAGTCAGGCTGTCCGCGCGTTCCAAGGAATTCACCGATCCCCGGTGTTCCGCAGTGAAGCGTCAGCCGAGATTCGGAAATTATGGCCACATCGAAAAGCAAATCTGCCTCAAGCCGCGCCGGCTTGCTGGCTGGCGGGAACTGGATCATTGATCAGGTCAAGCTCATCGACATCTACCCACAGCGCGAACAGCTCGCGAACATCCTGAGCCAGTCGCAGGGTTCGGGCGGAGCGCCTTACAATGTGCTCGTGGATCTCGCCCGGCTCGGCGCGGAGTTTCCGCTGACCGGCGCGGGTCTCGTGGGGAAGGACGGCCTGGGCCAGTTCATCCTCGATGACTGCAAGAAGAACAAGATCGACACGCGCTGCATCCGCACCACGAACGAGGCGTCCACCTCCTTCACCGATGTGATGACCGAGCAGTCCAACGGCAAGCGGACGTTCTTCCACGCGCGCGGCGCGAACGCCCACTGGACTGGAGAAGACCTGGACTTCTCGAAGATCAAGGCCCGGATTTTTCATCTCGGCTACCTGCTCCTGCTCGATGAGCTGGACGCGCCCGACACGAAGTTCGGCACCAAAGCCGCCCGCCTGCTCGCCGCCGCGCAGGAGGCCGGCATGAAGACGAGCGTCGATGTGGTGAGTGAGGACAGCGACCGCTTCGGCCGCATCGTCACGCCCGCCTTGAAGTATGTGGACTATTGCGTCCTGAACGAAATCGAGGCGGGCAAGACCGCCGGCTTCAAGATCCGTCAGCCGGATGGCTCGCTCGACACCGTCTCGCTTCGTCATGCCGCCGGCGCGCTGCTCCAGCAGGGCGTGCGTGAAGTCGTGGTCATTCATTTCCCCGAAGGCGCCTTCGCCCGCACCCGCAAAGGCGAGGATGTCTGGCAGTCTTCCTTGAACCTCCCTGGCAAATACATCGCCGGAACCGCAGGCGCAGGCGATGCGTTCTGCGCAGGCGTTCTGCTCGGTCTCCACGAAGGCTGGGAACTCCAGCGCTGCCTCGAAGCCGGCGTCTGCGCCGCAGCCGCGTCGCTTTCCGAACCCACCTGCACGGGCGGCATGAAGCCTCTCGCCGCCTGTCTCGCCCTGGCCAAGAAATACAAGTTCCGCGCGCCGCTCGAACGTGGCGACTGACGGAGCCGCCTGATTGCCGAAGTGCATCGTGCAGCCGCCGACGTGAGAAGGCGGATGCTTGGAACCGTGCGTTCCTTCGCCTGTCCATGAACCTCAGTTCGGAGCGCCGAGCATTGCTCGGCCCGAACTGACGGAATCTTCCCAAGCCGAGCAGTGCTCGGCGCTCCGCTGCGCGCCATTATTCATGGTGCCTGCACATGAGACACCCCTGCTCTCCGGCAGGACGGCTCGTGTCTTGAACGTGCGTCTCCTCTTCCCACCCAGGTCCATCGAACCAACGCACCTTGCATGAGCGAATCGTCGGACCGGCATGAGTCTGATCCCAAGCCAGAGATCCGCTAAACACGCAAAAGAGCGAGAAAGATGGGAAGGAGAACCTTGCTTCACGTTGATGGGTTGAGTGCAAAGACACTGATTCGCTCCGTTCCTTTTGCGTCCTTTCGCGTGTTTAGCGGACGCAACTTCGGAATTCAGGATTAGCTCAAGCAGCGTCTGGCTTCGAGGATTTCACCGCACAGTCATTCACCACCTTGGTCCCAAGCTGTGTCCTGAAATTGGATGCTTGTGCCTGACAAGACAGCGGATTAGCCCACGGCCAGCGGCTCGATCCCGATTAGCGCCCATCGTCTGCTCCTGCAACTTCCCCTTGGCAAAGACAGTGCTTACTCCCGGTCGGAACTGACTCGTGAACACGCAACGCACAACTCCATCCGACGCCACCCGACGCATCAACGCCTCGTGCGCCGCCGAACTTCTGTGCGTTCTCCGCCTCGGAAAATTCAACCACCACATTCAGGGCAACGCCTGTATGAATGCCTTCACTCGAAACGGAAAGTCCGCATGGTCGCTCACGCTGCTGCTCCCCATGCTGATGCTTCTTGCCGGCGGAGTGAGCGCGCAGCAGCTCGACCTGAACCACAATGGCAACAGCGACGTGTGGGAGACTTTATACGACGCCTCCGCGTTCGCGCCCGACTTCGACTCCGATGGCGACGGAGCTTCCAACAGCATTGAAGCCGTCGCCGGAACAGACCCGCGCGATCACCTTTCACTTCCGAAGATCTCCGGCTATCGCATGACCACCAATGGTCCCCAGGTCATGTTCCATGTGCAGATGGAAGGAACGCGCGGCAAGCGTTTTGAACTGGAGTCCACTTCCGAACTGCCCGGAGCCGGTCCGACCATCTGGATTTCAGAAGGCGCAGTCGTGGCGCGCATGAGTTCCTCCGTGTCGATCTCTTCCCCGGCGGATCGTCCCAGCAAATTCTTTCGCATGAGAATCAGGGACGTGGATGCCGACGGCGACGGATTGTCGGACTGGGAGGAGTATCAGCTCGGCCTCGACCCTCTCGTCGCGACGAGCAATGGCCAGTCGGACAACCTCGGCGTCCGCCTCAATGACTATCGCTACATCACGAATCTTCTGGCCGGGCAAAACCTCGGCAGCCTGCTGACCGTCAATCTCGCTGCGCGTCCCCAAGCCTCCGCCCCCATCTGCGGCATCGCGGCGGGCGGCGCCCCGATCATTGCGGCTTCGATCACTCCCACCGGAACGGGGCTCACAGGCAGTTACTACACGAACGCCAGCGCCACCTACACAAACCTGGTGAACTTCAATGCGACCAATCTCTTCCTCACCACCAACGATGCGATGATCGACTTCACCTGGGGAACGAACACGTCGCCAAATCTGCTCAACGGTAACTACACCGTGCGCTGGACCGGCCAGGTGCAGCCGCAGTATTCCGAGACTTACTTCTTCGAGACGCGGACTGACGACGGGGTGAAGCTCTGGGTGAACGACCAGCTCATCATCGACCACTGGCAGACGCAGAACACCACCTGGACGAACGTCATCACTTTGGTGGCGGATGTCCGCTACAACATCCGCATGGAGTATTTCAACCGTGGCGGCTCCGCGCGCGCGCGCCTCTCCTGGTTCAGCGCAAGCCAGCCCCGGCAGGTCATCCCGTCCACTCGCCTCTATCCGTCGTCCGATGGTTACGCGGTCGGAGGCATTACCAGCCCGTTGAACGCCGTCGGATTTGTCGGGCAGCCGTTCACCTACACCATTACCGCCGCGAACTCTCCGTTCAGCTTCGGTGCGACCAATCTTCCGTCTGGACTGGAAATCACGAACGGCGTGATCAGCGGCATCCCGAGTCTGGCGGGCAGCTTCGACCTCGCGCTCTTCGCCACCAATTCCGTCGGCGTGGCAGATGCGACGCTTCGCCTCGACGTCATCGACACGGGAAGCTCCGTGACGCGTGAGGTCTGGATGAATGCCGCCGGTTCCACCGTGAAGGACATTCCTCTCCACCTCGCGGCCAGCCAGACCAACAGCCTGGGCAATCTCGAAGGCGTCACGAACTTCGGCGACAACTATGGCGAACGAGTCCGCGGCTATCTCGTCCCGCCGACGACGGGCAATTACTATTTCTGGATTGCCGCGAACAGCACGGCGGAACTGTGGATTTCCAATGACGGCGAGCCGGCCAACAAAGTCCGCCGCGCCTTCGTGACCAAGGCCACGACTCCGCGTCAGTGGACACTTCAGCCGAATCAAAAGTCCGGCTGGCTCTCGCTGAAGGCGGGCGGGCGTTATTACATCGAGATCCTGCACAAGGCGGCCAAGGGCGCGAACGACCATTGGAGTGTGGCGTGGCTGCTGGATGCTTACGGCACCAACACCGTGCCCGGCGGCGTGGTCCCCGGCTACGTGCTCGCGCCTTACGTCGAGACGGCACCCACGGAAATCTCTGGAACGCTCTATGCCGCGAACATGGTCGCGCAGTCCGGCGCGATCAGTTCTGGCGTCGGCTCGGCCACGCTGCGCCTGAGCGCCGATGAATCGCAGGCGGTCCTGCGCTTCAGCTACAGCGGCCTCTCCTCGCCGGTCACGGCCAAGCACATTCACGCCGACACTTATCTGGGGAAGAACGGCCAGGGCCAGATCGTCTTCGACATCGACACCGCCACGGCTGAAACCGACGGCAGCTACGTCTGGCAAATCGCTCCCTCCGGTCCGCTCGCGGCGGCGGACATCGTGCAGATCATCAAGCAGGGCAAGTCCTACATCAACGTTCACTCCGCCAATCATCCAGCGGGCGAAATCAACGGACACTTCGGTCTCGCCAACGGAACCGCCCGCTTCTCCCCGCCGCCTGCACCGCCGGCCTGGGTCAAAGACCACTCAAGTTCCAACGCCGCCGTTCGATTCCTACAACAGGCCACCTTCGGAGCCAGCGCGGCGGAGATCAAAGCGATCCGTTCCTCCGGCTACGAAGGCTGGATCGACAAACAGTTCAAACTGAAAATATCCGGTCACTTGACGAACGTTTTTGCCAACGCGAACGCCGACCCTGGCGACATGTATCCCGGTGAACTCACCTTCAACACCTGGTGGAAGCAGTCCGTCTCCGCGCCGGACCAGCTCCGGCAGCGCGTCGCGTTTGCGCTCAGCCAGATCCTCGTGGTTTCCGAGCAGGGTCCGCTGGCAGAAAACTCGCGCGCGCTGTCGGCCTACTACGACATCCTGCTCAAGCACAGCTTCGGCAACTTCCGTGACCTGCTCGAAAACGTCACCCTCTCGCCGGCCATGGGCATCTACCTCGACATGCGCCGCAACGACAAGGGCAACCTCGCCTCGGGCACGCATCCGAACGAAAACTACGCGCGCGAAATTCTCCAGCTCTTCTCCGTCGGTCTGAACCGCATGTGGCCGGACGGCACGCTGGTCATCAATTCGAGCGGTGATCTCGTGCCGACCTATGATCAGGATGTCGTCACCGGCTACTCGCACGTCTTCACCGGCTGGAACTATTGGCAGACCAACCAGGCGAACAAGCGGCTCCCCAGCAACTGGAATCCCAGCGCGAACTACACGAACCCGATGGTGCTCGTTCCCAGCCATCATGAACTGGGAACCAAGCGGCTGCTCGACAACGTCATCCTGCCCGCCGCCCACGGTGTGAACGCAGATACCGGCACGATCAGCTTCGATTACTACTGCTCGCAGGACCTGAAGAAGGCGCTCGACTCCATCTTCCACAACGAAAGCGTCGGCCCCTTCATCTGCCGCCAGCTCATCCAGCGCATGGTGACGAGCCATCCCAGCCGCGATTACGTCTATCGTGTCGTGCAGCAGTTCAACGACAACGGCGACGGCGTGCGCGGCGACATGCAGGCCGTGATCAAGGCCATCCTCCTCGACTACGAGGCGCGCGGCACGAACACCCTCTCGCTTCCCACGCATGGCAAGCAGCGCGAGCCGCTGCTCCGCGCCACCTCCATGGCCCGCGCTCTCGCTGCGCCGGCGCCGGTCAAGGCGACTTACAGACAGACGGGCAGCCAGACCATCACGGTCACGACTTCCAAGCCGCATCGCCTCAGCTCCAGTGACGACGTTTACCTCAGCTTCGCCGGCAGCACGGCTCCCGCGTCGCGCATCTACAACAACGTCTCGATCAGCAACGCGAACACCTTCCGGATCACCGCGCCGGGCGTCGGCGTGGGAAGCTACGCCCAGGCTGGCACGACGATCACCGTCACGAATTCCGGCCATGGATTGTCGATGAACCATCAAGTGTATCTCACGTTCACCACGGGTGGAGCCAAGAGCGGCGTCTTCAAGGTGAACAGCGTTGCCAGCGGTTCCGTGTTCACCGTCATCGCCGCGGACTCGGCGACCCGCGCGGGCAACTGCGCCTTCCCGAAATGGACCGACGGCGGTTTCACGCAGACGGGAAGCAACATCACTTTCACCACGACCGGGCCGCATGGGCTCACTGTCGGCAAGCATGCGTTCATCGCGTTCCCCAACGGCGGTGTCGTGACGAACGGAGCCTATCGCGTGATCAGCGTTCAAAATCCCACGCGCTTCACCATCGTCTGCTTCGCCTCCGCCAGCCGCACGGAGAGCAGCCCGCTCGTGCTGCCGCTGGTCGCCGCGCCGGTGACGCGTTCCGGCAGAGTGACCATCCATTACAGCACCTGGAACATGAACTACACGGACGGCGGCAACAGCTCCAGCCTGTCGCAGACGCCGCTCAATTCGCCCACGGTGTTCAACTACTTTTTCCCGGACTACAAGTTCCAGGGCATCCTGGCTTCTGCGGGAATGACCACGCCTGAGTTCCAGCTCACCTCGGACACCAGCGTCATCCTCCAGATGAACTTCCTCACAGGCGGCGTCCTCAACAACGGCAGCAACACGAATGGCCTGAGCAGCTTCACCGGCGGCGGCGGCTCCATCGGCATGGACATCGGGCCGTGGATGACTCCTGCCGGCACGGCGAACGCGGGCATTCCGGGAACCGTCGATGCGCTGAACACTCTGCTCTGCGCCGGGCAGCTCTCGGCCGCCGCGAAGTCCATCATCGTCAACTACGTCGCGGACACGGCGCGCTTTCCCTACGCCTCCCCCACGCCCACCCACGCGCAGATGCGCGACCGCGTGCGCGCCATCGTGCATCTCATCGTCAGCTCGCCGGAATTCATCGTTCAGAGATAAGCCTATGAAAGACAAATCTGTCTCCGTCATCACGCGCCGCGGATTCATCCGGCAGGCCGCCTGCGCCGCGCTCGGCACCGGCGCGCTCAGCGCCGCCATCGGAGACCTGCGCTTCATCAACTCCGCCGTCGCCCAGAGCGCCGTCACCGATTACAAGGCGCTCGTCTGCATCTTTCTCTCCGGAGGAAATGACGCGAACAACCTGATCATCCCCACCATTCCTTCCGAACACGCCGACTACGCCGCCATCCGCAGCGACGTCCTCGCCATCCCGATTTCCGGCGCTCCCAACGTCGCCATTCCTCTGTCGTCGCTCAGCAGCGATGGGCACGACTATGGTCTTCACCCCGCGTGTCCTGAGCTGGCGACGTTGTATGGCGAGAACAAGCTGGCCGTCCTCTTCAACACCGGCACGCTCGTCTTCCCGATGACGCGCGCCGAGTATCGGGCGGGAATTTTGCAGAAGCCTCCGCAGCTCTTCTCGCACTCGGATCAAGTGACGCAATGGCAGACCTCGATTCCGGATCGTCCGCCGTTGACCGGCTGGGGCGGCCGCTGCGCCGACCTGCTCGCCGCCGTGCAGCCCAGCGCCCCGATCTCCCTCGCCGTGACCGTAGCAGGCGCGAACACCTTCGAGGTCGGCAACGTGGTTTCCCAATACTCCGTCACCACCTCCGGAGCCATCAATCTCTCCAGTGTTTCCGGGACGCGCCTGCAATCGCTGACCAACCTGCTCGCCCTGCCTTATCCGAATCTTCAAGTACAGGCTTACGCAAAGGTCGGGGAGCACGCGATTCAGACGGGCAGCCTGCTGAACGCCGCCATCGCCTCGACCGCCGCCACGGATTATTGGACGACTCCTTTCCCCACCACCGTGACGTCGCCAACCGGCGGCAATCCTTTTGGCTCGGGCCTCGCCAGCCAGTTGCGGATGATCGCGCGCCTCATCGAGGCCGGATCGCGCAGCGCGGGCAGCGGCGGCTTCGGCATGAAGCGCCAGATCTTCTTCTGCCAGGTCGGCGGCTACGACACGCACTCCAGTCAAACGCCTGGAGCCGCCAACACCACGGCGGGATCGCACGCGAACCTGCTCGCGGAACTCAGCCAGGGCATGCACGCCTTCCAGCGCGCGATGGAACAGCTCGGGCTGTCGAACAATGTGACGACGTTCACCGGCAGCGACTTCGGCCGGACCTTTCCCGGCAACGGCGACGGGAGCGATCACGGCTGGGGCAGCCATCACCTCATCATGGGCGGCGCCGTCAATGGCCGCCGCACCTACGGACGTTTCCCGACGCTCGCAGTGAATGGTCCCGATGACACGAGCACGGGACGCTGGATTCCCACGACGGCCATCGACCAATATTTCGCGACGCTGGCGACGTGGTTCGGCGTGGACAACAGCAACCTCTCCACGGTCTTCCCGAACCTCGCACGGTTCCCGAGTCCCAATCTCGGCTTCGTATGAATCTAAAATCCACCGTCGTCGGATTCACGTTCCTCGCCGTCAGCCTGCTTTGGATAATCTTCCACGAGAAGCCCAGGCCGCTGCCTGTTCATGCGCCCACAGGTCCAGACTCCACCAGCCGATGGTCCTCTCCAAAACCTCTCGCGCAGTCAGCAAAGTCGATCCAGCCCGCAATTCCGGAGCCTGCGCCGGACCCAGAACCCGAGCCGGAGCCGCTCCCAGCCGTGCTGCCCATTCCCAAGACTGTCGCTCTGGCCGCTGCCGAAGAAACTCCCGCCGGACCTGAAATGAGAGAGCTCAACTCCGGCCTCAATCCCACCGTGGTGCTCGAAAATGTGCGCGGAGTGTTCCGCCAGTATCATCTCCGCTTCCACGAGAATCCGGTCGGCGACAACGCAGAGATCACCCGCGCCTTGACCGGAGAGAATCCGAAGCAGGTCGTCTTCCTCCAGTCCGATGATGGCATGAGGGTAAACGCGCGCGGGGAACTCGTGGACAACTGGGGCACTCCTTATTTCTTCCACCAGCTTTCCCGCACCGAAATGGAAATCCGCTCCGCCGGCCCCGATAACCGGATGTGGACCACCGACGATCTCGTGATGAAGTGAGCCGTCTTTGCACTGGCCATCGCCGGACTACTGAATCAAACCGCGCTTGCGCAGCATGGCGTCCATTGCCTTATCCATCAGCACATCAGCCAACGGCTTCGTCACTTCGTCGAGCGTGGAAGTCGCAGCCTTCAGCCGAACAGGATCGCCAATTTGACTTTGAGGATCTTCCGCCGCCAACAACGTCTCGACGGCGGCGAGCACTGCCTCGACCTGGGCTTGATAGTCAGACTCAACCTCAGCCGCGCACTCGGCCAGAGCGCTCTTCGTTGCGCTCACGGTCTCCGTGGCCTTGAGCTTGGCTTCCACCCATTGACGGGCGCGCACGTCGTCGAAGAAATGCTCCACGGATTCCTCGACCATCCTCTGGACTTCAGCATCGTCCACGTCCACGGCGGATTTCATCTCCACGACCTTCTGCTTCCCGGTGGCAATGTCGCGCGCGAGCACATGCAGAATGCCGTTGGCATCGATCTCGAACTGCACTCCAACTCTCGGCACGCCACGCGGCGCGGATTCGAAGCCGATGGTGAACCGGCCGAGGCTCCAGTTGTCCTTCGCGCGTTCGCGTTCGCCCTGAAGAACATGAATGAGCATCTCGCGCTGATGACCGATGGCGGTGGTAAACGCTTCACCCGCCTTCACCGGAATGGTGGTGTTGCGCGGAATGATGACGTTCATCAGGCCGCCGAAGGTTTCGAGGCCGAGTGAAAGCGGCGTCACATCCAGCAGCAGCACGTTCTTGAATCCGCCGCTGAGAATCTCCGCCTGGATCGCCGCTCCGAGCGCCACGGCTTCATCAGGATTCTGGGAAGTGTTGAGCTGCGGCCCGCCCGCCTTGTGATACTCCGCGCCGAGCCGCAGACCGCCGCGCGTCTCCTCGAACTCCGCGCAGCCAAACCATTCGCCGACCAGCCGTCGCACCAAGGGCATCCGCGTCTGTCCGCCCACGAGAATCACTTGATCGAGATCCTTGGCTTCCAGCTTCGCGTCGGCGAGCGAGCGAACACAATGGGCGCGTGTGCGCTCGATGATGTCGCGGGTGAGGCGTTCCAGTTCATCGCGCGTGAGCTTGTAGCTGAAGCTGAATTCAGGCGTGAGGAACGGCAGCGCGATCTCCGTTTCAGTTTCGGTGCTCAGCCGAATCTTCGCGTGCTCGGCGGCCTCGCGAAGACGCGCGACAAAGGAATTCGTGGCAGACGCAGGACAGGCTTCCAGCCTGTCTCGATCCAACCTGGTGCCAGAAGAACCTCCGCTGCCGCCAGACCCAGACAGGCTGGAAGCCTGTCCTACGAGAGACGGCCCACCGGCTTTCTGAATCTTGTCGGTCAGCCACTCCACCAGCCGCCGGTCCAGGTCATCGCCGCCCAGCCGCGTGTTGCCGTTCGTGGCGAGCACCTGGAAGACGCCGCTGTTCAGTTCGAGGATCGAGAGGTCGAACGTTCCACCGCCCAGATCATACACGGCGATCCTCGAGTGCTCCTTCAAACGGTCGAGACCGTAGGCCAGCGCCGCCGCCGTCGGCTCGTTGATGATCCGTTCGACGGAGAAGCCCGCGAGTTCGCCCGCCTTCTTCGTGGCGTTGCGCTGCGCGTCATTGAAGTAAGCCGGCACCGTGATGACCGCCCGCGTGACCGGTTGGCCCAGCGAAACCTCCGCATCGGCCTTCAGCTTCTTCAAGACTTCCGCCGAGATTTCTTCCGGCGTGAAGGAACGACCGTGCATCTCAACTGTCGCCGGACCCGCGCCCGCGCCCCGGACGGGATAAGTGACGAGCAGTTCCTCCGGTGCGATCTCGTTGCCACGCCGTCCGATGAAACGCTTGACTGAGTAGGCGGTCCGTTCGGGATGCAGCACGCGCACGCGATTGGCCTTGTGACCAACGATTGGCTCAACTCCTGGCGCAGGAAAATGCACGACGCTCGGCGTCAGGCGCTGGCCGTCGGCGTCCGCGATGACCAGCGGGATGCCGCTGTCCACGGTGGCAACCAGCGAGTTGGTGGTGCCGAGATCAATGCCGACAATTCTGCTCATGTCACGAAATGCTGTACGACAGGCGGACGTGGCGCACGCACTATTTGGAGGGCGTCAATAAAACGACGCCCAACGAATGCCTGAAGAAGGCAAAGTTGCCAGGGAACCACTCACTTCCTTCAAACGTTCGCGGGACATGTCGTCAAATCTGATCCACCGCGATCACGCGCAGGATTTCGTCCAGCGTCGTCTGACCTTTGAGCACGCGGCGCAGTCCGTCCTGCCACATCGTCTGCATGCCCTGCTGGATGGCGACGTTCTGAAGCGCGCGCGTCGGCATCTTTTGCAGGAGGGCGTCTCGGAAAATTTCATCGGGCGCGAGGAGCTCAGTCACGGCTGTGCGGCCCATGAAGCCTGTTCCAGAACATTTCTCGCAGCCGACGCCGCGCAGGAATTCCGTCGTGGCGATCAGTTCTTGCGGAACCATTTTTAACAGTCCGACTTCGGGCTGATAAGGCTGTGAGCAGTGCGCGCAGTTCATGCGGACGAGCCGGATGCCCAGCACGCCAATGACGCTGGAGGCGAGCAGGAACGGCTCGATCTCCATGTTGATGAGCCGGGCGAAGACTCCCGCCGCAATGCCGCTATGAATCGTGCTCAGGACAAGGTGTCCGGTGAGGCCGGCCTGCACCGCGATGTTCGCCGTTTCGGGATCGCGGATCTCGCCGATCATGATGACCTGCGGATCCTGCCGCATGAGGGAGCGAAGCGCCTTCGGGTAGGTGAAGTCCTGCGCAGGATTGATCTGCGCCTGGCTGATCATCGGGAGATTGAACTCCACCGGATCTTCGACGGTGCTCACGCTCACCGCAGGGCCAGTGCGCTGAACGATGGTGTAGAGCGATGAATAGATCGCGGTGGTCTTGCCGGAGCCGGTCGGGCCGGTGAGCAGGATCAAGCCGCTCGGACGGCTCAGGAGCTTGAGGTAAATCTTGAGCGTATGAGAATCAATGCCGAGCGCGCTGAGATCAAAGCTGCGGTTGCGCGGGTCGAAGAGGCGGATGACGATCTTCTCGCCGCGCGTCGTCGGGAAGACCGAGATGCGAAGCTCGACGCCGCCGAGTTCAGGCCCGCCCGAGGCATGGCCTTCCTGCGGCAGGCCGGTCATGTAGCTGATGAGATTGGCCATGACTTTCAGCCGGCCAGAAATCTTCTCCATCAGGTCGAGCGGCAGGTGAACCAGCTCCGTGAGCACGCCGCTGAGGCGGATGCGGACCACCAGTGAATTCTCCCACGGCTCGATGTGGACATCGCTGGCCCCGGCCCGGATGGCGTCGGCCACGATGTGGTTCACAAGAATTCCGATCTCCACGCCCTTCTCGGCGGTGTAGTCGGACTGGAGATATTTGGCGGTCTGGTTCATGGGATGTTCTCGATGGCGCTGTCTGTAGCACTGCGGCAGCGCGTGAGGCGAGGATGTTTTTCATCACGCCTGACAAACCCCGTCTTTGGCTTTGAGGAACAAACCGAAACGTGCCATCGTGCTGGCGCTCACCATGAAAACCAGTTGCTTGCTCGCCATCATTTCCCTGTGCGCCGGGTCCGTTCACTCCGCCGATCCCGGCATCAGCGGCTTGGAGTCCAACGGGCTCATTCGCTGGACAAACGCCTTCCCTGCCGGCGTCATGACGGTCGAGATCAAAGGCTCGCTCTCCGCCCCGTGGCTGCCGGGCACAAATTATTTCACCTCGAACACCGTCGGCAGCGCGCGCATCGCGATGACGCCGGGCAACGGCTTCGTGCGCCTGCTCTCGGTGGACATTTCTACCAACACGCCGAATCACTTCACCAACCTGCTGGAGTCGTATGGCGTGCTCGAAACGGTGGCAGGACGCGGGCGCAGCAACACCGACGCGAGCCATTGGCAGCCCAGCTTTGAAGGCGAGTGGGCGACGAATGTTGATCTCTCCCGGCCGCACATCGCGTTCGGTGATCCGCATGGGAACGTCCTCATCGTGGACCAGCGCAGCTCGGCGGTGCTGAAGGTCACGCCCGAAGGCAGGCTCTACACTTACGCCGGAACTCATGTCGCCGGAGACAACGGGGACGGTCCTGACTACGCGACCAACCTGAACCTCAGCAGTCCGAACGGCGGCTGGATGGGCGCGGACGGCACGTTCTACATTCTCGACACGGAGAACGGCAAGGCGCGCAAGGTGGACACCAACGGCATCATGACCACCCTGTTCTCCACCGGACAATCGCTGGGCGATGGACGCGCGTTCTGGGTGAAGAGCGACGAGTCGCTGATCTATTTCGGGTCCGGCCCCACGGAAGTCACCACGCTGAACAAGTGGACGCCCTCAGGCGGCGTCAGCGTCGTCCTTACGGGGTTCGGCGACATGGGAAACATCCTCGGCGACGAGCGCACCGGTGATCTTTACATCAGTGACCGCAACGCCAACCGGGTCTATCGCATGGATACCAACGACAACTTGATTCCCATTGCCGGAAATGGAACGCAGACGGGCGGTGGCGATGGTTTCCCCGCGCTGGAAACCGGATTGATTCTCCCCCGCTCCATTTGGTTCATCCCGAACGGCGGCTACTTCATCGGCGAACACGATCCCGGCAACCGGATTTGGTATGTCGATCCGGCAGGCATCATTCATCGCTGGATGAACGGCAGCCGGAACAATCACCAAAGAGTCGGAGACGGCGAATGGTTTTACGCCAATCCAAACGATCCAAAGGTCTCCCGGGTCCGTGCCGTGAACACCGACCCGTTCGGCAACCTGATTATCACCGAGAGCAACTTCGGCTACGTCAGGCGCATCCGGTTCCAGCGGATGAATCCGTAACGGAGGCGGCGCGAACAAAGCGGGCTTGCAACGGAAACCTTCGCCCGCACAATCCGGCCCGTGGACAAAGCGATGGCTTATCTCGCGGTCGGCATCGGCAGCGCGCTCGGCGGAATGGGGCGCTTCTGGCTCGCTGGGATCATCAGCCAGCGCTGGGGCGACTCATTTCCTTGGGGGACAATCTTCGTGAACATCTCCGGCTCTTTCGTCATCGGCCTGCTCGCCGCGCTCGCTTCCACCGAAGGACGGCTGCCTTCCAAGCTAAGCCCGTTCGCCGTGCAGTTTTTCATGATCGGCATCTGCGGCGGCTACACCACGTTCTCCTCGTTCAGCCTGCAAACGCTGAAGCTCATCCAAGCAGGGAGCATCTCTCAGGCGAGCGTGAACATTGCGTTGTCGGTGATCGCGTGCCTCGCCGCGGTGTGGGCCGGTTATCTCCTCGGCCAGGTTTTCAATCGCTGAAAACCACGGATGGACACGGATTCACACGGATAAGAGGAGAGAGGAAGACACGAATTCCACGAACGTTCACGAATTCGAGTTTCAGCCTTCGTGCTGATTGGTGAAATTCGTGTCTTATTCCCCATCCGTGTTTATCTGTGTCCATCCGTGGTTGAACTGCTGCCTTTAGGTTCACTCACGGTCCGGTCGCGGGCAGCGCACCAGCGTCGGGCGGATGTCGTTGCCGGTCTTCCCGCGCGGGTCGCCGTTGTTGTCGGTGACGATCCAGATCGAATCCTTGCTGACTGCCAGTCCTTCCATCAAGCCGACCGGCAAACCCGTTCGATAGCCGAGACTTTCTTCGATGTCTCCGTAGTCGAACTCCGCCAGCACGCGCCGGGTTTTCGGGTCCACTCTCAGCACCACGCGATGTTGACGGCACAGCACCCAGAGCTCGTTCTCGAACCAGCAGAGGTCCGAGTAATGCAGCCCGAAGAAGCTGCTCTTGGCCGGCTGCACCACGAAGTTCTTCTTCACCTTCGCGCTCGCGAGATCCACCTCGATGATGACGGCAGAGCTGCGCTCGTTGGCGACGTATAGCTTGCCGTTGCCGATGGCAATGCCCTCGAACGAGGCATTCAAATCCACCGCGCTGAAGTAATCCTTCACCGGTGCCCAATCGATGGGCAGCCGGTCCAGTTTGCCGGAGCGCGGGTCGCAGCGGATGATCCAGCGTCGGCGTTCCTCGCAGATGTAGAAGCGGCCTCGATCATCCCGCGCGATGCCTTCCGCATCGAATCCATTGGTGTCGCCGGCCAGTGCGCGAAGGCTGTTGGTGGAGAAACAATCGGTGTAAGGCGTGAGATTCGCCTCGCGTCCACCGGGAAGAAGATCAATGCGATAAAGGAGCGAGTCGCGCTGATTGCGCAAGGTCAGCAGTTCGCCGCTATCGAGCAGGAGCAGGCCGGAGGCGTCGAACTGGCGTCCGTCGGGAAGATTGAGCGAGGTGATTTGTGCCGCCTGCAATCGATGGCGCAGCCAGCCGTGACCGCTGGTGTTTGCAGGGGTCTTGCAGCCGGCGAGGAGAAACGCTGCGACACAGGCGAGGAAGCAAGCTCTGGACATGCCGACAGCTTGAGCACTAATGACAACCAGCCTCAAGCGAAACGTGAGGCTGCGCGACCGGTGCATCCGGGCACTGCCGGTAGCGCAGACCTCCGGTCTGCCGTATCGCAGGTTTGCAACCTGCGGAGGCTGGCCTTAGCGACGACGCCCAGCCGGCTGCAAGCCGGCGACACGGCAGGTCACAGACCTGCGCTACGGGGACAATATTGGATGCGCCCTGAGCCTCCGCGCCCCGCTTACTTCCAGTCGCGGACGGCGATCGTGACCAGGTTCAGCGCCGTGCTCGGGTAGATGCCGAGATAGAGCATGCCGGCGATGCAGGCGCCGAGGGAGAACTTGAGCGGCAGGGAAATCGCGAAGGGCGAAACGTCCGCCGGATCTTTGGACCAGTAGATGGCGCGGATGATGCCAAAATAATAGTAGAGCGAGATGACCACGCCGATGAGCGCCACGCCGACGAGCCAGTAATAGGACGGGCCTTGCTCGATGGCGGACTTCAGCAGCAGAAACTTCCCGAAAAATCCAGCCAGCGGCGGAACGCCTGCGAGCGAAACCATCGCCAGCGTCATCGCTCCCGCCAGCAACGGCGAGCGCTGGTTCAATCCAGCCAGGCCGCTGATGTCCTCGATGTCCGTCGCGCGCAGCACGACCGAGATGACGGTGAACGCCGCGAGCACGGTGAACAGGTAACCGCTGAGGTAATAGAGAACCGCAACCTTGCCAGACTCGCTCATCGCCGCCACGCCGAGCAGCAAAAAGCCGCCGTTCGCGATGCTGGAGTAGCCGAGCAGGCGCTTGAGGTTGCGCTGGGGAATGGCGCACAGGCTGCCGTAGAGAATCGTGATGGCCGACATCGCCATCAGCAGTCCCTTCCAGCGGACGATGAACTCCAGCGGGAGGGCGCTGAAGAGCACGCGCATCAGTAGAATGAGTCCGGCGGCTTTGGAACCTACGGCGAGAAAGGCCGTCGCAGGCGCAGGCGAGCCTTGGTAAACGTCGGGCGCCCAAATCTGAAACGGAAACGCCGAGATCTTGAACGCCAGGCCGCTGATCACGAGAAGCAGGCCGAGCAGGAAGAGCGGCTTGTCGGCGAGGCTCATGGCTTTCGCCGAGAGTTCCGTGAAGTTCATCGTGCCGGACGTTCCGAAGACGAGCGCGATGCCATAGACCATGATGGCGGAGGAGAGACCGCCGAGGATCAGATACTTCACGCCGGCTTCGAGGGAGGCCACGCGGTTCCGCTCGAAGCTGGTGAGGATGTAGAACGTCACCGTGATGAGCTCGACCGAGACGAAGAGCATCGCGAAATCCTTGGCTGAAGCCGCGAACATCATTCCCGCCAGGGCGATGAGCGTGAGGCTGTAGAACTCGGAGATGCCGCTCTGAATCCGGGGCGCAAACTCCGCCGACATCAGGAGAACAATCACCGCCGCCAGGAGGAAGAAGCGCTTGAAGAACAGCGCGGGGAGATCCATGACGATGTTATCGCCGAGCGAAGGCAGCGTGATGTGGAAGGGAGCGTTCGCAATCGTGAACGTGGCGTTCACCGGCAGCCAGATGTAGCTCGACACCAGTATCGCGGCAGCGCCGAGCGCGGCGACGTAGCCCAGCTTGCGCTTGTTCTCGGCGGGCAGCCACAAATCGAGGAGCAGGATGCCGAAGGCCAGCACCAGCACGGCGATTTCCAGACTAATCAGGGCGGTGTTCATCAGGATGAAATATCAGGTTCGCAATCTCGAATTGCCCATTCACTTCGCCTGCGCGGTCTGCACTTTGTTGGCAGGCGCTTTGTCAGCGGTCGCGGTGGCCATCTTCACGATGGCTTCGGCACTGGGCTTAATCTTGTCCGTGAGCAGACGCGGCCAGAAGCCGAACGCCAGCAGCGCGGCAAGCAGGAGCACGAACGGCGTCTTGCGCCAGAGCATGGCGTCCTGAACGTCGTTCCACTTTTCCGACAGCTCGCCGTGCAGCACGCTCCGCACTGCGCGCAGCATGTAGATCGCGCCGATGACCAGTCCGCCCCACGCCGCCGCCACGACGAACCACTGAGCGTGGCCGAACGATCCCTTCCACGCGCCGAACATCACGCTGAGTTCGCCGACGAAGTTCGCGAAGCCAGGCAGACCGCAGCCGGCCATCATCGCCATGACGAGCGCCGCGCCGATGAACGGAAGTTTGCGGAGCAGTCCGCCCATCTCGTCCATGTTCAGCGTGTTCGTCTGCGTGCGGATGTAACCGCTCAACGCGAAGGTCAACGCAGCGAGCAATCCGTGCGCGATCATCACGACCACTGCGCCGGTCACGCCGATGAGGTTCAGGCTCGCGATGCCGAGGAAGACGAAGCCCATGTGCGCGACGGAGGAGTTGCCGATGAGCTGGTTCAGGTCGCGCTGACGCATGGCGACCCAGCCGCAATAGAGAATGTTGCCAAGGCAAAGCAGCGCGAGGACGTTCAGCCACTGCTTCGCACCTTCCGGCATCAGCGGCAGCGCGATGCGGAGGAGGCCGTAGAGACCGAACTTCTTCAGCACGCCGGCATGGAGCATGGCGGTCGCGGTCGGAGCTGCGCCGTAGCCGAGCGGCGCCCATGTGTGAAACGGCCAGAGCGAAACGAGAATGCCGAAACCGAACATCAGCAGCGGGAAGATGAAGTGCTGCGCGTTCGCGGCCATTGGGTTGGCCTTGAAGTATTCGGTCAGCGCCACGATGTCGAAGGTGCGCTGCGCCACCGGGACCTGGAGATAGAGGCCGATCAGACCGACGAGCGCGATGAGCGCGCCGGCACTGAGGTAGAGCGTGATGTTGTAGGTCGCGTAGTTCTTGTTCTCTCCCCTGCCCCACACGCCAATCATGATGAAGGTCGGGATGAGCGCGAACTCGTGGAACGCGTAGAAAAAGAAGAGGTCGAGCGACGCGAACGCGCCGAGGATGCCGCCGGTCATCACCATGAGCAGCAGGTAATAAAGCTTCTCGTTGGTCTTGATCTCCCACGACACGCACGCGGCCGCGAACGCCACCATCGCGCCCATGAAGATCAGCCCGACGTTGATGCCGTCCACGCCCACGAAATAGTTGATGCCGAGCGATTCCACCCACGGAATGCGCTGGATGAACTTGTAGCCGCCCGCGCCGGCTTCAGCGGCTTCGTAGCCGAGGAACATCTTCGTCGCGATCAGCAGGGAACCGAGCGTGGCCAGCAGCGCGACGCCGCGGATGGCCACGCGGGCATCGCGCGGCATCAGCAAAATCACCAGCGCGGCAAGGAAAGGGAGGATGATGATCGAGGTGAGCATGTGGAGATTATTTCAGCGCGAACAGCAACACCAACACGAGTCCCGCCACGAACAGGAAGGCGTAGGTCTGGAGATTTCCGGTCTGCACGAGACGCAGGGCGCGGCCGACGATTTCGGTCGAGCCATGCAGGCCGCGCACACCGAGGCCGGCGATGATCCAGCGGTCGAACCAATTGGCGAGGCGCGAGACGGCTTCGTGCGTGATGGCAATCAGGCCGGAGTAAATCTCGTCGAAGTAGAAGCGATCGCGCATCGCGCGGGAGAGGAAGCCGAGCTTCTCCGGCAACGGATCTTTCTCGGTGTTCGCGTAGATGCCGTAGGCCAGGGAGAACCCAAAAACGGTCGCGCCCAGACCAACGAACGCAGCCAGCGGCGCGTGGCCGAACGGTGCAAACATGGTTTCGAGGAAGTTCCCGTGATGCGCGACGGCTTCCGGCGCGAGCTGGCGACCGAGGAACGAATCAATGCCCCAGAAGCCAGCGAGCACTGTGGGCACGGCGAGAATGACCAACGGCCAGGCCATGACCTTCGGCGATTCGTGCGCGTGGTCGGCATGTTCCGAACGGTGCGCGCCGAAGAAGGTCACGAGAACCAGCCGCGACATATAGAACGTAGTCAGAAGCGCCACCAAAGCGGCGACGATAAACAGGAACACGCTGTGTTCCGAGGCCGTCGCGAGAACCGCATCCTTCGAGTAAAAGCCGCTCAAAGGCGGCACGCCGCAGAGCGCGAGCGTTCCGAGGAGGAAGGTCCAGAAAGTCACGGGCATTTTCTTCTTCAGTCCGCCCATGTGCCAGATGTCCTGCTCGTGATGGCAGGCGTAGATGACGGAGCCCGCGCCGAGGAAGAGCAGCGCCTTGAAGAAGGCGTGCGTGGTGAGGTGATACATCGCGGCAGTCGATCCGGTCAGACCAACGGCCATGACCATGTAGCCGAGCTGCGAGAGCGTCGAGTAGGCGAGGATGCGCTTGATGTCGTTCTGCTGAACGGCCATCAGCGCGGCGATGAGCGCGGTGAATCCGCCGATCCACGAGATGATGTCGAGAGCGCTCCAGCCGTTGAGGAAGCTGAGGAACTCCGGCCAGACGGTGTGCGCGCCGAAAAGGAAGAACACGCGGCAAAGCATGTAAACGCCGGCGGCGACCATCGTCGCGGCATGGATGAGCGCGCTGACGGGGGTCGGGCCTTCCATCGCGTCCGGCAGCCAGACGTGAAGCGGGAACATCGCACTCTTGCCCATCGCGCCGCAGAAGAGAAGCAGGCCGGCGAGCGCCGCTACGCCGCCCCAGGCCTCGGGAGCCTTGAGCAGACGTTGCTGAAGTTCATCGAAGCTGACCGAACCAAGGGTCGCCCAGACGAGAATGATGCCGAGGATGAACCCGAAGTCGCCGAGACGATTCGTGATAAAGGCTTTTTTGCACGCGTCGGCCGCAGAAGGCTTCTCATACCAGAAGCCGATGAGCAGATAGCTGGAGACGCCGACGAGCTCCCAGAAGATGAAGGTCATCACCAGGTTGTTCGAGAGCACGATGCCGAGCATCGAGAACATGAAGAGGCTGAGGCTGCCGAAGTAGCGGCCCATGCAGCGGTCTTCCTTCATGTAGCCGTAGGAATAGATGTGAATCATCGTGCCGACGCCGGTCACGACGAGCAGCATCAACAGGCTGAGCGGATCGAGACGCAGGCCGATCTCGACCTTGAGATCGCCAATGTTCAGCCAGTTTAGCGGCGTGGTCGTCACCATCTTGGTGTCCATCACGACCTGCTTGAACATCACGAACAGCCCGCAGCTCAGGAGGAACGTGAGCGCGACCGCGGCGATGGAAATCTGCGCGCTGAATTTGCCGTCGCGCTTGGTGAACAGCGCGATGCCCGCCGCCGCCAGCAACGGCAGGAACAGAATGATCCAGGCTACGTCTTCAGGTTTGAAATCGTCGAACATTGCGGTCTATTTGTGCGACTTACCCACGCCGTTCTTTGACCTGATTTCCAACCGCGTGACCAGCATCACATCGACGACCTGGTAATCGCCATCAGGAAGGTAAACGTGCATTTCCCGGCCCGTGGGCGAGATGGCCACGAAGTCTTCGTGGACAACCTTGATGCGACCGCCGTCGGCGATATGGAGCACGAACGGCTTGAACGGCTGAGTGTGGAGCAACTTGCGGATCTCGTCGATTTTCATATGGGCTAGAGTTTCATCGAAGTCAGGTCCTCGACGTGGGCGGTCTGGCGTTTGCGATAGAGCGCGACGATGAGTGCAAGGCCCACCGCCACTTCCGCCGCCGCCACGGTGATGATGAAGAAGACCATGACCTGGCCGTTGAGGTTGTTGTTGAAGCGCGAGAAGGCGACGAACGCGAGGTTGGCCGCGTTGAGCATCAGTTCGAGCGACATGTATATCACGATCAGATTGCGCCGCATGATGACGCCGAACGCGCCGAGGCAGAACAGCGCGGCGCTGACGATCAGGTAATGTTCGAGTCCGACAGGCGTTAAGTGCATCACTTCAAATCCTTTTTGCTCAGGAGAATCGCGCCGACCATCGCCACGAGGAGCAGGACGGAAACAATCTCGAACGGCAGCAGGTATTGCGTGAAGAGCAGCTTGCCGAGCGGCTTCGTCGCGCCCTCGGCCTGCGGCTGGAGTCCCGCGCCGACGCCGGAGGTCACAATCGCGCGAACCGCAATCGCCAGCAACGCGCCGACCGACAGCACGCCAGTTACGACACCAAAGGTCTTGATGTGGCGATGAGCCTCCTCCTTCAAGTCGAGGAGCATGATCACGAACAGGAACAGCACCATGACCGCGCCTGCATAGACGAGGATTTGCACCGCCGCGAGGAAGAACGCGTGCAGCAGCACGAACAGTCCCGCCATCGAGATGATGGTGAGCACGAGAAACATCGCGCTCGTCACTGGGTTGCGCGTGAACGGATTCACCACGACGAGTAGGCCACAGAGCAGCGTCAGCGCGGCGAAGAGGTAGAAGAAGATGTCAGTCGTTGCCATGCGCGATGCTCAATCCTTGACGGGAAAACTCTCCTGCTCCTTCGCCTCTTCCAGTTTGTGTTTCCACTTCTGGATGCCGGCGTGCGTGCCGCCGAGCGCGAGCAGTTTTTCCTTGTCGTAAATCATCTCCTGCCGGCTCAGGCCGGTGAGCGAATAGTCCTTCTGCAGGAAGATGGCTTCCTCCGGGCAGACTTCCTGGCAGAAGCCGCAGAAGATGCACCGCAGCATGTTGATCTCGAATTCCAGCGGCATCTTCTCCGCGTTCGCGCGGTCGGCGATCTGGCCGTCGGGACCGGGCGGCGTGATCTTGATGGCCTTGGGCGGACAGACGAATTCGCAGAGCTGGCAGGAGACGCACTTGGTGTGGCCTTCCTGATCGCGCACGAGATACGGCGCGCCGCGATAGTTCTGGCCGACGGTCCACGGGATTTCCGGGTAGTAGCCTTGCGAAACCTGCTTGGCGACGTTGTTGCCCCGGAACAGCGTATCGACCAGATGGCTCGCGGTGATCTTGAACCCGCCGAGCAGCGCCGGCAGATAAAGCCGTTCCCAGAATGTCAGTTTTTCACGTTTAACGATCATGCGCTGGCTTCCTCTTTGGTGGCGGCGCGCTGCTGTTTGAAGAATTCGACCGACGGTTTGCCCAGAGCCAGACCCTTGGCGCTCAAATCCTCGTCCATGTCCGGCCAATGAACTCCGTAGCCGCGACCGGTCAGTTGATAGCTGTCCCGTTGCGCCTGCGTCGCGCGAAAGAGACGCGGGAACCACATCAGGGGAAGCTGGACGGTCCGCCCATCGTCGAAATCGACCATAAGCGTGTCCACCGTGCTCGTGACTCGCGTCACGCGAAGTTCATCCAAAGTATTCATGCCAGGCATTCAAGAGAGTTTGCTGATTTTCTTCCATCACTCGGGCGATTTCATTCAGTTCGTGCCGGCGGAAGCCGATGTTGTTCGCCAGCCGCACCGGGTCGAGCCAGAACTTCGCCTGGCAATCTTCGCGCGCGACACGCACATGCGGCGGTTCATCGCCATCGGCGCTGAAGAACCCGATGCGATACCCAAGGATGCGGAGAATGGTGGGCATGGCTGGTTCATTTCGCCCTTATCCAGAGCACCACCGCCGTCACCAAGATGTTCGCCAGCGCCAATGGGATGAAACGCCGCCAGCCGAGGTCCATGAGCTGGTCGTAGCGGAAGCGCGGCAACATCCAGCGCACCCAGATGAACAGCACCATGAAAGCGAGCAGCTTCGCCACGAATATCCCGATGTGCAGCAGCCCGGCGGCGATGGAGCCGGCGGGTTCGCTGAGGCCGGGCAGCGTCCAGCCGCCGAAGAACAGCGTCACCATCATCGCCGAGGCGGCGATCATCGCGGCGTATTCGCCCATGAAGAAGAGCGCGAATTTCATCGAGCTATATTCGGTGTGGTAACCACCGACGAGTTCCGTCTCGGATTCCGGCAAGTCGAACGGCAGACGGTTCGTCTCGGCAAAGGCCGCGATGAGGAAGATCACGAACGAGATGGGCGAATAAAGAATGAGCCAGCCGTGCTTCGCCTGCCAGGTGATGACCTCGCTCAAGTTCAGCTCGCCGACGATCAGGAAGAGCGGGACGACGCTCATGCCCATCGCGATTTCGTAGCTGATCATCTGCGCGCTGGAACGGATGCCGCCGAGGAAGGGATACTTCGAGTTGCTCGCGTAGCCCGCCAGCACGACGCCATACACGCCGAGCGAGATGATGCCGAACGTGTAGAGAATGCCGACGTCGAGATTCGCGATGACCATCGGCTCATTGCCCAGTTTCGAGCCGAACGGAACCACGGCCAGCACCAGAAACGCCGGCACCATGGAGATGGCGGGCGCGAGCCAGAAGTAAGCCTTGCGCACGTAATTGGGCGTGAAGTCTTCCTTGAGGAACGCCTTCAAACCGTCCGCCATCGGCTGGAAAATGCCCCAGCTTTGGAGCAGCTTGCCGAGGATCGGAATCTTCAAGGCGAGCGGCGGAGCGGTTCGGTTCGGCCCGACGCGGCCCTGAATCCACGCGGAGATTTTGCGTTCCGCCAGCACGGCATAGGCGAACATCGTCAGCACCGCGCCGAAGACGCAGACGACCTTGATGAGCGAGATGATGAGAGATTCCCAGTTCATGCGCGCTTAAAGTTGAACTGACACCCCAGTGTCCCCGAGCGACGCCCACGTCACTCCGTTGAATCCCGGCACCTCAGCCGCCATCTGGTTGAACAAGCCCTCGATGTTCACGAAGCCATTCTGGCCGGTGACGTTGTAAACGATCTCGTGCAGGAACTCCCATTCCGCCCGCGCATCGCCCTTCGGCTCGACGGCTTTCATGAAGCGCTGCACGTGGCCTTTCACGTTGGTGAAGCTGCCGCGCTTCTCAGCGTGAGCGCAGCCAGGCAAAAGGTAATGCGCGGCGACCGTCGTCTTGTTCGGAAGAATGTCGCTGACGACGAGCGTCTCCAGCTTGCCGAGCAGTTCGGCGCTGATGCCGTGCTTCGTCACGTCCTCGCCGAAAACGATGAGCGTCTTGATCGCGCCGGACTTGATGCCGTCCGCAATCCTCGCGAAGTTCCGGCCCATCTCCGCGTGGCAATCCACGATGCCAGTGAACACCGCGCCGTTGGTGTTTGGATTCTTGTCCGCGTTGACGAGCAGCTTGTCGCCTTCGCCGTTTCGCGGGACAGAATCCGTCACCGCCTTGAGCTTGGTCGCAATCTTCTTAAGGAGGAACAACTCTTCGTTCGTCTGCCGCGCAGAGGCGACAATGGCCACGGAACCGGGAGCCGCCTTGCGCAGCTTCTCGCTGATTTCGCCCAACGCGCTCGACCAGGTGGTCTTAACGTAGGGCAGGCTTCCAGCCTGCCCATCCCCGGAGGACAGGCTGGAAGCCTGTCCTACCTTACGCACGAGCACGTCCTTCAGGCGATCCTCGCGACCGACCCACTTGTAGTTCAAGCGTCCGGCGTCGCACATCCACGACGAGTTCACCGCGTCGTTCTCGCGCGGTTCGTAGCGGTAAATCTTCTCCTCACGCGAGCCAATCGTGATGCTGCAACCGGTGCCACAGCTCGTGCAGACGCTCTTGGTTTCCTTAAGGAACCAGACCCTCATGCGGAACCGGAAATCCTTTGATGTGAGTGCGCCGACGGGACAGATGTCCACGGTGTTCAGCGTGTAATTGTTCGCGAACGGCGTGCCGGGGAACGTGGCGATGGTGTTGTAGCTGCCGCGATTGACGATGCCGAGCGCGTCATCGCCTGCAACGTCCTTCGTGAAGCGGATGCAGCGCGTGCAAAGAATGCAGCGTTCGGCATCAAGCACGATGCGCGGGCCGAGATCGACGGTCTTCGGCTTGTGGACCTTCGCCTCGACGAAGCGGCTCTGCGCCTGGCCGTATTCGACGGAGTATTCCTGCAGCTTGCACTCGCCAGCCTGATCGCAGATGGGGCAGTCGAGCGGATGATTGATGAGCAGCGATTCGAGCACGCCTTCGCGCATCTGCTTCACGCCGGGCGTCGTGGTGTAAATCTCCATGCCCGGCGAAATCGGCGTCGCACACGCGATGGCTGGACGCGGCGACTTCGCGATCTTCGGCGTGCCATCGGGATTCATCACCGGCTTGCGATCCGGGCCCATCGCCGGCGTGCCGAACTCCACGAGGCACATGCGGCAATTGCCTGCGACCGGGAGTTTCGGATGATAGCAATAGTGCGGCACGTCCACCTTCGCGAGGTTGGTGGCCTGAATCATCGTGGTCGGCACCGGCCGGCCGGTCATCGGGTCCGGCATGGTCTTCGGCACGGTGATGGCCTTGCCATCGACCTTGACGGTGATCGTCTCGACCGGCGGCGGCGCGGGCTTGGTTTCGGTCATGAGTGCGGCTGGCATGTTCAGCTTAGTCTGTTTTTCCAATAGCCGGGTTCGCGGCTGTCGTGCGTGATCGCAAGCACTTGAACACACTCAGGCAACTCTTCGTAAATAATCCGATACGGGAAACCAGCGATACGCACTCGTCGAACCGGCTTCTCGATAAACGAGAACCGGTCGGGTTGCAGGGCGATGGCATCCTTCGCCGTGCGGAAGGCGTGCAGAAAATCCCGCGCCAGCTCAGGCCGATCACACGCATACCGTTTGGCTGCCGCAGCAAGCTCGACATTGGCTTCGCAATGCAGGGTGACGGGTTTCATTCGATGGCTGCGTGGGCTTGACGCAACGCTTCTTCGGCAGAAACGGGGTTTGCTCTGCCTTCGCGGAAGTCCTGGCGACGGCGGTCAATCTCTTTGCGCCATGCCTCGCTCACGTCATCCGAGAATTCCTCGTTTTCCAAACTCACCAGCAGACGATGAGCAATCTCCACACGCGCATCGCGCGGCAGGCTCAACGCCTCGATACAGACTTTATCAGTGATTGTGCTCATACGTTTGAATTCTAGCAGCGACGTGTATGCGCGGCTGACATTTTATTTACCGAGTTTGCTCTCTAAATTGCGCAGCCTTTCGTCAAGCTGATCAGTCTGTTTCTGCAATTGTTGAACTTCGTGTTTTTGCGGAATGTTGTCTCGAACATGGTTGGTCCAAAATTTCAGATCCCTTTTTTGTTCGTGAACGGACCACGTCAGTTCTTTGTTGTTCGCGATGGGTAGTGGATCAGCATCCATTAACGTCCCACATTCAGGGCAATAACTTGGCCACGGGTCAGCGTTTGTCCCATAGCCGCATCTTGGGCAATTGTGCGCAAATTTTTCTTTTGAAAATAAACTCATCAGACGGCTACAGGTCGCACTGCTTGTTCTTTTTGCTTCACTTCGTTTCCGCGCCTCTCTTCATCCGCCGCACCTTTCGCGACGAACTCGTCCTTGAACTTGCCGACGAAGCTCTGCACAGGCCACGAGCACGCTTCGCCGAAGGCGCAGATGGTGCGACCGCCGGGAATGTTGTCGGCGATCTTCACGAGGTATTCGGCGTCCTGCTTGCGACCGCCGCCGTGCGTGAGGCGATGCAGCGTCTTGCTCATCCAGAGTGAACCCTCGCGGCACGGCGTGCATTGGCCGCAGCTTTCGTGCGCGTAGAACTCGCTGATGTTCGCGAGGACTTCGACGACGTCCGCCGAGTCATCGATGACAATCACCGCGCTGGAGCCGGACATCGTGCCGGCGGCCATGAGCGAATCGAAGTCGTAGGGCAGATCGAGCACGTCGGTTTCCTGCTCGACGTCCTTACCGTCCGGTCCCTTCTTCTTGAGCTTAAATTTCTCTCCGGCCTTGAGAACCTTTGACGAGGAACCGCCGGGGATGATTGCCTTCAGCTTCCGTCCATCCAGGAGGCCACCGCCGAAATCCGGGTGATTGATCAATTCGCCGAGTGTGACCTTGCCGACTTCGATCTCGTAATAGCCGGGCTTTTTCACTTGGCCGCTCAGGCTCACGATGCGCGTGCCGGTGTTGTTCGGCGTGCCGAGCTTCGCGTATTCCGCCGCGCCCATCTGCACGATGTGCTTCACATGGCAGAGCGTCTCGACGTTGTTGACGATGGTCGGGCACATCCAAAGGCCGAGAATCGCCGGAAAATACGGCGGCTTGATGCGCGGATACGGACGCTTGCCTTCGAGTGATTCGATGAGCCCCGTCTCCTCGCCGCAGATGTAAGCACCTGCGCCGCGATGAACGTGAATCTCAATGTCCTGGCCGCTGCCGAGGATGTTCTTGCCGAGGAAATTCTTCGCACGCGCCTCGTTGAGCGCACGGTTCAGGATGCGCGCGCCTTCGGGGAATTCGCCTCGGATGTAGATGTAGGCCAGCTTCACGTCGTTCGCGAAGCAGGAGATGATCATGCCCTCAATGAGCTGATGCGGATCCTTGTGAATGATCTGGCGGTCCTTGAATGTGCCCGGCTCGGATTCGTCCGCGTTGCAGATGAGATAAATCGGCTTGCCACTGCGGCGATCCACAAAGCTCCACTTGAGTCCGCAAGAGAAACCCGCGCCGCCGCGTCCGCGCAGGCCGGAGAGCTTCACGTCCTCACGAAGCTGTTCCTGCGGCGACATTTTCTTGCCGTCGGCCAGATCCTTCGGCGCGATGGCGAGCGCTTTCTTCAGCGTCTCGTAGCCGCCGTTGCGGATATAGCAGTCGATGTCGTTGGTAAATCCAGCGGCATCCACATGCTTGAGAATGAGTCGATGTTGTTGCGGCATATCAGCGGCTTGACTCTGTGAACGAAATCTCTAGCTTCTTGCACTCATCGGTTTGCCCGATGGTGTAACGGTAGCACAGCAGACTCTGAATCTGCTTGTCATGGTTCAAATCCATGTCGGGCAACCAATCCTCATTTCCGATTTTGGATTTACGATTTACGAATCTCATTTCCCCGCCCTCCGGATTACCTCAAGTCGTTCCTTGATCATCTCAATGTGAAGAAGATCTTTGGGACGGCGAATCGCTTCCTTGCTCTTCTTGATCAGTTCCAGCGGCAGCACCGCCACTTCGACTCCCTCCCACTTCAGCTTGCACGCCTTTGGGAAGACGCTCTTAAACGACGGGAGGCCGGTGACCTCGTAAACGAAATTGACCAATGTGCCGTCCAGTAGTTCCACGACGGTGTTGCGAACGACTTGTGCTCCCTCGCGAACCGCGAGGTTCAGTGCGCGGATGTACTGCCGCGGTCGCAAATCCAGCCACAAGTTCACGTCCAGCGTCGAGCCGGGCACACCTTGGATGTTTGCGGCAGACATACCAATTACTTGGAACCGGATTCCTTCAGCTTTGAGTGCCCCCATAAGCCGAGTGAGCGGAGATAATTCACGTTCATCTGCCACCTTTCGTCCGGCGTTGCCGCCGCGAACCGCGCGAACAGGATTTTTCCGTGCTCGTCGAGGCTGCTCATCCCCTTGAGCTTTCGGTAAACCTTTGGCCAGTCTTTGAGGCTTGTTTTCATGTTTTCGTTTTGCGGCCATGCTTCAGTTTTACCCGCACTTCCCCAGAATCTCGTCCGCCTTCGCGTGCGAGACGCCTTCGAAGAATTCCTCGTTGCACATCATCACCGGCGCGGTGCCGCAGCTCGCGAGGCATTCGACGAACTCGACCGAGAACTTGCCGTCCATGCTCGTCTGCAAACCGTGTGCGTGCGCGTCGAGGCCGAGCTTGGTGCAGAAGTGTTCGTGTAATTTGCCGGAGCCGCCGAGCGCGCAGCTCAACGTGCGGCAGACTTTGATCACGTATTTGCCAGCAGGTTGCTGGCGGAACATCGGATAGAACGTAACCAACTCGAAGACGTTGATCGGCTGGAGACCCAGTTTCGTCGCGGTCCACTCGATGGCGTCCTTCGAGAGCCAGCCGAAGTGTTCCTGCAAGGCGTGCAGTAGCATGAGCGAGGCGCTCCGCTTTTTGTCGGCCGGATAGTGCGTGATCAACTCGTCGATCTCGGCTTCGAGTTTTTGTGGAACCGTGAACGCCATTTTGTAATTTATTTTTGACTCGCGACTTGGTGGCGGAGTCGTTCCAGCCTGCCCGGTATTTCCGGGGATTCTTTCAACTCACTCAACGGTTTCAACTCGGCCACGATTTGTTGCCAGTCCAACCGTTCGCCCTGCCGAATCAACACCGTTTCAACATCAAGCCAGTCGCGGTCGCGATTGGCAAACGCCTTCATCACCACCAAGTCTTCCGCTGAACACGTTCGCAGCCGGCAGTCCGGTAGAAAATCAAAGGCGCTGGCCCGTTCCATCACACGCTCCTCGAAGGGCAGCGCGCCCAGCGCCACATCCATGCCAATCCCGTCGGCGGACTGAATCAAGAGCACCCGGTTATGCAGCGCGAACTGGCGGGCGTCGTCGCGCCGTCCGGCGAACTTGGACAACAGCAAATCCACAACCGGCTCTTCGCCGCCGAATCCAGTCAGCACCGTCATGTCCACGTCTTTCGTCAACCGTGGCTCGCCCCAGCGCTGGAGCACCAACCCGCCAATCAGGCAGTTCTTCCAAGACTTCTCATCCAGGAACGATTGCAACTCCGCCGCCAGTCTGACTAATCGTGTCATCGTGTCATCGTGTGGCCCGGCCAAAACAAAGTTGTTGCTCGACCAGGCCCGAAGTTGGCTTCGGCGGAAATTCTCGCACGGCTCCCTCGAACAACCCGTCGAATGCCGGGATGGAACGCGCCGTGTCGGCGTGACGGATGTCCTGACGCCGCATCCGCTCCAACTCAGGTCCTGCCCGCCTCCAAGCCTCGACGCACAGCCGAGCGCGGGCCTTCTCTTCGGAGGTCATCTCTGGAATCGGTTTCATCGGTCGCATTCTCCCATCACGAAATCCAGCGAACCCAAAATGCTCACCACGTCGCTCATCATGTGGCCGGGGAGCAGGGCGGGCAGGATGCTCAGGTTGACGAACGAAGGCGCGCGGATTTTCATCCGGTGCGGAGTGCCGCCGCCCTTGCTGTTGATGTAGAAACCCAGTTCGCCCTTGGGGTTTTCCGCGCTGAAATAAATCTCACCCGGAGGTGCGTTCACACCCTGCGTCACCAGCATGAACTGATGAATCAACTCCTCCATGCTGGTCATCACCTTTTGCTTCGAGGGCAGCACGGTCTTGCCGTCGGGAATGTTGATCGGCTCACCCGATGCGTTGTCCGCGCCGCCGGGCAGTTTGTCCAGGCACTGATGAACGAGCCGCACGCTTTGGCGCATCTCTTCCATGCGGACGAGGTAGCGGTCGTAGCAATCGCCCACGGAGCCGAGCGGAACCTCGAACTGAAGCTGGTCGTAGATCAAATACGGCGCCGCCTTGCGCACGTCGTAATCCACGCCGCTGCCGCGCAGGTTCGGTCCGGTGAGTCCGTAATCGATGGCGTCGGCTCCCGAGATGACGCCCACATCCCGCGTGCGATCCACGAAGATGCGGTTGCGCGTGAGCAGCTTCTCCGATTCGTCGAAGTTCACTACGACTTCACTCAAAAACTTGCGGCACTGCGCCACCCAACCCGGCGGCAAATCGCGCGCCAGCCCGCCGATGCGCGTGTAGCTCGTGGTGAACCGCGCTCCGGTCAGCGCCTCGAAGAGGTTGTAGAGCTTCTCGCGCTCGGTGAAGGTGTGCATGAACACCGTCAACGCCCCGATGTCCATCGCGAACGCGCCGAGGCCAAGCAAGTGCGCCGAGATGCGCGCCAGTTCGCAACAGATGACGCGGATGTGCTGGCAGCGCAGCGGGAGCGCCTTGTCGATGCCCATCAACCTCTCAACCGCCAGCGCGTAGGCCACATTGTTCGCCAGCGGTGCGAGGTAATCCAGCCGATCCGTGTAAGGGATGAACTGGGTGTAGGTCATGTTCTCGGCGATCTTTTCATCGCCGCGATGCAGATAACCCACGTCCGGCATCGCCTTGGTGATGATCTCGCCGTCCATCTCCAGCAGGATGCGCAGCACGCCATGCGTGGCGGGATGCGACGGTCCCATGTTGAGGACCATCTTCTCGCCTTCGAGATCGCGCATTTCGCCGGAAGCCAGCGCTTCCGCAGCTCGCCCCGCCGGTTCGCGAAACTCAATGTCTTGAACGTTTGCCATTCGCAAATAATCTCAGACCAACATCATCACCATGCAGGCTGCGGCGAACACCACCGCGACCGCCAAAACCAAACCCACGCAGCCGCTTTTCGCCGACGGTGCGGCTGCAAATTTCTGCGGCTCTTTCGCGTAAAGCTCGGCGGCCAGCTTTTCCACGAACTCTTTCGCTTCCTTCAAGCCATAGCCCGCCGCCTCACGCACCAGCTTGATCGCTTCGATTTTCCGACCGTCGTAAATTGCTTCCAAAATGATCCGCCGCTTGTCTTCGGGAAGCTCCATGGGCTTAGATTTCTGGCGTCCTCACTCGCGGTTCGCGCGCCATGGAATCCCTGCCGCCCGCCAACGTCACGAAAGGGCCACCCTCTAGCGGCGCGGGCTTGCTGAAGGCGACGTCCGGCATCTCGCTCGGCTTGCCGGCGAGCGGGAAATCCTTCCGTAAAGGAAAATAGGGGTATCCTTCCCACATCAGAATGCGGCGCAGGTCAGGATGCCCGCGAAAGCGGATGCCCATCATGTCGTAAATCTCGCGCTCGTGCCAATCGGCCGTGCGCCAGACGCCAATCACGCTCGGCAGTTCGGACCTTTCCTCGCTCACGTCCGTCTTCAGCCGCAGATGCACGTTGCCCGCGAGCCGGCTCAGTTCGTAAACGATCGTCCAGCGCGGATCCTCGCCGTAATTGTCCACGCTGCTGATGTCCACGAGGTAATCGAAGCCAAGCTCCTTCTTCGCGAAGGCGCAGACCTCGAAAATTTTCTCGGCGTCGGCGAGTTTCACCGTCCATTCGCCACGGAACTCCGTCGGTTCAGAGATCAAATCTCCGAACTGCGCTTTCAACTTCTGGGCTGATTCTATTGCAGACACGAGTTGGTGAGAGTCGTTTGAGTTGAGAGTTGAGCGGCGTGGTTTAGTGCGTTCCGACTTTCTCGCCCCGATCTTTCTTGGACCGGAGGATGTTCGAAATCTCCAATTCCCTCACGACCGGCTGGCGCGAGACCTTGCTCTGCAGCTTAATGAGCGCGTCGAGCAACGCTTCCGGACGCGGCGGACAACCAGCGACGTAAACATCCACCGGGATGATGTTGTCCACGCCCTGCAACACCGCATAGCTGCGATACATGCCGCCCGTCGAGGCGCACGCGCCCATCGCGATGACCCACTTCGGCTCGGCCATCTGGTCGTAGATGCGCTTCACGGCCATCGCCATCTTGTAGGTGACCGTGCCGGCGACAATCATCACATCCGACTGCCGTGGGGAAAACCGCATCACCTCCGAGCCAAACCGCGAAATATCGAAACGGCTCGCGCCCGACGCCATCAATTCGATGGCGCAGCAGGCCAATCCCATCGGCATCGGCCAGAGCGAGTTCTTGCGGAACCAGTTCAAAGCCGCATCGACACGCGTCACCACGACATCGCCTTCGATCTTCGAGTTGTAGCCAATTTCCGCGTTATTCTGCATAAGAGAGGGCGCCAAGAATGACTGCGCCAGCCAGCTTCGGAAAACTAATCAGCCAAAAAAAGTCAGGCAAGGTTAATTCGTGAATTTTTTCACAAGCGGGCGGATGTCAGGCTGCGCGGACGTTTCGGGACGTTCGATTGCGCGTCTGCAAGGTTTTTGGAAGATGGGTTTGTGGGAGGCCGACGCGACGCAGAAGCAGACGCCTTTAGTCGTCATCCAGTGCGAAGCGCCGAGCCTTCGCTCGGCACAGGCGGACAGAGGAATCCAAGGAAAGCCGGGCGATGCCTGGCGCTCCAGAACTTACAGGTTCAGGTTGGCCGCGGTTTCCAGAGGATTTGGAACCACGGGGCTTATCTTTTCAGCAGGATTGGCGAACGTGCGGACGAGAATTTCCACTTCCCTCCACACACCGGCTTTCAAGAGCCATTGCCGGGCTTCCTCTTCATTCTTTTCTTTCTCGCACGATTCGCCCGTCAACGCTTCCTGATTCCGGTCCTGGGCGATGGTTTCGCAGACCAGTGCCTGACCGTCTATCTCCCCAAGAAGCTTCGTGAATTGGTTGTCCATAGGTTTGGACTCCTTGCAAGTGGGATGCCAGTGACAGCGAACTCAACCACGTTTTGCGCCCACACTTGAGTTTCTCGCTCTGGACGCTCGCCTGGAAACGATGCTTACGAGACCGTGGCTTTCCCAATGGAACCAGGACGCTGCGTTTTGCCTCGCTGGAGAGCCCGGCGATTGCGTTTTGCAATTGAGAAAACCTCCCCGCATGGGACCAGCCTTCGCCGTCAGAGGAGCAACAGCCAGATTCATTGGCGAAGCACCAATTGCCCGCCAGGCAACGCACTGCCGATCGCCAAGGCATGACCGCTGCTGGAAAACGGGCGAACAGACCTTTGCGCAAACCACTGCCATGAAAACTCGAATCCTTATACTGACGCTGCTTGTCGTCTGGAACGGACTGGCCGCTGACCCGCCCGAGGATCTCAAGCCTCGCCGCGACCGATCCACCAACACTGTGCCACGGTCTTACGACACGAACCGCGTGAACCCAGTCTTGACCAATCGCTTCGGGACCAATGCTACCGCGTTCAGCAACCGCTTCCGCACCAACTCCATTGGGCGGATTCCAACGCGCCATCCTGATTTTCCGCCCGACAACTTCCCGTCGGACACTTTCCCACCTGATCGTTTCCAGCCCGACCGCTTTCCTTCGGATCGTTTTCCGTCCGACCGTTTCCCGCCAGATCGCATCCAGCCAATCACTCCTCCAGTCATTCCACCGGAACTCGAACCGCCCGTAAGACCATCGATTCCTCCCAGCACCGCACGCAAACCGCTCCCGCCTCGCGGTCTCAGCATCCGTTCCGGGATCACGCCTTCCGCAAGACCAGTCGCGACCCCCATCAGCGTGGTGGACAGCACTCCTGCCAAATAGAAATACTTTTATGAACCGGTCCATCAATCCCATCCCGGAAGGCCATCACACGGTCACGGCCTACATGGTCATCAAGAACGCCGCCTTCGCCATTGAGTTTTATCAGAAGGCATTTGGTGCGGCGAAAGTCATGCACATGGCGGATGCCGAAGGAAAGATCATGCACGCAGAAATCCAGATTGGTGATTCGCTGATCATGATCACGGACGAGCACCCGGAGCGGAACGCGCTCAGCCCGGAATCATTGGGCGGCACGGCCGTGTCCCTCCATCTCTACGTCGAGGATGCGGATTCGCTGTTCAACCAGGCCATCGCCGCCGGAGCCAAGGCAGTCTGCCCCATGAAAGATCAGTTCTATGGCGACCGCTGCGGCACCGTGGCCGATCCGTTCGGCCATGTCTGGCATATCGCCACCCATCAGGAAGACGTGGCACCGGAGGAACTGCGCTCCCGCGCCGCAGCCTTGTGCCTCGGGGAATAAACCTTCGCAAACCGAGATCGTGCTGCGACGTTCCATTCAAGGTCGAGCTTCCAGCGCCAGCTTGAAAACCGGATTGCCCATGGCCGATACTGTACGCCTTTGAAAAGCACCGGCGCGCGCGTCTGCGGATTGGCCGTGGAGACTTGCGTCCAAGACCAGCCGCCATCGATGCTGCGAAGGATTCCTTTGCCGTTTCCATAGATGAGCGCCCTCGCATCCATCACTCCGACCATGGAAAGCGCGTTGCGATTCTCAGCGTTGTTCTACCACTCGGTTCCGCGCATCAAACCGTTAAGAGATCTGCCGCTGTTCGGAGACAGGCGGGAAGCCCTGTCCTGCTTGGAACAACGTCGCCCTTAGTCGTTCTACTACCGCATCGTTCCATGTCTCAAACAAAACGGGGTGAACCGCGCTGTGACGGTTCACCCCGATGGTGTTTTCGAGAGGGAGGACGTTTACCGGACCGCGGCGCGGCTGATCCGGGTGGCCGGAACAGTGCCTGTGATAGTGACGGCGGCTTCGTCGTTCGCTCCGAGGACGACGCCGTTCGAGGGGTTGCTTAACGTCACGGTGAAGGTTTCGTCTGCTTCGATCACTGTGTCCTTTTTAATGGGGATGGACAGGGTCTTGGACTTCGCGCCGGAGCTGAAGGTGATCGTGCCGGTGCTGGTGGTGGCGGTGTAGTCCACGCCGGCAGTCGCCGTGCCTGCAGTGATCGTGTATTGCACGGTGACGGGGCCGGCGAGCGGGCCGCCGCGATTGATGACGAGCGCCAGCTTCTTGCCTTCGACAACCTCATGGGTCGCGCTGCTGAACTGGAGGGATTTCTCGTCGTCCACGATGGTGAGGACGGAGTTCGTGATCTTGCCGAGGCTGGCGCCGCCGCCCGGGTTGCTGAGGGCCATGAAGACCGTCTCGTTGCCTTCCGCATGCTCATCGTTCTCGATGTCGATGGTGAAGGTCTGCTGCAGTTCATTGCTGCCGAACGTCAGTGTGTTGGTGATGCCGGTGAAGTCCACTCCGGGCGTGGCGGTGCCGCCAGCCGTGATGAAGCCCACGGTGACGCCTTCCGCCGTGCCCTTGGTGCGCTTGACCGTGATGGTCGCGGTCGTGCCCGTCTCGTTGATCGAGTAGGTGGCCGCGCTGAAGACAATCTGGCCGCCGTCATCGTTGTCCGTGATGGTCAGCGTTGCGGAGTCCAGTTCGCCGAGCGTCGCGCCGCCGGTCGGGTTGCTGATCGTGAGGTGAACTGTCTCGTTCGTTTCATCGAGCGCATCGTTGAGGATCGGCACCTCGATGTTCACCGACTTGTCGCCGGCTCCGAACTCGATGGTCTCGGTCACGCCGGTGTAATCATCGCCGTCCTCGGCGCTGCCGTCTGCCGTGGTGAAGTCGAACGTGACGCCGCCGGCCTTGCCATCCGTGCGGGTCACGACTACGACGGCGAACGGCTTGTCTTCCTTCACGATGAAGCCGGCCGCCCTGAAGTTCAGTTCGCCGCCGAGGTCATTGTCCACGAGGTTGACGACGGCTTCCGTCAGGTTGCCGAGCTGGCCTCCGTCGGGATTGCTGAGCTCGACGCCGAACGTCTCGTCTTCCTCCGCCTCGTCATCGCCGAGGATGCGGATGATGAAGGTCCGGCTGGAAACCCCGGGGCCGAAGGTGACGGTGCCGTTGGTGCCGACGAAATCAACGTCCGCTTCGGCGCTGTCGCCAAGCGTGGAATAATCGACGGTGCTCGTGCCGGTGGTCGGGCCGGAACGGGTGACGGTGAGGACGACGGTGGCCGCCGCTTCGTTGACCGTGTAGGACTCGGCGCTGAGCTGGAAGGAGACTTCGTCATCCACGATCATCACCGTGGCATTCGTGCCCCGGCCGAGGCTCGCGCCGCCGGTCGGATTGATGAGTTCGAGCTGGAGCGTCTCGTCGCCTTCCGACGAATCATCGTTGTTGATGGCCAGCGTGAAGATGGCAGTTGTTGCTCCCGCTTCGAACTCCACGGTCTCCGTGGTGGCGGCATAGTCGTCATCCGCCGTGGTGGTGACATCGGTGACGATCACATCGACCGTGACGCCTTCGGCGGTGCCGCCGGAGCGGGTAATGGTGACGTGGGCTTCGCCGTCGGCTTCACCGATCTTTACGGCGGCCGCGCTGAACTTGAGCTCGCCGCCGTTGTCGTTGTCGGTGATGGAGACGGTCGCGACATTCCGGGTGCCCAGCGAGGCGCCGCCGCTTGGGTTGTCGAGCGCGACCTCGAAGGTCTCATTCGTTTCATCGAGCGCATCGTTGCTGAGCTGGATGACGATGGTCTGGCTGGTGACGCCGTCCGGGAAGTTGAGCGTGCTGCCATCAGACGTGAAGTCCTCCTCGCCCCGGGCGCTGCCATCCACGGTGATGAAGTCCACCGCAACTTCACCGGCTTTGCCGCCGGTGCGCGTGACGGTGAGGGTGACGGTGGCCGACGCTTCGCTGACGGTGTAGCTGGCCACGCTGAATTGCAGGAGGCCCGCCGTGCCCGGCGCGTCGTTGTCCGTGATGATCATCACCGCGTTGCTCTGGCCGCCGAGCGTCGCTCCGCCTTCCGGATTCGAGAGCGTGAGGCGCACCGTTTCGTTCGTCTCGAAGATCTCGTCGCCGAGAATCTCGAAGGTGAAGGTGACGCTGGTCTCGCCTTCCGCGAAGTCGAGCGTGCCTTCCGTCGGCACATAGTCGAGGTTCCCGTGGGCGGTGCCGTCTGAGGTGGAGAAGTCCACGCTGACCGCGCCTTCACTGCCGCCGCTGCGGATGACGGTGAATTCGGCGACCTCATTGCTCTCGCTGATGCTGAAGGTGGGCGCGCTGAACTGCAACTGCCCCTCCGGCGGCGGAGGCGTGAGCGTGTTCAACGGGAAGAACGTGGCCTTCGCGTAGGCGCCGATGCCGAGCGCGCCGGGAATGGCGTTGGTGTTCACCACGGAGAATTTCGCGAAGAACACGCTGCACTTGTATTCGTGGCCGGGGGCGAGGGTTTCCGCCGGGACGAGGAACGAGGTTGATTTGCCGGTAAGCGAATCCGGCTGGCGCGGGCCGTTGGACTCAAAGACCGTGCCGCTTTCATCTTCGATCTGGACCTGCACGAAGTCGTTCGTGGTCCCGCCGGTGAACGCATCCCACGTCAGCGTGAAGTCCACAAAGGCATCGATGACCTGTGCGGCGGACCAGTTCGCGATGTGCGGCGTGGCCGGATAGGAGTCGCCGGGCAGATTGATGGTCGCCGTACGGTTGCTGCCGTCCGACGTGCCGAGGAAGAACGTGTAGGTGCCGCTGTTGTAGATGGCGTCCAGCGCGGGCTTCGTGACGTAGCGGCCTTCGATCCCGAACCGCTCGCTGTCGTCTTCTTCTCCTTCGCCCTCACCCTTTCGCTCGCCTCCACTGCTGGAGGGGATCTCTGTCGAAGGCCCGTCCGCTTCCAGCACGTAGTTCGTGTTGCGCGGAGAGCGGAGCACGGCGTTGGTGATCGCGCCACGGGTGTTGCCCTCGACGAACGCTTCGAAGTGGAACGGAAGGTTCGTGCCGGACACCGCCGCGCTGGCGTTGGTCTGCATGAATTCCTGTCCCTTGAACAGCACGAACGAACGGATGGCCGGAGGAACGCTGGTGCCGCCGGTGACGACGAGAATGAAGCTGCGGGATGTGTGTTCCGCCTGGCTGTCGGTCACGCGGACGACGAACTCCGTCACGCCGCTGGCAGCAGGCGTGCCTGTGATGTCGCCGGTTTCCGGATCGAGTTCGAGGCCGGCCGGAAGATTGCCCGCCTGCATGGACCAGGCATACGGCGGTTCGCCGCCGGTGGCCTGAAGCGTGGCGTCGTAGCTGGAGCCTGTTTCTCCGGGCGGGAGCGACCCGTTGAGGATGCTCAGGCCCGGCGGCGGAACGTCACTGCGATTCCACATGGAAGCGAAGCTGTTCCCGGCTGCATCGCGGAACTGCAACTGCACAGTGAGGACGCTGTCCCACGGCACGGGATAGTAGAGCACATGCGATGTGCTGCTGCCGGGCAGCGGTTCGTCGTCGAAGCCGGCGGAATAGATCGGGCCGTTGGCACCGAGCATCGTGAGGTTGATGCCGGCGATGAAGGACGGCGGAGTGATGGTGTTTCCGTTCGTGTCCGCATGACGCCAGCGGACTTCGATCACGTTGCCATTGCTCACCACGAGCGTGGGGATGAGCAGCACCTGCTGGCTGGCCGCGATGGGATCGAGCAGGTTGAACTCGCGGTTGTTGCCGGAGTAATTGACGGTGTAAACGCCGCCGGGCGGAAAAGGCGGAACGTTGATGGGCGTGGTCGAGAACGCGGCGTGGAAGCCGTCCGAATGACGGTTGCCGCTGGTCGTGTTGTTCAAACCTGAGCCGCCCGGGCCGGTGAAGGTGACCGTCTCCGGCGGCTCGGATTCACTCTGAAGTTCGTAGTGCAGCGAGTAGTGCTCAAGCGCATGCGGGAAGGTGGCGGAGCCATTCGTGCCGGCAAGCGTGCCGGCCCCGAAGTTGAAGGAAAAGAAGAGCCGGCCTTGCGCGCAGCCGACCGGAGTTCCGGTGGTGGCCATCGATATGGCGGTTTCCTGATAGTAACCGGCGATGCCCGTGGCTCCGGGATAGCTGTTCGTGTCGTAGGCGGTGAAGTGGATGACGAAGAGCGTGAGCTTGTATAGCTGGCCGGGACGCAGCGTGCGCGCCGGGATGAGCAGGCTGGTGTTCGTCCCGCTCAAGGCGCCGACCTTGCCGGGCGCCGAGGTGGAGAGCACATGTTCATCCTGGCAATCGGAGATCTCGACGCTGAGATAATCCTCCGCTGTCGCGCCGGAGATGGCGTTCCAGGTCAGGGTGAAATCTGCCGTGGGATCAATGGCCTGTGCCGCGCTGAAATTGCTGAGCTGCGGCGTGCCGGGATAGCCGTTGCCGGTGAGAATTAGAGAGTTGGTCTTCACTCCATCTTTAAGGCCGCCCGTCACGAGCGTGTAGTCGCCGTTCGGGAACGCGCCGTCGAGCGTGCTTTGGGACACGAAGGATTGTTTGTAGTTAAAGTCCTCCTCAAATTCACTTTCGAGCGTGATGGGCGTGCCGCCGGGCGGCGTGATGGTGGCGTTGGTCAGCGAGTCCGAATGGTTCGGCTCAGCGAAGCTCATGAAGACAAAGCTGTCCTCGCCTTCTGGAACGGCCGTCGAATTGGTCTGCACCCAGTGCTGGCCTTTGACGGCGGCGAAGAACCGGATGTCCGGCCCTTCGTTCTCACCGCCACCGCCGCCACCGTTCGGGAAGATGACGATGTTGAAGCCCCGGCTGATGAAGAGATCGGTGGAGTCGGTCACGCGGACATTGAACTCATACGAGCCCAGCGCATTCGGAGTGCCGGTGATGGCGCCGTTGCTGGAGCTGATGGTCAGGCCCGGAGGCAGGTTTCCGTTTTGAATGGTCCACTCATACGGCGGCTGGCCTCCGTTGACCTGCACCGATGCGCCGTAAGTTCTGCCCACCGATCCAGGAGACAGTTCCTGGGAAACGATTTCAAAGTTCGGCTCCCCTGAGCCGCGATGAAAGCTGGAGACGAAGGTGTTCCTCGCGATGTCGCGGAACGTCATGGTCACGGTGTTGACGGCTTCCCACGGCACCTGGACATCGAGTTCGTGTGACGTCGTGGTGCGCGGCATCGGCTCGCCGCCGTTGTCCGAGTGGTAGAGCATGCCCGACATCCCGGACAGTTGGAACGAAAGGTCATCCACGTACGGCGGCGCATCCATGCTGATGCCGTTCGTGTCCGTGAAACGCCAGCGTACTTCCTTCACGAGATTTCCTTCACCCAAAACAATCGTGGGTATCATCAGCAACTGCTGGCTGGCGGCATTCGGGTCGAGAAGATTGAAGCTCCAGATGTCGCCATCGTAATTCACCGAATACACGCCGCCGGGCGGGAAAGGCGGGAGCGCAACGAACGGCGAGCCAAACCAGATGCCGCCGGAACTCGGGCTGCTCCACGCGTCAGGAGTGTTGCTCAAGCCCGAACCATTGGGACCACTGAACGTGACGCCTTCGGGCGGAGTGGATTCGTCGTGCGCTTCAAGCTGGGCCGAGTAGTTCGTCAGCGCCGTCGGGAAGGAGATGACGCCGTTCGTATTGTCGAATCCGCCGGGAGGAAAGTTGAACACGAGTTGCAGGCGGCCGGGCGGACAATCGACCGGCGTGCCCGTGGTCGTCAACGGCATGAAGAGTTCCGTGAGATAACCGGCGGTCAGGATCGCTCCGGGATAGTTGGTCGTGTCGTAAGTGGTGAAGTGCGCGACGATGAGCTTCACCTTGTACGCCATGCCAGGACGCAGGCTGCGTGCGCGGATCAGGAAGTTTGTCGCCGTGCCGATCAAGGCATTGGGCTGGCCCGGCGGCGGGGTTGAAACAATGTTCTCATCCGTGCAATCGACGACATCGACGATGATGAAGTCATTGGCGGTCGCGCCCGAGATGGCTTCCCACGTCAGATTGAAGTCCGCGCTGGGATCGATGGCCTGCGCGGCGCTGAACGAGTTGAAGTGCGGCGTCGTGGGATAGCTGTCGCCGGTGAGCGAGACAGCATTGGTTCGCTTCCCATCGCTCACGCCTTCGGTCACGACCTTGTACACGCCGTTCGGGAACGCCACGTCGAGCAGGCTCTTCGAGATGAACTCCGCTTCCAGTCCGCCGTGGTCCGGTCCGTCGCCTTCCAGCGGGACCGAGGTCGCGTTTGGCAGGATCAAGAAGCCGTTCGTGATCGTGTCCGGTCCGGCGGTGTCCACGGACACCATGAACACATGATTTGAGCCGGGCACGGCTACTGCGGCCCCGGCGTTTGTCTGCATCCAGCGCTGGCCTTTGGCGGCGACAATAAACTTGGCATCGGCCGCCTTCAGACTCACCCCGGCAAATACCGCCAGCAACAGCGCGGCAAGAATGCCCCTTCTTTGGGAAGAATGTTCCTTCATTTTTCTTTCTACGTTTGTTCGTTTTGTTTTGGACACCGGCTCATTTGGAACTCCCTGCCGGCCTTTTTGGCAGTGGGAACACAAGGAAATCGCTGCTTCCCCATGAAACCATAGGAACGTCTTATCAGCTTCGGTGCCAACCCCGGAACACGGCGGAAAACTTCAGCGTCAGGACTTTTCCCGAATAAGCCACTGGCCCCGGCACGTCCTTATTGCCGCCGTTCAACACACCATGAATCCGATCCTCCGTTCCTCCGCGCGCGCCGCCTTCACGCTCATCGAGCTGCTCGTCGTCATCGCGATCATTGCCATCCTCGCCGGCCTCCTCCTGCCCGCGCTGGCCAAGGCCAAATCAAAGGCCCAGCGCATCACCTGCGTGAACAACCTCAAGCAACTGGGATTGGGCTTCACGCTGTGGGCGGATGATCATGAGGACAAATATCCCTCCGTGGTGGACCCCACCGATGGCGGCGGCAAGACGCTCACGGAGGCGTGGATGCACTTCGCCACGCTCTCCAACGAAGTGGTGACGCCCAAGATTCTCCATTGTCCCAGCGACGCCGCGAAGCAGCGCGCGATAGAATTTTCCGCCCGGCCCGGCAGCGGCCTGCTGGCGCTGAAGGACTCGGCCGTCAGCTACGCGATTGGCACGAGCGCCGGTCCTGACAAGCCGGGAATGCACCTCGCCGGTGACCGCAACATGAACGGCAAGGACGGACAAAACTGCGGCCCGGCGGGATTGACGGGCGTGGTCACTCAGCTTCTCCCCACCGAGAATCCGCGCTGGGACGCCACCCTGCATCAGAACGCCGGCAACATGGTGCTCGCCGACGGCAGCGCGCATCAGTTCAACCAGCTCAACCTGACCAAGGCCATGAGCGCCTCCGGCGACACGCGTAATTGCAGCCTCAAGCCGAAATAGGTTCCTGGCCGGGAAAAGAGTGCGGGGGCATCTGGACTGGGCTGAGTGACGGAATCCCGTTGGGATTCTCAGAAAGGCTCCAGAGGATTTGCGGGCGACAACAAGTCCGCGACGCAAGGGCGCTTTTCTAAATTGTAGAAGACAACGCGGGGAGGCTCTGCTCGCTTTGTAATTTGAGTCTCGTCACCTCGTCTCCTGCGAGATTTTGAAAACGGCTCTGGAGTGAGCGGGAATCAATCCTCAGCTCACCACCGCCTTCACCACGTTTCCATGCACGTCCGTCAGCCGGAAGCGGCGTCCCTGATGCTTGAAGATCAGCTTCTCATGATCGATGCCGAGCTGGTTCAGCACCGTCGCCTGGAAGTCATGAACATGAACCGGGTCCACCACCGTGTTGTAGGAGAAGTCATCCGTCTCGCCATAGCTCATGCCTGGCTTGAAGCCCCCGCCCGCCATCCACATCGTGAAACAGCGCGGATGATGATCGCGGCCGTAATCCGTCGCTGTCAGCTTGCCCTGCGAATACGCCGTGCGCCCGAACTCGCCGCCCCACACCACGATGGTGTCATCGAGCAGCCCGCGTGATTTCAGGTCGGTGACGAGCGCCGCACATGCCTGATCCGTCTTCGCGCACTCGTTGCGAATGCCCTTCGGCAAACCGCCGTGATGATCCCAGCCTTGATGGTAAAGCTGGATGAACCGCACGTCGCGCTCCGCCATGCGCCGCGCGAGCAGACAGTTCGCGGCGAACGTGCCGGGCTTGCGCGCATCCGGCCCGTAAAGCTCGAACGTCGCGTCGGATTCCTTCGAGACATCCATCACGTCCGGCACGGAGGTCTGCATCCGGTAAGCCATCTCATACTGCGCCACGCGCGAGTTGATGTCCGGATCGCCAAGGTCGTTGTATTGCACCTCGTGCAACTCCGCGAGCCGGTCGAGCAGCTTGCGTCGGCTCTCCGCCGTCACGCCGGCAGGGTTGTTCAGGTAGAGCACCGGGTCCTTGCCCGAGCGGAACTGCACGCCCTGATGCAGTGACGAGAGAAAACCATTTCCCCACAGGCGCGAGTAGAGCGGCTGGTCGCGGTTCGCATTTTTGGAAATCAGTACCACAAACGCCGGCAGGTTGTCATTCGCGCTGCCCAGACCGTAGCTGAGCCACGCGCCCATTGAGGGACGCCCGGCGATTTGCGAGCCGGTCTGGAAGAACGTGATGGCCGGGTCGTGGTTGATGGCCTCGGTATGCAACGATTTGATGAAGCACAGATCGTCCACGATCTTCGCAGTGTGCGGCAGCAGCTCGCTGACCCACGCGCCGCTCCTGCCGTGCTGCTTGAAATTGAACGCCGACCCGGCCAGCGGCAGCGACGCCTGGTTGCCCGACATGCCCGTGAGCCGCTGCCCCGCGCGCACCGACGCCGGCAGCTCCTGGCCGTTCAACTCGTTCAAGCGCGGCTTGTAGTCGAAGAGATCCATCTGCGACGGCCCGCCGCTCATGAAGAGATAGATCACGCGCTTGGCCTTCGGCGCGAAGTTCGGGAAGCCCGGCAGCCCTTGATAAGGATTCGCGCTGGCCATGACAGAGCGCGCCGCCTGCGCCGGTGAATTGAACAATCCAGCCAGCGCCACGCCGCCGAGGCCAAGAGCGAAGCGCCCGAAGAAATCGCGCCGGTTCATGCCGAAGTTGAGGTGGTTGCAGTTCATTGAGTGAAATTTACGGGTTAAAGTCGGCACCGAGTTTGCGCCGGTATTCATCAAATGTTGAGTAGTTAGGAATACCCTTTCCCCGATTGATGCTGCCGAGTTGCGTTTTATCGATGCGCGTCTGGAGCAGTAAAACGAGGTCGTCAAACTGGACAAGAAGAACGCGCTCCCAGTCAGCCTTAAACCGCTTCTTAATATGCGAATAGATAACTGCGAATGAGAACGCCGCGCGCCCGCGCTGCTTACTAGCGAATTCGTTGTAACGGTCAATTAGGTGCTTGACGTAGTTTCGTCGGAGAGCATCCGAACCAAGGGCACCTTGGGCGGGCATGACCTTTACGCTACTCTTCGTGGTCTTGATGTTCATTGTCCCTTGAAACCCTCCAGGACTCCCGACCATCACATGTCCGCCGGCGGTTATCTGGAAGCCACGATAATCCTGTAACAGTGCTTCGGCTTTCACGGCATCTGCATGGGTTATTTCAATAGAGCCAGTCCTCTCGTGCCTCGCTTTCATGTCCTGCAAGAGTTCGACCGTATAGGTGTTCGGGTCGGAGTCGATGACCTTGCTGTGACGGGCACACATCAAGACAAGGTTATCGAACGAATGTCTTTGCTCGGGTGTTTGTTTAGGATCGTATCGAGAGCCGCCTTTGCTTCGAGCCTTGATGTGGCAAACAATGCCTGTCACGTGTCCTGAATCCTCAACAATCGGGAGAACACAGTTCCGGTACGCGCACCGATTGCCCGAGAGCGCAAACAGTCGCTTCATACTTGGTAGCGTCGGTTCGTTCATAGGGTTTCCTCGCCATAAGCGAAGTCCGTCTCCTCACGTCGGCGGGTACGACGGGGCATCGCAGTCTGCTCGATATGCTCGCCTGTGTTCATGGCAAAAATATCCGAGGTTCGGTGTTCGCAATCAAGCCCACCGCATGCACGCGGCAATCGGCGTCCGCCTCCAAGGCTTGAAAGGCCGTGATGTGACAGCCTAGGGCAAAGCCCTGGGTATCGTGATCCCAAAATAATTCCAGCCCTGAATGGGCGGCACAAACTTGAACCACCCGTCGTGTCGCCCTTACAGGGCTTGTGAACATTCGCCCGTTTGAACCCAAGGCGTTGCCCTGGGCTGTCACATTGCGCCCCTTCGGGGCTTCTGGACCAGAGGACGGCGGATGCAGACCGATTCCAAAAACCCATGCCGAAGTCTCGCACCCAGCGAACGCGGCACTCCTCATCGCGGAGCGATGGTGTGATGGTAGCCGTGGGCTTCAGCCCACGGTATCGCGCCAGACGACAATCGCGTCGCGGAGCGACGCCTGACCCCACAATGCCAACCCGGACACATGCATTCATGCGTCGCTCCGCGACGCCGTTAAACTCCACATCCTCGACCGTGGGTTGAAACCCACGGCTACCGTCGGTGCCTCGCTCCGCGAGGCGAACCGGCGTCGCGGCATTTTCGATCTGTGAGGAACCCTTCATCGCTTGAACACCGCTTCGTCAAAATTCATCACGGCGCTGGCGACGGCGAGTTCGGCGCGGTCCAATTTCGTGTCGATGGCGGATTCACCTTTGTTCATGGCAGGACCTGGGCTGTCACATTGCGCCCCCTCGGGGCTTCGGCGCGCGGACGTGGTGGGGTTCCAATTCATCGCTTCACAATTGCCTCGTCGAAATTCATCACCGCACTCGCCACGGAGGCGGCGGCGGCGAGCTCGGCGCGGTCCAGCTTCGGGTCGAAGGCGGACTCGCCGATCTTGAGCATCGTTTCGGCATCGGCGCGGTTTGCGCGGAAGAGGGTGAGTTGTTCGGCGCGGAGCTTTTCCAGGACGCGCAGTTCGCGCGTGGTCGGTGCGCGGCCGGTCAGGAGACGGAAGGTCAGCGTAATTTGATCGGCGGTGCTGGCGGCGTTTTCCTTGAGCGCACGTTCGCCGATGCGGCGCGCGGCTTCGAGCATCTGCGGATCGTTCAACAGCACGAGCGCCTGGAGCGGCGTGCTGGTGGGCTGACGACGGACGACGCATGTATTCCTTTCGGAGGCGTCGAAGGTGGTCATCATCGGCGGCGGTGCGGTGCGTTTCCAGAAGGTGTAGAGGCTGCGGCGGTAGAGGTTCTCGCCCTTGTCCGGCGTGTAGCTGGAGCCGGCGGTTTCCTCCCACACGCCTTCGGGCTGATACGGTTTCACGCTGGGGCCGCCAAGCTTTTGCACGAGCAGCCCGGAGGCGGCGAGCGCGCTGTCGCGCAGCATCTCGGCGGTGAGACGCGACTTCGGTCCGCGGGCGAGGAGCTTGTTATCGGAATCGCGCGCGAGCAGTTCCGGGCTGGCTTGCGAGGATTGACGATACGTCGCGGAGGTCACGATGAGCCTGTGCAACGCCTTGAGATCCCAGCCGGATTCCATGAAGTGCATGGCGAGCCAGTCGAGCAGTTCGGGGTGCGTTGGCAATGATCCCTGGCTGCCGAAATCTTCCGCTGTCACCACGAGGCCGCGACCGAAGAGCATCTGCCAGTAACGGTTCACGAGGACGCGCGAAGTGAGCGGGTTCTTCGCATCGACGAACCAGCGTGCGAGGCCGAGCCGGTTGCGGGGCAGGGCGGGGTCGAGCGGCAGGATGCTTTCCGGCGTGGACGGCTCGACGGTATCGCCGCGCTTGTCGTATTCACCTCGGTTCAAGACGTAGGTGGGTCGCGGCGCAGGCAGGTCGCGCATGCCCATGATTTCGGAGATGCCATTGATGAAGGTGTTTTCGTCGTCGCGACGTTTCTTCAATTCATCGAGAAGCTTCGCGTAACCGTCATCGAAGTTGGCGAGGTAGTAGTCGAAGAGGTCTTTGCGATCCTCACCCCTCACCCCGGCCCTCTCCCCGTGGAGGGGAGAGGGAGAAGGAATGGAAACAAGAGTCGGAGGGAAAGCGGCTGACGCCACTTTCATCTCCACCGCCGTCAGGCGACGGTTGAAGACTTTCAGCTCATCGATCATTCCGTCCTTGAAGCCACGGCTGCGGAAGCGGGCGGCGAGCGTGAGGGGCTGGCCGTTCGCGAAGTCCTTGAAGAGATGATCCTTCACCACTTCGCTGGCGGCGGGCTGGCCATTGACGAAGAGCCGGAGACCTGCGGCGCGGCTGGAGCCGTCGTAGGTGATGCCGACCTGCGTCCACGCGTTGAGCTTGAGCTTCTCTTGCGTGCGGACTTTGAGTGCGTTGCCAGGCCAGAAATGGATGAGCGCGAAGCTGGCGTGACCCTCTTCGAGCACGAGCTGGTAGCCTTGATAGCCGGAATCCGAACCTGCCTGCTGATGGTGGAGCACGACGATCTCAGGAAGCTCCTCAGTGGGGTTGATCCACAGGCTGAAGGAAAACGGTCTGGAGCGTTTGAAGTCCGCAAACGAACCGATGCTCACAGAATTCTCGCCATCAAACTGGAGCGCCTGTCCGACTGGACCGCTCACGCTCTTCGGCGCGTCGGAGAGCTTGGCCGGAGAGTTGGTGCCGACAAGGTTCGCGGACTGTTTGTTCGTAAGGCTGTCGAAGGAGTAATGGCCGATCAGCCCGTTCGTTGCGGCCGGTTCGTCGCGGATGGCGGGCCATTTCTCAAACGCTTCCGTCGCTGTCGCGAAATAATCAGCGAGCGCCTTTTCCTGCGTGAGGACGGCCTGCTTGAGGTCGCGATGCTTCTGCTCTTCCGCGTCGTCCTTGAAGAGGAACGTGGTCGGGCTGGGGATGGCGTCGGTGAAATGCGAGTAGAGTCCGGACTCGTCGGTGGAGTTGAAGAAGGCGAAGAGCCGGTAGTAATCCTTCTGAGAGATCGGGTCGTACTTGTGGTCGTGGCAGCGGGCGCATTCCATCGTCAGACCGAGGAACGCTCCGGCCGTGGTGTGAACGCGGTCGGCGTTGTATTCCACGCGAAACTCTTCATCCACGCTGCCGCCTTCGTTCGTCTGGCGATGGAGGCGGTTAAAGGCGGTGGCGATCTTTTGTTCACGCGTCGAGCCGGGCAGCAGGTCGCCGGCGAGCTGTTCGAGGATGAACTCGTCGAGGCGGATGTTCCGGTTGAAGGCCTTGATGACCCAGTCCCGCCACGGCCAGAGATGATTAAAACGATCCGCCTGATAGCCGTAGGTGTCGGCGTAGCGCGCGACATCAAGCCACTCCACGGC
>Ga0163153_10000630_pt1 | contig 60681 bp, 50 predicted proteins | sample OliLakLV19MP6IB1_FD_148629 | JGI IMG/M metagenome (GOLD analysis project Ga0163153, IMG submission 148629) | Freshwater microbial mat bacterial communities from Lake Vanda, McMurdo Dry Valleys, Antarctica - Oligotrophic Lake LV.19.MP6.IB-1 | ecosystem: Environmental > Aquatic > Freshwater >... | reverse complement strand
GTTCCGAGTCCGACTGGCTCGTCGGCATCAATGGCACGCGCGCCATGACCGCCTTCAACTCGAAGCTCGGCGGATTCCAGCTCACGACCGTCGGCCGTGTCCAGACGCCGACGCTGACGATTCTCGTCGAGCGCGAGGAGAAGATTAAGAAGTTCATCTCGCGGACTTACTGGGAAATCATCGGGACGTTCCAGGCCAAGGGCGGCGAATATGCCGGACGCTGGTTCGACGAAGCCTTCGCCAAGGATAAGGACAAAGAGAAGAAAGACTCGGACGCCGAACTGAAGGCTGAGCGTCTCTGGGAAGTCACCCGGGCCGAAGCCATCCGCGACAAATGCCTCGGCAAGTCCGGCATCGTCACTGAGGAAAGCAAGCCGACCACCTCGCTCTCCGGCGGACTGTATGACCTGACTACCTTGCAGCGGGAGGCGAACGGGCGCTTCGGTTTCTCGGCAAAGAACACGCTCGGTCTCGCCCAGGCGCTTTACGAAAAGCACAAGGTTCTCACCTATCCCCGTACTGATTCCCGCGCCCTGCCGGAAGATTACGGCAACACGGTGAAGCAGACGCTGGCCACTTTGCAGGGGACCGGCTACCGCGCGTTCGCCGACGAAATCCTGAGCAACGACTGGGTCAAACCGGGCAACAAGCGCATCTTCAACAACGCTAAAATTTCGGACCATCACGCCATCATCCCGACCTCGCTCGCGCCCAAGAACCTGAGCGAACCGGAGCAGAAGCTTTACGACCTCGTCACGAAACGCTTCCTCGCCGTCTTCTATCCGGCGGCGGAATTCCTCGTCACCACGCGCATCACGCGCGTCGAGGGCGAGCCGTTCAAGAGCGAAGGCAAGGTGATGATGAAGGCCGGCTGGATGGCGGTTTACGGCCGCGAAGTCGAGAGCGGCGACACGCCGAACCTCGCGCCCGTCGAGGCGAACGAAACCGTCCAGACGACGAAGATCGACGTCAACCAGAACGAGACCAAGCCGCCTGCGCGCTTCTCGGAAGCCACGCTGCTCAGCGCGATGGAAGGCGCGGGCAAGCTCATCGAGGATGAGGAACTGCGCGCCGCGATGAAGGAGAAGGGACTCGGCACGCCCGCGACCCGAGCCTCCATCATCGAAGGTTTGATCAGCGAGAAGTATATCCATCGCCTCGGCCGCGAACTGCAGCCGACCGCGAAGGCGTTCTCGCTCATCACGCTCCTGCGCGGCCTCGACATCCCGGAGCTGTGCAAGCCCGAGCTGACCGGGGGCTGGGAGCACAAGCTGCGCCTCATGTCGCGCGGCGAGATGAAGCGCGAGGATTTCATGCGCGAGATCGCCGAGATGACCCGGCACATCGTCGAGCGCGCAAAAGGTTTCGAGAGCGACACCGTCCCCGGCGATTTCGGCGAGCTCAAGTCGCCGTGTCCCAAGTGCGGATCGGTGGTGAAGGAAAATTACCGGAAGTTCCAATGCACCAACGCGAGCTGCGACTTCGCCCTGTGGAAGAGCGCGGCGGGCCGGTTGTTTGAAGGATTCGAGATCGACGAGCTGATCACCAAGAAACAGGTTGGACCGCTCCAGGGCTTCCGCAGCAAGCAGGGCTTTCCCTTCGCCGCCATCGTCAAGCTCACGGCGGATTTCAAGGGCGAGTTCGACTTTGGCAACAAGGACGTCGATGCCGAGGGCGCGCCCATCGTGGTGGATTTCACGGGCAAGGAACCCGTCGGCCAATGTCCCAAGTGCAAGTCGAACGTCTTCGAGAACGGGATGGCCTACGTGTGCGAAAAGGCGGTCGGCGCGGGCAAGACCTGCGACTTCCGTTCCGGCACGATCATTCTGCAGCAGCCGCTCGAACGCGCGCAGATGGTCAAGCTGCTCACGACTGGCAAGACGGATTTGCTGACGAAGTTCGTCTCGAAGAAGAACGGACGGACCTTCAAGGCGTTCCTCGCGCTCGGCAAGGACGGCAAGATCAGCTTCGAGTTCGAGCCGCGCGCGCCGAAAGCCGGAGGCAAAGGCGCCACCAAGGACGGCAAGCCCAAGGAACCGGCTCCAAAACTGGACTTCACCGGCCAGGAATCGATCGGCAAATGTCCGAAGTGCGGCGGACGCGTCTTCGAGGGGCCGACGGATTACGTGTGCGAGAATTCGCAGGGCGAGAAGAAGGCGTGCAAGTTCAAGACCGGAAAAATCATCTGCCAGCATCCCATCGAGCGTGCGCAGATCACGAAGCTGCTCACGGGCGGCAAGACGGACCTGATGGACAAGTTCATCTCCAAAGCCGGCCGGCCGTTCGCCGCTTATCTGGTGCTGGATGACGCAGGGAAGGCGACCTTCGAGTTCGCGCCGCGCGATTCTTGAGATTAGGTCGGTTCTCCATGAAGCTTCCCAACGGCCACCGAGCGGATCTGGGAATGAAGCTGGAGGAATATGTCCTGAACCCGCTGCATCGAACCGGACAGCACAAGGCGCGGGTCTTTGAATCCGCTTTGGGCATCACGCTGGCCAGCAAGAACCTGCTCGCTGACGCATTGCGGCAGGCGGCGAAATCCTCGGATCAGGCAGTGTCTCTTGGCGACAACGGGTTTGGAGAAACCTTCGCGCTCCGTTTTGCCGTAACCACCGGCACCGGCCAGGCGGTCGTCCAAAGCGCGTGGATTGTCCGCAGCAATGAGGACTTTCCCAGGCTGACCACCTGCTTTATAGTCTGACCGCATGAAAAGTGACATTCACATGCACGACGTGGTGGCCCTCCTTGAAGACACCACTGCGGCCCATTTTGAAACTGGCGCATCGTTCCTGCTCCGACGCGGGCAAATCGGAGCCGTGGTGATGACTTACGATGGCAGCGCAGTCGAAGTGGAATTCGCCGGACGAGATGGCCGGCCCTACGCCCTGATGACCATCAAGTCAGATCGTCTGATGGTTCTTCGCGACACGCCTGAATTGGCCGCCGCTTGCTGAATGCCGGCCATTTCCCCCCATGCTTCCCTCCCTGCGGATCGGGACGACTGGATCGACCGATTCGCTCAGCATCTCACGACGGATCGTGGTTTGTCCGTTTACACTGTCCGCAACTACACGCAGACGCTTGGCGAATTTCACCAGTGGCATCAGCGGGAACGCCAGCAACCGCCCGCCTGGGCTTCGCTTCAGCGCGATGACTTCCGCGCTTACCTGAGATCACTCGGTCGCGGCAAGCTGAGCCGCGCGGCCATCCAGCTTCGCTTCAGCGCGCTGCGGACCTTTTACAAATTCCTCGTGCGGCGCGGCGTCCTGGAGAGCTCGCCCATCAAGAACATCTCGTTGCCGAAGCTGGAGAAACGGCTGCCGCGCTTTCTGACCAAGACGCAACTGGAGACTTTGCTGTCAGCACCGAAGCTTTCGCGTCCGGCGGCCAATCCGGAGAAAGATTCCCTCAAGAAACGCGGACGGCCCGTGGAAGCGGGGGTGCCGGAACGCGACGAGGCGATTATCGAAACCATTTATTCCTGCGGCCTCCGCATCAGCGAGCTGTGCGGCTTGCGCGTGGGCGACCTCGACTGGAGCGAGCAGATGGTGCTCGTGCGCGGCAAAGGAAAGAAGGAGCGCCAGTTGCCGATTGGCAAACCTGCTCTCGACGCCATCGAGCGTTACTGGACCTTGCTTCCGAAGCGGCCTGCGCCAGACGAACCGGTGTTCCTGCGTTCGAGCCAGTCCACGAAGCCGATGGAGGCGCGAACCTTTCAGTCGCGTCTCAAGCAGTATCTGGCAATCGCCGGCCTCGATCCGCAGCTCACGCCGCACAAGCTGCGGCACAGCTATGCCACGCATCTCCTCGACGCAGGCGCGGACCTGCGCAGCGTGCAGGAGCTGCTCGGCCACGCCTCCCTCACCTCGACCCAGGTTTACACGCACGTCACGACGGAGCGCCTGAAGAAAGCCTACGACGACGCGCATCCACGGGCGTAGAAATTTGCTGAAGGCTGCGATCATTGCTGGCGGCCAGCTGATCAAAGCGGCTGACACTCTTTCCCCGTGAGGAACAAATGGGGAGAGAGCCGGAGAGAGGAAAAATTTCAAATGAAGACCCACCTCCTCTCTCCACCCCGAGTGGAGGAGAGAGTGCCAGGCAACCGGGCTGCCCACCGGTTTCGATCAAGTCTCTTGTTGAATTTCGGTTTGAACTCAGCCACCAACTTGCCACTCTCGCGGCATGAACGGGACGCGCATTCTTCCTTCCCTCGCCGGCTTAGTGCTGGCGTTGCACTTCGGCGCCAGCCTTCTTTCCGCTGCGGAAACTAAAACCATCACCGCCACCCGTGATGTCTCATTCGCCAACGAAGTCGAGCATTCGCTGTCGCGCGGGCTGACATGGCTTCAGGGCAGTCAGAATTCCAACGGCTGGTGGTCCACGCCGGATCATCCGGCCGTGACGGCCATCGCGCTGACCGCGTTCAAAGGCGATCCGCAAAAGCGTTATCAATCCACGGAGCCGGCGTGGTTGAAGAAAGGTTACGCGTTCGTGCTGGGCTGCGTGCAGCCGGACGGCGGGATTCATCGGACCAATCTTGTCACTTACAACACGTCCATCTCGATGATGGCGCTGCTCGCCGCCAACAAGGCGGAATACGATCCGATCATCCTCAAGGCGCGCGGCTTCCTCGTGGATTTGCAGCGCGACTTCGGCGAGAAGGGGAAACTCGACGACGTGCTTGATGGCGGCGTTGGCTACGGGAGCAAGTATCAGCATTCGGATATGGGCAACACGCTCGTCGCGCTCGAAGCCCTCTATTACAGCAAGCGGCCAGCCGAGGACGGGAACTTGACCAAGGCGCAAGATTTGAACTGGGCCGCCGCGATTCAGTTCCTCCAGAACTGCCAAAACCTTCCCGCCTACAACCAGCAGAAGTGGGTTTCCGACGACGCGAAGAACAAGGGCGGGTTCGTTTATTATCCCGGCCATAGCATGGCGGGCGGCGAGACGAACGCGACGACCGGCCGCGTGGCGCTGCGTTCCTACGGCAGCATCAGCTACGGCGGAATGCTCAGCTACATTTACGCGAACTTGAAGCGTGATGACCCGCGCGTGGTCGCCGTCTTCGACTGGCTGCGCGCGAACTACACGCTCGATGAGAATCCCGGCATGGGGCCGCAGGGGCTTTACTTTTATCTCCACACGATGACCAAGGCGCTGACGATTTATGGCGTGGACGAGCTGGAATTGAAGGATGGCCGCAAGTTGAACTGGCGAAAGGAAGTCGCGATGCGCCTGCTGAATTTGCAGCGGCAGGACGGCTCGTGGTTCAACGACAACGCGCGCTGGTGGGAGAAAGATCCCGCGCTCGTGACGAGTTACGCGGTGCTGTCGCTGGAGCTGATCGGGCGCGGGCTGTAGGCGGCTGGTGCAAAGCCATTGCGCGCTCAGGTTCGCTGGAATTTCAAATAGGCGGGTTCTTCATTCTTTCATTGCGCACAATCACTGCGGCGCCAGATCACCTCTACCCCAGCGGGGTTGAATCACCTCTGCGGAACTGGATGCAACCCCTTTGGCGTAGAAGAACAACCCCCGAATTTTCCCAAGGCAGATCGTGCCTCGCAACCCTGCGCTAAGTGACGGAATCCCGTTGGGATTCGGGACAAAGAACGACGATCTGTGCGCGATGACGAGGGCATGGCCATATAGCTCGGCGGCTCGTCTCTTGTCCCAGCGAGAACATCTATAAACCGGCCACGGCCCCAGTCCAAATCACGGGAAAATCAGCACAGAAAAATGGCGAACGTTGGCTCCCTGAACCGCGGGCGTAGTTTTATCTCAAGTCTTCCACCCTCACTCCGATACTCCCGCTGACTGAAAGCCCCTCTCAGGTGGTTTCAGTCCGTGTCATTTTAAAAAACCATATCGAATTGCCATGAAACTGGATTTGAAACACCTCCTCTCCTTGGGGGCCGGCCTCGCCTTCGCCTTGATGGCCTCCAGTTCCATCCACGCGCTGAAAGCACCGCGCTTCAGCAAATCAAACAGGACGGCAAGATCCGTCTCGGCATGTATCTCGGCTTCGAAGGCCTGAGCTTCAGCCAGCGCGGCAAAACCATCGGCCTCGAAGTCTCCCTTGCGGATATCCTTTGCGAAGAACTTTCCAAAGAACTCGGACGCGAAGTCAAGGCGGAGGTCGTGAACCAGGAGTGGGCGCAGATCATTCAGGAGCTGCGCGCCGGCAAATATCACGCCGCTTTCTCCGCCGTCATTCCGTCCAGCCTGTATTCTCCTCAGAACATCAGCTACACGCAGGCCTACCTCGATACCGGTCCGGTCATCTGCTGCCAGAAGGTGGACGGCAAGCCCGCGAAGCCCGTCACCGCAGAAGTCTCCTCGCTGGTGGACAAGAAGGTGGTCGTCATCAACGATCCTGCCGTGCGCCGCGTCCTGCGCCGGGCCGGAGTTTACGTGCCGGGCGACGAGGGCAAGACGGACTTGGAACGCGCCTTTCCGAAGTCTGCCACCGAGGCTGAGCTTGCCAAGGCGGGACTCAAGCCCGACCTCATTGCGGCGAAAGAGATCACGCAGCTCGATGAGATGCCGGAAATCTACAAGAAGCTGGCCGAAGGTGAAGTGGACGCGGGCGTCATCGACCTCGGCATCATCTGGTGGGTCGCGACGGATTCCGAACGGTGGTCCAAGAAAATCCACGCCTTTCCCAAACCGGTCGGCCCTTACATCTACTCCGCCGTCACCCGCAGCGAAGACTCCGATCTGAGCGCGCTCCTGGACGGGGCGATTGGCCGGATGAAACGCTCGGACAAATACGCCGCCGTGCTCAGGCAGTGGCATGGAGGCAAGTTCGAGAGGAGCCTCGCCGCCTCGGATTTCCTCAAGTGATTTAAAGCCCGCGCGGGCGGTGAGCTTCGTGCTCCGCCGCCGTTTCCGCTCAAGCCCGTTCATGGATCGACCGCGATGAAGAAGAAAAGCATTGGATTTAAGCTGCTGACGCTCTCCACCTTGCTCATGGGCTGCCTGCTCGCGCTCGGCGCGTTATCCTGGCACAATTCGCGTCAGCTCGGCCACACCATCAAGCAGGCCGGGGTCAGCATCCGCGGCGTGGTCAGTGAATCTTCTTCCGCCGCCGCGCAGTTGGTGCAGGAATGTCGCTCGCTCAAGGACGGCATCGGCGAGGCCAGTCTCGCCATGGAAACCGAGCGGGCCGGCAATCTGGCCGCACTCGCTGAAACCGCGTGCAAGCTGACGGATCGACGGATCGACAACGCCAAGTTTCTCGCCGACGCGTGTGTGAAGTCCAGCGATGCACGCGCCGCCGCCGACGGATTCTGGCACGCGAGCCGTGCGGAGTTTGGCGATGATCCGGGCAAGTGGGAGGGAACGACCGATCCCAAGGACGACCGTAACAAGATCGAAGACACGGTCTCCGCCCTCGTCTCATCGGCCGGCGCGGACTTCTACGCCATCGTGGGACTGAATGGCAAACTTAGGGGCAAGGTGGTCGCGGGCAACCGGAGTGAACTGTTTGACTTGAACCTCGCCGGGTCCGCGCTCTTCCGATCCGCCGTGCGCGACAACCGCATCGCCAAAGGCTACGACCGCTTCGGCAAGAATCTCGTCCTCGCCTCGGCCGCGTTTCTCAAGACCAAGTCCGGTGCGGACGTGGCGCTGGTCATCGCTGGATACACGTTGGATGCGGCGGCGCTCCGCTTTCTGTCCGAGGATCTGCGCGCCAGTCTCGCTCTCTTTCAGCCCGGCAAGGACCGGCAGTTCGTACTCAGCCACACTACTCTCACCGGAGCGGATGGGAAGCTTGCTGCCCAGGTGTTGCTGCCTCCTGAAGTGTTGAAAGTTTTCCAGGAACGCCTTGTCGTACACACGGCCAAGGCTCTGAACATCGCCGCGCTGCGCCGTGACTTCACCGTGGTCAGCAAGGCATCCGTCGGCGGACTGAACTACCTTGGCGCATATCAGGGCATTCTCACTGAAGCAGGCGATCTCGACGGCGTGCTCTTCGTCGGACGCGACATCACCCAGGCGGTGGCCCGGCAGGACGCCATCAAGGCCAAGGCCGTCGATGCCATCGCCAAGGCCGACACCATCGAGCAAAGCTGGAAAGTCGGGACGAACGCAGGCGCCTCCACCGCCCCCGGAACGAAGAACAATTTGCAGGAAGCCATCGCCGTGGCCGACGCCTCCCAGACCATTCTCAGCCGCACCGTGCATCTGACCCTCATCGGCGTTCTCGCGGCACTCGCGCTCAGCGCCGCCCTCTCCTGGCGCATCACGCACAGCATCACGTTGCCGTTGAAACGGCTGATGAGCACGCTCACCGGCACGGCGGAACAGGTGAGCGGCTCTGCGGTGCAGGTCTCCAGTTCCAGCCGCACCCTGGCGGAAGGAGCCGCCTCTCAAGCGTCCTCCATCGAGGAGACCAGCGTCTCGCTGGAACAAATGTCCGGCATGACGAAGCGCAACGCCGACCACGCGCAGACGGCGAAGGCTCTGGCCAACCAGACGCGCGCCGCCGCCGCCGTGGGAGCGCAGGACATGCAGGCCATGAGCCAGGCGATGGATGCAATCAAGTCCGCTGGCGACAACATCAGCAAAATCATCAAGACCATCGACGAGATATCCTTCCAAACGAACATCCTGGCATTGAACGCCGCCGTGGAAGCTGCGCGTGCCGGCGAAGCAGGACTGGGTTTTGCCGTCGTCGCCGGGGAAGTCCGCAACCTCGCGCAGCGCAGCGCGCTCGCTGCCCGAGAAACCGGAGAGAAGATTGCGGATTCGATTCAGAAGAGTGAACAAGGCGTGCGCCTGAGCGGAAAAGTGGCGCAGAGCCTGGATGAAATTTTGGCGAAGGCGAAGCAGGTGGACGAGCTGGTGGCCCAGATCGCCAATGCTTCCAGCGAACAAAGCCAGGGCATCCAGCAGGTGAACGTCGCGGTCACGCGCATGGATAAGATTACGCAATCCAACGCCGTCAGTGCCGAGGAGAGCGCCAGGGCCGCGCAGAAATTGACGGCTCAGGCGGAGGCGTTGACCCGCGCGATGGTCGAGTTGGATCAGATGGTCGGCGGAGGAAACGAGCCTTCCCGTCCCGCTCCGCTGCAACCCGCATCCTTCACGCCGTCTCGGACCGCGCTTCTCAAACGCCCAGCTTCACCCCGTCGGGCCTTGGGAAGACCTGCCGCCACGACCGCAGACGCCTTCAAGGATTTTTAATAGGGAAGGATGCAGTCGAAGGACTGCGAGCGGCGGTGTTGTCTCACCCAGGACAGAGCTTCCAGCCTGTTCCTGCATACCCACGATCACCCTCGGAGTTCAGCGCGCGAATTCAGTGGCCGAGCAATGGGGATAAACTCCTGCCTCGTCCGCGTTCCAAGACCGGCTGAAAGCATGCCCTGCTTCAGCGTCCGCCGGCTCAGGCGTAATATGTGTGGGCGTTGCTCTTGGAGGGCGATTCCCGGAAGTCTCCCGCGTGACTGACTCCAAAGGCGGAGTGTCCGGCGAGACCTTCCGCATACTTCGCCGCTCCGCATTGCATGAGGCCAAAGCGTGAGACGAGGTTGTTGAGCCAGTTGGGAAAGCGGTCCGTAAACTTGAGCTCGAGGATGACCCGATCTCCGAACGGCAGGCTGGGCGCCTTCAGCTCGGTGCTGAAATTGATGTCATGGCGCGGCTCCGTCCGGACGGCGCGGTCAAAGGTGACGCGGACGTTGTCGCTCACGGGATCGACGTAGGCTTCGCGCTGGTAGCAGACGTGGGCCTGTGGCACGGCGCCAATCTCCGTCGTGAATTTCACGAAATTCTGGATGGCGACCAGGTTCTTGCCATCACCGCGCAGGAGGTCGGTGGGCTCCGGGAGCTGGCCTTGGAGGAGGCGGGACACAGCTTCCTTGTGGACGCCGCCGCGCTGCTTGAGGATGCAGTTGTTCATCCGCCGTTTCACCTCAAAGAAGACCGGGGAATCGGGATGATCGTTGTAGAAGCGCAGTCGCAGCTTGTAGCGGTTCTTGTCGCCATTGATCGTGGTCCAGAAAGTGTAAAGATTCGGCGAGTCGAGGTAGAGGCTGTGAACGGGATAGCTGAAGTTGGGCTTGCCGACGCCGTTTTCGTCCAGTTCCAGATGGGCGGCGACGAACTCACGGACGTTGACGGCCTGTTCTTCGGCGAGCATGTACTTCTGCTCGAACCTCTGGCGTTGCATGCGATCTCGTGACATATCGGGAAAGTTTGTGCCGCGAATATAACGGAAGGTATGCGGATCGCCAGTTTCAAGTTGCACCAAGGTGAAGATGTCACATGGTCAGGCCGAGCCCTGCGGAGCAAGCCCGGAGCAAGCCCGGAGCGAACAATACTGGTTGTAGATTCTGCCGCTCACCGTGGTATGAAGATGAATAGAGACGCAAAGTCCCCGTATCCGTGGGCATCGGTGCTCATCCGTGGTTGAACCGCCGTTTCCAAATTGAACCCCATCGCTCCGGCCAAGTCCGCCCGAAATCAACGCGCCGGGCTTACCGGGGCGCAGCTCCAGCGATGCTGAGCGTGAGGTCGATGGTGTCGGCGACCTTGTCCTCGGGCGCTTTCGGATTGATGCCGAAGTCGCTGCGCTTGACTGCGAAGCTGGCGCGGATGACGAGCAGATCGCCCTTCTGGTTGGGAACCCGCAGTCCCAGCTTGCCCTTCAGATAGCTCAACTTCACTGGCGCGTTCACTTCCTTCGCCACGCCCCGGATGGTCAGCGTGCCCGTCACCTCCGCCGTGGTGTTGTCGCCGGTCGTCTTCACGTTGCTGAACGACTTCGCCTCGAAGGTGATCTCCTTGTGCTTCGCCACGTCGAGCCATTGGTCACCGTGCATGTGCTCCTTCATCACGGGGTTCGGCACATGGAGCGAGGCGGCGTCCACGACGATCTTTCCCTTGGTCGCGCCGGGGTCCGCCGGATCGAACGTCACGGTGCCGCTGACGCCGTTGGCGCTGCCGTTGATGGCTTCGAGCGGGGCGTCGAGCTTGAACACGGCGTTGTTCACGCCTTTGGGGTCTTTGAAGTCGAAGGTCAACGGCGCGGCGGAAGCGGCGACGGACAGGGCGGTAAGTGCGAACAGGCTGAGTGCGGTGGTTTTCATGATGTGCAGTTGTTTAATGGTTGGGATTTTAGTTTGGTTGGTTGCGGAATAGAAAGGAAAAGCCGGCGAGAGCACCGGCTCCGAGCAGGGCTACGCCGAGGAAATCGAGACCGGGCACGAACTGCTTCTCGTAGGTGATGGCTTCCAGGCCGGTGACTTCGTCAAGGGTCTTCTTCTCGACGCTTGTCTTGGTCCAGCCACGGTTCGCGCCGGTGGCGAACCAGGTTCCCGCCGCCGCCAGCGCGACGACGAGAGCCAGGAGGCGAAGTGATTTCTTCATGGCGATCGGGGATTGAAGAGTTTCAGTTCAAGTCGAACAACAGCACCTGGCCGGGTTTCGATGCGGTGAGCTTGATCACCTGCTCCTCGCTCACGGCCACGCCATCGCCCGCCGTCAACTTCTGCCCGTTGAGCGTCAGTTCGCCTTCCGCGACGTGAAGCCACGCATGACGATTCGCGCGCAGCGTGTGCGAGACCGTTTCGCCGCCCTCGAACATGGCGGCGAACAGGTCGGCGTCCTGGTTGATGGCGATGGAGCCATCCCGGCCCGACTTCGAGGCGATGAGGTTCAGGCGACCGACCGGCGCGGACGCGAGGGACTTTTCCGCGTAATTCGGCTTCGCGCCTTGGTGATCGGGGACGATCCAGATTTGCAGGAGATGAACCGCGTCGGTCTTCGACGGATTGAACTCGCTGTGCAGCACGCCCGTGCCGGCCGCCATATATTGGACTTCACCAGGACGGATCACGCGGCCATTGCCCATCGAGTCCTTGTGCTCCAGCGCGCCCTCGAGCACGACGGTGATGATCTCCATGTCGCGATGCGGGTGCATGTCGAAGCCGCCGCCCGCCGAGACCGTGTCGTCATTGATGACGCGCAGGCTTCGGGAACCCATGTGCTTCGGGTCATGGTAGTCCGCGAAGGAAAAGGTGAACCGCGTGTTGAGCCAGCCGTGGTTGGCCTGGCCTCGTTCGTCCGCCCGTCGAATGGTCATCATGGTCGTTGCTTTCTCTTTCTGGCGGCCCCGTGTGAGCCGCGTTTATTCACGGATGGTATGTAGCCTGTACCGTGCGGCGGTGCCCAATACTTTGTTCTTCGCGCAGGAATGCCTTTCGGGCATAACGCTCCGCGTGGAACTCAGGCATTTTCGTTACTTCCTCGCCGTGGCCGAAGCTAAAAACTTCACCAAGGCCTCGCAACAGTTGCGTGTGGCCCAGCCCGCGCTCGGCCGGCAGGTGAACGATTTGGAGGACGAGCTGGGCGTGAAGCTGCTGGACCGAAGTCCGCGCGGTGCGTTGCTGACGGCGGCGGGCGAAGCGTTCGTGGTGGAGGCGAAGGCGGTTCTTCAACGCGTGGAAGAGGCGGCTCAAGTGGCGAAGGCGTTCGCGGAAGGCGAGCGCGGCGAGTTGCATCTCGGCTACGCGCCGTCGCCCACGGTCGAGCTGCTGCCGCGCATCCTGCACGCCTACCAGAGTGAAGCGCCTGGCGTCCGGGCCGTGCTGCACGACATGACGACCGATGAAATGCTGGGCGGACTGGAGAGCGGCAAGCTGCATGTGGCGTTGATGGTGAAGTCACGGAGGAAGGCACCGCGCGGCCTGACATTCGAGGAGCTGTGCCGTTACCCGATCTGCGTCGCCATGCCGAAGACCCACAAGCTGGCGCGCGCGAAGACGGTGGACATCGTGGCGCTGGCGGACCAGCCGTTGGTCATCTATTCACGCGCCGACTATCCCGAGTATCACGAGATGCTGGTCGAACTGTTCAAGCCTGCGGGCACGTTGCCCATCGTGGCGGAGGAACACGACAGCGCGATCAGCCTCATCGCGGCGGTGGAGGCGGGACGCGGCGTGGCGCTCGTGCCGTCCTCCCTCGCGTGCCTGGCGGGACCGCGCATCCGAGTGATCGGGCTGCAGCCTGCGCCGGAACCGCTGGTGGTCGGCGTGGCTTACGTTCAACGACGGCTGTCCCCTGCGTCGGAACGAATGGTGAAAATGCTGCGGACCTTGCCGAAATCTCCGCGCAGCCAACCAGCCAGATGAGTTTTCCCGGGGTTCTTCGGAGCGGATTTCCAGATTGAATCTCGCGGGAACGGGATTCAGATTGCGCCCCAGAAACCTTCAACCACCAAAATATAATGATCACACGACGCGATGCTCTGAAGAAGACGGCCCTCTCCGCTGCGGCGGTTTCACTGGTGACCTTGCCGGGAACGATGAACGCCCAGGCACCTGCTGCCCCCGCCGGGCCGTTCAAGCTGCCGGCGCTCCCTTACGCCTTGGACGCCCTCGAACCGCACATTGATGCAAAGACGATGGAGATTCATCACGGCCGCCATCATCAGGCATACATCACCAATCTCAACAAGGCGGTGGCGTCCGACGCGAAGCTGGCCGGCACGAGCCTCGACGAACTGATCCGGCATCTGGACGAAGTGCCGGAAGCCGTTCGCACCGCCGTGCGCAACAACGGCGGCGGTCATTACAACCACTCGCTGTTCTGGCAGACGATGAAGAAGAACGGCGACGGAACTCCGAAAGGCGCCCTCGCATCGGCCATCGACAAGAAATTCGGCAGCTTCGACAAGTTCAAGGAGGAGTTCAGCGGCGCGGCGATGAAGGTCTTCGGCAGCGGTTGGGCGTGGCTGGTTCTGGAGGAGAAAGATTTGAAGGTGGTGTCCACCCCGAACCAGGACGTGCCGTTCGTGCATGGCAAGTATCCCCTGCTCGGCCTCGACGTGTGGGAGCACGCCTACTATTTGAAGTATCAGAACAAGCGCGTGGATTACGTGAGCGCGTTCTTCAACGTGATCAACTGGGATGCCGTCGCGAGCCGGCTTGATAAGCCCGAGCTTTGAGCCTGAGTTTTGAAGGAGTGTCCGCTCAACACGCGAAAGGACGCCAAAGGGAAATAGAGGGAGCAACGCCCTCCGCAAAGAATCCTTCAACGTGAAGCGAATCCCGCTCTGTTTGGGTTTCGCGCTTCTTCGCGTGTTTAGTGGATCTCTGGTCTGGAGATTGAGTTGAAGCGTTACGCCGCCTTCGGCTCTCCCGCCAGATGGAGCGAGTCCACGAGACCGACGTTTACCGGCTTGATCCCGCGGCGGGATTTCGCCTTGTCCACGTACCCGAAGAGCTTGCGGCGTTTGACGATTTGAGCGACTTCCGGCGGGACCATCGTTTCCCACAGCGGATCGCCGGCGCGCAGACGCTTGAAGACGTCGCGTGAGAAGATGCTGAGGCATTTCTCATCGTAATCACGGATGCTCTCGATGAGCCGGTTTTCCATCAGATAATTGTAAAGATGCCGCAGGTGCGGCGCGACGCGGAGGTTTCCGGCGGTCACGAGCGATCCGCTCGCCTGATCGAGCAGGGGATAGGCATACATCTTGAGATCGTTCTTGAAGAGCCGTCCGAACGATTCAAGGATGCCGCCTTCCAGGTCCGCGTAATATTTCTCGTCAAAGATCTGCTGCAAGGTCGGCACGCCCATGACGATTCCAATCATCTTCTTCGTCTGCCGGAACAGGTACGCCGCGAGCCGATGATACTCTGCGTAGTTGGAAATCAGGACCGTCTTGCCCAGCGCGCCGAGGATGTCCGCGCGATCCAGGAAGTCCTGCGCATCGATCTTGTCGCCGTCGGTGAGGTTTTTCAGCGTCATCTCCATCAGGGTGATGACGGGTTCGCCCTGGACCTTGGGTTCTTGAACGAACTGCGCCTGGGCGCAGCGCAGCATGTCCACGGAGACGTTGGTGGCGGGACGAAAGCTGCCGCGCTCGATCAGGATCGACTTCTTGTAGAGCGCGTCGGCGGGCTGCACGACTTCGCCGGTGGACGTGAACATCGCGGCGTTGCTGAGGCCGTTCTGCACAAGCTTCAAGCTCATGAGGCGATTATCCACCTTCTCGAAGTCCGGCCCGGAGAACTCGATCATGTCCACCTCGACGCGGAGGTTCGTCAGGCTGTCCACGAGGGAGATCAGGAGGGTTTCAGGATCGTTGTAAAGGTAGTTGGCCGCATGGGCGAGGTTCACGCCCATGATGCCGAGAGCTTCCTGTTCCTGGACGTTCTCCTTATCGAGCAGCCGGACGTGGATGATGATCTGCGACGGATCGGTGCGCGGTGCTGATTGGAAACGGATGCCGAGCCAGCCATGCGGATCGCTTTTGCTGTTGTAGCTCTTGGCGGCGACGGTGTCGGCGAAGACGAAGAACCGGGTCTTGTCGCCGCGTTTGGAATCAAGGCGTTCGTAGAGCAGGCGGAACTCGTGATCCAGCATGGAGTTGATGCGCTGCTTGCTCACATACCGATCACACACTCCGTAAATCGCATCGCTGAACGTCATGTCATAGGCGCTGATCGCCTTGGCGATGGTTCCCGCCGCGCCGCCCACGCGGAAAAACCAGCGGGCGACCTCCTGGCCCGCGCCGATCTCGGCAAAGGTGCCGTAGAGGTCGGGGTCAAGGTTGATTTGAAGCGCCTTCTGGTGTGTGTCCGAAATGTCACTATTCATAGCAGCAATGCGTTGCGAGTCATGGAAGGGCCGTCACGTTTTGCGTCCGGGCCCGTGCCGTAGGGATCGGCAGGGGAGGGGAATACTTTAGGCAACTTCGGGCTGGGAGAGGGCGGGAAAAGAAAAGGCGGACTTTGGGTACACACAGTAAAATTCCAAGCCAAAGTCCGCCGTCTTCCCATCCGAGAAGAAATTTTTGGAACGCCCTACTTTTCGCCCAGAGGGCGGCCTCCGTCAAATCATCTCTCCTCAGAAATCATCCCTTCCTCATCGGCTCCCCGCATGTGGACCAAGTGGAGAGTTGGAACAGTTTTTTGCCGGGGCTTCCGGCCATCAGAATTGAAAAAGCCAGTCGTTGACACTCCCATCTTCCGCATCTAGGCTTCGCCAGAATTTAACCCGACATTCGGAACACATGTTACTTCGAATCTGTTTAATCTTGGCGATTTTGACTGGTGTAGGCGTGATTGGTGTCAGCCAGTTTATGCTCCGTCCGCAAATCGAGACGATCATTTCTGACCGCAACACAAACAAGGATGGCTGGGATAAATCCAAGTCCGAGCTTGCGAAGACCAAGACGACGCTCAAGACCACCAGTGAGAAGCTCGCCAAGACGGAAACCTCCCTCGAAGAGACCAAAACCCAGTTGACGGCGACGACCGCGAAGTTCGAGGGCGAACAAAAGCGCGCCAATGGATTGCAGGAGAACCTCACCAAGTCCAACAGCGAGCTGAAAGCAGCCAAAGACGAACTGTTCGCTTACACCGGCACGGGTGTGAAGCCGGAGGAAATCAAGGGGATGGTATCCATGGTGAAGAGTTTGACGGTCGCCAACGAAGGGCTCAAAGCGGAGAGCACCGTTCTGGGTAAAAAAGTGAAGACACTTGAATTCACGATCCAGCAACTCGTTGGGGTTAATAATCAAGACCCGCTGGTCCCCCGTGAAGTTCGCGGCAAAGTTCTCGTGGTTGATCCGAAGTGGGACTTCTTGGTTCTGGATGTCGGATCCCGAAACAATATTCCTCAGAACGGCGTCATGCTCATCAGCCGCAACGGCGAGCTGGTGGCCAAGGTTCGCATCATGGAAGTTCAAGATCAGCGTTCCATCGCGAACATCATGCCCGGCTGGAAAATCAAGGACGTGACCGAAGGCGACATCGTCCTCGCTTACTAAGCTTTCCCCTTCCCATGACCACCAAGCAGCGAACAGCTTTCTGCCTCTTGTTCGTCGTGCTTTCGGGGTTGGTTCTCACGGGCTGCGCGACGACGGACGATACGGAGAACGAAACCTCCCGTCCTTGGAACGCTCCTCGTTCGTGGGAAACTGGTCTGCCAGGGTTCCAGCAAGATCGCCGGTAACGCCTCTTCTTCTTTCAGTTCGTTTCCTTTCTGCTCTCCGCGACCCGAGCCGCCTTACTTGGCGAATTCCACGCAGCGCGTTTCACGCATCACGGTCACTCGAATCTGTCCGGGATACTGAAGCTCTGATTCGATCTTGCGCGAGATGCTGCGGGCGAGAGCGAAGGACTGCTCATCGGTGACTCCCTCCGGTTTCACCATCACGCGCAGTTCCCGTCCGGCCTGGACCGCAAAACATTTCTCCACGCCAGGGAAGGAAAGACCGATCCGTTCCAAATCCTCCACCCGCTTGATGTAGGTGGTCATTGTTTCCGAACGTGCTCCTGGACGCGACGCGCTGATCGCATCCGCCGCGCTCACCAAAATTCCGAACGGGCCGTTGTGCGGGACTTCGTCGTGATGCGCGGCCACGGCGTGGATGACCTCCTCGGATTCACCGAGCCTGCGCAACAGGTCTGCCCCAACCTGGGCATGCGGTCCTTCCACCTCGTGGCTGACCGCCTTGCCGATGTCGTGGAGCAGGCCGCAGCGTCGCGCGACGTTTGTGTCGAGCCCCAGCTCGGACGCCAGCAAGCCGGTGAGATGGGCGACCTCCACGCAATGGTCGAGGACATTTTGGGAGAAGCTGTGGCGGAAGCGGAGCCGGCCGAGCAGCTTGAGAACTTCGGGGTGAACGGACGCGATGCCTGCTCGATTGGCCGCTTCATCGCCGTAACGAACAATCGTTTCGTCCATCTCTTGGCTGACTTTCGATACGACCTCTTCGATGCGCGTGGGATGAATGCGTCCGTCCAAGATGAGTCGTTGCATCGATTCGCGTGCGACTTCGCGGCGAACGGGGTCGAAGCCGGACAAAACGACGGCATTGGGCGTGTCATCAATCAGGACCGTGATGCCAGTCGCCGCTTCAAAGGCCCGGATGTTGCGGCCTTCACGTCCGATGATGCGTCCCTTCAACTCCTCGTTCGGCAACGCGACCGTGGCGCTGGAAATCTCGTTCGTATGTTCGCCCGCGTAGCGCTGGATGGCGACGGTGATGATGCGCCGGGCCTTCTCCTCCGCCTTCGTCCTGGCTTCTTCGAGGATGCGGCGGGTGAGGTGATTGGCGTCCTGCAAGGACTCCATCTCGATTTCCTTCAGGAGCTGGCCGCGGGCCTCGGATTCGTTGAGCTTGGAAATGGTTTGAAGTTCCTCCCGACGGCGGCGCGTGATTTCTGCGGCCTTCTGGTGCTGATGTTCCAACGCGTCTGACTTCTGCTTGCAGGTCTCTTCCCGTTCGCGCAGGCGACGCTCTTCATCGACCAGGCTCTGGAGCTGCCGGTTGATCAAGCCTTCGCGTTCCACCAGGCGCCGTTCGGCGTCGCTTAGTTCCTGCTTTCGCGTGGTGTAGGAGGACTCGGCTTCCTGCCGGAATTTCAGTGCCTCCTCGTTTCCTTTGAGGCGGGCTTCGCGCGTGATGGCCTCCGCCTGACGGCGGGCGTCTTCCAAGGTGGACTGCTCTTTGAGATCGGAGGCGGCGCGGAGATTCCGCTCCTTCCAACGCCAGAGCCAGTAGCCCGAGGCCGAGCCAGCGACAAAACACGCAGCCCCCAATACGACAGCGACAGGATTTTCCAGCAAACTCATTTCAAGACCGGGCGCAACCACCTACCAAATGCCAGCGCGTCGGTGTCAGGATGCAATTTAATTGGACGTCATGGGGTTCCAGCGGGAACTCACCCGCGATCTGGCAGTCAAACGCCACACCGCACTTTAGCGCTGGAACCTCGGCGAGCAGCCGGTCGTAATAGCCTTTGCCCCGACCCAGCCGACCACCGTCAAGGGTGAAGCCTATCCCCGGAACGAGCGTCAAGTCCAGCCGCATTAAATCAAAAATGGGACAGTGAGGCCGTGGTTCGAGGATTCCATACTGTCCCGGCTGCAAATCCCGCGCGGGATCGCGGACCAAACATGGAACATAGCGATCTCCGTCGGGCAAATATCGGAGCAAGGCCAGTTGTTTGCCGGTGGCCAGCGCTTCGGTCACGGCGGGCCAGATGTCCGGTTCTTGCGCGGTCGGAACGTAGGCCAGGATCGCCTTGCTCGATTTCCAGACGGTCTGCTCCGCCAGTCGCCGCCGGATTTCCGCCGAAGCCGTCTCGCGCTCGCCGGGTGAGGACGCCTTGAGCTTCCCGCGAATTTCCTGACGAAGCGCGGACTTCCTGATGCGGTCCGCCTCGCTCATTTCCCCCCGGATTTTTGTCGTTCTGCCGCCATCATTTCCCTCCATCGTTCCACCCTTTCTTTGATTTTCTTCTCCGTCCCCTGTTCGGAAGGATTGTAATACCGTTTGTCCGCTCCGAGATAATCCTGCGCCACGAAACTCCCCGGATGATCGTGCGCGTAATGATAGCCGACGCCGTGTCCCAGACGCTTCGCGCCCGCGTAGTGTCCATCCCGAAGATGCTCCGGCACGGCGAGCGTTCGTCCCGAACGAACGTCCTCCAACGCGGCATCGATGGACTTGATCACCGAGTTGCTCTTGTTCGCAGTCGCGATGTAGATCGCCGCCTCGGCGATGGGAATGCGCGCTTCGGGCCAGCCGATGAACTCCGCCGCCTGATGCGCGGCATTGGCCAGCACGAGCGCCATCGGATCGGCCAGGCCGACATCTTCGGCCGCTTGAATGACGATCCGGCGCGTGATGAAGCGCGGGTCTTCTCCCGCGTGAATCATCTTCGCCAGCCAGTAAAGCGTCGCGTCCGGATCGCTGCCGCGCATGGATTTGATGAAGGCGGAAATCGTGTCGTAATGCGCGTCACCATCGCCGTCATACACCACCGCCTTCTTCTGGATGCTCTGCTCCGCCGCCCCGAGATCGATGTGCCGCGAACCATCCGGCTCCGGCAGCGTGGTGAGCACGGCGATTTCCAGCGCGTTCAAGGTCTTGCGCGCATCGCCGTCGCCCACGCGGGCGAGATGACGCAGGGCATCCTCATCCGCGCGGACTTTCAGATGGCCCAGTCCGCGTTCCTCATCCGCCAGCGCCCGATGCAGAAGACCGAGCAAATCTTCCTCGGTGAGGGGGCGAAGTTCAAAGACCTGCGAGCGCGACACCAGCGGCGAGTTGACGAAGAAGAACGGATTGTGCGTCGTCGCCCCGATGAGCCGGACGGTGCCCGACTCGACATCCGGCAGCAGCACGTCCTGCTGGGATTTGTTGAAGCGATGGATCTCGTCAATGAACAGGATGGTGGGCTGGCCGGTGTTGGCGAGCCGGTTGGTGGCTCCTGCGAGAACGCGCCGCATGTCCGCCACGTTGGATTCCACGCCGCTCAGCCGCTCGAACTTGTTCCGCGTATGATGCGCGATGATTTGCGCCAGCGACGTCTTTCCCGTTCCGGGCGGTCCGTAGAAAATCAGTGACTGGATGCGGTCGGCCTCGATGGCGCGCCGCAGCAGTTGTCCGGGGGCGAGGATGTGCGACTGCCCGACGTATTCCGAGATGGACCTTGGTCGCATCCGCGCGGCCAGCGGCGCTGCGGAAGGCGGCGTCTCCGGCCCCGGTGCGACGACAGACGCCTCCGTCGTCGGAGCCGGAGCAAATAGATCATCCCGAGCCATGTCTGCGAAATATGACGGTGCGCCGGCAAAACCCAAATCAAAAACTGCGCCTGCCTGCGCTCCTCTTGAGGCTTGGCAGACCGGCGGCGGTCGTTAGAGTGCGACTCGCTTTACCATGAATAAGTTACTCGCGCCCACCCTTACGGCTGCACTTCTAGCTGCTGCGTTCTTTGCTCAAATCGCTTCTGCGGCGGAGCCCCTCAACGTGCTCCAGCCCGATGAAAAGGCTCAAGGCTGGCGGCTGCTCTTCGACGGCAAATCGTTTCAAGGCTGGCATCTCTACGCGAAGAAAGGTGCGCCCAACGCAGGCTGGAAAGTCGAGGATGGCCTGCTGAAGAAACTCGCCAAGGTGCGGGACGGCGACATTGCGACAGATGAAAGCTTCACTGACTTTGATCTGACCTGGGAATGGCGCGTCGCCGCCGGTGGAAATAACGGCTTGAAATATCTCGTGACGGAACAGCGCCCCTCCGCGCCCGGTCACGAATACCAGATGATCGACGACACCGGTCATCCAGACGGGAAGCTGGGCGCGAAACGCCAGACGGCCTCGTTCTACGACGTGCTGCCTCCGGCGGATAACAAGCCGTTGAAGCCGGTCGGTGAATGGAATGCGTCGCGGATTTTGGTGCAGGGCAACCACGTCGAGCACTGGTTGAACGGAGCGAAGGTCTTGGAATACGAACTGGGCAGCGACGCGGTGAAGGCGGCGGTGGCGGCCAGCAAGTTCAAGAACTCTGCTGGCTTCGGCACGAAGATCAAAGGCCACATCCTGCTCACGGACCATCAGGACGAGTGCTGGTTCCGGAACCTGAAGATTCGGGAGCTGCCCGCGAAGCAGTGACGCCGGCTCTCGTTTGAACAGATGACCCGTGGTGGCGCGAAGTGTTTTGGACTGCGCCGGTGCTCCGGCGCTTTTCTTGGAGCGTCTGGATGCACAAGCGGTTCCGAAAGCGGCGCAGCAGCGCGCGCAGTCCAAGACGTTGGCGCGCGTTCATCGGCGTGTGGGATTATCCTTGGTTTGAGTCTCGTCATCTCGTCACCTCGACTCCTGCGAAGTTTGGACCCTATCCTTTCAACGGACGGGACAACCCGTTGTCACCAGGCGCCGGTGGGGTAGAGGGAACCCCAGAGCTTGCGCATCTTGGCGCGGGCGCGGAAGGCACGGACTTTCACACAGGAAATGGACCAGCCGGTGCGACGGCTGATTTCGTCGGCGCTCTGTTCCTCCAGATGGAGCAGGGTGAGGACAAGGCGTTCTTCGGGCCGCAGATGGGAGAGGAGTTCTTCCACGAGTTCGCGGGAGGCGGCGGACTGATTGTCGGGCAGGTCGCTCTCGCTCACGGCGAGCTGTTGGACCACGGCTTCCTGTTCCTCGCTCAGGTCGCTCATGCGCAGTTCGGGGCGGACCTTCTCGTGCTTGAGCTGGTTGATGCAGGTGTTGACGGCAATGCGGGAAACCCAGTGCTCCAAGGGAACCAGGCCGGAGAATTGGTAGAGCTTGGCGAAGACCTTGGCAAACACGGCCTGCGTCAGATCTTCCTCCTGCGTGCGCTTGGGGCGATGTCCCCGGACGATGCTGATGACGGTGGGGTAAAGCCTTTGGAAGAGGTCGCGGGCAGCATCTTCGTTCCCCTGCTGGACGCGCGAAACCCAGCCGGCATCGTCGGAGGCAGGCTCGTTCTCGGCGGGCGTTTCTTTGAGGGCGGGACGGGTGTCCCAGGTGCCCGCGGCACTGATGCAACTGGAAACCCAGGCGTTGCGACACCCCAAGCCGTCTTCTGAAAGTAAGCTGATTGTTGCCATGATTCTGACGAGTTTTCCCTCATACATGCGCAAGACGGGCCGGGAATCCGCAAAGAATATTTTGGAGGCATGGCCGAACCTGGAAAGGGAACCGCTCATCTTCGCTCATCGATGCTGATTCAGAGGAAAGGAGGCTATGCAGGAAGTGTCTCACGCAAAGAGCGCGAAGGCCGCAAAGGCACACGGAGAAATTGGAGGGCTGGCAGGCCTGCCTTCATCCGCGATTCAGTGGAGGAGGAAAGTCTCGCGGATATCACTCCCCTTTGCGTCCTTCGCGCTCTTGGCGTGAGGAATCGCTCGGTCCGCCTGAATGCTCTGGGCAACGGGCGCCGAACCTACTTCCGTCCCTTGTTAATCTCGCGGTGCAGCCAGACACGGGCGTAGGTCCACAGGTTCTCTGCGGTGCGCTTGGCCAGGCCCATCGCGCTGGCGGCTTCCTCCATCGTCATGCCGATGAAGTAACGGAGCTTGACCAGCTCGGCCGCGGCGGCGTCCTCCTTCGCGAGCTGATCGAGGGCGTCATGGACGGCGAGGAGTTCGTCCGGCGGCGCGGTGAGAATGATGGCGGATTCGTCCAGCTCGTCGTGCCCGGCTCCAGCGCCGCGCTTGAGGCTCTGCTTGCGCCGGGCGTGCTCCACGAGAATCCGCCGCATGGATTCTGCCGCCGCCGCAAAGAAGTGCGAACGGTTCTGCCACTGCTGCTGCCGGGAACCCACCAGCCGCAGCCACGCCTCATGGACCAGCGCGGTCGCCTGCAACGTGTGTCCGGCCGATTCACCCGCCATCTTGTGCGCCGCCAGCCGCCGCAGCTCGCTGTAAACGATGGGCAGCAAATCCTCTGCGGCCCGCGTGTCGCCGCGGGCCGCTGAATCCAGCAGGAGGGTGATGTCCGGCACGGGAGGATTCTACAATTGGTCGGCCGCCAGTGCAATGTCGACGCAGTCCTCAGCGTAAGCGAAGCGTGGCCGTGACCGGATGATGATCGCTCGGGAATTGTTTCCCTCGCGAGAAGACGAACACCTCCGCTTCTGAGACATCCCACGGCCCACGCGTAAGAATCCAATCGATACGATAAGGACCTTGGCGCGGCCCTTTGAAATCGTGAAACGTCTCGATACCGTCGTTCTTGCGCACGGTCGCGGCCAGCCACGCATCGGTGAAGAAGCCACCGTCCACCAACGTGCTGTAAGCCTTCTCCTTTCCGGGTTCCGCGTTGAAATCACCGAGCAACAGCACCGGCAGGTTGTTCGACATCTGCTCCACTCGCCGGCGAATCAGCGCCGCGCCTTTTTCCCGCGCGCCCACGACCGCGTGATCCAGATGCGTGTTCAGCACGATGAACTGCCGCCCCGTCTTCCGCTCGCGGAAACGCACCCACGTCGTCATGCGTCGGTTGGTGTTGCCCCAGTTCGTCGAGGCGATGACGTTCGGCGTGTCCGACAACCAGAAGTGATCGAACTCCAGCGGTTCCAGCCGTGACTTGCGATAGAAGATGGCCATGAACTCACCTCGACTTCCGCCATCGCGCCCGGTTCCGATCCAATCGTAGTCCGGCAGGTCAGCGGCGATGTCTCTGAGCTGCGGGTAAACGCCCTCCTGGGTTCCGATGACATCGGCCGCCATCTTCTTGAAGCACGCTTTCATGACGGGACGCCGGTCCGGCCATGCGTTTGGTGACTTGTCGCTCGCAAAGCGCAGGTTGAACGTGGCCGCCTTCAGCTCGATGGCCGGTGTGGATTGAGCCGTCGCGCTGTTGCCCAAGCCGAGCATCAGGCAAAGCGTGGCCAGTGAGGAAGTGATCGCTCGGAATCGACGTGCCACAAGGGAGAACATGGCTTGATACTGGTGAAGAGCCGGTTGGTTTGGCAACACTTCGCTGGCAGGCAGCGATTTTCAGGTTTGTCCTCCGCTTCCGCTGCTGCTCCAATCCGCCCGATGAAATCCCGTCCCAAAGTCGGCACCACCGGCGAACTCAAGTTCACCGTCGCGCAGGAGCATGTCATCGATTTCGCCACGGACGGCATGCCCGCCGTGCTCAGCACGCCCCGGCTCATCGGCCTTCTCGAACGCACCGCTCGCGAAGCGCTCTATCCGTTCCTCGACGTCAACGAGCGGACCGTCGGCGCGGAGATTGAGATTCGGCATCTCGCCCCCACGCCGCTTGGCGCCGACGTCACCTGCCTCGCCCGCGTTATCGCGTCCGAAGGCACGAGCGTCACCTTCCATGTCGAAGCCCGGGACGAACACGAAGTCATCGCGCGCGGCCTGCACAAGCGCGGCGTCATCCGCATCGAGAGCTTCGCCAAACGCGTCGCGCGTAAAACCAAGGCGTCTCCATGAAGTCTCCCACGTCCGCCACACCCGCCCGGCTCACCTCAATGGACGCCTTTCGCGGCTTCGTCATGTTCCTGATGATGGCCGAGGTGCTCCACGTCGGGCGCGTGGCCGCAGCATTTCCCGGCAACGCGTTCTGGAGCTTCCTCGACTTTCACACGAGCCACGTCGATTGGGTCGGCTGCTCGCTGCACGACATGATTCAACCGTCCTTCTCGTTCCTCGTCGGCGTGGCGGTGCCCTTCTCCATCGCCAGCCGCGCGGCGAAGGGCCAGTCCGCCCTGGCCATGACCGGCCATGCGCTCTGGCGCTCGCTGATTCTGATCCTGCTCGGCGTGTTCCTGCGCTCCGTCGGAGGACCGAAAACGAACTGGACCTTTGAAGATACCCTTACGCAGATCGGCCTTGGCTATCCGTTCCTCTTCGTGCTCGGCCTCAGCAAGCCGCGCGTGCAGTTCGGCGCGCTCGTCGTGGTGCTCTTTGGTTACTGGCTCGCGTGGGCGCTCTATCCCGTCGCCGGGCCGGACTTCGACTACGCGAAGGTGGGAGTGCCGCCAGACTGGACGCATCATGCCAATGGCTTCGCGGCGCACTGGAACAAGAACGGCAACCTCGGCGCGGCCTTCGACCAATGGTTCCTCAACCTCTTCCCGCGCGCGAAAGAGTTCGCCGCCAACGGCGGCGGCTACCTCACGCTCAGCTTCATTCCCACGCTCGGCACCATGCTGCTCGGCCTGCTCGCCGGCGGCTGGCTCAAGAGCGACCTGCCGCACAAGACCAAGCTCAAGCGCCTGCTGCTCGCCTCCGCCGTGTGCCTCGTGCTCGGCACCGTGTTGCACCTGCTCGGCGTCTGCCCGATTGTGAAACGCATCTGGACACCCACCTGGACGCTCTTCAGCGGCGGCCTGTGTTTCCTGTTCATGGCGGGTTTCTACGCCGTGGTCGATGCGCGCGGCTGGAAGGGTTGGTCCTTCCCGCTCATCGTCATCGGCATGAACTCCATCGCCGCCTACTGCATCGCGCACCTGTGGGACGGCTTCATCGCCGGCTCGCTCAAAACGCATCTCGGCCCGGATGCCTTCCAGCTCTTCGGCGACACCTTCGCCCCGATGTTCCAAGGTGCCGCCGTGCTGCTGGCGCTGTGGCTGATTCTCTTTTGGATGTATCGGCGGAAGTTGTTTTTGAGGGTTTGAGCGGTCTTGCCTCGAATTGGTGGGCAGGTGTGGGTGATTTGAATCCGGCCTATGATACTGACTCTCGTTGTTGCTGGCAGGCAACTTTTAGCAATTGTTTACGACTTAAGGACTCAAGCCTTTTAGGATCTCTCGGGAAACTCGCGATATTTTGATTCCTTCCTTGAGTCATTCCCTCGAGTGCCGGAAACCTTTACGATTTCAAATCGTGAATTTGCAAATGACTAAACGGACATTTTATTTTAATAAAATAATTGCTGTGTAAATCATTATTTATTAGTGGTTTGTGAACAATTTGGAGGGATGGAAGCAGGTTGTTCTTAAGAATAGCATGGGTTCTGCTAAGTCAGAACTCGGAAAAGCTGAAGAACAACGGCTAAACGATAAAAAATGAAAACAATGAAAACAATGAAAAAACTACTTCTCGGATCTCTGTTGGCCGTGGGGCTTTTGCTCACCCAAGCAGCAAATGCTGCTACCTTCACACTGGCTAGTTCTCTTGCGACTCTCTCCCCGGGCAACCTTACGACTACCTTTTACGAGGTGGCTAGTGATGGGACTGACAGCGGTACGGCTGCAAGTCTCTATTCTGCAACGCTGGGTGGAGATGAAAATGCCGGGTTTTGGGTCAATATCTCCTTTGGTGGTAACCCCCAGCCAGTTCTCACATCTGCCTTTCTGAAAGCATCCAACCAGCATCTCTTATGGGACTCTACGGATTTGGCGACTTTTAACAGTGGAATTTTTGATTCCATCCGTCTGGAGAACATCGGAACTGGAGGAATCCTTAACAGGAACGGCAAATATCATGAAACTTCCCATGCCGGCTTGAACGGCACCCCTGGGACAAAAGTCCCCGACGGCGGTTCTACGCTGGCGCTGGTCGGTTTGGCGATTGCTGGGTTTGGTCTGATCCGTCGCAAACTGAGCTAAGTTATCCGAAATCGATTCTTTTCGATACCGCCGACAAGTGTCGGCGGTATTTTTTTGTTCACTGAGGGAACCTTCACTTAGCCGGAACGATGCAATTGAAGTTCGGAGTTAATGCCGATTTCGCGATCAGGATCGACAGGGCTGACGGTCTTGTTTCGAGGTAATTATGGACTGACAAGAGACCATCATTTGGGTTGCCATCGGTGCGCCTTGTCGCCGACAGCGCTGAGCGCTGGGTCACCCGCAGGAGCGCCGTAGGCGCGGCATCTTTGTAGCACCGGAGTCGCAATGTCGCCCAAGCTCCGTCGGAGCGGCATCGTCCGGATGATGTCGCCCCTCCGAGGCTTGGTGGTTTCTATGGATTGGTTATACAAAGATTGCGCCCCTGACGGGGCTGGAAGTTCGGATATTGCCGTTCGTGTTTCGAGTTGTCAGGACGGAACCAGAGCACGCCGATTCGGAGGTGACGTTCCGTCAGATGCTGATTCAAGTCTCCTGTTACCCCGAAGGGACTTGGCCCGTGGGTGGAAGCAACGGAGTTGCGACGGACGGCAGCCCACGGCGTGAGTGGTGTTGCGTTGCTCTAACGCGGTTGGGACACAAAGGTTGGAAAAATTACTCTTTGATTTCGCCCGCTGTCCAGCGACGCAGGAATTCCGATACCCTGACGATTTCAACGCTTTGAAACGTGCCGAGCACCAACAAGTCCTCATCACCAGTGATGAGAAACCGGGAGGAGGCGGTCAGCGCGCACTCGAGCACCGCGTTGTCGTCCGGGTCGCGTGCCACGGCGTCGAGGGTGCCGGAGATGCTCACGAGGGGCATGAAGCCGAGGTAATCGGCCAGGGTTTCGGCGACTTGATCAGGTGAGAAGGCCAGCTTGGCGGCGAGCTTTTCCGAAAGCTCCTCCATGATGTGAGCGCAGGAGACGGCTTGAATCTTCCCGGCCCGCGCAAGTTCGACGCATTGATGCGGACGCCCGCGCCAGCCGGTGGCGGAGAAGAGAATGTTGGTGTCAAAGACGACGGTGAGGGCCATGAGACTAGCCCTCGTGCAGCAGGCGGTTCACGAAGGTCTCGCGCTCGTCTTCGTTCATCGAGTCCCAATTCAACCCTCGTTCACTCGCGCGCAGGCGAAGCTGTTGCTCGGCTAGAGTCATTCTCTCGTCGCGCCGGCCGCTGGCGTCTTCCGCCAAGGCGAAGAGCGCCGCCTTCTTCGAGGGCGCGGGCAACTGGCGCAGGAGAGAGAGGACTTGTTCATCGGTCAGTTCCAGCACGCTCATAGTTTCATCAAGTTCGTGCAAAATTAGCGGGTGGCGGCAAATCTGGCAAACGCGCTTTTCTTCCCCATCGTCCGCGATCTCATCTCGTCAGGAATTGCACATCCCCCCGCTTTCCCTCACGCTCCGCCCCACTGTGTTGGCTCTCGAACGTTTCTCTTTCGGCGTGGGCGACCGCTTTGCGCATCAGGCGAAGGCGCAGTTGCACGCGTTTCAATTGCTCGCCAGGCACGGCGTCCACGTCGCGCCGGTCTGGAACAAGTCCAATCGCGAACACACCTTCATCGGCTCGGAGCCGCAGAGCGTGTTCGACGCCGCGCAGGCCGCGGTGAAGTCCCAAGGCTGGACCGGCGGCTGGCACGTCGATGCCGACCATATCCGGCTCGAAACAGTGGAGCGTTTTCTCCCGTGCTCGGACTTCTTCACCATCGATGTCGCGGACAGCATCGGCAAACCCGCGTCCGCCGAGGCCGTGGGCGCCTTCGTCGCGCGTCATCCTGAACTCACCGGCAGCGTGAGCATCGCAGGCATCGCGTTGCCGTTCCAAATCACCGGGGCCGAGGTCGCGCGCGTCGCGGGCAAGTATCTGCTCGCGGTGCAGGACGCGGGGAAGATTTACCGCCACATTGCGGCGAAGAAGGGCGGGGAGGACCAGTTCATCGCCGAGGTGTCGATGGACGAAACCGATGCGCCGCAGACGCCGCCGGAGCTGCTCATCATCCTCGCCGCGCTGGCGGAGGAAGGCGTGAAGGCGCAGACCATCGCACCGAAGTTCACCGGGCGTTTCAACAAGGGCGTGGATTACGTGGGCGACCTCGCGCAGTTCGAGAAGGAGTTCAATGACGACCTCGCCGTCATCGCGCACGCCATCGCGCGCTACGGTCTCCCGGCGAACCTCAAGCTCTCCGTCCACAGCGGCAGCGACAAGTTCTCGCTCTACCCGATCATCCGCCGCGCGCTGCAACGCACCGGCGCGGGCCTGCATCTCAAGACCGCCGGCACGACGTGGCTCGAAGAGCTCATCGGCCTGGCCGAGGCGGGCGGCGAAGGACTGGCGCTGGCGAAGGAGATTTACACCTACGCGCTCGAACATGTGGACGAACTCTGCGCGCCCTACGCGAGCGTGATCGACATCGACAAGGCGAAGCTGCCGTCTGCGGCGACCGTGATCGGCTGGCGCGGTGAACAGTTCGCGAATGCGCTGCGGCACATCCCCGGTCATGCGGAGTTCAACGCGAGCTTCCGCCAGTTGCTGCACGTGTCGTTCAAGCTCGCGGCCAAGGCGGGCGCGCGTTACACGGGCTTGCTGAAGTCGAACGAAGCCATCGTGGCGAAGAACGTGACGGAGAATATTTTCGACCGGCACATGAAGCCGCTGTTCATCGGATGAGCTATGACGCACGACTCCTGTAGCCGCCGACGTGAGGAGGCGGATGTCACGGCTAGATTCCGCTCACCAATCCGCCTCCTCACGTCGGCGGCTACCATTTTCAGACAGGCTCTTACTCCTAATCTTCTTCGCGATGGTCCTTACTGATTACTCCCATGCAAACCCGTTCCCTCGGCAAAACCGGCCTCCAGCTTCCCATCCTCAGCTTCGGCGCGTCGTCGCTCGGACAGGAGTTCCGCACCGTTACGATGGATGACGCGCTGAAGAGCGTCCGCGTGGCGCTCGATTGCGGGCTGAACTTCATCGACACCTCGCCGTTCTACGGGCGCGGCATGAGCGAAGTGCTGCTCGGCGTCGCGCTCAAGGGCGTGCCGCGCGACAGCTACACGCTCTGCTCGAAGCTTGGCCGTTATGATTTGCCGCACTTCGATTTCAGCGCGAAACGCGTGGCTGAGAGCGTGGACGTGAGCCTGCACCGGCTCGGCACGGACCATCTCGACATCATGCTGTGTCACGACATCGAGTTCGTGGAGATGCAGCAGATTGTGGATGAGACCATCCCGGCGCTGCGGAAGATTCAGCAGGCGGGCAAGGTGCGGTTCATCGGCTTCAGCGGTTATCCGATGAAGATTTTCAAGTTCATCCTCGACCAGACGACGGTCGATTGCGCGCTGAGCTACAATCAATACACGCTCCAGAACACGCGCTTCGCCGACGAGATCGTGCCTTACCTGAAGGCGAAAGGCGTGGGCGCGATGAACGCCGGCCCGTTCAGCGCGCGGCTGCTCACGAACGCGCCGCTGCCCGCGTGGCTCAAGGAGCCCGAGGACGTGAAGGCCGCCGCGCGCGCCGCCGCCGCGCATTGCGCGAAGAAGGGAGTGGACATCGCGAAGCTCGCACTTCAATTCAGCCTCGCGAACCCGGACATCACGACGACGGTGGCCGGCAGCGCGAACCCGGAGAACATCCGCAACTGGGCGAAGTGGGCGGCGGAACCCATCGACCAGCAGTTGCTCATGGAAGTGCAGGCGATCTTCCAGCCGGTGAAGAACCTCGGGCACACGGAAGGGTTGGCGAAGAATAATTAAGAACCTGGTAACGCAAGTGACCGATGACGCCCTCTGAAATCATTGCTGCCTGCTCGAAGAATTCCGAGCTGCCATTCTTGATCATCGGGGGCATGGCGGTGATCGCTCATGGTTATCCTCGCGATACCGTGGATTTGGATTATCTCGTGCGTCGGTCTGATCGCGAGGCGTGGAAGCGTGCTCTGGCGGCGCAGGGTTATGGGGTTGCCTACGAGCACGACAACTTTGCTCAATTCACTGCCACGCCCGGCGGGACCGATGTTGATTTGATGTTCGTCAACGATTCGACGTTCGGCGTGATGTTCGCGGCTTCGGCGGCTCAGAATACAGGCGTGTCGCAGGCGCGGTTCCCGTCCTTGGAACATCTCATTGCGTTGAAACTCCATGTCCTCAAACAGGGATTGCGCCATCGCATGCTGAAAGACATGGATGACGTGATCAATCTCCTCCTTGCCAATCGCGTGGACTTGCGTCAGGAGAACTGGAAGCAATTGTTCGTTAAATACGGTAACCAGGACTTGTATGAAAGAATCGCCAGAGCCATCGCTCCCTGAGTCTGGATTGGTCATGAATGATCGTCCTGCCGGGGTGCCGGAACTCGACTTGCCCGATGCACCGGATTTTGTTTCCCGTCGCAGTCCCATGACTCTGGCGCAGGTTCTGCCGCTGCTGGAAGAGCGGCGACGGATGTTCCCCGCGAGTGGCAAAGGACTCCCGGCGCATTGGCGTCGCCCGGTCGAGGCGGAGTTTGTCCTGTGAATCGCCGGTCTCGGTGACTTGTGAAATGAATTCTCCCTTGAGCGGAGCCATTGAAGCGCCGTGTGTTTTTGATGTCGACCTTCCAATTGCGCCGGCGTGGTTCTCTGATCCCCCGAAGGGCACGATGGAGGACGGCATCCGGCTGAGTCTCGCCATACTTGAAAGCATCAAGAACCGCCCCGAGATATTCGAGGAACGAGCACGGCAGAGGGTCGATGTCGAGTTTGTGATGTGATGTGCCTCCAGTTCACTCTGTGAAACTTCCCCGCCGCGCCGCCCTCCAGCGCATCGGCCTGCTGGCTGGTGGCGGTCTGGCTTTCCCACACCTTTCCTTCGCCCAATCTCCCGCGTTCCGGCTCGCCACGTTTTCTGCGGACGTCACGGTGCCGATGGGCCACGGCATGATGGGCGGCGCGTGGCTCTCGAAGTCGGTTGCGGATCCGTTGTTCGCGCATGGCATCGTGCTGCTGGGCGGTGAACTCCCGGTCATCTTCGTCGCGGTGGACTGGTGCGAGATTCGCAACGACGCGCTGACCCGCTGGCAGGAAGCGCTCGCGGAAGCGGCTGGAACAAAGGCTGAGCGCGTGATGGTCTGCGCGATTCATCAGCACGATGCCCCGGTGGCGGATTTGGAGGCGGAGCGGATTCTGCTGGCTCGCAAACTGGCCGGGACGGTCTGCGACCTGGAGTTTCACGAACGCGCGGTGCAGGGCGTGGCGGCGGCGTTACGCGCGAGCCTGAAGTCTGCGCAGCCCGTGACGCACATTGGAACGGGGCAGGCGAAGGTCGAGCGCGTCGCGTCGAACCGCCGTTACCAGATGCCCGATGGCTCCATTCGCTTCGACCGCATGAGCAGCACGCGCAATGCGTTCGCGATCGAGGCGGAGGAGGGATTGATCGATCCGTGGCTGAAGACGCTGAGCTTCTGGAATGGAGATGCACCAGTCGCGGCGCTGAGCGGTTACGCCGTTCATCCCATGAGCCATTACGGGAGCGGCGAAGTTTCGGCGGACTTCCCCGGCCTCGCCCGCGCGAAGCGGCAGCGCGATCTGCCCGGGGTGAAGCAAATCTATTTCTCCGGGTGCAGCGGCAACGTGACGGCGGGCAAATACAACAACGGCGACCGGGCGAACCGCGCCGTGCTGGCCGACCGTTTGCATCAGGCCATGGTGACCGCGTGGCGTGAGACGAAGCGGCATCCGATCAAAGCCGTCCGCTTTCGTTCGGCCACCGTTCGACTGGAGCCGCGCGACGGACGGGGCTTCACGGTGGCGGACTTGGAGCTGAAGCTGGCGACGGAAACGAGGCCGTTTCAGCAATGTCTCGCCGCGCTCGCCTTGAGCTGGCGCAAACGCGCGGATGCCGGCCATCGCATCGCCATTCCCGCGCTCGACCTCGGTGCGGCGCAACTGCTCGTGCTGCCGGGCGAGGCTTACGTGGAGCATCAGCTCGCGGCGCAGCGTGAGCGTCCGGATTCCTTCGTGCTGACCGCTGGATATGGCGAAGGCGCGACGGGTTACATCCCGACCGAGAAGCATGTCGAAGAGAAAGATCCCAACCTCGGCGATTGGTGGTGGCTCGCGCCGGGCGCGGAGCCGCGTCTGCGGGCGGCGATCCGTGAGGCGCTCGGCGAAGGGTAATCTGTCGTTGAATGAAATGACCCGGGTGAACACGTTGACTCTATGAATGCTTGGAAATGTTTTTGGTTCGTGGCGGCGGTTGGACTGATGGGTGCGGCCACGCGCGCCGAGGCGCAGGCGTTGGCGACGGCGCTCTCGAAGCCGGAGATTCGCCGGGACGCTCGTGGAGAAGTGACCATCACCTGCACAACGCTCGATGGCGTGATCCGCTACTCGATTGATGGCTCCGATCCGGGTGCGAGGTCTGGTCCGTATCTCGCGCCGATAGCGTTGCCACAGGGCGGCGTGGTGAAGGCGCGGGTCTTCACGCCGGACCGGAAGGAGAAGGGCGAGCTGGCCGAGGTGAAGTTTGCGTCTCTGCCCGGAGCGCCTCAGCCGGCGTCCGCGTTTGTGTCGGTCACGCAGGATCGGGACTGGCCGATCTACGACTGGGCGAAACGTCACGAGGCAGTGACCAGGCTGGTGCGCGAGCGGAAGCCGACGCTCGTCTTCATCGGGGATTCCATCACGCAGATGTTCGGCGGCGAACCGCACGACCGCCCGCAGCCGGGCAAGGACGTTTGGGAGAAGCATTACGGCAAGCGCAACGCGGCGAATCTCGGTTTCGGCCACGACTACACGGAGAATGTGATCTGGCGCATCGAGCACGGCGAACTGAACGGCACGGAGGCGAAGGTGGTGGTAGTGCTGATCGGGACGAACAACACGGGCAAGAACTCCCCGTCGGACATCGCGGGAGCGATCCGCGCGATCTGCGATCTCATCCGCAAGAAGCAGCCGCAGGCCAAGATGATGTTGCTCGGCATTCTGCCGCGTTCAGCGAAGCCCGATGCGTCGCGCGCGAAGATTGCCGAGATCAACCAGCTCATCACGAAATACGACGGGCACAACGGCGCCACTTATCTCGATGTCGGCGGGAAGTTCATCGGCGCAGACGGATCGATTTCCAAGGAACTGATGTCCGACTATCTGCACCCGACGGCCAAAGGTTACGAACTCCTGGCGGAGTCCATCGAGCCGACGCTGGCCACGCTGCTGGGCGAGCCGAAGCCGCAGTGACGGCTCGCGACCCGCTTGGTCGCGGCTTCACAAAACTGGCTAGACACCCAAGGGCCGATGGCTAACGTCTTGGCCCATGTCCGCCGCCGTGAGTTCCGCCAGTCCCTCGCCGCCCTCGAAGGCGAAGGTTTTCGTACGCCGCCTTTCCAGCACGCTCGTTCTGTGGGGCATCGTGCTGGGCGCGTTGTTCTCCGGTCATCGTCTCATTTCCGATGTCGTGTTCGTCGGGGTGCTGGGGTTGCTGGGAGTGGTGGGGCTGATCGAGTTCTACGGCCTCGTGGAAAAGGAAGGCATGGTCTGCTTCAAGGGCTGGGGCGTCTTCGCGGGCGCGATGCTGGTCGTGGGAACCTTCCTGCATCTGCAAGGCTGGCTCCCTGGATTGCACGGCACGCCGTCGCGGGTGAACGACTTCGAGGTCATGTTCCTCATCGTGTTCGTGCTCGGGCTTTGCTTCCTGCAGTTCCTTTCCAAGAGCAACACCAAGGGCATCCTTGCCATTTCCACAACGCTCTTCGGGCTGATGTATGTGCCGTGGCTGCTCAATTTCGTGCAGAAGATCTACCTCTTCCCCGGGCTCGGCGATGACGGGAAGTTCTACGTCCTCTACTTCATTCTCGTCACGAAGTTCAGCGACACCGGCGCGTACGCGGTCGGGTCGCTCATCGGAAAGCACAAGATGATTCCGCGCGTCAGCCCCGGCAAAACCTGGGAAGGCTTCGGCGGCGCCATCGTGGTTTCAACCGGAGCCAGCGTGCTCTTCGCCCACCTGGCCGGGCCGCATCTGCCGGGCATGACGCTGACGTATGCGATCATCCTCGGCGTGCTGCTGAGCACGGCGGCGGTGGTCGGCGATCTCATCGAATCGATCTTCAAACGGGAGGCGGGCGTGAAGGATTCCGGGTCGTTCTTTCCCGGCATCGGCGGCATCCTCGACCTGCTCGACAGCCTGCTGTTCAACGCGCCGCTCATGTATTTGTTTCTGCGCCATGTGCTCATGCGTCCGTAAGTCCGCACGCGTTGCGCCCACGGCCTTCCCTAAATCTTTCTCCTGATGAAAAACGTCGTCCTCCTCGGCAGCACTGGCAGCATTGGCACCAGCACCATCAAGGTGGCGGAAGATCTTCCTGATCAAATCCGGCTCATCGGCCTGGCCGCCGGCAACAACTCCGAACTGCTGCTCGAACAGGCCCGCAAGCATCGGCCGCCGATGGTTTCGATCCACGATCCGATCAAGGCCCGGGAACTTCAGACGGCGCTCGGCGCTTCGGCCCAGGTTCTTTCCGGCCACGACGGCTTGATGAGGCTCGCGACGCTGCCCGAAGCCGACATCGTGCTGATCGCGATTGTCGGCACGGCCGGATTTCAGCCCGCGCTCGCGGCGATTCGCGCGGGCAAGGACATTGCCGTGGCTTCCAAGGAAATTCTCGTCATGGCCGGTGAGATCGTGATGCGCGAAGCGGCGAAGCACGGCGTGAAGGTGCTGGCCGTGGACAGCGAGCATTCCGCCATCTTCCAATGCCTCGACGGCAAGCCGCCGTCGTCCGTGCGCAAGCTTTGGCTGACCGCGAGCGGCGGGCCGTTCCGGGATCGCGCGGCGTGGCCGAAGGAGAAGTTTTCCGAGATCACCGTCGAGCGCGCGCTCAAGCATCCGTCGTGGGTGATGGGCCGGAAGATCACGATTGATTCCGCCACGCTCTTCAACAAAGGACTGGAGATGATCGAGGCGCGCTGGCTCTTCGACATCGAGATGGGCCGCGTCGGCGTGGTCGTGCATCCGCAGAGCGTGGTGCATTCGATGGTCGAGTTCGTGGACGGCTCCATCCTCGCCCAGATGTCCGCGCCGGACATGTGCCTGCCCATTCAATACGCTCTGACCTATCCGGCGCGCGCCGGCAGCGACCGTGTGCAGACGAACTTCGCCAAGATCGGCACGCTCACGTTTGAAGAGCCGGATGTGGACCGTTTTCCCGCCCTCGGCCTGGCGCGCAAGGCAGGGGAGGTGGGCGGAACATTGCCCGCCGTCTTCAATGCGGCGAACGAGATTGCGGTCGAGGCGTTCTGCAATCGGAGCATTACGTTCGATCAGATTCCTGCCGTGGTGGCCGACACGATGAAGCGGCATGACGTGGTGGACCAACCGTCACTCGAACAGATTCTGGCCGCCGACACCTGGGCACGCGGAGCGACGCTCGGCCCACGGACTTAGCCTGAATTTTGGAGCAAAGTCCGCTAAACACGCGAAAGGACGCCAAATGAAACAGGCTGGAAGAGTTCCTCTTGAACAGAATCCTTCAGATGGAAGCGGCTTCTCTTTGCCTGACTTTCGCGTGTTTAGCGGACTCTGCTTCGCGGTTTGGCTGGTGGGCCACGGGAAATCTTCTTCTGGGCAATGCCCGTGCTAAAACCAGACGCCTCGATTGCCGCCGAGGGGCTTGCCGGGAGCGCGGGTCCGTTTCATTCTTAAACCGGTGCAACTCGAACCGCCCAACACCCATCATTTGCTGGCCGCCATTGGCTGGCTCGAACTCGGCAGCCATGTCGAGGCCGGAGAAGAAATTGCGCGCATCGCCCCGGAGTTCCTCGAACATCCTGAAGTGCTGGAGGTGCGCTGGGAAATTTGCGCGAAGGGCAAAAGCTGGGAGGCGGCGTTCAAGGTGGCGGAGGCGCTGGTCCGCGTGGTGCCGCAGCGCAGTTCGGGCTGGGTGCATCGCGCCTATGCGATGCGGCGCGTGCGGCACGGCGGGCTGCAACTGGCGTGGTCGCTGTTGCGTCCGGTGGTCGAGATGTTTCCGAATGAGGACATCATTCCCTACAATCTCGCGTGCTACGCGGCGCAGGACGGGCGGCTGGATGCGGCGTGGGACTGGCTCCAGAAATCCATCGTCGTCTGCGGCGACGTGCAGCGGATCAAGCAGCGCGCGCTGGCGGACATGGACCTGCAGCCGCTCTGGGAACGCATTCGGAAGCTGTAGGGCGATTCTTGAAAGTCATTTCCGAAGGCAGGGCCTGCCGCGCTGCGGCTGGCCCCAGCTGGAAATTCTTTCCAGTAATTTACAACCGGCAGCGTCTAGTTCCGTGACATGCAGTCTCGACTCTTATCATTGATCGTCTGGGCGTCGGCGGCGTTGGCCGGGATGCCCGCTGAAGCCGCTTCCACGAAGGCCGTCTCGGGCAAGAAGACCCCGGCTCACGGCGGGATTTCCTACGAACGGCAGATCGTTCCGCTGCTCGACAAGTATTGCTACAGTTGTCATGGCAACGGCAAAAAGAAGGGCGACTTCGTGCTGGATGTTTACAAGGCGCAGGCGGACGCCGTGAACAATCCCATGGCGTGGCAGAAGGTGCTGGAGAACATGCGCAGCCACACCATGCCGCCGGAGGAGAAGCCGCAGCCGAAGCTCGAAGAGGTGGAGCTGATTTCCAAATGGATCGAGTCCGAGGTCTTTGCCTGTGACTGCAACAACCCGGATCCCGGCCGGGTGACGCTCCGGCGCTTGAACCGGGCGGAATACAACAACACGATCCGCGATCTGGTCGGCGTGCCGTTCCAGCCGGCGGATGATTTCCCGGCAGACGATTCCGGCTACGGCTTCGACAACATCGGCGACGTGCTGTCGGTTCCGCCGGTGCTGATGGAGAAGTATCTCGCGGCGGCGGAGAAGGTCATGGAAGCCGCCATCGTCGCGGAAGATCCGGCCAAGGCGCGCATCCGCCGGTTTGCGGCGAGCGAACTTGACGGCTCCGCGCCGACGGATGGCGTGGATGGCGGCGCGAAACGGCTGACGCGTGAAGGCGACATCTTCGTGCGCTTCAATGTCACTCAGCCGGGCGAGTATGCGCTGCGGGCGATGGCTTATGGCGAACAGTTCGGGCCGGAAGCGCCGAAGATGAAGTTCCGGCTGAACCAGGAGGATCTCCAGACGTTCGACGTGCCGGTGGAGTCCGACAAGCCGCAGGTCTATGAAGTCCGGCTCAAGCTGGCCGCCGGTCCGAACCGTTTTTCTGCCACTTACCTCAACAACCTGGTCAACAACACGGACAAAGATCCGAAGAAGCGCGGCGACCGGAATCTGGTCATCGAACATCTCGAAGTCGCCGGTCCGCTCGACGTTCCGTTGCCGGCGTTTCCGGAGACGCATCGCCGCATTTTCTTCAGCGAGGGAGCTTCGACGAACAAGGTGCAGTATGCGCGTGACGTCATCTCCCGCTTCGCCACGCGCGCGTTCCGGCGCCCGGCCAATTCAAACGAGGTCGGGCGGCTGGTGAAGTTCGTGAACAGCGCGATGAAGCAGGGCGATTCGCTGGAGCGTGGCGTGCAGCTTGCGTTGCAGGCCGTGCTGGTTTCGCCGAACTTTCTGTTCCGAGGGGAGCTTCAGCCTGAACCGAACAACCCGAAGTCAGTTCACCCGATCAACGACTACGCGCTGGCCTCGAGGCTTTCCTATTTCCTCTGGAGCTCGATGCCGGACGCCGAGCTGTTTGCCCTGGCGGAGAAGGGGAAGCTGCATCGCAACCTGGACGCGCAGGTGAAGCGGATGATTAAAGACCCCAAGTCACGCGCGCTGGTGGAGAATTTCGGCGGGCAATGGCTTCAGTTGCGCAACCTGCGGATTGCGACGCCGGATGCGAAGACCTTCCCGGCTTACGACGATTCGTTGCGCGCCGCGATGCAGGGCGAGACGGAGGCGTTCTTCGAGAACATCGTGCGCGAGGATCGTCCGGTGCTCGATTTTCTCAACGCGAACTACACGTTCGTGAACGAGCGGCTCGCGAAGCATTACGGGATGAAGGACGTGAAGGGAGAGGAGTTTCAACGGGTGAGCCTCAAGGGAACCGGCCGCGCCGGAGTGCTGACGCAGGGCGCGATCCTCACGCTCACCTCCAATCCCACGCGCACTTCGCCCGTGAAACGCGGGAAGTATGTTTTGGAAAACATTCTCGGCACGCCGCCGCCGCCAGCGCCGCCGGATGTGCCGGAGCTGAAGGAGGCGAAGCTGACTGGAACGCTGCGCCAGCGGATGGAGCAGCATCGAGAGAACCCGACGTGTGCCTCCTGCCACGCGCGCATGGACCCGATTGGTTTTGGGTTCGAGAACTTTGACGGCGTGGGCGTGTTTCGGCAGAAGGACGAGAATTTGCCAATCGATCCGTCGGGCCAGTTGGTCAGCGGCGAATCGTTTAGCGGTGCGCCTGCGCTGGCGGCGATGCTGGCCAAGAGCAAGCGCGACGAGTTTGTCCGCTGTCTCTCGGAGAAGATGCTGACCTATGCCATCGGGCGCGGGCCGGAGTTCTACGACAAGTGCGCGCTGGATCTGATCGCGAAAGGTGTGTCGAAGAAAGGCTATCGCTTCTCGGCCTTGATTCTGGAGATCGCCCGGAGTGTTCCGTTTCAGCAGCGCCGTGGCGAAGCGGAACGCCTCAGCGCCTCGACGGAAGCGCGGTGAATGGAGTGGGTCGGTGTTGGGAATTTGCTGCGGGTCGCAGGCCCGCAGTCCGGAGCGCGCCTCTGCGAGGCGCAGCACGTCAGCCTTCTCCAGCCCCTCAGAGACTTCTTCAGAGACTCAGCCTCAGTTCCTCTCAATCCGCACCCGGGCCGTGGCGTTGTGCTTCGCATTCCCGATCTGCACGGTGAGCGGCAGATCGATCTCGGAAGCAGTTGAAGCCCCGGCGATTCGTTTCACTTCACCGATCCATTCTTCCCCAGGCAGTTCGAGTTCAAATTCCATGATGCCCCCATGGACCACGCCGGACTGGCTGGCGTTCTTCGCGCGGAAGGGGGCGTTGCCAGTTTGCGCGGCACCGCGCCGGTCCGTCTTGAAGGTCACGCTCTGTGCGCCCAGTTGGATGATGATGGGCTGGGTGAAAACGGAGAAGGCCTGGAAGACTGTCGCGGCGCCCGTGATGGAAATTTTCCCATTGGCTCCTATCGAAGCCACGGACTGCTTGAGCTGAAGGGAGGACTGTGCGCGGCGAAGTCCGAAGAAAGGATTTTCCAAGGCGGGCCGCGGAGGCTTCGTGCCGGACGGATGAATGGTGAACCGCGCGAACATGCCCTCCATCATGTGCTCGGCGACGTGGCAGTGGAACAGCCGCTGGCCGGGATTGTCCGCGACCATGTCCGCGACTTTCATCGAGGCGGGCAGCAGCTCGACCACGTCGGTGCGACGGCGTCCGTCCTCGACGACGCGCGCGCCGTGCCAGTGTGCGGTGTGGAAATCATGCTGTCCGCCGAGCCCGAGCAGATACCAGCGCACGCGTTCGCCTTCGATCATTTCGAGCCCCGGAAGATTGCCGAAGATGAAGCCGTTGATCGCGGCGCGCTCGCCTTGCTGCATGATCTCCTGGACCTGCGACCAGGTCTTCGCGGGAACGCCCTTGTTGCCGGGCAGGCTGGCGTATTCGGCGGCTTCCTTTTCCGCTTCGCGCAGTCCGCTTTCGTCGAAGATCATGAAGAGCGCCGCCATCTCGCGGTCCACATCGTTGGGTGTTCCATCGGGCCGCGCGCGGTTCGGATCGGTGACGATGATTGCGCCGATGAGGCCGATGTTAGCCTCCTCGTCACCGTTGACGTGGCTGTGATAAAGCCACGCCTTGGAACTCGCTTCGCCCGGCACCGGGCCGGAAGCCTCGTCGAGCTGCCAGACGTAGGTGAACTTCGCGTTCGGGCCGACCGCCGCGCCGAGACCGGGCTTGGGCTCGCAATAGGCGTCTTCGCTGTCCTTGTCGTATTTCACTCCGTGCGGATGCATCGAGAGCGGGCGGGAAGTCCGATTGAGAAAAGTGACTGCGAGGTTTTCTCCAACCACGCCACGGAGGACTGGCCCGAGGATGCCCAGGCGCGGCGGAGTCAGGACGCGCACGGTGAAGGACTCGTCGCTGTATTCGATGTAGCGGATTTTGCCGCCGTTGCGCTGATGCATCACCGGCGGTGGGAGCGGCTTGCCGCAGACGGGGTCGAGCCCTTCCGGCGCGTAGTCCCAGAGCTGCGGTTCCGCCGCGATGAAGTAACGGCGCGTCTTCTGCGCATCCGGCGGCTTGCCGAACAGTTTTCCACCCACGTCGCCCATCTGTGCGGTCACCGTCGGGGCAATGACGTTGGTCGGCGCGGCGGGAAGAACGACCGCCGGGCTCTGGGCGGCCGCGCCTCCGGCAAACGCCAGCGGCAGGCCGAGTAATAGAAAAAATCGACTCATGTTCTTTGCCGAAGGATATCGGTGATGCCCGGTTACACCACAAGACAACCGCAACAGTATCAAGGTAACAATCGTTTGCTGCGCCACGGCTTTTTCACCTCGGAGATAATACGGGAGAATACAGATTCAGCTTGGTGCGTCTGAGGTTCTTTGCATAACGTACAAACATCTATGACTCCTGAATTCACTTTGACCATTCGTTCCCTCCTGGCCGCGACGGCCACCTGCGTTTTTGCCTGCGCCGCGATTGCTGCGGACGCTCCCGTTAAGGCCAAGGCCGCTTCTCCCGCACATCCCAACGGCCCTGAAGCCGCCGCCGCCGATGTCGCGAAGATGACCGTGCCCGACGGCTTGCAGTCCACGCTGTTCGCCAGCGAGCCGATGGTGGTGAACCCCGCCGACATGGACGTGGACGAACGCGGCCGCGTCTGGATTACCGAAGGCGCGAACTACCGCGCGACGTTCCAGAAGTGGGGCGTGCTGCGGCCGGGCGGCGACCGTATCGTCATCTTGGAGGACGGCAATCGCGACGGGAAGGCGGACAAGGAAACGGTCTTCTATCAGGACATGACCATCAACACCGCGCTCGGCATCTGCGTGCTTGGCGACAAGGCCATCGTTTCCGCGTCGCCCTACGTCTTTGTGCTGACCGACACCAATGGCGACGGCAAGGCGGACCAGCGCGAGCTGCTGTTTGAAGACACGTCCAAGGGCGATCACGATCACTGCATGCACGCGTTCGTCTTCGGACCGGACGGCAAGCTGTATTTCAATTTCGGCAACGAAGTCCGCGAACTCCGCCGTCCCAAAGGCGGCACGATGAAGCTCCCGCTGAACGGTCCGGTGCCGAAGCATGAGTCGGAGACGGTCGTCGATCTCGCCGGCAATCCGGTGAAGACGAACGGCAAGCCGTACCGCCAAGGCATGGCCTTCCGCTGCAACCTCGATGGAACGGAGCTGGAATCCGTCGGCTGGAACTTCCGCAACAACTACGAGCTCGCCGTCGATTCGTTCGGCAGCATCTGGCAGTCGGACAACGACGACGACGGCAATCGCGGCGTGCGGATCAACTTCGTGATGGAGTTTGGCAACTACGGCTTCACCGACGAAGTGACCGGTGCGAGCTGGGGCACGACGTGGAAGAAGGCGCAGGCCAAAGGCGCGACGGAAGATGAACGTCCGTTCTACCATTTCCACCAGTACGATCCCGGCGTCGTGCCGAACCTGATCCAGACCGGCAATGGTTCGCCCACCGGCATCGCCGTCTATGAAGGCCGGAATCTGCCGGAAGTGTTCCGCAACCAGGTCATCCATTGCGACGCCGGTCCGCGCGTCGTGCGCGCGTATCCCGTCACGTCGAGCGGCGCAGGCTACACCGCGAGGATCGAGAACGTGCTGACCAGCCCCGACTCCTGGTATCGCCCGTCGGATGTCTGCGTCGGCCCGGACGGTGCGCTTTACATCGCGGACTGGCATGACGCCGGCGTCGGCGGCCACAACATGGCGGACCGCGCGCTCGAAACCATGACCGGCCGCGTCTATCGCGTCGGCGCGAAAGGCAGCATTCCCATCATGCCCAAGCTTGATGTGAAGTCAGCGAAAGGCTGCGTGGCTGCGTTGCAATCTCCGAACATGGCGACGCGTTACCTCGCTTGGACGGGGTTGAACAAGATGCAGGGCAAGGCGGAGAAGGAACTCGTGAAGCTTTGGGCCAGCGACGATGCACGGATGCGTGCGCGTGCGGTTCAGTTGCTCGCCCGCATCAAGGGCAAGGAGAAGAAATATGTTGAGGCCGCGCTGGCGGACAAGGACTCCGACCTCCGCATCGTCGGGCTGCGCATGGCACGTTCGCTGAAGCTGGATGTGATTCCGTACGTGAAGCAGTTGGCAAAAGATTCCTCGGCGCAAGTCCGACGCGAATGCCTCATCGCGCTGCGTCACAGCCAGTCGCCGGATGCTGCCGGCCTGTGGGTGATGCTCGCCCAGCAGCACGACGGCAAGGATCGCTGGTACATCGAGGCGCTCGGCATCGCGATGGACAAGCAGGAGGACAAGTTCTTCGACGCGTGGCTGACGGCGGCGGGCGATCAATGGAACACGCCGGCCGGCCGCGACATCATCTGGCGCAGCCGCGCCAGCAAAGCCCCGGCATTGCTCGCGAAGATCATCACCGACAAGAACACCAGCGCGAAGGACAAGGAGCATTACCTGCGCTCGCTCGACTTCATCACCGGCCCGGAAAAGGACGCGGCGCTGATCGAGATCAGCACGGCGGCCTTGCCGTGATCTGGTTGCCGGCTTGTTCCGGTTCATCACGCGCGATACTCTCTCGCCGTTGAAAGCGAAGAAGAAACATTCCAGCCGCGCCGGCTCGTCCGGCGCGGCTGATTCTTTTGCGGCCCCGACCGCGAAGCCAAGCGCCGGAGGCCGGCCTCGGCTGTGGTTCCGCATCGTCGCGCTGCTCGTCCCCGTGATCGGGCTCGTGCTCTTTGAACTTCTGCTGCGCGCTCTGGGCGTTGGTTATCCCACGGCGTTCTTCCTCAGGACGGAGGTGAACGGCCGCGCGATGTTCATCGAGAACCAGCAGTTCTCGCGGCGCTACTTTCCGCCGGGGCTGGAACGCACGCCGCAGCCGGTGATGTTTCCGGTGGTCAAATCGCCCGACACGATCCGCATCTTCGTGCTCGGCGAATCGGCGGCGATGGGCGATCCGGAGCCGGCGTTTGGCTTCCCGCGCATTCTCGAAGTGCTCCTGCGCGACGCGATGCCAGGCAAGAAGATCGAGGTCATCAACGCGGCGGTGACGGCCATCAACTCCCACGTCATCCGCGAGATTGCGAAGGACTGCGCGGGCAAGGGCGGCGATTGCTGGATTCTCTACATGGGCAACAACGAGGTCGTCGGCCCCTTCGGCGCTGGAACGGTCTTTGGCGATCAGACGCCCGGCCTTGGCTTCATCCGCGCGAACCTGGCGTTGAAGTCCACGCGCGTCGGACAGCTCTTCGATGCGCTGCGTTTCAAGCTCGGCGCGAAATCCGGCGCGCCCACGAGCTGGGAAGGCATGGAGATGTTCCTGCATCAGCAGGTTGCCCAGACCGATCCGCGTCTCGCCAAGGTTTACCCGCACTTCGACTCGAACCTGCGCGACATCGTCCGTCTCGGCGAACGCTCCGGCGCGAAGGTCATCGTCAGCACCGTTGCCGCGAACCTGAAGGATTGTCCGCCGTTCGCCTCGCTGCACCGAGCCGGGCTTGCCGCCGCGGAGCAGTCAGAGTGGACGAAGGCTTACGAAGCTGGAATCACGTTGGAGAAGCATGGGAACCACGGCGCAGCATTGGCCGAGTATGAGCATGCTCTGAAGATCGACGATCAACATGCGGAACTTCTGTTTCGCGTCGGGCTTTGCCAGTCGGCGCTGAGCCGGTTCGTCGGGGCGCGGAAGAGTTTCGCGCGCGCGCGGGATCTGGATGCCTTGCGCTTCCGCGCGGACTCGGAGGTGAACCGTTTGATCACAGGCGCTGCGGCGGGACATACGACGGTGGATGCCGCCGGCCTGATCGCCACGAACAGCGCGCATCAGATCGCGGGTGAAGAATTTCTCTACGAGCATGTGCATTTCAATTTCGCCGGGAACCATCTGATCGCGCGCGCTTACGCCGGACAGATCCTTGGTCCGGGCGCGAAGCTCGACGGCCTGTTGTCCGCCGAGGAATGCGCGCGCCGTCTCGCCTTCACTGACTTCAATCGCTACAAGGTTCTCGATGAAGTGCGCGGGCGTCTCAAGCAGCCGCCGTTCAGCACCCAGTTGAATCACGAGGAGCGCGAGGCGCGGCTGAAGCGCGATCTCGACACGCTGGACCGCGCGTCCTTCAGCAATGCGGTTCATGTTTACGAGCAGGCGCTGGCCCGTTCACCGGTGGACGCGGTGCTGCACGAAAACTTCGCGACGCTGCTTCAGGATTTCGGGCGCGAGCCGGAGGCGCTGCCACATTGGCGGCGTGTGATCGAGCTGCTGCCGCACAGCGAGCAGGGGTACTTCGGGCTGGCCAACCTACTCGATTCCGAAGGGCACTCCGTCGATGCGATCCCGCTTTTTCGTGAAGCGATTCGCCGCCGGCCGTTTGCCTCTGAAGCCCGCAACGGTCTCGCGCTGGCGCTGGCCAATGCGGGCCGGACGCAGGAGGCGACCGCCGAATATGAGCGGCTGATTCGTGCCGCGCCCGGTTTCGTGGAGGCGCGCATCAACTTCGGTCTCACGCTGGCGGGGCAGGGGAAGCATGGCGACGCGGCGGCCCAGTATCTGGAAGTCATCCGTCTTCAGTCGAACAACGTCCCGGCACGCGTGAATCTCGGGAAACTTTTCGCCGTGCAAGGCAGGCACGCGGAGGCGGCGGGTTATTATCGCGAGGCGCTGCGCCTGAGGCCGGAGAACGGCGTGGCGCACTACAATTTAGGCAACGCGCTGAACGCGCTCGGCGATCCGGACGCCGCGACGAAGAGCTTCGCGGAAGCAGTGCGCCATAGTCCCACGCTGGCCGAGGCGCGCTACAATTACGCGCTGGGCCTGGCGCGGCAGAATCGTAATGCCGAAGCGTTGGAACAGCTCGCGGCGGCCGTCCGGCTAAAACCAGGCTTCGTCGAAGCGCACTTCAACCTGGGCGTGGCCCTCGCGAGGGCGCAGCGGTTCCCCGAGGCGATTGTAGAGTTCCGTGAAACACTGCGGCTCGATCCCACGAACTCCGCCGCCCGGAAGTTCATGGAGCAGGCCGAGGCCATTCAACGCCGAAAGCCGTGAGCCGCGCTTCGGAGCATTGCTTCGATGCGCTGTTCTGACCGCGCACAGATCATTTCTGTTGCCTGTGATTTGACCCGGCATAGATTAGCAAAAGCAATCAACCAAACTTCATCATGTATTTCGGCGTCGATTATCATCCGGAGCATTGGGTCCATCCCTATGCAGGCACTCCTGAAAATCCCGAAGCCCGCTGGCAGCGCGACGTCGAGCTGATGGTGGAGGCCAGCGTGAACGTCGTCCGCATGGGCGAGTTCGCGTGGGGTCTCTACGAACCGGAGGAGGGCAGATACGACTTTGAATGGATGCGGCGCGCGATGGATCTCTTCGCGAAGGCGGGCATCCAGGTCGTGCTCGGCACGCCCACCGCCGCACCGCCGGTCTGGCTGGCGAAGAAGCATCCGGAAATTCTCCCCCGGGACAGCGCGGGCCATCTGCTGCATGAGGGGACGCGTCGCGCCTTCTGCATGAACAGCGACGTGTATTGGGATTACTCGAAGCGCATCGTGCGCGCGCTGGCGGAGGCGCTTGGCAAGCATCCGCAGTTGATCGGCTGGCAGATCGACAACGGTCTGGGCGGTCATAACACCGAGGCTTCGTTCAACGACGAGACGCGCCGCGACTGGCACGCGTGGCTGAAGGCGAAGTACGACACCATCGAGCGGCTCAATGACATGATGGGCACGCGTTTCTGGGCGCAGACGGTGACGCGCTTCGAAGATGTGCCGATGCCGATGCGGGCGCCGACGATTCACAATCCGGCGCTGATCCTGGACTGGATGCGCTTTTGCAGCGACACCATCGTGGCCTACGCGCGGATGCAGGCGGATCTGCTGCAGGAGCTGACGCCGGGCATTCCGGTGACGCAAAATCTCCGCGCGTTCACGCGGCATTTCGATCACTTCGACATGGCCGAAGTGCTCGACTTCGTTTCCATCGACAGCAACGCGACCATCAAGTCGAAGTGCTCCGAGATTGCGTGTGAGATCGACATGCTGCGCTCGTTGAAGAAGGCCGGCGTTCGCACGCCTGACGGCGACACTGGGTTCTGGGTCATCGAGCAGAAGGCGGGCGCGGTGGACTGGCAGGACGTGAATTCACTGGTGCGTCCCGGCGTGGTGCGGATGTTCACGTATCAACTGATCTCGCGCGGCGCGTCTGGAGTTCTCTACTTCCTCTGGCGTCAACCGCGGATTGGTTCGGAGAAGTTCTACGGCGGCGTGCTGACGCATGATGGGCGCGGGCAGAACCGCACCTTTCAGGAGATCAAAGAGATTGGCCAGGAGATCAAACGTCTCGGGCCGGTATTGAAAGACACGAAGGTGGTGGCCGAGGCGTGCATTCTCTTCAGCCACGACAATGACTGGAACCTGGAATGCGTGAAGCAGCCGAACAAGCACTTCCGCCAGCGCGAGCACATCCAGCTTTTCTACAACGCGCTGCATGACCGCAACATTCCTGTGGACTTCGCGCGGCCGACGGAGGACATCTCGAAATACAAGGTCGTCATCGCGCCCTCGCTCCAGCTTCTCTCCGCCGGCGAGGCGGACTTGCTGAAGCTCTATGTGCAGAACGGCGGCACGCTGATCGCGACGTTCAACACCGGCCTCGTGGACGAGCACCACATCGCGCCGGACTCTGGCATCCCGCATGACATGACGGACCTGTTCGGCCTGGAAGTGCTGGAGTTTGATCCGTTGCCGCCGGGCGAGGAGAATCATCTTGTTATGAAGGGTTCCTTCAGCGCGACGCACATGCATCCGGCGAAATATTGGTGCGACATCATCGAGCCGAAGGGCTGCCAGATCATCGGGACGTATGCGAAGGATTTCTATGCCGGCCGCGCGGCGATCACCACGAACCAGTTCGGCAACGGCCGCGCCATCTACATCGGGACAATGAGCAACCAGCCGTTCTACAACGATCTCGCGGTGTGGATTCGTCAGCTCTGCGGGATCAATCCGCTGCTCAAGGTGCCGGACACCGTCGAGGTCAGCATGAGGCAGAAGGGGAACTCGAAAGTTTTCTTCCTCATCAACCACCAGAACTCCTCGGTGCGCATCCCGTTCTACAAGCCGATGCACGATTTCCTGACGGGCAAGACGTTAACCGGGAACTACGATCTGCCGCCGCACGGCGTTCTTGTGTTGGACGAGAACACGGCGGAGACGTGAGGCGGTTGCGAATGACCAATGCGGCAATGTTTAACGACCGGGGGCATCTGGTTCTGGACATTGGGCCTTGGGTGTTGAGCATTGCTGAATCAGAAACATGTTTCAAAGACCGCGATTCAATCCGCCGCTCGGTCCGCCGAAGCGCACCGCCCGTGAGCGGGTGCTCGCGGACTTTCGTGGCATTGACCTCGCGCCGCTGGAAAAGATTCGCGAGCGCCCCGCCAAGGCGGTGGGCGATGTTCTTCCGCAGATTCTTTCCAAGCTCCGCATGGAGCAGCGTCAGGGCGAGACGGAGATTCTCCGTGTCTGGCAGCATCTGATCGATCCCACGATCACGGCGCACGCGCAGCCGACGGGCGTGAACAAAGGCACGCTTTTCGTCACGGTGGACAGCAGCGTGTGGCTGGATGAGATCGTGCGCTATCGTCGCAAAGAGATTCTGGACCGTCTTCAGAACAGCTTCGGCCGCGAACTGATCCAGCGCATTTCTTTCCGTTGCGGCTGAGCAAAACCTCGCAGGAGACGAGAAACGGCTCTTGCTTTTACCCCTAGCATCTCCGTTCAGCTCCCGAGCCGGAAGATTGTGAATAAGAGAAAGATTTGAAGCCGAAAAGGACTGTTGCTTTCCATCGCAATCAAGACTGACGAGTGAGTTGACCGCTGACCTTTGGCGGTCGCATGATTGCGGACATGAGAGACATCGCCGCATCACCTGCGTCCGCGAATGGAGGAACAATCCCTAAGCGTTTGAAGATCATCGTCGCCGTTCATGGGATTGGGGATCAGATGCGGAACGGAACAATCCTCGGCGTGGTCGCGCAGTTCAGCCGGAATTATGGAAGGGAGATTCGCGTGCCGCTGGGAAGGTTTGATGCGGGCACGGTTCCGCTGAAGTTTGGCGCGGATGCCGACGTGCAGCAGCCTTTCGCGTTCGCGGAGATTCATTGGGCGGACATCCCGAGGATTGCGGTGCGCCGCGGTTATCTGCTGGAGGAAACGAAGGAATGGGCCAGCCGGACGGTGGAGCGGCTGGAAGCCACGACCACGCCGGGCGAACGCGGCGTGAACTATCAGCTCGCCGGCCGCGTCGTCCAGGAGATGGTCGAGACCATCGGCCTGCTGGAGACCATGACGTTCCTCGCGCGCAAGGCGGGCCTCTTTGATTTCAGCCTGAGCGGGATCCTCTCGGATTACATCAATGACGTGCAGGTGGTGGCAGAGTTCGAGCGGATGAGGGGACGGATCGTCGGGCGGTTCAATTCGCAGATGGAGAGTTTATACAAGGCGCATCCCGAGGCAGAGATATACATCGTCGCGCACAGTGAAGGCACGGTGGTGTCCTTCCTCGCGCTGCTCAAGGCCATGTGGGAAAAGCAGCCGCCACGCTGGTTGAACCAGGTGCGAGGCTACATGACCATCGGCTCGCCCATCGACAAGCACATCGTGATGTGGAGCGACCTGTTCGCCTACGGTGAACCCTGTGCTCACGTTCCCGCCGGGAAGATCAAGTGGCGCAATTACTACGACTACGGTGATCCCGTTGGCTTCAAACTGGACACAACGCGCGACTGGGTGAAGCAAAATGGCGTGACGGCGTTTGATTTCACGGAGGAGGATGATCACGGCTTCTCCCGCTATTATCTGCCGGGCAAGGCCCACAATGATTACTGGGATGATCCCGCTGTCTTCGATCACTTCATCGACACGGTGGTGAAGGAGCCTCCCGTCCAGACGAAGCCGCCGCGCAACAAACCGTTCGTATGGCCGGTCACGTATCTCGTCTCATACGGCATTCCACTGCTGCTGTTGTTCGCGGGCGTTTACGCGGTGGAACGCGCTGTTCTGGACTTCAATCAGATGAGCGTGATGCCTATGAGATTCGCCGGTGATGTCGCAGGGATTGCCTTCCTGATGGCTGGTCTGACGTTGTTGGCCCGCATTCCGCGCCTGGTCAATCCCCGGCAGTGTGGATCGAGAAAATGGATCGGGATCGCCGGTGTTCTGTTTTGCGTATTCAGCGTGCTCTACTGGCTGTGCGCGTCCGTCCAGACGCGTGAAGCTCTCGCGGCGCTCCCTGGTTTCCTGATCCAACAGGCCGGTCTCGGGGAGGTGGACGAGGTTCTGCTGACGGTGGCGACCATTGCCTTTGTCTGCTTGCTCAGCGTCGTGGTCGCGATCTGGAGCAGGCTGCAGCCGCGCACGGGCATGAAGCCCCTGCTGCTCTGGGGCGGGGGGACGGCCACCGTGATGATCTTCATTCTGTTAGACCATAAGGAGGAAGACCCACCGTCGATCTGGCCGGTGGCCGTGGCCTTGACGGGATTTCTGTCCCTCTGGTGGCTGGCAGCCTTGCTGTTCGATCTGATTTTCGTCTGGCACCGCTACATCCGCCATGAAGCCGGCGCGAATCATCTGAAGCACATTCACAAGTGAGGTGAACGCGGGCGTTGCCGGACGTAGCCGTCAGGAAATCACCTGGCCAAATCACCCGCCTTTTCCACGGAAGCGTGGAGGTCGCACTTCAATCCTTCACGGGCGGCTTCGATCTCCAGTTTCTTGCCGCTCTTTGCCACCAGCCCTTGAGCGTGCCGGACCATCTGGTCGATCTTGGCGTCGTCATGCGCCGGATCGTGATGGAAGAGAACCAGCCGTTTCACGCTGGCGCGAAGGGCGAGTTCCACGGCGTCATCGACGGAGCTGTGTCCCCAGCCCGTGTGCCGCGCGTATTCTTCACCGTCGAACTGAGCGTCCAAGATGAGGAGGTCCGCGTTCTGAAGGAAGCGGACGATCTTGTCGTCCTCCGCGAGCGCGAACTTTTTAGCCTGATCCTTGAGAGCATCGGGCATCACGGAGTCACTCCGCATGCGATGAAAAGGTTCGTGGTCGGGCAGATAGGCGACAGAGTTTTCTCCGGCTTCGAGGCGATAGCCGACACAGACGCCAGGATGATTGGCAAAGGCCGCCTGGACCTGCACTTTGCCCACTGTGAATTCCATGGAACGAAGCTCTTCAAAACTGAGGTGACCGGGCATTTGCGCCAGTCCGATGGGGAAGAATGGACTTTCCATCTGCGCGGAGAATATGCCAGCCAGACCTTCTCGTGCGCCTTCAAACCCGCGAACCCGGATTCGGTTGGAAGGATCATACGCGGGTTGGAAGAAGGGAAACCCTTGAACATGATCCCAGTGGGAATGAGTGAGTAGAATGGTCAGGCTGAGTGATTGACCGGCGAACTCCGTCGTCAGCGCGTTGCCCAACGGACGGATCCCCGTGCCCGCATCCAGGACAATGATTTCGCCTCCGCCTCGAAACTCCACGCAGGCCGTATTCCCTCCGTAACGGACGGTGTCCGGTCCGGGAGCAGGGATGGAGCCGCGCACTCCCCAGAATTTCACGAAGGGACTGCCGGCGGATTCTGGAGCGGCAGGGAGCGGCTTCGACGGAGGGTCGGGGACAATGTGGCTGAGCAGCGAGGTGAGGTGATCGAAGTCGAGCGGCTTGGCCAGGAAGTCATCTGCCCCCGCTTCCATGGCCGACTGGCGGGTGTCTTCAAATCCTTTGCCCGACATCGCAATCAGGAACGAATACTTCAGCGCATCATCGTTCCGGATCGCGGAACAGACGCGGAACCCGTTTTTCCCGGGCATCAGGAGGTCGCAGAGGATTGCTTTGGGAAGATGCTTGCGGGCGAGTTCAATTCCTTCCTCGCCATCGGAGGCGGAGATGACCTGCCAGCCTCGGTGTTCAAGGGAAGCCGTCAGTGCCTGCCGGAGCTCCCTGTCGTCGTCAATCACGAGAATGCTTTTCATTCGCACTGCCTCAGTTGTTCGATGGACCAGCAGCATAGAACGTTGACAGTCGGATACAGCAACCGTTGCCACGTTGGAATTGTCGTCTGGATTGCAGCGACCATACCGAACGGCTCGAAAAGATAAACTTCAAAATCGACGAGAATGAACTTTAGTTGCTGTCCATCCCGCGAATCTGCAGGAGCAGCGTGACGCTGTTGTCATTCTTGGATCGTTGAATAGTATTCAGCGCATGACTTCGACCTCTCCGGCAACGGCGCGCGGTTTGACGAAAAGTTTTACGGCGGAAGCGTTGCCCGTCCGGATTTACGACGCCCAGGCCCATCTCGCCGCCGACGCGGCGCTGCAGGCGCAGCGCTGCCTGCTGGACGCGCTCCAGAAGAACGGACGCGCCGCCGTGATCCTCGCCACCGGAAATTCTCAGCTCCAGTTTCTCGACGCCTTGATCGCGCTGGGCGGAGTGGACTGGTCGCGCGTGATCTTGTTTCACATGGACGAATATCTCGGCATCGACGATCAGCATCGCGCCAGCTTTCGACGCTACATGCGCGAGCGCGTGGAGAGCCGCGTGAAGCCGAAGGCGTTTCATTATCTCGCCGGGGACGCCTTGCTGCCGCTCGCCGAGTGCGAACGCTACGCTCAACTTCTGATGGCCCAGCCCATCGACCTTTGCTGCCTGGGCATCGGCGAGAATGGCCACGTTGCCTTCAACGATCCTCCGGTGGCTGACTTCGCTGACCCGCACCGGGTGAAGCTCGTGAAGCTGGACGAAGCCTGCCGGTTGCAGCAGGTCGGTGAAGGGCATTTCGCGACGCTCGAAGCCGTGCCGCAATACGCCTTCACGCTCACGATTTCCATGCTGTGTTCCGCGCAGAGAATGCTCTGCATAGTTCCTGAGCGTCGGAAGGCTCAGGCCGTCCTGGATGCGCTGAACGGTCCGGTCAGCACGCAATGCCCCGCTTCCATTCTCCGCACGAAGGATCATTGCACGCTGTTTCTGGACGCTGACTCGGCGAGCCTGCTGTGAGTTCTCCACTCTTCCCCGGCTGATTCAAAGGCAGCCCACCGTAAATCCCCTAGACCATGGATCGGGTTCCCCGGATGGCCCAACTGTGACCATTGCCAATGGTGCCGGGGATGGGGCTGGATTAAATATTCTGCGTAGGAACATACGTGGGAATCCTGGCAGGAGGGGCAGCGGGGGCTGCCCCTCCGACCAGAGATAAAATCTAAAAACTCGATGACCTCTACTTCAAAACCGGACGTTCAGACCAGCACTCCATTCCGACGTTTCGCAAGCCGCTGCGGCGGCTGCCATCGTTCCGTCTCGACGGTGCGCCCCGTCTCCTCCAGCCGTCCGGCTTTCTTTCAAGGTTCCGACACGACTCCAAAAGGCTTTCTCGCCTTCGGTGGGCGTGGAGGTGACGACGCTTCCGCCTAAACTCGCGGCCGGCTTCAAATCGAAGAAAGGCCTGACGGGGCGGGTGAACGTGGCTTTGTATCGCGCGGACGTCTGCCAGGCGTCTCGAAATCTTCCGAGCGTCCGGACCGTTCCGGCCGGATCCAGCCGAAGTCAGCCTTCGCCTTGAGCTATCTGATTAGTGCTTGTTCCGCAACGGAGGCGGCACCGGTGGGTGGGACGACTGAGTTGCTGGAGTGCGTTCTTCGCGGCTTGATCGCTCAGCCGATGCTGCCGTTGCCGGCGACGGCGGGCTCCAGCGTCGATGTTCAGGAGAATATCGGAGTGGTGTTTCAAATGTTGTCCTTGGAGGATTGGACCAGTCTGTGGACTGCTCTGCAAACGGAGCTGCGTCCTGCATTGGTTTGCCTGGTCGATCCGGTCGTCATTCTCTGAGATGCCAGCTCGGCGCCGACGCGCTGATTCTGTTCGATGCAATGGAGCGGAATGCCTGTCATGGCGATCCGGTGCGAGACGCTGACGCAACCATTCACAGGCAGGCGAGGAGGCGGGGTTTCGTGGTTTCTTAATGGAGAAGCCGGCTTCAACCGCCGCGCCTGAATTCACCGATTTGTCATTTAATCGTCGCGAGGCCGACATGCGATCCCGGCTGAATCCTCCCATGTCTCGATCACAGCGATTCCAATGGCTCCTCTGGAGCGGGCTGAGATCGATTCCATGAATCGTCAGACAAGAACCAACTCATCCCTATGAAATGTAAACAAGTCGTCATTGCCACGCTGCTTGCGGCAGCGCTGGGTGGAGGGGCTCAAGCCCAACCTCTGGTCAACCTCGGCCTCGTCGGCGTCGGCCGCCTGCCGGGTGATTCCTTCGATCAGCTCGGCGCTGGCCTGGACACCCTGGGCGGCATCTTCTCCGGCATGTGGCTGGACCCGTCCTCTGTGGTGTATTCCAACGGCACCATTCAAGCCAATGTGTTCGGCCTGCCTGATCGAGGGTTCGGCGACGGGTTGCAGGATTATCATCCGCGCGCCCAAAGCCTGTCCGTCGTCATCACGCCCTACTACGGCGCCGGCCCGGTGGCCCAGAATCAAATCACCATCGCCAACACCGGCACACTGTTGTTCAGCGTGAACGGAAACCTGTTCACCGGAGCGCTTCCCGATGAGACCAACGTGACCACCCATCCGCAAAGCCTCGTGACCGGCATCGGCGGCGGCAAGTGGAGCCTCGACCCGGAAGGCATTGCTCCTGGGGCTGGCGGTTCCTGGTACATCAGCGATGAGTATGGTCCGTTCATCTATCGCTTCAATGCGGCGGGTGTTCTGCAAAATGTCCTGCCCCTGCCGGATGCTGTCATTCCCAAGTTCGGCACCAACTACCCTCGCACCATCAACTACCTGACAGCCGGCCTAAGTTCGGCGCTTGATTCCGGACGTCACAACAACCGCGGCATGGAAGGCTTGAGCGTTACGCCCGATGGCAAGAAGCTCATCGCCTCTCTGCAATCTCCGCTGACCCAGGATGGCGAGAGCCGCAATCCCAGCCGCAACGTGCGTATTTTTGTTTACGACATCGACCCCGCTTCGCCGACCTATGAGCAGGCGCTGGCCGAGTACGTTCATGTGCTGCCGCTCAACGCCGCTGAAGCGAACAACCGCCACACGCCCGTGAGCGAAATCCTCGCCATCAGCGACACGAAGTACCTCATCCTCCAGCGCGACGGCCGTGGTCTCGGCGGCGACGCAGGTGCCTTGCTCTACAAGCGCATCGTGGAAGTGGATGCCAGTGCCGCCTCCAACATCCTCGGCACCGGCTACGATCTCGAGAAGGGCGCGCCCGGCGCGCTGGCCCTTCCTCGTTCGGGCCTGCCCAGCAACGTGGTCGCCGTCACCAGCCGCGACTTGGTGGACATGCTCAACCCGGCGCAGCTCGCCAAGTTCGGGCTGAACACCGCGCCCTCAAACCAGAACGTCAACACGCTCTCCGAGAAGTGGGAAGCGCTCTCCGTGGTGCCGTTGAACGACCCGGCGGCTCCGAACGATTACCTGCTGCTCGTCGGCAATGACAACGATTTCCGCGCCCCGATCGTTTATCACAACGGCGTGGCGGTCGGCACCAACACCGTCTTCGCCGATAACATGCTGCTCGCCTTCCGCATCGGCGCGGACGCGACTGCTCCGACGATTGCCTGCCCCGCACCCGGCACGGTCAACGCCGGGACCAACTGCACGGCAACGGTGGATCTCCGCTCCAAAGTGGTCACGAGGGACAACAGCGCCGCGCCGGTCAGCGTCTCGCAGACTCCGTCTCAAACCACGCCGCTGCCCTTGGGCACGCACACGCTCACCTTCGTGGGCACTGACGCAGCGGGGAACAAGAGTGAACCATGCACCACCACGGTCACCGTGGTGGATGCCACGCCGCCCATCATCACGAGCGTGACGCCGAGCCAGAAGCAGCTCTGGCCGCCTAACAACAAGCTTGTGCCGATCACGATCAGCGTCACGGGCACCGACAACTGTTCCAGCGCGCTCACCTGCGAGATCGTTTCCGTCGCCAGTAACGAGCGGTCGCGGGGTCGCGACTACGATAAGGACGACAAGTACGATGATGACGACAAGTGGGACAAAGGCTACCGCCGTGGTGGTCGCAACGCGGTGGACTCGGAAATCACCGGGCCGCTCAGTGTCAACTTGCGCGCCGAGCGTAATGGCTATGGCTTTGGTCGCTTTTACACCATCACCGTTCGCTGCACGGACGAAGTGGGAAATTCAACGACGAGCCTGACGACGGTGTACGTTCCGAAAAGCGCGGCTGACTTGGAATCCGGATTCCGCACCAGCGTCCATCCCTATGCCAATCCGGTTGGAGCAGACTACAGCCTCATTCCGATCCTCAGCGTCGGCGACCGCGTGCCGCGCTCCAGTGATGCCAGCCAGCTCTTCCAGATGATTGGAATTCCCGACGGCCTCGGTGCGTATCCTGACTACGATGGCACGACCACGTTGTTCATGAATCAAGAACTGCCGAACACGGTGAACTCCGAACCCATCGTGGGCCAGCCGCTCTATCGTGGTGCCTTCGTTTCCAAACTGCTTCTCAGTGCGGACGCCTCCGTCCTCTCCGGCGACGTGGCCTACGACACTGTTTATGCGGAGAACATTCTGGTCGGCCCCACTGCGACCATCAGCAACAGCACCCCGGCCTTCTCCCGGTTATGTTCCGGATCGCTCTCGTGGAAGGAAGCCGGCTTTGATCGGCCGATCTATTTCGCCGGTGAGGAATCGGGCGGGACGAACACGTTCGACGGTCGCGGCGGCATAGCGGTTGCCGTCTTTGACAATGCAGCGTGGACTCTGCCGAAGCTCGGGCACCTGGCGTGGGAAAACGCGGTGGCACGCCCGGACAAAGGCAGGCAGACCGTCATCATGTGCCTGGAAGACGGCGAAGTGGGCAATTGCCAGCTCTACATGTATGTCGGCCGCAAGGATTACTCACGAGGTGCCGGTGCCCTGAGCCGCAACGGCCTGGATAACGGCGCACTTTACGTCTTCGTGCCGGCATCGGGCGGCCCGACCAACGAGGCAACCCTCCCGAGCGGCAACATGCTCGGCAAGTGGGTTGTGATTCCCGGTGCTGAGAACATGACGGACGTTGAACTGGAGGCCGCTTCCGATGCGTTGGGAGCGTTCGCGTTCGATCGCGTGGAGGACGGTGCGTTCCGCCCTCGTCATGCGAACGAGTTCTACTTCGTCACCACGGGCGGGTCCGCGAGCAACTCGCTCGGCCGCCTTTACCAACTCGCCTTCAATCCGCGGAACCTGCTTGGCACGTCGAAATTGACGGTGATTTACAACGCCGACCAAATCCTGGCCGAAGGCGGGGATATCGCGGTGAGTCCCGACAACATCAGCGTGAGCGAGGACTACATCATGATTCAGGAAGACGGCACAGCGCAGAGCCGGGTCGCGATGGCTGCCAAAGGGCGTCGCGGAAACATCTGGCGAATCGACCTGCGCACCAGCGATGTGGATAACGTGGCTGAACTGCGCTCGGTGGGACGCGATGGGATCGTGACCAGCCCCGGCGTCTGGGAATCGTCAGGCATCATTGATGCCTCGTCGATGTTCGGTCGTGACTCCTGGTTGATCGATGTGCAGGCGCACTCGCCAACCAGGGCACCTCGTCCGAACACGGTCGAAGACGGCCAGCTTATGCTGATGCTCCGCAATCGCTAAGGAGCCAGAGCAATCGTCACGGAAAGGCAGGCTTGGTTATCGAGCCTGCCTTTCTCTTTTTCCAGCGCCTCCGTGTCGTGCTTCTTGGCGGGAGCAGGTGCATCGATTCTGTTGTTGTGAGGAAGCTTTTCGTGCCGGGAGATGCTGGCAGAGGTTCTCTGTTTTCTTCCGCGTGGAACCGTGATTCAATCGCGGCCCGTTATGGAATACGAAGCAGTCATCGGCCTGGAGACGCATGTCCAGCTCAAGACCAAATCCAAGATGTGGTGCGGGTGTGCGAACGCCTTTGGTTCGCCGCCCAACACCAACGTCTGCCCGGTCTGCCTGGGCATGCCCGGCGTGCTGCCGGTGGCCAACGAGGAGGCGCTGCGGTTGACGGCGTTGACCGGTCATCTGCTCAACGGCACGGTGGCGCGCTATGCCAGGTTCGATCGCAAGAACTACTTCTATCCGGACGCCTCGAAGAACTATCAAATCACCCAGTTCGACAAGCCGTCCACGCTGGGCGGGTTCGTTGATTTCGAGTTCCAAGGCGGCATGGCCCGTGTCCGCATTACGCGCGCGCATCTGGAGGAGGATGTGGGGAAGAACTCTCACTTCGACCGGCATAGCGGCGTGGATTTCAACCGCGCCGGCGTTCCGCTGCTCGAAATTGTTTCCGAGCCAGAGATCACCAGCGCCGACATGGCGTATGAATACCTGAATGCGTTGAAGGACATCCTGATCTATGGCGGCATTTCCGACTGCGACATGGAGAAGGGCATGGTGCGCTGCGATGTGAACATCAGCGTGCGTCCGAAGGGCGCCAAGGAGCTCGGCGCGAAGATCGAGATCAAGAACATGAACACCTTCTCCGGCGCTCGAAAGGCGTTGGAGCATGAAATCCCGCGCCAGATCGAAGTGCTGGCCAAGGGCGGCAAGCTGATTCAATCGACGCGCCGTTGGGATGATTTGGCGGGCATCACCGAGGAAATGCGGACCAAGGAAGACGCGCACGATTACCGATACTTTCCCGAGCCGGACCTGATGCCGTTCGCGCCGGATGACGCATGGCTGGCGGCGGTGCAATCGCGAGTCGTCGAGCTGCCTCTGGCCCGCAAGCAGCGTTTCATGCGCGAGTATCAACTGCCGGCGGCCGACGGGGAGACCTTCAAGAACGATGTGCTTCTGGGAAATTACTTTGAGACGGTGGCCAAGCAGTCGCAGAACCCGAAGGCGGTTGCCAACTGGGTGATCAACAACCTCCGTGCGAAGCTGACCGAGGCGAACCAGAGGGAGGCTGACGAACAAGGCGCGTTGGGCCTTGAAGCCGCTGACATGAAGCTGACGACGCTCGCGGATTTGAAATTCCAGCCGGGCGCATTGGTGGAATTGGTGGGTCTGGTGGAGAGCAAGGCCATCAGTAGTTCGGCTGCCCAACAGGTCTTTGCGGAGATGTTTGAAACCGGCAAGTCTCCGGCGGCCATCGTGCAGGAAAAGGGTCTGGCTCAGGTCAGCGACACGGGAGCGCTGGAGAAATTCTGCGATGAAGTCATTGCCGCCAATCCCGGTCCTGCCGCTGACTTCAAGGCAGGCAAAGTGGCCGCGCTGAACTTTCTGAAAGGCCAGGTAATGAAGGTCAGCAAAGGGAAGGCAAACCCCGGCGTGGTCGGTGACATGTTGGAGCAGAAGCTGAAGGGATAGGCGGGAGAGTCGAATAGCTGGAATCGAGCGGAACAGGGTCGAGAGTGTCTGGAAAGCCTTCAGTAAAGCCATCGGCTGACCTAAAGGAGCGTGGACCACGCTCGCTTCATCTACCCCGCTGACAGGCGGCGTCCTTGTGCAGGCTGTAACAGAGGAGTCACAACTTTTTTGAAAATGGGGGCTTGCATATTTTTACAGTCCGCCTACAACGATGTTAGTTACACCAGACAACCAATCGACCAAAAAGTTACATGGTCACTTCAACGACAAACGGTCGTGCCCACAGAGAAAAGAGCGGAAGAGGTGTATCCGGATTTACAGTCATTGAGCTGCTCGTGGTCATTGTGGTGATCGGCATCATGGCGGCGCTGCTGCTGCCGGCGATGGCGAAGACAAGGGAGCAGGCGCGTTCCGCAGGTTGCCGGAACAACATGAAGCAGTTGAGCCTGGCCTTCCTGATGTATGCCGAGGACAACGAAGAGGCATTCCCTTGGCCCGGCGGAGTTGGGCGCGCGATTTCCAGCCCCACAGCCTACGCTCCCGATTGGTGTGCCACTCCGCCGGAAATGGGCGATTCCAGTTTCTTCGCGCTCGCTTCCGCCAATGCTCCAGGATTTGGTCATAATGCGGAGTGCGGCTCCATTTACCCCTACGTGACCAGCCAGCCGCGTCGTGAGTATGAGCCTACATATAAGGAAACAACCACGGTTTATCGTTGTCCGAGTGCAGGAAAGCTGGGAGAAGCTCTGAGGGTCAACTACAGCGCCAATGCCTGGATGGAGCCTGGGCGTCCCTTTGGTAACACCGTGGTTCCGCCCAGAGGGCTGGTCACCAGTGCCGTCGCAGATCCCTCGCGGAAAGTTCTGCTGCTCAATGAAAATCCCGCCGAAATGAAGTCCACATCCTTCGACCCTCGTGGCGGGCCAAGAATGCCGTTGCGCGACGTCCAGTACCATCTCGACAAGGCCAACATCGCCTTCATGGATGGCCATCTGGAGTCAGTGTCTCGCAAGACCTTTGCTCAGATGCGGTCCAACCGGGATCGGGACATTTACTTCAACGCGGGCAAATAAGTCCGGCGTTGCTGTCGGCAAGCCTTCTCTTTTCGTAAACGTTCACGCCCTGAAAACAATCAGCCGACGGCGGGGCTGGATTCGACCGGCGCGCCCGGCGGGAGCAGGGACGGGGCGGGCTGGCCGTGGCGGTGCGCCTGGCACGCGCTGGTCACCTAGTCCAGGACGTTGCGTTGCTGCATCCGCAGCGTGGTCACCACCGTCAGGATGCGTTCCACGAAGCGGCTGCCGTTCTCAC
>Ga0163153_10000629_pt1 | contig 60715 bp, 65 predicted proteins | sample OliLakLV19MP6IB1_FD_148629 | JGI IMG/M metagenome (GOLD analysis project Ga0163153, IMG submission 148629) | Freshwater microbial mat bacterial communities from Lake Vanda, McMurdo Dry Valleys, Antarctica - Oligotrophic Lake LV.19.MP6.IB-1 | ecosystem: Environmental > Aquatic > Freshwater >... | reverse complement strand
ATCACCCAGCGCAATGCCCAGCCCACACCCTTTGTGTGGACCAAGACGGCACAGGAAATCCTGGTGAAAGTGAATCGGGCCAGGATCGCCCTGGATAAGACAAGAACAGCATGAATCACTACACTAGAGCACTCGATTAGAGCGGTTATCGCCGTTCACATCCTTTTGGTTTCTCAGTTTGGACACCACTCAACATATAATCCCTATTTCAGATTCAAAAAAGAGCCCTACTGGAATAGAGAAGATCTGTACATACCACCCGAAGATTCACAGAGTTGGGTCGAAGAAAACCTACAGCCTTGAGGAAAAGATTAAGGGGTCACACCCTGTTTATTTTCATCTATAGGCTGACTTGGATGTCATGACGGGGTTGTCGCCCAACAAGGCGCTCCACCTTACGCTTCGCGTCGTCTCAACGGCCCCGCGGATGGTCATCCGCCGGTCGGCCCGCGAAGTACGGTCCGACCAGTGGGCTGCAACGGGATACCGGTGATTCGCGGGGTCGTTAGGCGTCACAAGGGGGTCCGCATCGTGCCACTCAGGCAATTCGAGCGTTCACGATTCTTCAGTGGCCAGTTGGTCACCGCTGACGATCTTCAGCGAGAGCAGGACTATCACCGTGACAAGGCCCGTCTGCATAATCGCTTTCTGCATGGCTGGGGAGTCGTCGCCGGCCTGACGGTTTCGGTCGATCAAGGGGCGATAGTTGTGGCACCTGGCCTTGCGCTCGACTGTGCGGGCAACGAACTTATCCTACCCACCGAGGAGCGCGTCTCGCTATCCGGCTTGACAGGACGTCAGTACGTCACCATCCGGTATGTCGAGCTGCCAACCGCGCAGATTCCATCACCCAGCGGTGAAGTCGAAGTTTCGCGCATCAAGGAGGCGGTCGTTCTACGGGTATTATCCACCAATCCACAGGCGGGGCACAGGGCACTCCCTTCCGGCGGGCCAGGCTGCGGGCAAAGTCACGAGCTCTGCCTTGCAAGCATCAGCCAACGAGGATCCCGCTGGCGTGTCACTCCAGTCAAGGGGAGAAGAAAGCAAAAGGGCAGACCCCGTCTTGGATTATGAGGACTACCACTAAAATGGCTATGCACAATTCTCCCCATCCCGGCGAGTTTATAATCCAGGTCTATCTGGATCCCAACAATCTGAGCGGCCGCGAATTGGCCGGGAAGCTCGGTGTGGCTGCTTCAACGCTGAATCGCATTCTTACGGGTCTAGGAGCCTGTCCGACATTGACCGTTCTACTACGGCGAACGATCCGCACCCAGCTGCGTCGTTCTCGGCCTGAAAAAATCCTCAATGTATTCCAGAGAATACACCTCCGGTTTTTTCCGGCCTGTGGCCTTGCATCCGGCTGCGCCTCTTTCGCCTCGTCACGAAGGCAATGTCGGACAGGCTCCTCGCCGTATCAGCCCTGAAATGGCGCGACGTCTTTCCCAGGCGCTTGGACGTTCTCCTGAAAGTTGGCTTGCCATGCAGTCCAACTACGATCTCTGGCAAGCCAAGCAGCATGTGAAGCTCGGCAAGGTCGGAAAAGTCAGGCCGACAGCGGCCTAGCAGGCGCTTCGAGGCGGAGTCGGTGAAACATCGCGGAGGTTCATTCTACGCGCTTGGCCCGCACAACGCGCGGTCGCAGACTCCCCGTTCGGGATAATGGCACGTCGAGGGAAATCGATTGCGAAGCAATCGGAGGGCAGGGCGGGTAAAAATATCTGCCAGTGGGTGGGCCGGTGAGAAAGTTGCGCGCACTTGAGGATCAACCAGGCTACCCTTAAAAAACGCTGGTTGTTCGCTTGTTCCTGATCCATCACTCGACTCAAACAGGAGATCATGTCATGAATTCAAGTATCAAGTGGGTTTGCAACATGGCTATCGCCGTGGCGCTGGCGATCACGGCAGCCGGGATCCCAGCGCATGCATCAGAGGTCGAAACAATCTCCGAAGACGCGCGTGTCTTAGTGGGGCACTGGCGCAAAACCACAATCGTTTTCGAGAAGCCGAAAGACGAGCATTTGGTCTTAAAGGCCGACGGTACCGCGGAGAACTGGGTCGTGATGGCTTCCAGTCGCTCAGGTACGACGACCGGTACGTGGAGAGCCGAAGGCAAAATTCTCACCCTGCTGCTAAGGGAAAAGGGGGAAGTGTCTCGCCCGTTTACCATCCACGAAGGGCAGCTCGTTTTTCCGAACATCAAAAACCAGCGCCGCTTCTGGGAAAAAATAGCCAAGTAGAGTGGGAGAATTCTCTTCGTTGGCCACCGCGACTACCTAACAATCGCATCAACTAGGACTGCCAAACCCTCTGCTTTGCTCTGGGTGTGGACAGCCAGTTATGTTGCCGTTCGGCATCGGAATGTGCGCCATCTGGCGGACTGGATGTGTGAGTTTGACTCACCGGAAATCCCTGTGTTACGGTCAACCTCTGTGTAATCACACAGTTAGCGAGGGGTTTCCGTTATGGCGGTTGAAAAAGATCTGAAGGCCATTCTTCGCAATTTGAAGTATTCAGACGACGCCAAAGTACTCGAACAGATTTCAGAACACACCAGACAGGTCCATGCTCGCATGGCCGGCATCAAGCATAAGCTGGTCGTCATGAGTGGCAAGGGCGGCGTGGGCAAGAGTATGACCACGGTCAACTTGGCGTTGGCCTTTGCGCGGCAAGGAGCGAAGGTCGGACTGTTAGATGTGGATCTGAATGGGCCCTGTGTGCCTCGCATGTTGGGATTGCACGGTCAGTCGTTGACGATGAGGCCTGAGGGCGCGATTCCCCCGGTCGGGCCGCTCGGGGTAAAAGTCGCGTCGATGGACTTTTTCCTGGAAGATGCAGCGCCGGTACGCTGGAAGGGGCCGATGGACGTGAGCCCGGTCTGGTTGGGACTGATGGAAATGAATGTCATTCGAGAATTCTTGGCCGATGTCGTCTGGGGCGAACTCGATTATCTGCTGGTCGATCTGCCGCCCGGGGCTGCGGCGGACAAGCCTCCGGTCATCGCCGGGTTTATTCCGGACCTGGCGGGAGCGATTGTCGTCACGACGCCATCGGAGGTGGCATCGGACGTGGTGCAAAAATCAGTCACCTATGCCCGCGATATGGGCATCAAGGTGATGGGCATGGTCGAAAATATGAGCGAGTATCGCTGTCCTTCTTGTGGGGAAGTGAACGAGTTGTTTGAAGGCAATACCGAGGCGATGTGTGAGATGCTGGACTTGCCGCTGCTCGGACGGATTCCCTTCGATCGGACACTCGCGCGCACCTTTGACAAGGGCCAGCCGTTGCTTGACGACACGTATCCGACGATTCAACGGTATCAGGACATTGCCGGGCGCATTAGGACGTTACTGGACTACAAAAAGGTGCTTGCCGATAAACTGTGACGTGACTCACTGAAGAGGAGAACCATGAAATTCGTATGCTTGAACTGTGAAACCTACATGAACTTTGAGAAGGTTGAAAAGCCTGGAGAGGATTCGCTCGGCGTGTTCTTCGGTTGTCCGTCTTGCAATGCCAAGTTCTCCATGGTCACGAATGCAGGCGAAACCCAAATGGTCAATTCTCTCGGGGTGAAGCTGGGCGGGCGTACTGTTGAGGCCGAGCCTTTTGAGATGACGCGGGGTACGCTGAAAGCCGAAGCCACCGCAGGCTCTGGTCAGATGGCGGCGTATTTGAACGAGAAGATTCAAGGTGGTCAGCCGGCGGTAGCAGCAACGACGGCTGCACCGGCAGCCAAGCCTGGAGAGAAGTCCGGCGGCGGTTGCCCCTTCTCTGCGATGGTCGCTGAAATGGGGCTGACCTCCGGCGGGAAGCCTGGCGATACCGAGACAGTGACGTCGGATTTCACCTGGTCGGCCGATGCGAAGGAAAAGCTCGACCGGCTTCCCTCGTTCGTCAAGCCGATGGTGCAGAGCAGTGTGGAGGCTTTTGCTCGCAAGCAGGGATACAAGACCATCACGTTACAAGTGATGGACGATTCTAAGGGCGAGTCGAGCAATGGAATCACCTGGACGTCTGATGCTGAAAAGCGGCTTGAAAATATCCCGGACTTTATCCGGCCCATGGCTCGAAAAGAAGTTGAACGTGTGGCGAAGGAACGTGGACTGGCGACTATTACGGCTCAAGTGATGGACGAGACAAAAGATAAGTTTATGAAGTTCATGTAATCGACGAGGCAACAATATCGATGTCGCGCGAAGGCCCGTCCGGCTACCTGGACGGGCCTTTCTTGTGAACAACAATCGTGGTGGCGGTATGGATCGAGGATTGCACCGAAGCTGCTGGGTAGGATTCGCTGTTCTGGTTGTCCTTCTTCTCTCAGTCATGCCTCTATGGGCGCAGCATCATGAACAGGGGCAGCCATCGGCACATGAAGAGGTTGTCACTGGCCACGAACATCCTACGGCTGCTGGATCTCAGCTTGGATGGGAAGGGTCTGTCGCAGGCGTTGCCTACTCTGAGTTCAATCATCACCTGACCGGCATGTTGGTGTTCATCATCGGGCTGAGTGAACTGCGTCATGCGTTGGCGATGTCATTCTGGGGTTGGACCAGGTTTCTCCTTCCGGGAGCCTTGCTCACGTCAGGGTTTTTTCTCCTTATCTGGAGCGATCATAGCGCGTGGCCGATCGGCACCCTCAGTTTCGTTGAGACCTTTTTCGGCAGCGACCCGGAGATCTTTCAGCATAAGAGTTATGGGCTCTTGTCGTTGACTGTCGGCGCCATCGAATTGCTCCGAAGGCGTGGACAGATCCGTCATGCGGCCTGGGTCGGACCGCTGCCGCTCTTTGCCATCATCGGGGGATTGATGTTATTCGGTCATTCCCACGGCGTCCATCCTTCAGCCGCAAAGATCTCGACGGAGCATGCGATGATGGGCTCTATGGCGGTGACGGCTGGTTCGTCCAAACTCCTGTCCGATTGGTTCCGCTCCCCGTCGCACAGAGGACTCTCCAAGTGGGAATTGCCCTGGGCCGTCTTGATTCTGCTCATCGGGATTCAGTTGCTGATCTATTCAGCGTAACGCTGCCTGCCGTGTGCTTCTCAGCATAATTGACACCTTTCTAAACCCTGTGCTACGAGTAGAAGCTCTTATTGATTCTCCTTCACCGCATACCCCGTAGCTTGTTGCGGGGATGAAGGCTAGGAGAACCCTCCGTAGCCTTGGCGAAGGAAGGTAGTGGCTTCGGAGAATTTCGCAAGATACCCCGCCGCACCTTGCTGCGGGGGGCTTCATTGAGATCATATTCTTGCGTGGTCGGTCTCCCTGAGTCCGGCTGCATGGAGTAAGCATGGGTGGACATAGCCATTGGGCGACAGTCAAACGGCACAAAGGAGCCATGGATGTTAAACGCGGGAAGATCTTCACGCGGATTATCCGCGAGGTAACGATTGCCGCTCGTACGGGCTCAGACCCGGACGGTAACCCTCGGCTCCGGCTGGCCATCTTGAAGGCCAAAGAGGCCAACATGCCGGGCGATACGTTGAAAAAAGCCATTCAGCGAGGCACGGGAGAGTTGCCGGGCGTCGTCTATGAAGAGTTTTCGTTGGAAGCCTACGGGCCCGGCGGGACCGGCATCTTGATGGATATCACGAGCGATAATCGGAATCGCACCGTGGCTGAGCTGCGAAATCTTCTCACGAAAAACCATGGCAATATGGCGGAGGCCGGCGCGGTTTCATGGCAATTTCATAAAAAGGGACTGCTGACGATTGAGCAGGGCAAAGCCGACGAAGATACACTGCTCTCCCTTGCGCTCGATGCAGGAGCAGAGGACGTGAAGGTGGGCGAGAAAAGCTTTGAGATCATCACGGACCCGCACCACTTTGAAGCGGTGAAGAAGGCGCTTGCCGATGCAAAAATCGATACCACACTTGCAGAAGTCACCGCGGTACCGCAGAATACGATCAAGTTGGAAGAAAAAGCCGCGGAGCAAATGCTCAAGCTGATGGAAGTCTTGGACGAGCATGACGATGTGCAGAAGGTACATGCGAATTTCGATATTTCTGACGAGGTGATGGAGAAAGTGGCCGCTGCGGGATAGACCGCTGGGCGGCAAGTTGAAGGATGAACGGAGCACTCAAGATCTTCCTTCCTCGTTCAGTATTGCGCCATCGCCATTCCTCATTGTCTTGTAGCGCATGATCGCCTCATTGACAGGCCGATTGGCCTTCAAGGCGCCGACCCATCTGATCCTCGATGTACACGGGGTCGGATACGAAGCGTACATTCCTCTCAGCACCTACTACGGATTGCCCAATCTCAGCGACAATATCTCGTTGAGCGTTCATACCCATGTCCGCGAAGACGCAATTCAGCTCTTCGGTTTTCTGACGTCGCAGGAAAAAGATGCATTCGTGCTGCTGACCAGCGTATCCGGCGTCGGACCCAAGCTGGCGCTCAGCGTCTTGTCGGCGCTTCCGGTGCCCGACCTGGTCGGAGCCATTGAGTCGGGAGATGTCGAGAAGTTGACGACGGTTCCAGGGATCGGTCACAAGTCCGCCAGCCGTCTTGTTCTGGAGCTTAAGGATAAAGTTGGAAAGCTCCAACCTGGTCTCGCGCCGGTAAGCGATTTACCCAGGGAGGGACAAGATGCCGTCTTCGATGATGCGCTGTCGGCGCTCGTGAATTTGGGCTATCGTCCGCAAGATGCCAAAGAGGCGTTGAAACACGTGAAGAAATCTAATACTGAGTCCATCGTGCTCAAAGACATGATTCGTGAATCCTTGAAGGAACTGGCAAGGGGGTAAGGATTATGATGAGATTGATTCAACGAATAGTCCAGACTCAATTTTCCATCGGGCTCGCCATGCTCCTACTGGGGCTGGGGCCCATGCTCGTGCAAGCCGAAGAGCCGAGTGAGCCGAAAAGTATTCGCAAGACCTGCGGTCAATGCCCTGATGGCTATGCGACCACCGGCGTAACCGAGTCCAAAGAGATTTGCAAAGACGGCGATCCCACACTCGTTCAATGTGTTCCTCTGGGAGCGAACTTACTGTCTGTCTGCGGTTCTTGTCCGGAGGGCTATCGTGAAATGGGCAACTCGAATGTGCCGGCTCGTTGTGGAAATAAGGATGGGGGGCGGCTCACACAATGTCAGTTGGAGAAAATGGAGTCGAACCTTCCTGATCCGACCCAAGGTTTCAAAGCCTGCCCGCCTGATTGCGGGAGTACCGCAACGCCAGGACAGGGCGCCTTGCCGCCTCCACCGAAGTATGTCCCGATGCCGGAGAAGAAATAAGCCTAGCAGGATGCTGAAAAAGTCTGCCAGCGGCGTTCTCGCATCGCTCAGAGGCTCGGAAGAACTGGAGGGTATTTTCCGTTCGCCAAGAGTCATTATATGGGCGAACGGCTACACAAAGTGCGGGTGGTACCTCCTCGCCTCTTTGCTCGCTACGGCCTTGCTGGACAGCCTTTTTGAGCATCCTGGGGCCATTGTGACATCGGTGCCAAATAGAAGATTCCAACGGCAGTTTGTGTATAAACCGAGTTTTTCCGTAGCCTGCTAGAGCGAGAGAGGTTCCCTCACGATGGCCGCCGAGCGAGTTGTCGGTACGCAGATCACGGACGAAGAGCGAAGCATCGAAACGGTGCTGCGTCCGCAGACCTTGGAGGAATACGTCGGCCAGGAGCGGATGAAAGAATCCCTGCGGATCTGTATCGAGGCGGCGAAGCAACGGAACGAAGCGCTCGATCACACGATTTTTTATGGCCCTCCTGGGTTGGGGAAGACCACTATCGCTCATATCATTGCTCGTGAGATGGGGGCGGCGCTCCGCTCGACCTCCGGCCTCGTGTTGGCCCATGCGGGTGACCTGGCCGCCATCCTGACAAACCTCCAAGAGCACGATGTCCTGTTTATCGATGAGATTCATCGGCTCCCGGCTTCGGTCGAAGAGGCGCTCTATCCAGCGATGGAGGACTATCAGCTCGATCTCGTAATTGGTCAAGGGCCTGCGGCCAGAACGGTGAAGCTGGATCTCCCTCAGTTTACGCTCGTCGGGGCTACAACCAGGGCCGGCGCCCTGACCTCCCCCCTCCGGGACCGATTCGGCCTCGTCCACCGACTGGAGTTCTACTCTCCCGTGGAGCTGCAGACCATTGTGACACGTTCAGCAGGCGTGCTTGGTATCCCCATCGACTCCGAGGGAGCGAGGGAGATTGCCGGTCGCGCTCGAGGAACCCCGCGCATCGTCAATCGACTGATCAAGCGGGTGCGCGACTATGCTCAGGTGAAGGCGGCGGGACAAGTGACCCAGACCGTCGCCAGAGATGCGCTTGCATGGTTGGGGATCGATACGGCGGGATTTGATGAGATGGATCGCCAAATTCTTCTGACCATCATCGACAAGTTCGCTGGAGGACCAGTCGGGGTGGAATCCCTGGCAGCCGCAGTGCAGGAAGACCGCGGCACCCTCGAAGATGTCCATGAACCTTATCTGATTCAAGCCGGCTTCCTCGAGCGAACCGGCCGTGGTCGCCAAGCCACGAAGCTCGCCTTCGATCATTTCAAACGGCCAAGTTCTCCCCTTTTTTCATGATGCATCCGGGGCTGTAGAATCCTTTCGTGTCATACATGTACAGGGGGTGGAGTGCTACGCAAGCTCGTGAAACGTTGAGGGTCTTCTTGCTTTGCCGAGAAGAATTCTTGTATCATCTGTGACTTAGCTCGTACCATTCCAGCCGACGGACGGATACCCGCCTTTTGGAGCTGCGAAGAGGGGGTTCGCTGTGTCCGGAGACTTTTCCGAGTATCGGGAAAAGATCGATCGTATCGATGATGAGATTTTACGGCTGCTGAATGAGCGGTCTAAAAGCGTCATTGAGATCGGGAAGATCAAGAAACTGCGGGATGCGGACGCCAACCTCCATACCCAGGCTCGGGAGGCGGCAATCATCGCGCGCCTGACCCAGCAGAACACCGGACCGTTTCCATCAGAGGCCATTCGGCCGGTCTATCGAGAAATTATGTCCGCCTCCCTCTCTCTAGAGGGCCCTCAGAAGGTGGCCTATCTCGGCCCCAGAGCGACGTTTACTCATATGGCCTCCATGCAGAAATTCGGGTCGGCCCCCCAGTACGTCCCCGTCAATAGCATCAAGGACGTCTTCAGTGAAGTTGAAAGGGGGCGAGCCAATTTCGGCGTGGTTCCGATTGAAAACACGACAGAGGGCGTGGTCAACCACACGCTCGACATGTTCATTGATTCGAATCTCTTGATCTATGGAGAAGTGCTGCAGGAGGTGTCCCATCATTTGATGTCGAAATCAGGCGTAATGGAAGAGGTGAAACAGATTCACTCTCATCCCCATGCCATTGCGCAATGTCGGAATTGGTTGGAGGCGAACTTTCCGAATGTGCCGGTATCGGAGGTGGCGAGTACAGCACGCGCGGCAGAACAGTGTGTGGAGCATCCCTCTGTCGCCGCCATTGCCTCGGAGTTAGCCGCCCAGATGTACGGCTTAAAGATCATCAAGGCTCGAATTGAAGACAATATCAACAACGTGACTCGCTTCCTCATCTTGTCTCAGAAGCCGCCCGAGCGTACGGGGAAAGATAAGACGTCGCTCATGCTCTCAGTGAAAGATAAAGTCGGCGCCTTGTATGATCTGCTTAGGCCGTTTGCCTCTCACGGCCTGAGCATGACCAAGATTGAATCGCGTCCTTCCAGGCGGAAAGCCTGGGAATATATTTTCTTCGTCGATATCGAAGGGCATATTGAGGAAGAGCGGGTAAAGACGACCATCGAAGAAATCACCGGCCGCTGTCTCTTTATGAAAGTCCTGGGTTCCTATCCGGCCCACAGTTGATGTCATGCCGCTGAACGTTCATCCAGATATCGTCTCGCTCAGTCCCTACGTTCCCGGGAAGCCGATTGAAGAACTTCAACGGGAATTGGGTCTTGCGCGCATCATTAAGCTGGCCTCCAACGAAAATCCGTTGGGGCCCTCCATGAAAGCGCTGGCAGCGTTGAACGAGGGAGCCTCGACTCTGCATCGTTATCCCGATGGCGGGGCATTTCGCTTGCGGGAAGCCCTGGCAGATCGTTGGAAAGTGACGCCGGATCAGGTCATACTGGGGAACGGTTCGGATGAAATTTTAGGGCTGCTTGCCCGTACGTTTTTGGCTCCGGGTGATGAGGCGATCATGGCTGATCAGACCTTTGTCATCTACAAAATGGAGGTGACGGCAGCCCACGGAAAGCCCATTATTGTTCCGTTGAAGCAGTGGCGGCACGATCTTCAAGCGATGGCCGACGCCATCACCGACCGGACGAAGCTCCTGTTCCTTTGTAACCCCAATAATCCCACAGGAACGATGGTGTCGGCTTCTGAGGTCGAACGGCTATTGTCGCGCGTGCCGGCGCATGTCGTCGTGGTGTGTGATGAAGCCTATTTCGAGTACGTGAGGAGCCAGCAGTTTCCGGACTCCATGGCTTATGTGAAGCAAGGGCGGAATGTCATTGTGTTGCGGACATTTTCGAAAATCTATGGTCTTGCAGGATTGCGAATTGGATACGGCATCACGACGGCAGAGATCACCAATTTTTTGAACCGAGTTCGCCCTCCTTTCAACGCAAACAGCCTGGCGCAGCGCGCCGCCCTCGCCGCGCTTGGAGACGACGAACATGTGACACAGAGCCGGTCGGTGAATGAGGCAGGGATGGGCCAGATGGTTAGGGGATTGACCGCGCTCGGGTTTTCACCGATTCCGAGTGAAGCCAATTTTGTGTATGTCGATATCGGTCGAGACGGACGACAGGTATTTGAGGCCCTGTTAAAGGAGGGCGTCATCGTTCGTCACATTGAAGGGCGTATGGTTCGGGTGACCATCGGCCTGGAAGAAGAAAACAGGGAATTCTTGGCTGCGCTCAAGCGGGTCATCCATGCGCATTGAGTGTCTAGTAACCACGCAGGATGCTCAAAGAGGCCGTCCTCGTCGTTCGTGAAAGGTGAAACGTAAAACGTGAAATGTTCCGGAGGGAGAGCGCTCGGCAATCCCACGTTTAACGGCTCCTGGGAGCGAATTTTTTCATCCTGCTAGTGAGGGCAATATGATTATTGTATTAAAACCAGAGGCAAGCGAAGGAGAGGTCGACCACATTATCGATCGGCTTCGCGAATTGGGATTGAAATCGCAACTATCGACCGGGCAGGAACGGACGATTATCGGCGTCATAGGCGACGATCGGGTGTTGCATAACCAGCCGCTTACGGCGTTGCCGGGCGTTGAAAGCGTGTTGCCGATTCTCGCACCGTGGAAACTGGTCAGCCGGGAGTTTAAGCGTGAAGGCACGGTGATCCATGTGGGCAACGTGAAGATCGGCGGTAACAAGCTGGTCATCATGGCGGGGCCTTGCGCGGTGGAACGGCTCGAAATCACGGTCGGCATTGCCCATGAAGTCAAGGCAGCCGGAGCAAGCATTTTGCGTGGAGGGGCCTACAAACCTCGCACCTCCCCGTACTCGTTTCAAGGGTTAGGGCGTGAAGGATTGGACTATCTGGTCGAAGCGAAGAAGCAAACCGGGTTGCCGGTGGTCAGCGAGATTCTGGATACCCGCGACATCGAACTGTTTCTCGAAAAAGCCGACATCATCCAGATCGGCGCCCGCAACATGCAGAATTTTGAACTGCTCAAGGAGGTTGGGGCGTATGACAAGCCGGTGCTGTTGAAGCGGGGCCTTTCAGCGACGATCAAGGAATTCCTCTTGTCGGCGGAATACATCATGTCTCGCGGGAATCAGAACGTCATGTTGTGCGAACGGGGGATCAGGACCTTCGAGACGCAATATCGCAATACGCTCGATCTCGCTGCGGTCCCGACGTTAAAAGAGCTGTCGCATTTGCCTGTCATCGTCGATCCTAGCCATGCCACCGGCAAGTGGAATCTGGTGGCGCCGATGTCGAAAGCGGCGGTGGCTGCGGGGGCGGACGGCATTTTGATCGAAGTCCATTCGAATCCGGAATGTGCGCTGTGCGACGGTGAAGAATCCATTAAGCCCAGCCAATTCAAGGAATTGATGCACGATATGCGAAAGATCGCGGTGGCGGTCGGCCGGGAAGTGTAACCCGAAGGATTGTGTTTGAGAGGGATCAGGATTGAGGCACGGTCTCGGTCCGTTGTGAACGATGGCGTTGCATTTTACCCAGGTCGCGATTATTGGAGTCGGGCTGATCGGCGGATCGCTCGGTATGATTCTTCGCCGAAAGGGGTTGGCCGCACAGGTCATCGGGGTTGGGCGGCGTGTCGAAAACTTGAAAACTGCGGTCGAGCTGGGCGCGATCGATCGTTACGTGATTGATCCCAAAGATGGAGTGCGGGATGCCGACTTGGTCGTGTTGGCTACGCCAGTCGACACCTATGACCGGCATTTGACGGAATGGGCATCCTGTTTAAAAAAAGGCGCGATTGTGACTGATGTCGGAAGCGTGAAGGGTGTGCTGGTGGAACGGGCTGAACGAGCCATGCCCGATGGTGTCCATTTTGTCGGGGCTCATCCCATTGCCGGTAAAGAAAAGACGGGGGTGGCGGCGGGATCGGATCAGCTCTTTGTCGGCGCGCGTTGTATCCTGACGCCGACGAAGGCCACGAATCCGCAGGCGTTTGAGCAGGTCCGAATGATGTGGCAGGAAACCGGCTCGGTTGTGCTTACGATGGATGCCCATCTGCATGACAAGATTCTTGGGGCGGTCAGTCATTTACCTCATGTGGCGGCCTTTGCCCTGATCAATGCCCTGGCTGAGATTCGCGATCAGCAGATCCCGTCTCTTGACCTGGCAAGCCATTCGGGCGGTGGGTTGCGGGATACGACTAGGATTGCCGCGAGTTCTCCGGAAATGTGGCGCGATATTTTTCTCTGGAACCGTGACAATGTGGTGACGTTCATTGAGGCCTATGAGCGCTCCCTGAGCCAATTGAAGCAGCTGATTCGAGAGGGGGATGCCGCCGGCATCGAGAAGGAACTCGAACGGGCCAAGCAGGAACGAGAGAAGCTTCCTACGCGACAGACTGTCTCGGCGTAAGACACCTATGGCATCGCTGACCATTACACCTGGTAGGCCTTTACAGGGAACGATTTCCGTTCCTGGCGATAAGTCGATCACCCATCGCGCCATCATTCTGACAGCCTTGGCGAACGGGATCAGTACGGTTGCGCGCTATTGCCGAGGTGAAGATTGCCTCAATACAATGCGGGCTCTCCAGGGCCTCGGTATCCGTATCGATGAGTCGGACGAAGAGCTCTGTGTGCATGGCAAGGGACTCTGGGGGCTGACCGAGCCGAGTGGGCCGATTGATTGCGGGAATTCTGGAACAGGCATTCGCCTCCTGACGGGTCTGCTGGCCGGACAAGACTTTTTTACAGTGTTGAGCGGTGACGAATCGATCCGCCGCCGCCCCATGGGACGGATTGTGAAGCCGTTGCGGGACATGGGCGCCGTCATTGCCGGACGCAAGGGTGGCGAACTTGCGCCTTTAGCCGTCACAGGCAGCCGACTTCGCGCGATCACCTACGCCTCGCCGGTGGCGAGTGCGCAAATCAAGTCGGCATTGTTGCTCGCAGCCTTGTTTGCCGAAGGAACAACTCGTATCACTGAGCCGCGCCTCTCGCGGGATCATACGGAACGGTTGTTCAAATTTTATGGTATCGCGTTTCAACGGGAAGGGACTACTCTGCTGATCGATGGACGACCGTCGGTTGGATGGAACGCGGCGCCTCGATTAGTCGTCCCGGGAGATCTTTCTGCCGCGGCATTTTTCATCGTGGGAGCCACTATTGTCCCTGGTTCGGATGTGACGATTCAACAAGTGGGGATCAATCCTACCAGGGTCGGCTTGTTGGACGTGATGACGAGAATGGGTGCAGACATCCAACTGCTTAATAGGCGCGAAGAGGCAGGAGAGCCGGTTGCGGATATTCGAGTGAGGTCGGCTAGGCTGCATGGAGTGGAGATCGGGCCTGATTTGATTCCGCAGACGATCGATGAATTTCCCATTTTGTGTGTCGCAGCCGCAGTTGCAGAGGGTGACACGATCATCTCCGGAGCCCAAGAATTGAGAGTCAAAGAGAGCGATCGGATTGCCACGGTGTCGGCGGAATTACGTGCGATGGGGGCGCAGGTGACGGAAAGGCCGGACGGGATGATTGTGCGAGGTCTTGGCACAGCGGAAGATAATGGTCGGTTGCAAGCTGTATGTGGCCACAGCCATGGAGATCACCGGGTGGCGATGTCGTTGGCCATTGCAGGCTTGACCGCTTCGGCTCCAACCTCGATTGACGAGGCGGCCTGTATCGAGACATCATTCCCGGACTTTCATCGCACACTCTTGGAATTATTAGGCGAGTGCCGGTGACGGTTCTGACTATGGGGGCATGACGTGGGATCTGTTGCGGAGAAACAGCGGGCGAGAGGACTGGTCGTTGCAATCGATGGTCCGGCTGGTGTCGGGAAGAGCACGGTGGCCAAGTTGTTGTCTTCTCGATTGGGTTATCTGTACCTTGACACAGGCGCCCTCTATCGCGCGACGGCATGGGCCGTCATTGAGTCCGGCCTGGATCCCGCTGATGCCAAGGGAGTCGAGACCTTGTTGCCTACGTTGTCGCTTCACATGCAGTTTCATCAGGGAGTCGCCACAGTATTCGTCAATGGCAGGGATGTGAGCGGCGACCTTCGAACGCCTGAGGTGTCGGCGGCGGCATCGGTCGTCTCGGCTATTTCAGCGGTCCGGGCCTGGCTGTTGCCTATTCAGCGACAAATCGGACAAGGCGGAGCAGTGGTAGCTGAGGGGCGTGATATGGGAACAAAGGTGTTTGCTTCGGCTGACGTGAAATTTTTTCTCGAAGCGGATCCAACGGTCAGGGCCCAGCGCCGGCATCGGGAACTCGTTGCGGCGGGACATTCCGGAGCACTTGAAGAGACGAGTGCCGATTTGACAAACCGTGATACGAGGGACCGCTCCCGCTCGATCGCGCCGTTGGTTCCTGCGGAAGATGCCCGGTTCATTGATACGTCAACGTTGTCCATCCCGGAAGTGGTGGACCAGATGATGGCTGTGGTTGCGGCCAAACTGTGAGTTCGGTTTTTTACGGGATCTTGTGGGTTCTCTCCCGGACCATTGGCTGGCTGTGTTTTCGATTTCGGGTCGTTGGCGCAGTTCCCCGGGACGGAGGGTTTCTCGTTGCGGCGAACCATGCCAGTTATTTGGATATTCCCCTCCTGGGCTGTGGGATGCGGCGGCGGGCTTGGTTTCTGGGGCGTAGCGATCTCTTTCCGGTTCCAGGGCTGAAGGCGATCTGTCAATGGTTGGGATGGATTCCCCTGAGGATCGGCCGGTTGGATCGTGATGCATTCGGTAAGGCTGTGGCTCTGATCAAGCAAGGGAAGGTCGTGGTGATTTTCCCTGAGGGCGGTCGCACCCAGGATGGTCGGTTGCAATCCCCCAAGCCGGGAATCGGTATGATAGTGGCGCAAACCGGATGTTCTGTGGTTCCGGCTTATCTCAAGGGGACGTTTGATGTGTTACCACCTGGAATGATGTGGCCACGTTTCCGTCCCGTGACCGTATTCTATGGAGAGGCTCTTGCGTTTCCCCGACATGAGGCGGGCGGAGATGCGAAGCAGTATTATCAGGAAGTCAGTCGCACCGTGATGGATCGTATTGCGTCGTTAGGTGGTGTAGAATCTCCGATCAAGCAGTCCAGTGCCGACATTCGCAAGGCTGAGTGAATGCCGGTGTATAACCATCAGCACCCGACTTCAGTCGGAAGAGTAGGATTTCCATCATGAGTACGGTTTTGCCATCGAGTGACCAGCAGTTAGACCGGGCAGCCTTAGCGGCCTTGTACGAGGAAACGTTCAAAAACCTCGAAGAAGGCACCATTACGGAGGGCCGCGTCGTTGCCGTGACCAAAGACAAGGTGGTTGTCGACATCGGCTACAAGTCCGAAGGGATGATTCCGAACGATCAGTTTTCCACCGAAGAACGCCAAAACATCAAGGTGGGCGATCGGCTTCAAGTCTATATCGAGGAGTGTGAAGACGCCGACGGCAATCTGGTTCTTTCCAAAGAAAAAGCCGACAAGATGAAGATCTGGGAGGAGCTGGAAAAGCTCTTCAACGACGGCAAAAGTATCGACGGTAAGATCGTCGCGCGGATCAAGGGCGGCATGATGGTCGATATCGGTGTGAAGGCGTTTCTCCCGGGCTCGCAGATCGACCTGCATCCAGTGCGGGATCTTGACGGGTTGATCGGGCGTACGTTTCCTCTCAAGATTATCAAGATCAATCATCGGCGTGGAAACGTTGTGGTGTCCAGGCGCGTGCTCTTGGAAGAAACCCGGGATTCAAAACGGAAGACGACCCTCTCCACGTTGAAAGAAGGGCAATTGATCCAAGGTGTGGTCAAGAATATCACCGATTACGGGGCGTTCATCGACCTCGGTGGCATCGACGGGCTGCTCCACATTACAGACATGTCGTGGGGCCGTGTCGGCCATCCGTCGGAGATGTTCAACATCGGCGACAAGGTGGAAGTGAGTGTCCTCAAGTACGATCGAGAGACCGGGCGCATTTCACTCGGCTTGAAACAAAAAAGTGCTGATCCATGGACCGGGGTGGCCAGTAAGTACGCGGTGGGGACTCGAGTCCGAGGTCGCGTCGTGAGCCTGACCGACTATGGGGCATTTATCGAGCTCGAGCCCGGGGTCGAAGGGCTCGTGCATGTCTCTGTGATGTCATGGACGCACGAGGTGCGCCATCCATCACGCGTGGTGTCCATCGGAGATCAGGTGGAAGCGGCGGTGTTGAACGTGGATCCGGCGAGCAGAAAGATCTCCCTCGGCATGAAGCAGACTGCGCCGAACCCCTGGGATATGGTGGAAGGGAAGTATGCCATCGGGACGCACATTGAAGGAAAGGTGAAGAGCCTCACCGACTTCGGTGCATTCGTCGGACTCGAAGAAGGCATCGATGGATTAATCCACATTTCCGATATGTCGTGGACGAAACATATCAAGCATCCCTCTGAACTCTTCAAGAAGGGGCAGAAGGTCGAAGCGGTGGTCTTGCGGATCGACAAGGAAAAGGAACGGCTCTCACTCGGCTATAAGCAGCTCAAGGGCGATCCGTGGGATGACGAAATTCCAAGCCGTTATGCGGTCGGAGATGTGGCGGTCGGGAAGGTCAGCAAGGTCGCCGACTTCGGCATCTTTGTCGAATTGGACGGGGGCGTCGAAGGGTTGATTCACATCAGCGAGGCCGGTCTCGACTCGCAGGCCAAGCTCGAAGAGAAATTCAAGCTGCAAGATGAAGTGACGGCCAAGATCATCAAGGTCGATCGTGAGGAGCGAAAAATTGCACTCAGCTTGCGCGATCATCAGATGGATTCCGATCGGCGAACAGTCGATGAATACCATGCGGCTCAAGGCGCGTTGGATCAAAGCTTGGGTCGTGCGGTGAAGCAGACCCGGAAGCGAGGACAAGACGAGGACGAGAAGTAGATCAGACCGTCAGGCCGCAGTGTCGACCGTGGGCCTTCGCACCCTTGGTGCGATGAGCGTCGCATCGAACTATGAGTGACGAAACACCAGGAAGGCCAGCCAAGCGTGGAATAGTGCGCCGAGCGCTTTGGGCGCTCGGCATCGGGCTGGGTCTGCTCTTTCTGGTGAACCTGTTTTTCCCCGACCTCGACTTCTCGATGGAGGACCGAGTTGGATTGATACGTATTGAAGGGGTGATTGTGGATGCACAATCTACAATCGGTGAGTTGAAGCGTTTCTCCGACAACCCTTCCGTGAAAGCGGTGGTCTTGCGGATCGACAGTCCCGGCGGCGGGGTGGTCCCGTCGCAAGAAATTCATGATGCCGTCCAGCGGTTTCGAAACAAGAGCAAGAAGACCGTGATTACCTCAATGGGGACGGTGGCGGCGTCAGGAGGATATTATATTGCGGTGGCGACCGATCGGATCATGGCCAATTCAGGGACGTTGACGGGGAGTATCGGGGTCATCATGGAAATGGCAAACGTCGAAGGGCTGCTGAAGAAGATCGGAGTCGAAGGTGTTGTGATCAAAAGTGGGCGATTTAAAGATGTCGGATCGCCTCTCCGGAAGATGAGCGATGAAGAACAGGCATTGCTCCAATCTGTGATGGACGATGTCCATAAGCAGTTTATCGAGGCGGTGGCGGAAGGGCGAGGGCTTGACGTGGCGGCTGTACAGGCCTTGGCCGACGGTCGAATTTTCACGGGCCGTCAGGCCAAAGCGTCAAAGCTTGTGGACGAACTTGGCGATCTCAACGCGGCCATCCAGCTTGCAGCGGATGCGGCCGGTATCGAGGGCGAGCCGAAAGTCATTGAACCACGCCGACGATTTTCATTTAGAGAATTGATCGAGTCCCGAATATCGGGGCTTTTCCCCAAGTTGGATTTTTACTCCGGGGTCGGGCTCAAGTATCTCATGGTGTTCTAGTAGGGTCGGATTGGCGTAGAGGTCGATTCATCATCATACAGGGGGAGTCCACTATGACGAAGGCCCAAATTATTGAGCGCGTATCAGAGCAGATCACGACCTTGACGAAACGGCAAGCGGAAGTCGTCGTCAATACGATTTTCGACTGTGTGAGAGATTCTTTGAAAAACGGCGATAAGACGGAGATTCGAGGGTTCGGCAGTTTTCGGCTGCGGGCTCGTCGGATGAAAGAAGGACGGAACCCCAAGACCGGCGCAACGGTGGCGGTTCCTGCCAAGAAAGTCCCGTTTTTTAAAGCGGGAAAAGAATTGAAAGAACTGCTGAACCAGTGACAACAGGATATTCATCATGAATGCGCCAGACTCGCATGATGCCATAGAGATCGATGTCCGTTGGACGGACGAGGCCTCCGAACGTTTAAAGCGAGCCCCACTGTTCTTGCGCGGCATGGTTCGGCGAATCGCCGAAAAAAAAGCTCGTGAGCTTGGCTGTGCGGAGATTACAGCGGAGATTCTTGATCAGTTCAAAAACCAAATGATGGGTGGCATGGGAGGCGAGTCCGGCATGGCGGCTGCCGCGGAGGATATGGCTCAAGGGCGTCTCCCCTGGACTGCCGCTGCGAAGGACCGATTGGATACCGTTCCGGAATTCATGCGCCACATGATCAAACAAATTGCCCAAGAGATCGCCAGGGAGCGGGGCCATCTCGAGGTGAACGTCGAACTCTTTGAAAAGGTGGAAGCGCTGGGCGATTTTCGTGAGCCTTCAGGCCCTCCGTTGGAGTGGAGTGAAGGGGCGTTGTCCCAGCTGCAAGAGAAATTGAAACAGTCCCCGCCCATCGCGGTTGAATTTGTCACTGACATGCTGAGGCGGGACACCGAAGATTTAGCGCGCGAGAAAGGTGTGACCCGGATCGATGAGTCGACACTGATCCAATTGTGGGATGTGCCACGGGAACGAGTGGCGTGGACCGATGAAGCCTGGAAGCGTCTGCAAACGTCCCCGGATTTTGTACGTAGCGGAATTCGTAAGGCCGCTGAGCGCAGGGCGCGGAAGCTCGGGCTTGCCGAGGTTGACTCGGAACATCTGACGACCTTCCGGAATCAGGCGATGATGAAAGCCGTCAAACGGATTCGCTCATTCGGGTATGACAAGCTGACGTTTGAGGCGTTCGATACTGCTATGGAGAAGACCAAGCGGTTGCAGGGAAATGAGCAGGCGGAAAAGCGCCTGCAGGAAATTCGCGGGCATTTTGCTGATCCGGAACTCAAGAAGCCGGAAGGCGGGACATTGGGCGCCGACTTGATGGACCGCTTTCGCCGCTATCTTAAGGGTGAAGGGACACTCTAACCGGCAGGATGCTGAAACAGCCCGCCATCTTTGTTCTCGCTTCGTTCAAACCCTCAACGTACCCAAAGGGTATGCCTCGGGCTTTCACTCGCTGCGGCCTTGCTGGACGGACTGTTTGAGCATCCTGCAAGGGCAGTTTCTTTTCCAGCCAGATAGTTTTCCTGCAAGGTCGCATCAAAGCGATACAGGCTCTTCGCGTGGCTCTCGGCCCCATCTTAGACGAGTAGGCTGGGCGAATCGCTATGAGCTAGAAGCCGGGGCCGTTTGAGGACAGCCCCGGCTGTTTAATGGGTTGCCACTTCTTGCGGCCAAAATTTATGTCGAATCTGCGGAAGAGGCTCGCTATCGAAATTGGGGATATCGTAGAGGCAGCGATCGATTGTTGCCACTTCGTCTTCGGTCAGGTCCAAGGCGACCCTTTTTTTCCAAAACTGATCGAGGGTAAAATAATCACCTGACTGCGGCTTCTCAGCCAAGAGCCCCTTCATCGTATCGAAGCCTGCGGTGTCCACCCCAGGGACGCGGCCCTTATTGCGGTCATGACACCAGTGCAGTATCTCAGCGATTCCGTACATCGACACATCAATCTTCATCATCTTGCTCATGGAGTCCTCCTTACCAAGTGGGCCATTCTACCTTAACCGCTGCCCTATTTTCAAAGCCGTTGATGAGTGGGATTGAGTGGGGGGAACGGCATAGGGGTGGCGCAGGTCACTCCGTAGGATTGATTGCCATGTGAAAGCGGCAGTCTGTATACTGGCCACGCTCATTGCGGAGGGAGAGCCTGGGTGAGGGGGCGTGCATATACAGATCAATCACCACGTTGCCTGCCCTTTGCTGAGGAAGACCGCGTGATCAAATTCGTTGGCGGCCACAAGAGATCTCACGCCTGGGGTTTTGTGGCCGTGGCGATAAGTGCCTCCCTACTTATATCAAGTGGGTGCAACAAGCAAGACCCCTATGCCCCACCGGATCTGTTCTACTACTTTGCGAGTTACCAAGTAGGGAAGAACCCGACGACTGTCACCCCTGCCGATGTCAATCAAGATGGATTTACGGATTTGGTTACCACCAACATCGGCAGTAATACGCTGTCGATTCTCTTGGGGAACGGTGATGGCACCTTTCGCGACCAGGTTCAGTTAAATGTCTGTAAAGAGCCGCGCTCGCTTGCTCTTGGGATGTTTAACCGCGATGCGTATCCCGATGTGGCCTTGGCCTGTTCCGGCGGCGATGAAGTATCCGTACTCTTCGGCCGATCCGACGGAAAATTTGAAGAAGGGCCGCGGTATCCCGTGCATCGCACTCCCATCGCTATTGCCAGCGAAGATTTGAACGGTGATCAGGCCTCTGACCTTGTGGTCGCTTTGCGGAACGACAAGATTAAAGTGTTTCTGGGAACCGGCACGGGTGAGTTCACCCATGGGGCGCAGTATGAATATGGAGATACGCCCACGTCAGTGGCGATGGCCGACTTGAGCGGCGATGGGAAGATCGATTTGGCGGTGACCAATGGAGGGCCGATGTCGAACGCGGTCTCTATCTGGAAAGGGAATGGCGACGGGACATTTCGCCCTCCCGCCGACTATCGGACGGGAAAGCGACCGCTTGGGGTGAGTTTCGCCGACTTCAATCGTGACCGGATACTCGACCTTCTTGTGATCAACGGTCAGCAAGATAGCTTTACAACGTTCCTTGGAGTAGGAAACGGGACGTTCCTGCCAGGGAAAGATTCTGGCGCAGACGCAGGACCGAATTTCGGGTACGCTCGCGATTTCAATGGTGACAGCCGCATCGACGTGGCTATCGTCAATCTTCAGTCGAGCGATCTCTCCATTCTCTTTGGTCGGGGCGATGGAACCTTTGAATATCCACCGAGAAACTATCGGACGAAGCCGGGCCCCTTTGCCCTCGCGACATTTCGCGTGACCACGAAGGAGGAAGAAGAGCCTGGATTGGTGACAGCGGATAACGGCAATGGAAGTATCTCCGTGTTTCTTCATCGAGGATTGAAGGCGGTGTCCACTCCAGTCGCGCCTTCCCCGTAAGGCAGGTGGACGTCCAGGGTGAGTTAAAAGTCAGTCTTCTTGACAGCCCACCGACCCTCGGCTAGAGTGACCGAGGGTCAGCCCCTCGCGGCCTTTTGGAGTTCTGGTTCGAGGATATTGTGAGATCCTTTCAATGGTGGTTTGTAATTGGTGCGTTGCTCACTCTTTCCGTGCTGATGGTGCAGGGCGGGGTGCGAGAGCTGCTCGACGGATCTGTGCCCGGCAGCGGGACCGGCGCATACCTCTCGTTTGTGACCACGATTTTCGGTGGAGGATTGCTGGCGGGTTGCGTGGCGCTGGTGCTGAAACGACTCCAATAGATCCTGAATGTAACGATAGATGCGTTGATGCATTGTCTGAGATGTAAGGGGTTCATGATGGTCGAACGCCACTATACGTTGGTGAATCGAAGACTCTATGCCCGCTGTCTGAATTGCGGGTTTTGGATCGACCTTGCCGACCTGCTGCGTTTTTTTCACAAAGTGATCGACAGCGGGTTTCGTGGAGGAAAAGTGCGGGAATCGTTCACGCTATGAGTAGGAGCGACGACCTCATGAAGGCAAGAGACTGCAGGCGATCTCATCTGAAGCCATTTCTGGCCTGCGCCGTTGGGGTGTTTATTGGTGTTTTCCTGATCGGTGCCGAGGCATTCACCCCGTCCGTCGCTCTTGCGAAGAACACCCGGGTCCGCTCTGTTCCTGTTCGCACGGCAATCGTTCCGCACCGATTCCCTCCCTGGCGAGTCGCTCCAGCCCATGGGATTCTTCTCAAAGAACTCAAGAGCGGGCATGTGCTGTACGAACATGATGCGGGGAAGCGGATGTCCCCTGCCAGTCTCACAAAAATCATGTCGGCTCTCGTTATCCTGGAGCGAGGTCGGTTGGATGATTTTGTCACGATTAGCCCCAATGCCGCGCGGGCGCACAAGACGCACTTGCGCGTGAAGGCCGGGCAGGTTTTTCGGTTGGAAGATCTGTTGAAGGCCATGCTCATCGTATCCGCCAACGATGCCTGTCTCGCAGCGGTGGAGCATGTGGGAGGCGACGAAGCGCAGTTTGTGGCCCTCATGAATACCAAGGCTGCGGCACTCGGCTTGTCCGATACGCATTTCAGCAATGGCTGCGGATTCGATGGCCCGGACCATTACTCGACCGCCGAAGACCTTGCGGCGTTGAGTGTCATAGCCCTCGATCAACCGATCTTCCGGCAGTTGGTGCGTGAGGAGCGTGCAATCATCACCCCGGTCAACGGACACCGTGCATATGTGTTACACAATACAAACAGGTTGCTAGGGCGTATTCCCGGTGTCGAAGGAATCAAGACCGGATTTACTTCCAAAGCCGGTCGGTGCCTTATTGCCAAAGTCTCACAGAACGGAAGCGATCTTCTCCTTGTCATTTTGAATTCCAAGCGTCGCTGGAATACCGCAACGAATCTCATCGCCTACGGGTTGCAGGCAGCCGAAACTCCTCACTGAATTCCTCTGTTGGATCGATCGTCAGGCAGCGAGGCCAAGGGCGGGATCGCTGTATCAGGACGGTATCATTCGATTCTTCCGCGGATCTGCGGTGAAAGACTACAACCTGACGAGAAGTCTTGAGGCCGGTAAGTATGAGGTGAGGTCAGTCGTCAGGCCTTCTTGCTAGCGAGATGGGGAAAACTCCACATTGACATCTTTCCCAAGATAATTGATGACGAACCCCTGCTTATCGTAGGCGAGGATGGCGCCCATCACGTTTTCGTCCCCATAGTCTTCTGGCCCCAATAATTTTCGCACGTCATCGGGGCTTTCGCTGTTCAGCACGTTGCGAAAGATGCCTCGAGTCTTATAGGAAAATCGATTGTTGATGAAGATCAGGTCGATCTTGCCGTCCTGGATGCGCACGCCGGCCATAGGGCCAGTCGGCTTGCGTTGATCGATCAAGAAAATGAACAAGGCTTCTTGCTCTACTTTTACCCCGGGGATTTTTTCATTCACGAGCGAATCCAAGGCTTTGGATTCGGAGTCTCCCAATTTAACCCCAAACAGCGAAATCTCGGCGCTCTTCAAGGTCTTGGGGTCCATCACGTCATTCTTGCTCAACTCGTAGGGCTCGCCGTAGCCAGGAGGCGCCCATGCGCCGAATCCGGCCATCACCATACAGGCTAGCGAGACCACTCGAAGTACAGACTTCATCGACTCTTCCTTCCTCATGCGGTCAAACCGATGTAGGGTGCGTGAAATGTATTGATGAAAATGGTAGGACCAATGCAGTGTGTACATATTTTATCGAATGGTTTGAGAACTTGCAAGAACGGCTGCTATGAGCGGGGAAGGGCTCGTGGATCGATGGATAAAGGTCCTGTCGAAGTTCTCTCGCGGGTTATGAAGGGTAAGGCGGGGACGATCCGTGATCACTCAATTCTATTCTGGCAGTAAGTTAGATGGTGTGATGGGTGGTGATGAGGAGGGCTCCGAGCTGTCGGAGCCGTTGAAAGTAGGACCCGCAGTCTTCGTCAAGCTCGCCGGTCAGGTTATCCAGGTCTGCCACGCAATCTTCAAGGATGCTGACCCGCTGGGGGTCAAGCCCCTCTGGGCTGTCGAGGAAATACACGACGCATCCGCTGATGACGGTATCCAGTGTCATCAATGGTCCCTCGTATTGGCTTTCCACTCGGGGCCACCGCTCTTCCTTATGAGATTCCCAGAGAGACTGTACGGCATCCCGATCCATCCTGCTAATCTCCGGTCGTTGAGCCCAGTTTCGATCCATTCAACCTAGCGCATGGAGTGGCAGGAGCGCAAGCGTGCCGAGAATGAACCCGACGCGCACGGACCCTCAGGCCTCGGACGTATGATGCGAGGCGTCTATGGATAGAGCCCACGGTGAATATGCGCTTGGGCGACTTTGTCGATCCCGCTCATCAGGGCGGCCATACGCATAGAAGTTTTTTTGGACAGAGAAAATTGTAATGTCCGATGGAAGGCGGTGACCATAATATCTTGCAATCGTTCTTGAATGTCAGTGGCTTTCCAGAAGAACCGCTGCAGGTCCTGCACCCACTCAAAGTAGGATACGATGACACCCCCGGAGTTAGCGAGAATGTCTGGAATAATAAAAATCCCACGGTCCTGCAAGATGCGATCGGCTTCCAAGGTCGTCGGGCCGTTCGCTCCTTCGGCGAGAATCCGGCAGCGCAGTTTCCCCGCATTGCGTTCCGTGATCTGCTCGGAGAGCGCGGCGGGGACCAGCACGCTGCAATCGAGCTGCAGCAATTCGTCGTTGGAGAGCCAGTCTCCCAGCTTGGTCTCGCGCAGGGGTTGGCCGTCAGTTTTGTAGCGTGCAAGAAGCTCTGGAATATCCAGCCCGCTCGAATTATAGAGACCTCCGCTCACATCGCTCACGGCGATGACACGTGCGCCAGACTCTTGCATGATGCGGGCGGTATGGGCCCCGACATTGCCGAACCCTTGTATTGCCACAGTGGTGTTCCGAATATCGAGCTTAAGATGACGAAGCGCTTCCATGGTGACGCAGACCACACCGCGGCCTGTGGCTTCTTCACGACCGAGGCTTCCTCCAATTGAGAGGGGCTTGCCTGTGACGACACCCGGCACTGAATATCCTACCTGTTGGCTGTAGGTGTCCATGATCCAGGCCATCACCTGGCTGTCTGTGCCGACGTCCGGGGCCGGGACGTCTTTGTCTGGTCCTATCAGCGGGAAAATCTCTGCGGCATAACGCCTGGTCAATCGTTGTAATTCCGGTTGCGAAAACTGTTTGGGGGCGATCGCGACGCCACCTTTGGCCCCGCCGTAGGGTAGATCGGCTAACGCGCACTTCCATGTCATCCACATGGCGAGCGCCGCAACTTCCCCAAGATTCACATCCGGATGATAGCGAATGCCGCCCTTGGTGGGGCCACGGGAGGAATCGTGCTGCACACGGTAGCCGGTATAGACCTCGACCCGGCCATCGTCCATTCTGACAGGCAGGCTGAGTATCAGCGATCGCTGAGGAAGTTTCAGCCGCTCGCGTAAATTGTGATCGAGCTCCATGGCCTCGGCCGCTTGATCAAACTGTGCTACTGCCAGCCGGAACGTTGGTGTGTTGAGTTCGTGCATAGCGTGATCCTTTTTATCAGGTGTGAAGCGGGGATGTCGATGTGAGGTGGTCCTCACGGTTGCCCTGCATCGTGATGTCGGGCGAGAAAGTCGTCCATTGAATATCGAATATTCGAGAGAATTCCTCTGCCACTTGTTCTGAAACCGCAGTGGTCGCTGTGGGGGACTGCCGGATCTCGGCCATAGATGTGATACGGCATTGTGCGAAGCCACAGGGCATGATCAGAGAAAAAGGGAGGAGATCAAGATCGACATTGAGCGAAAATCCGTGAATCGTGACTCCGTGATCGATTCGTACTCCAATCGAGGCAATCTTCGCGTCAGTATGATTCCAGCGTACCCAGATGCCGGGGCGTTTCTCAATGCGATAGCCCTCAATGCCCCATCGCAAGAGTGTGTGGATCAAGACCTCTTCCAACTTCCAGACGTACTGTTTAGGCCCTGAGCAATAATGCGACAGCTTGAGTATGGGATAGCCCACGATCTGCCCCGGTCCATGGTAGGTGATCGATCCGCCCCGATCGACTAACTGGAGGCTCGCGCCTGTACGACGGAGAACCTCTTCCCCGCAGTCCCAATGTGCTGGTTGGGTGGTACGGCCGAGGGTGTAGACTGGCAGGTGCTCAAGGAGCAGCAATACGTCCCCTTGTCTTTCCGCAATCCGATCTTGCTGTAGCTGTTTCTGGAGTGTCCAAGCTTTGGCATAGGGGATCGGTTGGGAAGACCAAATAAGCGTACCAGTCCGCTTGGTAGGTATCGGGAAAGGCCCACTTCTCCGCCATCGGGCATCATGGCCTAGGTGTAATTCATCAACGTGACTCACAGAATCCCCGCCTTCCATAGCGCGGGATCCTGATTCGAGACTGTGGTCATCGTGATGGCGTAATTCCGGAAGTCTTCGATAGCAGACATTAATCGTACTGGGACTTGCGTGTGAGTGACAGGCAATACACGGGTGGGAATTGTGATCGACGAGGGTGCCAGCAGCCATTGTTCCTTAGGCGGGGTAAATCTTAACGGTGACTCAGCGGTGGCGATCAGACCTCCGGGCGCTAAGGTGCCAACAAGAGGGAGAAGGAACGGAATGGCGAAAAAGCGAACGCGATGAAATCTTGGCTGTGTTGGGCGCACGCGTATCATGAGGCCTCATCGATCTCGGTCGGCCTCATTGTCGCATAAGTGCTGTCAGGGTGAAAGTCGAAGAACAGAAAAGGGGCGAGACCAGGCCTCGCCCCTTTCTGCTTGATGAGCGTGCGGTTTACTGGATGGCAGCAAACATTTCCTTCACCGCAGGGGTTTTCAGCTTCTTGAGTGCTTTCGCTTCGATCTGGCGGATTCGCTCCCTTGTCACGGAAAGACTCTGCCCCACTTGCTCCAATGTGAAGGCCTGATCCTGGCCGATACCGAACCGCAGCCGGATAATGGTCTGCTCACGGGGCGTGAGCGTGCTGAGAATGCGTTCAAGCTGGTGAGACATCTCAGTCCGGTGCACATGGGCATCGGGCGGGACGGCTTGCAGGTCTGGGAGTAGTTCCCCAAACTCCGAGCTTCCATCACCTATCGGTTTCTCCAGGGCAACCGGATCCTGAAATGCTTGTGTGGTTTCGAGGAGTCGCTCGGGTCTCATCCGCAGTGCCTGGGCCACTTCCTCGAGCCGAGCCGGCCGGCCCAGCTGTTGCCCGAGTCGTCTAGTCACGCGGATAATCCGATGGGACGCTTCAGTCTGGTGAACCGGGATGCGAATGGTCCGTGATTGGTCAGCTAAGGCTCGTGTGATGCCTTGGCGAATCCACCACGTTGCATAAGTGCTGAACTTGAACCCTTTGCGGTATTGATAGCGCTCAGCCGCTTTCATCAATCCGATATTGCCCTCTTGCACGAGATCCAACAATGTCAGGCCTCGGCCCGTATAATGTTTTGCGACATCCACCACCAGTCGTAAGTTGCAGCGCACCAATTCGTCCTTTGCCCGTTCGAGCACGATCCGAGCAGAGCGGAGGGTCGCCAACTCTTCCTTGAGTTGTTTGGCGATAGCAACTGGAAGTTTGTGTGACCCTGTTCCCTGTTCGAGCATTCCTATAAGACTCTGCTCAGCCTTATCGATTGCGGTGGCTGAGAGTCCGCTCAAATCTCTGACCACCTGGAGTGTGCGTCGCGCATCGAGTACAGCGTCGGAAGGCTTGAGACGGAGAAGGACTTGTATGGTCTGGCGCAGCGTTTTTCGAATGGTGTTGGTCCCGCCGTCGATTTTCTTTGCCAGTTCGACTTCTTCTTCTCTGGTCAAGAGGGCGCGCTCGCCGAACGAGCGAAAGTAGAGTGACTCTAACATGAATGGTCCGCCGATCGCGGCGGTGCGAGTCACGGTTTTCGTCGGGTCCTCAGGTTGTTCTTCTTCCGATGTCTCTCGTCCGATCACGTCTAAGAGATCGCTCGCCTCGGGATCGTCCGCATCGACATCCTTTGCCGTCTCGACACATTCTTCCGACTCAGGGGTTGGGAATGGATTCTCTTTCATGTTCTCGGTCCTCCTCTGATTAGCTGATGGTTTGCTCCGCATGATCATCGGCCCTACAGCTTCTCGCTCTTCCGTCCTAATCTATAAGAGACATCGATCCGTCAAACGATTCATTCCTTGCGCGATCTGTTCAGCGCTCTGTTGTCTCTCTACGGAGCAAATCTTATGCTGGATTGTCCATAAGAATGAAGGATCGCGATCGCAAGGAAAACACTGCACTATTAGAACGACTTAATGAGGAAATCTGAGATAGGGATGAGGCAACCTTGCTACAGGTGTGTACGTATGGCTATAGGGGTAGAGGCCTAATCGCCACAGCGATTCCTGGTGGGCTTCTTTGGGATAAGGGTGCTCTGTCGATAGGAGGCAAGATGCTGAGATGGAATGTTTCGTGGTCACGATCGCGACGTGCGTCCGGAGATCTCCGTGTAGGGGGTAGTGCGTGAGCATTGTAGATTCGTGCTGAACAGGCGTGGCTCAGGGGAGGACTATCACCAAAAAGAACCCACTCGTCTCCCTGAGAAGCGGTACGGCAGAGGTTGAGCAATTCAGCAGCTGGTTGTTGTGTTATTGAAAACCTGGCGTGGCGCTTCTAGAATAGGTCGGATGTCATACTTTCAATCAGGCGAGCGTATCCATTTGGTGGACAAGAAGGGGCGGCAATATGCCTTGACCTTAAAGGCGGGAGATCTCTACCAACTGAGCGGTCACAAAATTGCTCACGACGATCTCATTGGAAAGCCTGATGGGTCGTTAGTCACGCTCTCCGGCAACAAAACAATGTTGGCGCTGAGGCCCACGTTCGGTGACTATGTGCTGAAGATGCCGCGTGGTGCGCAAGTCTTATATCCAAAGGACCTCGCCCTCATTCCGATGTGGGCGGACGTCTATCCTGGCGCGCGCGTGTTCGAGGCAGGAACTGGCTCCGGGGCGTTGACGATGGCCCTGTTGCGTGCCGTGGGCCCTCGTGGTTTGGTGGTAACCTACGAAGCCCGTGAGGATTTCGCCCTGACGGCGATGACGAACATTGAACGGTATATGGGCCCGGTACCGAACCTTATCCCACTCCGTCGGAATGCGTATGAGGGGATCAGTCTGCTTGACGATGGTCTGCCGTTCGATCGTCTTGTCCTCGATCTTCCTGAGCCTTGGCAGGTTGTGCCGCATGCTGCACAGGTCCTCCGTTCCGGCGGCATGTATTTGAGCTTTGTTCCCACCGTCCCTCAAGTGGTCCAGACCGTTGAGGCTCTTCACCGAGCGACCGTCTTCGGCATGGTCGAAACGTTCGAAACATTGCTGAGGACCTGGTCTATTCAGGGGCGCAGTGTACGGCCGGATCACCGGATGGTCGCCCATTCTGGCTTCATTACGGTGGCGAGGAAAATCGAGTCTGGTTTGTGGCCCGCAGTTCTCCCGGGCGAGTCTCTAGGTGAACCCGCTGATATTCACGAAGAACGAGAGGATGACGAGCGATGAATCGATTGCAGGGAAAGGTCGCGGTCGTGACGGGAGGCAACGCAGGTATTGGTGAAGCGATCGCAAAAGCCTTTGCACGCGAAGGGGCCTCGGTGGTGATTACGGGAAGACGGCAGGGAGAGTTGGGCCGGGTTGTGAATGACATTGTGAAGGCACAAGGCAAAGCTTCTGCGGTTGCAGGATCAGTCACAGATGAATCACATGTCCAGGAGACGGTGCGTCGGACTGTGGAGCAGTTCGGGCGGCTCGACATCCTCGTCAATAATGCCGGAGTAGGAGACTTTGGAAAGCGCCTGCACGAGATCGACGATGCGACGTGGGCGCAGGTCCTGGACGTCAACCTGACCGGAGTGTTCCGCATGACACGAGCGGTGTTGCCGCAGATGCTCAAGCAGGGGAATGGAGCGATCGTCAATATCTCCTCCATTGCCAGCTTAGTCGGCCTTCCCGCATTGCCGGCCTATGCTGCTTCCAAGGGAGCACTCGATGCCGTAACCAGAGCTCTTGCTGTCGATTACGCCAAGGATGGCATCCGCTGCAATGTGGTGAACCCTGGGCTTATCGATACGCCAATGGCCGCTCCACTGATGGGCAACCCCGAACTGCTGAATCCCATTCTCTCGCACTATCCCCTTCGTCGGCCTGGGAAACCAGAAGAGGTCGCCAATATGGTTCTCTATCTAGCCTCTGACGAAGCAGCATGGGTTACCGGAGGAACCTTCCGTATCGATGGAGGCATGACGATTTCTTGAGAAAGCGCTTGAGGTAGAGAGAGATGTCTCATTCATGGTGATTGGGCGCCTGGCAGTTGACCAAAAAAACAGAAACCCTGACGATTCTAACCCATGGACATCAACGCACAGACTCAGTTTTGCGGTGTCATCGGCAATCCTGTCGAGCATTCACTGTCGCCCGCCATTCACAATGCTGCCTTTCAGAAGCTTGGGTTGAACTTCGTCTATCTGGCCTTCCGCGTGGAGGCGATCGGTGATGCGATTAAGGGTCTTCGCGCTCTTGGAAACTTTCGTGGCGCCAGTGTAACCATTCCCCATAAAGTGGCAGCCGTTCCATTTCTTGATTCTGTCGAGCCGACTGCACGTCATATTGGCGCGATCAATACCATTGTGGCTGCGGGCGAAACCCTTACAGGGTATAACACCGATGCAATCGGCGCCTTGCGTGCGCTTCACGAGAGCGGTGTGGAGTTGAAAGGGCGTCAAGTCGTCATGTTGGGGTCTGGAGGTGCTGCTCGAGCGATTGCCTTTGCACTCGGAGGAGAAACAGGGATCGAACGCTTGACCTTACTCGGAATCGATGACCAAGAACGTGCAGCGTTGGCCCGTGATCTCCAATTAAAGACAGGGATGGCTGTGCAGGAGTCACGTCTTGACGAGGGGGCGTTACGAAAGAATCTTCCAGATACTCATGTGTTGATCCATTGCACACCGATGGGGATGTCGCCCAACGTCGACGCGACTGCTGTGCCGCCGGCGTTGCTCCATGCAGGACTGACGGTCATGGACATCGTCTACAACCCTCGGGACACCCAGTTATTAAAGAATGCGAAAGCGAGAGGCTGTCGCGCAATTCCAGGGCTCGAAATGTTTCTTCATCAAGCTGCGGCACAGTTCGAACTCTGGACCCAACAGGCTGCCCCAGCTGATGTCATGCGCGCCGTCCTGGAGTCTCGCTTTTCATGAATATCGTGCTGATCGGCTATCGAGGGGCCGGCAAGAGTGCGGTGGGCAGACGACTTGCGGCACGATTGGGACGTAAGCTTGTATCGACCGATGCCGAGATTGTCAGGCGTGCTCACCGTACGATTCCGGAGATCGTCGCCCAAGATGGGTGGGAATACTTTCGTGACCTGGAATCCGATATCTGTAGAGAACTCGCCAACCGCGACCAACTTGTGATCGACACCGGCGGTGGGGCCATACTTCGAGCACATAATGTCGAGGTGTTGAAGAAGAATGGCACAGTGTTTTGGCTTGAGGCTTCGGTCGGTACGATCACGAAACGAATCGGTGGGGACACTCAGCGCCCTTCGTTGACGGGGACCAAGTCGTTCGTCGATGAAATTCAGGATGTGTTACGGGAGCGAACGCCGAAATATCAAGCGGCTGCCGATCACGTGATCAAGACCGACGATCAACCAATCGATCAGCTGGTTGACACGCTACTCGGTCTGCTCTGAGCCTGCTCGATTATATCTCAAGTAAGAAATGATCAGGTTGGGCTGTTGTCCCATCCTTGACAAGACCTTCGTCGAAGTGTTTGAAATAGCTGAATGCGCCCGTAGCTCAATGGATAGAGCATCGGACTTCGGATCCGAGGGTTGGGGGTTCAAGTCCCTCCGGGCGCACCACATAATCAACAATCTCCGATAGTATCGCAACCCCCCAGGTGTGAAATTTTAACAGGCTAGAAGTGTGGCTGGTATTTGGTCACAGTTAGGGAGGCACAAGAATGATCTGGACGACGAAGAAGCCGACGAAGCCTGGGTGGTATTGGTATCGCGGTGAGTGTAATGGGCAGACCGTGAAAGTCATACATTTCATAGATGACGACGGAGATGGGCCCTACCTTGCCACATCAGACGATGTGACACTTCATGACTTAACCGGGGAATGGGCTGGACCGGTTGAGCCGCCATTGCAGAGCCAGAGTCGTTAGAAGTTGGTTTGCGTGTCTCGTGAATTGCCTAATCGTTCTCCAGGAACGCAGAGGCTGAAGGAGGTGTTCAATAGCATTGACACGAACAAGCTGTCTTCCGTGTCACATCCACTCGAAGGTCTCTAGGCTACGATCACGCTGGCCGATGAGCACATCAAGAATCTCAATTCACATCACCAACTTTCTGAACAGCAGCGCGTAAACCGTCGTGAGTACGCCACATGACGATGCATGAGAACTTATACTTAGCGTCGTCGGCCCAGACCCTCTGCTTCGATTTCTGTCATTTTCGAAGAGATCACTCACCAATGTCGGGCGGCTTAGGTCTTGCTTGTCCGTTCATGTTGGTCGGTACCCATCCAAAAAAGTAGCATAGATTTCAATATCTTACGACAGTGCTCTCCCACCAAGCACCAGTAAAAAATAATTGTCTGAATGGTGCTATGCTACATCCAAGACCGCGTGAGACTTTTTACTGGGAGATTTCAAGCGTGACGAGCGCGGCAGGCCTGGCAAGACACTGCCACTGTTGTGGTCGTTGATCAATGAACCAGGATCTTGCGGCACCTTGGGCGTGTTGCTGTGGGTGGTTGAGCGGGTAACAGTACAGTCACCAAGAGGAGGGGCGCATCATGAATCATGCAGGCCTCCATGACGTTCGGGCTGGTTTTATTCTGATGGTGGGGTTGGCCATGTTGGCCTTCATTTGCGCTGTCGCCGCGTTAAGTACCGTGATGCGTCCGGGTCGGTGGGCCGATCGAAAGCTGGTCTAACTCTAGACTACTCTCCCGTTCGTCCAGGCTTTTGCAGTCAGTGACCGATATGTACTGCCCCTCTCTCCCCTCACGGTGTCCCCTTTAAGACCCATCTACAACAGACTGAGAATCCACGTGAAATAGCTACGAGGCCGGTGACCTCTCACTTTTTCATTCTGGTGCTATATTTCATATGCATAGGCCCAACCTTATTCTAAACAATGGGAGAATTACCATGACCGGAAGTCCAGCGAAAGCGGGGATTGTAGTAGCAATGGGGCTTGTCTTGTTGGTGAGTCAGGGTTGCAGCATGAAATGGCTGCAGTCCGATGGAGAAACGGGAGCAGGGGCTGGACAAAACGGTGGCTCAGGTGGAGGGCTCAAAGGTTTCTCTAAGAATCCTTCAGAAGAGCGTCTGGGGAAGGGTGGCGACATCGCCTCGCTTTCTTCTTCTGGGATGAGTGCCCGTCAGCGTGCGGAGCTCACCAAGGAGGAAAAGGCGGCCATCGAAGCCGGCCTACAAGACGTGTTCTTTGGATATGATCAGTGGGTGCTTTCAGATTCTGGAATGGAAGCGTTGAACCTCGACGCACAGTGGTTAAAGGATCATCCTGGGGCGGTGATGAAGGTTGAGGGTCATTGCGACGAGCGGGGTACAGCCGACTACAACCTGGTGTTGGGGGAGAAGCGAGCCAAGACTGCACGCGGTTATCTGATCGAGTCAGGTGTAGCCCCCAAACAGGTGGCGATTGTGTCGTACGGCAAGGCGCGCCCGTTCTGCTCGGACCCTGCTGAATCCTGTTATCAGCAGAACCGTCGCGGGCATGTATTGTTGAGTGTGAAGAAGTAATGTAGAGATTTTGCGATTCTCAGGAACCCCGGCGTCTCTTCAAACGAGCCCGGGGTTCATTGTGTGACGGGAGTGAAGTAAGCATGGCTCTTGTGAAGCATAAAAGAGGTTCAAGTAAGGAGCCTCCTCAGTCTCAAACCATCAAAGAAAAGACTCGTACGGAGAAGCGCGAGCAACCGCGTTTCACATCCCAGTTCAGAAGCACCATTTCGGGTGGGCAAGGAGAAGGCCAAGGTCGGACGTTAGACCTCTCTGCCGGCGGCTGTATGATCGAAACGGATTTGCCGGTTGTCGTGGGGGCCTCATTTGAATGCCGCATCTATGTTCCTGGGCTTGATTGGCCCTTGCGGATCGACGAAGCCCAAGTGCGGTGGGTCAAGGGCAATACATTTGGGATCCAGTTCGTGAAACTTCACCCTGATGAGGAGGCAAAGCTTAAGCAGGTCATTGCCACTCTCAACGAAGAGCTGAAGGCGTAATTTTTCGCACCCCTCTTTTTTCTTCAGATTCAGAACACTCGCCTGTTCGCCTACACCGTTGATGCACGGTTCCCGGCTTCATCGTGACTATGGTATAGGTAGAAGGTACCGGTAAGATCTTACGGAAAGTCGACTCGTCCTCGGTTTTCCTCACGCTCAAGAACCAGGGGCTACATTATGGGACACAGCGTCTCTCCATCGCATGCCGGACTCAGCATCGCAACCGTAGCCGGCGGTTGCTTTTGGTGTCTTGAAGCGGTGTATGACCAGATGAAAGGTGTCGTCGCGGTTGAGTCAGGCTACATCGGTGGCCAGATAGATGATCCAACATATGAAGCCGTGTGTAGCGGCCGGACAGGTCACGCGGAAGCGGTCCGAATCACCTTCGATCCCGCCGTCGTCAGCTATCGCGAGATATTGGACGTGTTGTTTGTCATCCATGATCCCACCACACTCAATCGGCAAGGACATGATGTCGGGACGCAATACCGGTCGGCGATTTTTTACCATACGCCTGAGCAGCGACAGATTGCCGAGGAGGTGATGGTTGCCGTGACGAACGAGCAACTCTACGCCAATCCTATCGTGACGGAAATCACTCCTGCCGGAACTTGGTACGAAGCTGAGCCATACCATCAAGAGTATTTTGCCCGAAATCCATTCCAGGGATACTGCACCGCAATCGTTGGCCCAAAGGTTGCCAAGTTCCGCAAACTCTTCACCGAAAAACTCAAGACGTAACGCTGCCAGACTTTAGAGTGATCCCGTGATCAGGCAAGCCTCTATTCCGGAAACGGTCAATTAGAGGGATCGCAGGGAAGATTACCGATCAGGTATTATTCTCCTGATCAAGCCAGACATCCTCGTGCCCCTCTGCCTGATCGGATGCGCAGAGGCCCACGAAGTCGAATAGCCGTTGGTCCAGGAGAAATGGCGGCGCCACATTCGACAGGGCGGCGAACATACTGTCTGTACAGCCAGGCGACCGTTGCTCCCATTCACGCAGGAACTCCTTCATCTGTTTTCGTTTGAGATCCTCTTGAGAACCACAGAGATCGCAGGGAATAATGGGAAACGCGCGCAGTGCCGCATAGTGGGCGAGGTCGTTTTCCCGTATGGCGGCCAACGGGCGAATGACGATATGCCGGCCATCTTTCGAGCGTAGTTTTGGCGGCATGGTCTTAAGCTTGCCGGTATAGAATAAGTTGAGGAACAAGGTTTCAATAATGTCATCGCGGTGGTGACCGAGTGCGATTTTGGTCGCGCCCAACTCCGTGGCGACGCGGTAAAGATGGCCGCGACGGAGTCGGGAGCAGAGCGAACAGGTGGTCTGTCCTTCGGGAATGAGTCGCTTGACGATTGAATAGGTGTCTCGTTCCTCGATATGGAAAGGAACACCCATCTTTGTGAGGTAGTCTGGCAACACATGGGAAGGAAACCCGGGCTGCTTTTGATCCAAGTTCACCGCGATCAGGTCGAAATGAATTGGAGCACGCTGTTGTAAGGCCAGTAACAAGTCGAGCAGGGCATAACTGTCTTTCCCGCCTGACAGGCACACCATAATCTTGTCGCCGTCGTGAATGAGGCCATAGTCGCCGATGGTTTTCCCAACGAGGCGAAGCAGTCTGGTTTGCAATTGCTCCGTAGGCTCATCGAGCTTCAGGTATGGACGCGAGGGGCTTGCTGAATGTGACATCGGGCGGCATTCTACGCGGTCAGTCATGCGGCTGTCGATCTTCAGGTGGGGGGAACATGGGTCAAGATGAGAATCGCTCGGACGGCACAGTTCAGTCAGTTCTATTCGTGTGCACGGGAAACATCTTTCGGAGCGTGACTGCTGAGTACGCCCTCAAACTTAGCCTTGGCGTGAACACGTCGTGCGTCGTCGGTTCGGCCGGAATCGACATCAAACCGCAGTCCGTACATGCCTGGGTTCGTACTAAATTACGCGAGAAGGGTGCTGATGCGAGCCACCATACTCAACGACAACTTACCAAGGAGCTGGTCGAGTCCGCCGACCTCGTTGTGGCAATGGGGCGAGATCACCAGGACTTCATTCGACAACAGTTTGGTCGCGACGTTCCTCTGTTTAATCAAATCTGTCTCGGCCACGATACGCCGATTTTGGATCTGCACGAAGTGATACCGGATTGGGAGACCGACCCCGATCGAGCCCGCGCCTACGTGTGCTCGGTGATCGATGTCATCTGGGTCACGGTGCCAGCTATTCTTTCTCACCTCCGTTAGCCTGGCCTTACAGTACCGGTTTGTCTCTGGGGGTTCATTCTTGAACTCGATGGAACATTTTTCTGCACTTATGAGGCGTGAATTAACGGAATGGACTCCCAATCGGGGCCACGTTGAACCATCTGCTATATTTTCCACAGCACCTCTTGCTAGATCACGACGCCAATATGGTATCGATGCAACGATCAACGGGACAGGAATCGACGGCGTCAGACGGTCATGGGCACGAGCCGGAATGGGCTTCATGGCCCAACGAGAAGCTCCTGAACCTTCCCATGAGTCAGCTCGGAGTGACACTCGACGGTGCGTTCCTGTCAGGACAGATCCAGCAACTCTATGCCGAGCTTGAAGCCAGACGGCTCCTCTTCCGCCCTCACTTCTGGCTGTCGAACGAATGGTTTACTCCGGATGGTGTACCGGGGATTGCCGTGCCGTTTTATCTAGCCCATCCACGACTCGCAAAACTTGAAATGGACCAGATGCTCGATGTCGAAGGGGGGACACCAGAATGGTGCATGCGCATTTTGCGGCATGAGGCCGGCCACGCCGTGGAAAATGCCTATCGCCTCCGTCGTCTCCGCCGCCGGCAACAAGTGTTTGGTCGCTCGTCCGACCCTTATCCGAAATATTACAGCCCGAGGCCCTATAGCCGAAGCTTTGTGCGGCATCTCGATGTGTGGTATGCGCAAAGCCATCCGGATGAAGACTTTGCAGAGACCTTCGCGGTCTGGCTGACACCAGGCACGACATGGGCTGACCGATACAAGGGATGGCCGGTGCTGAAGAAACTGCAGTATGTCAACGAGCTGATGGAAGGACTGGCAGCTGTTCCGCCTAAGGTGGTCACGAGAGAGGAAGTCGATCCACTGCACGGACTGAAGAAGACTCTGCGCGAGCACTACGAGCGAAAGCGGAGGCACTATGGGGTTGAGCGACCATCATTGTACGATCCGGATTTAAAGCGACTGTTTTCCGACTCTCCTGCCTATGGCGACAACATGAGTGCCGCCATGTTTTTGAACCGCTTTCGGAAAGAGGTGCGCCGTAAAGTCGCCGCCTGGACCGGCGAATATCAATATACGATTGATCAGGTCTTGGAGGACATGATTCAGCGCTGCCGCCAACTCCATCTGCGGCTACCGCTTGCGGAAGAACAGGCGAAATTGGATTTCACGATTCTGCTGACCGTTCACACGATGAATTACTTGCGCAGCGGACGGCATAAGGTGGCGGTATGAAACGTCTCCGAATTCTCGTGTTGATGCACGAAGATCTGGTTCCTCCGGACCCGCTCAATGGGCAGGAGGTGGCGGGGGCCGAATGGAAGACCGAGTATGACGTGGTCTCGACGCTCCGCAAGCTCGGACATGACGTCAAGCCGTTGGGGGTCAAGAGTGATCTCGGGGTGCTTCGTTCGGCGGTCGAAGACTGGAAGCCGCACATTGCCTTCAATCTGCTCGAAGAGTTCGATGGAGTGGCGGTGTACGACCAGAACGTCGTGTCGTATCTTGAATTACTTCACGTGCCCTATACCGGCTGTAACCCAAGAGGGTTGATGCTGGCACGTGACAAAGCTCTCTCAAAGAAGCTGTTTTCGTTCCATCGCATTCCGTTCCCGGATTTCATGGTGGTGCCACAGGGACGGACAGTCAAGCGGCCCAAGGGGCTGTCATTTCCCTTAATTGTGAAATCGGTGACCGAAGAGGCGTCGCATGGAATTTCTCAGGCGTCCATTGTCCAGGATGATGTCAAGCTGAAGGAGCGAGTCGAATTCATCCACGCGAACATAGGGACTGGCGCGCTGATCGAACGGTATATCGAGGGGCGAGAATTCTATGTCGGAGTAATGGGTAATGGGCACGTCCACGTCTTGCCCGTGTGGGAGTTGATTATGGATAAGCTTCCAGATGATGCCCGGCGGATTGCGACTGAACGAGTCAAATGGAGCCGTGCGTATCAAGACAAGTATGGGATTCGTTCAGAGGAAGCCAGGAATCTTTCTGAAGGGAAAGCAGAGGAGATTCAACATCTCGCGAAGCGTGTGTATCGTGCACTCGGTTTGAGCGGCTATGCGCGTATCGACGTGAGAATGGACGCAGCGGGAAGCGTGTACGTGCTGGAAGCCAATCCTAATCCACAAATTTCGCACGACGAAGACTTTTCTGACTCAGCAGAAAAAGACGGCTATCCCTATAAAGATCTGTTGCAAGAACTGCTGAATATCGGACTTCGCTGGCGGCCGGCCAAAGCAGCCTAGCTATCTCGCCTTACCGCACTATCCTCTTATAGTTCCGCGGCCAGTGAAAGTATTCCCTCTTCGCAGAAGCGTTGCCAATGCTCCTGCGCATTTTGTGTGGATTGGTGCGAGCGTTTGGTTAGGAGGTACGAATTACGAAAGAAGCAAGAAGTCTATGATCTGGATTAACAGGCTGTGGAAAAACTCGGGTCGTCCCAAAATGCCGATGAAATGTCACGGAATGGTGCTGACTCCACAATCGGGCAGGATACTCAAAAAGGTCGACCAGCAAGGCCGCAGCGAGCGAAGAGGCGAGGAGGTACCAACCGCACTGTGTGTAGCCGTTCGCCCATATAATGACTCTTGGCGAACGGAAAATACCCTCCAGTTCTTCCGAGCCTCTGAACGATGCGAGAACGATGCTGGCGGACTTTTTCAGCATCCTGCTAGGGCTTGAAGCGGAAACCAAACAGCAAAGCCACGCTTGTTTGGTCATTCTCCCGTAAGGAAGGAGAAAGGTTGATGTCGTGGAGATTGACGATTAACGTCGAAGACAAGGCGATATTGGAGGAGGCTTGGTATTCGAGTGAGACACCGATAGGGATGTACCAGCTCGTATCATTGCGGTCGATGCGCCCGGGGCCAGTTCCACGGTCTAGGTCTGCGTGGAGCAACCCGATTCCCGAGAAGGGCACGAGGTTAAGGACGTTATTGAGGCGAAAGTGGTAGCGACCGACCCCGGCGAAGGAGATCTGGAAAAGGTCCCCCATCGGACTGATCTGCATCATCGGTCCAATGGAAAAATTTCGATCGATGTAGTAGTCGGCGTTGAATCCCAGGGTGAATATTGTGCCATTCACCGTCCCGGTTGTAAGGCCCAAATCGCTTCCGAACCCCCAACGCTGCTCATCTGCCTGGGCACGCGACTCACCCACAAAGGCGCTCACAGCCAGGATAAACAGTAGACTGGCGGCACAGGCCCACCCTGAGAATGTTCTAGCGATCTGTTGAACCATAGCGGCGGACTCTAGCACAGCAGGTAGGCGTGGACAAGTTGCTTGAGCCTACTGGCAACAGTAGGGTACGCTCCTCTACCGTGGATGAAGGTGGGGGTGATGCATGGCAGCCAACTCAATGACACCAAGACAAGCGGCGGTCGCCCTAGTCGCAGCAATGCCGACCGGTCTGTCTGTTCAGCAGCTGGAAGAATATGGGATTGAGGCGACGGCGGAGCAGGCTCAGGCGATTACCCAAGAAGTGCTTTCGCTCAACCTGTTTTGGGTCTTGGCGGCCATCGAGGCGCACATTCCTCAGAAGTATCAGTCCGCGCTGTCGGATCACATGTTGGCTTCGATAGAAGCAGGATGGGGAACGACTGTTCCCGTCGGTTCGACTTCCTGGGATTCCTACCTCAACGAATGGCAGGAACGTCGTACTCGGTATAGCCGTTTGGTTGAAGAAGGGATGAGCCCGCTTGGGGTGAGTGCAGAAGCTGCCGCGCTGATGGAGGATAATCGATTGGTCACAGAAGCGGAGCGGCGCAACCTCTTGACGCTGCTGATCGATTTCGTGCCGGTCGACACCTATGGGCAACTGCTACAGGATGTCGGATAAAATCCTGATCTACCCCAGACCTATCAGAGGTAGCGATGATCGAGGACCTTCCCAGTGTTGTCCAGCTCATAGAGCAGCGGCGCGCCGGTTGGGATATTCAACTCCAGCACTTGTTCTCGCGAGAGCTGCTCCAATTCCATGATCAGCGCCCGTAAGCTGTTTCCATGCGCCGCTACGAGAATCGTGTCTCCCTTTAAGAGATGGGGCTTGATGGTCCCATTGTAGTAGGGCAACACACGCTCCGCTGTGTCTTTCAGGCTTTCCCCCCCTGGCGGACGCACATCGTAACTGCGCCGCCAAATCTTCACCTGTGCATCGCCATACTTTTTCGCGGTCTCGTCCTTGTTCAATCCTTGAAGCTCGCCGTACATCCGTTCATTGAGCGCTTTGTCTTTCTCAACCGGGATGCCGGTTTGGCCAATAGCCTCAAGCGCAAGTCGCAACGTCTCATTCGCGCGGGCCAACACAGAGGTAAAGGCCCGGTCGAATTTGAAGGTGCGCAGTTTCTCGCCCGCGTCCTTCGCTTCCTGAATGCCGCGGGGGGACAGGGGCACATCCACCCAGCCCGTGAAACGATTCTCCAAGTTCCATTGCGATTCGCCATGACGCAGCAAGATCAATCGAGCCATTATGTGTTCCTCTCAAGCCTGAAGGGAGATGATGGTCACGGGCCGAAGCATACTGGAACAGACGCGCAAGTCAAGCGGTATGGTTCGTCAGACCCGGCAGCACCCGTCATCCGTGGTACACCATGCAGCCTTCGACTGATCGAACGATCACAGAAGCCGGTGAAACGTAGAATGTCGCAATTTCTTCTCATGGCGTGGAGGTATTCAGGCATGACGAATCTCGAACGTGCCAGGTCTTTCCAGGGAGGGCGTCCCGTCCCGTGAACCCTTGACCAAGAATCATCCACTATGTACAATTTAGCCATATTGGTTATTATAGGAACCCCTAGCGAGGACATTATGCCGAAGCTCACGTTCAGAAACAGCCACGGACAGCTTGTAGACATTTCCACCGTGGCGGCCACGAAAGTCAAGAACGAGTTCGGCGCAATCTTAGAGCAAACCATGCACAGTGGCGCGGTCGCCATTACCCGTCACGACATGCCCAAGGCCGTGCTCCTGTCGTTCCCCGAGTTCGAATCGCTGGTGAAAGAACGCAGCCGCTCGCTGGACGATCTGAGCGCGGAGTTCGACGGATTGCTGGCCCACATGCAGACGCCACAAGCGCGAAAGGGCGTAGCGGCCGCCTTCAACGCCTCTCCGGCCGAACTAGGGCGCGCCGCGGTCAAGGCCGTCAAAACGCATCGCGCACCGGTGCGCAAACGAGCGAGGCGTGTTTCCGCCGCCTCGCGGGCATGAGCGCCTCCCGGCGGCCACGCATTCATGTGTTGGCCGGCGTCAATGGGGCGGGGAAGAGCAGCATCGGCGGGGCGGCCGTCCGTCACTACGGTGGCGAGTATTTCAATCCGGACGAAGTGGCCCGCGCCCTCAGAGAGAAAGATCCTGCCCCGACACAAGCAGCCGTCAACAGCGCAGCGTGGCGTCAGGGCGCGAGCCTGTTGAATCGAGCGATCGAAGCGCGCCTCGAGTTTACGTTCGAGACCACCCTCGGCGGGAACACCATCACATGTCTCCTCACGAAAGCCGCCGCACAAGGCATTGAGGTGCGCGTCTGGTACGTGGGGCTCGTCAGCCCGGAATTGCACATCGAGCGAGTGCAGGCCCGGGTCAGTCGAGGTGGGCACGACATCCCTGTGCACGACATTCATCGGCGCTACGAACATAGCCGTCTCAACCTCATCGCGCTGCTTCCCCGCCTCACCACCCTGCATGTGTACGACAACAGCGCAGATGCAGATCCCGCAGCCGGACGAACGCCGAAGCCGACGCCGGTGCTGCACATGGAGGGTGGGAAAATTCTTGGCCCGCCAGATCTGGCATACACACCGACCTGGGCCAAACCGATCGTGGCTGCAGCGCTCAAGCTGAACCGATCCTAAATCCACTACGATCGTCAAAATAGATCAGCCACGTGCACTGTCATGAGATGATGTGGCGCGAGTGAGCGGCTGGGTCAGCGTTCTTCAATTCGGAGGCCGTGGCCGTAAGGAGAGCCGAAACTGGTTTAGCTCGTGTGTCTGGTCTATTGGGTCTATCTTGTTGGCCGAAACGAGAACGGGTTTATCTGGCTTGTCTCGTTCAAATGGTTGGCTGATCGGGAAACCACAGAAGCTAGAAAGCCAGATGAACGAAACAAACGAGAGAGACCAACCCCCATCCCTGATGGGATAACAAGCAAGCGTGGGAGGACAAGCGTGGGAGGATGGGATGGGCAGTCTGGTCAACAGCGTGACGTGCACGGTCGAGCGATGAGCTCAATGCACTGACGCAATCGCTTCAAGCAAGGCGACCGGCTCCAATACGTTTATCGTCTTGCCTGACTCCCAACTCCCCCTCCATGCGAGCTTTCGACTGATCGAATGCCCGTAGAAGCCAATGGAAACGGAGCATGCTCCCATGTTCTTCTCATAACTTGGAGGTATTTAAACATCGAGTTATCCGTACAGCACATGCCGCAGATGTTCGAGCGCCTGCTCACGTTTGGTAGGCGCCATGCGCCGGACATTCTGCAATTTCCACTGAACCGCCGGCAAATCGGCGGCGCCCGTCAAATTCAAGAGCCCCCAATCTGGCTCGCCTCGTTTGAAACTCAATAGGAACTGGCGTTGGCGCTCAGTCAGTTTGGATCGAATGAGAGAAATCATGGTTTCGCGTGTCTGTTCCAGTTCTTTCACCGTCACTGGCGTCAGAGCCATGCCACGAAATTGTTCCTCAAAGATGGTTGCGAGTGGCTGCCGGTTAGGTGCCAGCATGTCAGCAAGGGATCGGTCGCTGCTGAGCAGATAGACGACAAAAACTTCTAGCAGCCCATCGTTGATGCCCTCGTGTTTCAGCAACAGTTGTACATCGAACAGATCGCGCGGATGTTGTCGATCCAGCGCCGCACAGAGCTTGCCCGCATAGAGATCATCCAGATGGACGACCGGCACTTCGATATAGCCGAACTGTGCCTCCACCGCCGGGCTGACGCCCCGCACGGTCGGCTCGCGCACACATCCACGCAACACAGGAGAGACCTCAATCTTCACTCGCGCGCGGCCACGCCATGCGACAAGTTTAATGATCTGTCCCTCGGCACTCGTGCGCTCTACGCGAACACTTTTCGATTGTCCTTCGATGGAAGAGGCAATGCGCTCAAGCCCCGCACCGACTTCGGCAAGGCTGGCTGCCCAGTCCTGGACCGGCAGATAGGTCAGATCGATGTCCACCGACAAGCGCGGTAAATCGCGCACGAACAGGTTGATCGCCGTCCCGCCCTTGAGAGCGAAGCAGCGCTCTTTCGCCACGAGCGGCAACACATCCAGCAAGAGCACGACTTCTGGGCGATACGGATTATCCTCGCGTAACACTGAACTGCTCCGGGACGGTAATTGAGAAGCGCACATCCAGCCGTCCGCCGCGTGTCACCTGCCGTTTGCCCTGTCCAAGCGTGACACGGTTGATCTTCACTTTGCGACTCCAGGGGGCATCTTGGCGCGTCACGAGAAAGAGAAACAGCCGTTTCACTTTGATGCTGGTACATCCTTCCAGCAGTTGCTGCACCAGCGCAGGCCTGAGAGCAGACAAGCCTTCAAACAACTCCACTGCATGTGTGAAGCTGGCAGGTGTGTCATCCACCAGGCTCAGCACTTCCAGAATCGCCCGCTCCGGCGAAGACGCAGTCACCGTCCAGTCACGCACACGCGTCGGCAGATGTGCCAATCCCTCACCTGCAATGGCCTGGACGAACAACTGTTGACGGTGGAAGACGAACTGCTGCGAGAGGGAGATGGACGAAACCCAAGCGGGAAGACGTGCCAGCCCTCTCCCATGGTTCCAGAGATGGATGCGCGACTCGCCTCCCAACGGCAGGTAGTGGGCCAGACCATGAAGGTTCAGCGCCGAGAGCCCACCCACATGGATGGGCTGTTGTGCCAATCGCTGGAGAGCCAGCACGACTCCCTGCCAGTCAACCGGCAAGGCAGCATGGCGCGTATAGGCGCCATGGGCCAACGCAGTGAGCCAGCCGCCAGCCACGTACTTGCGCACTAGTTGCGGGGAGATTCCTCGCTCCGACAGCCAAGCGCTCGGGACAACCACCCCTTCCGGCAGGTCCTTGAGTAGATGATTCAACAGCCGGTTTGGGACCGCCCTCTTTTGTATACCCATGGTGTATCTATTTCCAAAACTGTAAACCAACGCATTGTTCAAAACTCTCGAGGTTTACGATTTGACGAAATAATAAACTAGAGGTTTATAAATATCAATATTTGTAAACCATCGGTTTAATCACAGGCCCAGATGCAGGGCCTGCATCTGCAAAGAAACCATTCCTTAAACCAGGGGTAAGGTTAGCTTCCTTCAATTCTGAGGCCGCGGGCGTAGGGGTTCCTGGCGCAGAAGGGATTGTTGATCGAGTCCGACGAATGAAACTGGTTTAGCTCGTGTGTCTGGTCTATTGGGTCTATCTTGTTGGCCGAAACGAGAACGGGTTTATCTGGCTTGTCTCGTTCAAATGGTTGGCTGATCGGGAAACCACAGAAGCTAGAAAGCCAGATGAACGAAACAAACGAGAGAGACCAACCCCCATCCCTGATGGGATAACAAGCAAGCGTGGGAGGACAAGCGTGGGAGGATGGGATGGGCAGTCTGGTCAACAGCGTGACGTGCACGGTCGAGCGATGAACTCAATGCACTGACGCAATCGCTTCAAGCAAGGCGACCGGCTCCAATACGTTTATCGTCTTGCCTGACTCCCAACTCCCCCTCTGGGAGGTCCTGAAGGCGTTTTTTACGTGTCGTTGGCGTGGCTACTGGAGCGGGGCTCCGGCGACGATGCGTTGAGGGTCTGCTTGGCATGGAGCGCCGCTTCTTCCAAGGTCGTAAAGCGTCCTTCATTCATCAAGTTCTGTACCAGAGACACGAGGTGTGGGTCGCGCTGTTCTTTTGCCCACATGGCGAATGCAATCTTCTTGTCTGCCTCCTCCTGGTCACGGGCCCTGATGTTGTGGAGAGTTCGGCCAAGCCAGACCAAGATGATGATGATGCCGACAAAGATGATTTCCATACTCGACTCTTCCTTTCTCTCTGCTCTCGAAGAAGGCTCTTTGGAATTATGACGGCGCATCGCACAGAGAACCGACGGTGAGGGCGAATCGAGAAGGGCATGGCAGCCTCATGAGGAATCGTATTGTAGGAGGGAGACGAACGAGAGCGCAAGAGTGTCAACGGGGGAACTGGTCGAGTCGGGCGGGATCATACGGGTTCGTGCACAGCCTGCCGTGATAGTGTCTCTGCTATCATCAGCCGAGGTGCATCTGTTCGGCTGTAGTGCCAATGTGTGAAAGCAAGACGCGACCCCCTGACCCCTGCGGGCTAGAGAGAGAAGCAAGCAGGCTCGGAAGGATCAATTAGATGGATGGCGGTCGCTCGATGCGGGCGGAAGACTATGTAGCCGGCCTCAAGGGAGAAGGGCGGTGGACACTCCGACGAGAAAAGATTCCCGGCCCCTTTATTTGGGCGTGATCCTCAAGGTGAAGGCGGGGCGCCTCAGATGAGACGCCCCGCTCGTTGCGTGGTGCTTAGAACCGGTTACGACCGCCGGAATCGTTGCCGCCGCCAAAGCGTCCGCCGCCACCACCGCCGGTGCGGGGTTCTTGTGGCTTGGCTTCGTTCACAGTCAACGGGCGTCCGCCCATCTCTGTGCCGTTCAAGGCAGTAATCGCCGCCTTACCTTCATCCTGCGTGGCCATTTCGACGAAGCCGAAGCCTCGCGACTGTCCCGTAAACTTGTCGGTGATCACACGCGCGGACTCGACAGTCCCGTGTGCTGCGAACAAGGTGGTTAACTCCGATTCAGTTGCCGCATAGGGCAACCCGCCAACATAAAGTTTTGAACCCATGGGGGTCCTCCTTCTGAAAATTGATATTGCGGGAAACACGAGAACTATTTCACGAGGGGAAGGAGAGGGCCAGAGGCGCAAGGAACAAGGCGACTTAGGTCAGACTTCCGATCAGATTCTCGGTAACAACAACATCCGAAATGGGCCGTTCAATGTGATGTTTCACGCGAGGCCCGCCGCGAGAAACACTGGCACTCTAGCATGCCTCCACATGAATAGCCACTCATAGTAATGAGGGGACTGGTTGAGGTGTATCCAGGCCGCTGCATTAATTGTGAATGATGGAGAAGAGGAATCTGTAACTCGACATGCGCAGTGGTGAAGGAAACGCGAATCTCGCTCGATGCGCGATGGGTGACTGGTGCGGGGCTCAGTAGAGAGCCGACAGTGACGAGTGGATGTAGTGCTGTGCCGCATGACCGGAGGCTTTGAGATGGGCGACCCCTTTGTTTTTATGTGCTTGATCAGATCAGGACTGTGGACAAAATCAGGCTGGTGAAGCGCGTGGGAAAGATCGAGGAACTGACACGTACGCAAGCATTCAGGAATAGACTCACACGGCAAGTCTCGGATGTCATCACTCTCCTTCGACCCGCAGGCCGCGGACGCAGAGAATTTTGACAGCGCTGGTCAGGGTACGGGGTGGGCAGCGGAAGGTCGGCTCGGCACTCAGCACTGTGCTTCGCCAGCAGCGGCGTAGTGGGGACAGACAGTCAGAGGAGAGTCGGGTGATGGCGAAATCCGCGACTCATCGCGCGAGCTTCTTTTTGATACCAGCCAGGTTCTCCGGGGTCGATCGCACCCGTATCGTGAGTCCCTCGGCATCATAGGCTTCGGACAAGATCCGCATCCGGGCGCGGATCTCTGCCACGACTCCTTGAGCCGTAAACGGAATATGTAATTCCTCGTCGACCATATCGCTCTCAAAGAACCGCATAATGCGCTCACGGAGTGCCTGCAGATCGTCCTTGTTTCTCGTGGACAGAAAAAAGGCGTCCGGATATTCCGCCTTCAGGGCCGCGAGCTCGTCCGGTCCGAGACGATCCCGTTTATTCAACACCACGAGGCTGGGAATATCCGTCGCGCCGACTTCGGCTAACACCGTCCGCGTGACGTCGAGTTGGGATCGAAAGGAGGGATCTGAGGCATCGACGACAAACAGCAACAACGAGGCACTGGCCGCTTCATCCAGCGTCGACTTGAACGACGCCACCAGGTCATGCGGGAGCTTTTTGATGAATCCTACCGTATCGGACATGAGCACTTTGGGACGCGTCTCAGGATACAGGGGCCGGATCGTGGTATCGAGTGTGGCGAACAACTTGTCGGCCACGAGCACATCGATGCCCGTCATCGCGCGCATCAGCGAGGATTTGCCGGCATTGGTGTACCCGACGAGGGCGACCGTCAATTCATGTTCCCGTCTCGCGCGGCGCGTCTGATGCTCGTCTCCGATCGACGCCAATTCTGCCCTGAGTTCTTTCAAGCGATCGCGGATTCTGCGTTTATCGAGCTCAAGACTCGTCTCTCCTGACCCTTTGGCTCCGACTCCCCCGCCTTGCCGCTCGCTGCCGCCACGGGTATCACGCAAACGTGGCGCAAGATAATTGAGCCGCGCGATCTCGACTTGAAGTCGGGCCGCTCTGGTCCGCGCATGCCGACTGAAAATCTCAATGATGACGCCGGTACGGTCGAGCACCGGCACGCCGGCGGCACTTTCAAGATTTTTCAACTGGGACGGCGACAGATCACAATCCACAATGACGATCTGCGCCTGTTCGCGAGGGCCTGGTGCGGCCTCGATCATGTCATCCGAATCGTCGTCGTCTGATTCCTCCATGACGTCCGAGGCTTCAGCCTCACGCTTCGAAGCCGCTTTATGCATCGGCCGTTCAAACGCCACCGCGACTTTCCCGGAGCCACCGGTCCACTGTGCCAATTCGGCGAGTTTTCCCTGACCAAGAACCGCCGCATATTTATCGGAGCTCCGTTTTTGCGTCACCTGGCCCACGACATGGTGCCCGAGGGTGTTCACAAGACGGGTGAGCTCTTGCAGCGAACTCTCCAGCTCCTCCACGGTCACACGAGGGGTGCGGATCGCGACAAGTACGGCATTCGATTGTGCGGGCGTCGACATCGATGGATTGTCCTTGGCTATATCTAGGTGAGGGGTGAGTATCTTAACAGGAAATGTCATGTGCAGGTCAGTTCGCGTCGCAGGATCTCTGTAGACGCCCAGGCAGGATACATTGGGACAATAGGTTTGGGAAGCGCCTGATGGAGGGTGGTCTTTCTGGTTTGTCTGGTGTGTTTGGTTTGTTTCGTTCCTGGAACTAGATGAACCAGAGAAACCAGAGAAACCAGAGAAACCAGATAGACCAGATACGCTTGGCCCCTTCACGCCCCCTCGCACATTATCGAGCCTGGGCTAAAGCGCCTTCGAGGTCGTCGGTGATGGCGTGCGGCGAGAAAAGACCCTCGAGCCATTTGGTTCTCGGCACATTTTCCGTATTTGTGGCAGCCTTGTTATGAACTGGGCACAACGATGAATCCCTCTACAGCGTCGCCGTAAGTCTTGAATGTGCCAGTTAAGAGATGATGGGCAGCAAGAGCGCAGATAGCAGCATCTATCAAATCAATGTTGGCACGCGCTTCCAGTTTAACCCCTGCCTCTTGAAGCAACCGGGAACGGTCCGCTCGCTTCTGTTTGGCAGAGAGAGTCTTTCTTGCCAGCGCACAAGCCACAGCATGTGGGAATGTCTCAAAACAAACTGGGCTCGATGGCTGCCATTGCCCGTTAAACAATGGATAGCTAGGCTCAAGGCAGCGGAAGAGATCAGCTCCCTTAACCATCCAGCGATAGAACGGGTGCGCCTCCCCCTTCGCCTGAGATGGTGTAGCAAAGGTATAGAAGCCTTCAGCGGCAAGCGCTCGCTCACAGGGCCGAGCTCGGCCAGTGAGACTCCATCGGCAGGGGGCATCAATACCAAGCACTGAAGCCTTGAGCCCTCGGCACCAATCGGCGATCTCCTCCGCAATGAGCGTGGAGAGCTTCTCGCGGTATTGCCCGCCCTGGAGTGCGACGGCATGAAACCCCTTCTTGGGGCCGCCGACATCAACACCGACGACGATGGCACCAGGCTTGCGTTGATTCATATCGATTCAAGCGTAAGACAAGACGCCGGGGACAGGTGCTTGTTCTCCCTCGTCAAGCATGCCGCCCCGTTGCACGACAAGTGTGCATTCACGGATTGCGCGAAGAGAAAAGACTCCCGAGCCCTTTTAATTCGTCCCCTTTAATGCTTTTCGCACGCAACTTTCCACAAGGATTGAGTGATAGCGTCTGGTGGCACTGGTTCCCACTTTCCTTTGATTGAATAGCTGGAGCGGACCTTGCCGTTTCCCATATGGCCAGAGAAACTCGTTGACGCAAGAGCCCGATGGCGGTCTCCCGTGCAGTCATATTCATCTTGCGACCGAGACGACAAATACGACTTCTTCAGTACGGTTTGTGTCGTTTTGAAGTCGTGCAAATACCACATCTTCACCACATCACCTTTGCGCTGAATGGTGTCTGGATCGGCATAGACCATCGCCTCGTCGGTTATGCCAACCTCCACCCACTCCGCATAGGCTGGACGATTACTCAGCACCAGGAGTGCGATGAAAAGCGAAACGTAGGCCACCGGCCAGCGACGACAGGAACGAATTGAGAAAGGCATAGGGCACCTCGCAAGGAGACGTATTGTAGGAAAGGAGTGAGGAAACCGCAAGGCGGGGTCGTCCGTGGGAGAGTGTCACGCCGCCATGAGATCACATGGAGCGATCCATCGAAGAGTTCAGCGTCCTTCGATTTGTAGGCTTCGGCCGTAGGGCTTCGTGGGGCTGCTAGGGCTGTAGGGGGTACCGGCGCCATAGGATCGAAACTGGTTGATCTTGTTTCTTTGAGATGAGAAAGGTTTCAGGAACCTTTTTTGACCCTCGTGCAGATTCACAGTAATTCAACAGCAGGACAAGAAGCGCGAGACAGGTGCTTGTCCGCCCTCGTCAAGTATGCCACCCTGTTGCACGACAAGTTTACATCCACGGATTGCGCGAAGAGAAACGACTCCCGACCCCTTTTATACCCTCTGACTCTGAAATCTCCCGCTCTCGTCCGCTGAGTCGCCCACGCGCAGAATACGAATAATCTTCGCCCACCATGGCAGCGCGCGCGTCTCTCTTGTTCATCGCATCAGATAAACCAGACAGACCAGCCCCGCCAGTCGCGCTCTTCTCGCCCCTCATCCCTAAGAAAGAACGAGCAAGCGTGGGAGGATGGGATGGGCAGTCTGGTCAACAGCGTGACGTGCACTGTCAAGCAATGAACTCAATGCACTGACGCAATCGCTTCAAGGCGCGACCAGCGAGAAGAGTTCCGATTAAGGCCTGGCCAGACCTGCGGGTTGTGCAAGCGTCGCTTGCACAATTAACCTGGCACCACCGCATCGCACTGATGGAGAAACTCCATAACCCAGAGTCTCGGCTCTGGTACGTCGCGTTGGCTTTTCGCTAAATGTCCATGGCTGCACCATTCTTCTTCAGCCATTCCTTTCGCTCCTGGTAGTCAGGTATTACCTTATCAATCTCATTCCAGAACGCGTGGGTGTGGTCCATGCGGTGAACGTGACAGAGTTCGTGCACCACGATGTAGTCGATGATGGTTGGGGGGGCCATCATGCACTTCCAATGAAAGGCGAGGTTGCCTTTGGCTGAACAAGAAGCCCAGCGGTGACCGAGTTCCCGCACATCGATGTCGCGGGCTGTGACTCCGACCTTTGGAGCGTAATAGCGCACTCGCTGGATGATACGCTCAAGGCCTCGTTCGATGAAGTAGTCCCGAAACGCGGATTTCGCTGCGGCAACTTCCCCCTGATCCACCAAATCGCGGCGCAAACAGAAGCGTCCGTTTCTTAGCAACAGCGGCTCGTCTTGGCTTGCAACGAGGGAGAGCCGATAGGAACGTCCGAGATAGAGAAATCCCTCGCCGTTGCGATACTCGCGCAAGACCCGCGTGGCGTTGAGGTCGCGCCACTCCGCGAGCGTTTTGTAGATCCAATACCGCTTTGACTGGATAATATCCTCGATGTGCTCATCAGGAAGCTCTGCCGGCGCGCGGACGATTACTCGCCCGTCTCGCTCGACCACAATATCTGCCGTCGTGCGTCGGCTACGAACGACTCCATACATGATGTCCTGATTCCGCGATACCTTCATTTCGTCAGTTCCCCGTGGCGCTTTTCTGCAAGCTTGATGATCTCGACGGCAATTCGCTCGTGCTGCTCGGTGAGTTGCGGGATATTGGCGAGAAGAATTTCCGTGTCGATGTTGCCTCGCAGTCTCTTGACTTCAATCGGTTTCTTCCAGAAGTCGATGATCCCGATCGAATTTTGAAGGAGTTCCACAATGCGCAGCATGAGTTGCTTCAATCGTTGCCGATCCTGAGAGGGCACATCGCCTTGATCGAAGGCCAGTTGTGTCACGTAATCATAGAACGTCGTGGCTTCCTTGGTCAGCCCTTCGATGACTTCCGTGCGCCCTGCTAACACTTCTGCTCGAAGCTGCTCGTAGCCCTCCGCCAACGCCTCCCAGTTATTTCTGTGTTCCTGAATAAGCTTTTCCAATTTATCGCTCAGGCGCCTATAGAAAGCCGGGTCCTCGTCGAAGTGCACGGTGCAGTGCTTACGAAGGGCGTGCTCCATCTCGCTAGCCTTGGCTTCAGGATCACCACCGGCGTGCTTCCGAACGTTGGCCATAAAATCAGCAGAGAGCAGTTCGATAGGAGGAATCTTTGGGTTAATGCCGAGGTCAATAAGGTGCTCGTTGATGAGCGCCTTCACCTTGGCTCCAGCATCTGCGAGATCCAACGAATCGTCCTTGTAGCGCTCCTTCACCATGCGCAATAGATACCCGAAGCGTCGGGCTGGCCCTCGATATGAATGTCCCGATTCGTGCGGCAGAATAAGGTTCAAGCTCTGGAGAAACGCCTTCAGATAGACTTCAAAATCCGCTCGGCGCTTGATGTCCTTCATAGCGCCAACTGCCGCATGTACCACGGCGACTTCTGCTGCCGGTGTTGTCAGTCTTCCCGACACAAACGCCTCGATCTCCGCGACGCCGGCTGACCTAAAGTGTTGCAAGAGCCGTTGATACCGCTCTTCAAGGATCGGCACTTCCGTGAGCAGATTCTTCAGCCCCTGCTGAATGTCCTGTGCATCTTCCTCGGCATAGATGGACAAGGCGTGGGTCAGATGATTGGCCAGTCCGATATAGTCCACGATGAAGCCCCGGGACTTACCCTTCGACACACGGTTCACCCGGGCGATGGCTTGCAGCAGGTTGTGTTCACGCAAGCGTTTGTCGATATACATGACCTGCTCAACCGGCGCGTCGAAGCCGGTTAGCAACATGTCGCAGACAATCAGGAAGGCAATGCCCGTGAGGTCCTTATCCGGATCATCGAGGTCAAAGGGTTTGCAGAAGTTCTCCACCGCATTCCAGCGCTTGGCCTCCTTGCGGGCCTCCGTGATCACCGCGAGTTCATTCGTCGCGTCGGATGATACAACCACTACCGCCTTCAAGAATGCGATGCGCCGGATCACGTCCACATTGGGCGTAGGTTTGCTCTTCTCCAGGTCCAATCGTTCGACAAGCGCCGCTCGTATGAATTTTTGATACCGGAGGGCCGCCAGCTTGGAGTGGCATACCACTTGTGCCTTGAAGCCGTCAGGCAGGATGTTGTCGATATAATGGCTTACTAAATCACGGGCAATAGCCTCGATGCGCTTGTCTGCTTCAAGGATGTCGCCGCTCGCGCCGTACTTTTTCTTGATAGCCAGTAATTCTTCCTCTGTTCGCTCTTTGAATAGGTCTTCAAATTTCTGGTCGAAGGCGTGCTTGTCCTTCAGCGCGGTATCCGCAGTGCGGCCTTCGTAGAGGATTTGCAGCGTCGCACGGTCATTGACCGCGTCCATCAGCTTGTAGGTATCGATATATTCCCCAAACCGTTTCACCGTTCGCTTCGTACCGTGCTGCTCGGTAACAAGGGGCGTCCCGGTGAAGGCGATCCGGGTCGCGTTTGGGAAGGCCTCGAATAGATTGTCCCCGAGATCTGAGCTTTGCGTGCGGTGCGCCTCGTCGATCATCAAGAGAATCCGCTCCGACCGGTTCACGATGCCAAAGGTCTCTGCCGTCGGTGGTTTGCCATAATGCGCAAGTGTCTCCGCCACCATCAGCGGCAATTCCTCCGTCCGCTCCATGAACTTGTGGACCATCACCATGTTCACGTCGGAGGCGTCGGTACTCAGATGTTCCCTGAGCTGGGCGGTATTGGCGATGCTGTTCACCTTGCCACCGATCAGACGAGCGGTAGCGGAAAGCTGCTCTTCAAGGTCGATCCGGTCGTTGACCATCACAATCTTAAAGTCGGCCAGATCGGAAGAAGCGCGCAACATCCGGGCGACGAACACCATCGTGAGCGATTTGCCGGATCCTTGTGTGTGCCAGACCACACCGGATCGCTCCTCTGCCGTCTTCCCTGTGCGCAGCCGTTCGACAATACGGCAGGCCGCGCGGTATTGCTGGTACCGGCAGACGACTTTTACGCGTTTGCCGTCGTCCGTGTCCATGAACACCGTGCAGGTGCGCAACAGATCCAGCAATGTGTCTGGAGCAAGCAGACCCTGAATCATCTTTTCCTGCTCACGTTCGATCCCAAGCGGTGGCTTGTAGGAGCGTCGGCGTTCCGGCCAGATATCTTTCCAAGCATGGAAATGCTCATGTCCCGACGTAATCGTGCCGAATTCCGCTTTTTCACCACAGGTTCGCACCAGAAGTACGTTGGAATAGAACAAGCGCGGTTCACCTTCGCGCAATCCGGCGGCAGTCGTCTCAGGGCGCGCATTCCTGTAGCGGAGCAATTGCTCGAAGGCGGCATGCAGGGGGTTGGCGGTATTGGGATCGCCGATCTTTGCCTCGACCACCACCAGAGGAATGCCGTTCACAAAGAGGACGATGTCCGGGATGATGCAGGCCTTCACGCACCCCGGCGTATCAATCCGGAACTGGTTGATGGCATGAAAGACGTTGCGCTCAGGGTGGGCGAAATCAATCAACTGCACCACCGGGTCAGCCTCTCCGGTGAGTTCATTCACATCCGCTTGCGCCTTAAAGAAAAGTGCCTGCACCGCCTCGTTCGCTTCCAGCAATGTGCGGCTGGGCTGGCGTACAATTTGGTCGCGCAGATCATCGAGCTGGCGGTCAGTCAGCCAGGCCCGACCATCGGCAGTGAGATTGAGTGTGCGGACTGAGGTGCGAAACACCTCCGGCAACAGCCACTCGCGGAAGTTCCCACGCAAGCTGATCGCGGGGTCCAACGGGATCAGTCCGTGTCCCTGATCGATAACCGTCCAGCCCAGCGTCGCGAGCTGGTCCAGGAAGGGCTTTTCGACGTGGAGGTATTCGGACATGGGTTCAGCGCGGCTGCTCTCCGCTGCGATGCTCCAACCGTGCCCGGGCCTGAGCGACTGCCTCATGGAGGCGTTGTTGAAGAACTTCCCTGGGCGGCAATTCGGTCAGATATTGGGCCACGCGGATGCCACTCTGCTCAAGCTCCAGCAACTCAATCCGCTCACTGGATTTGTCCGCGCACAAAATTAACCCCATCGGCGCATCCTCACCAGGCTGGCGCTCATGGCGGTCGAGCCACCGCAGGTAGAGGCTAGTCTGACCGAAATCTGCCGCCTTGAACGCGCCGAGTTTCAGCTCCACCAAGACCAGCCGACGCAACCGCCGATGATAGAAGAGCAAGTCCAGGTAGAAATCTTCGCCATCCACCACGATACGCTTCTGCCGCGCCACAAAAGCAAACCCCGCGCCCAACTCCAGCAGGAACCGCTCGATCTCCCGCAGCAGCGCCGCCTCCAAGTCTTTCTCCGAATAGGTATCGTGGAGACCGAGAAAATCGAGGACATACGGGTCTTTGAACACGAGATCGGGTGTCAGCTTATCCTCAGCCCGTAGCGCCTTGAGTTCCTGTGCAATCAGCTTCGCGGGCTTCTTCGACAGGGCCGTGCGTTCGTAGAGCATGCCATTGATCTTCTGCTGGAGCATGCGCGTGCTCCAGCCTTCGATGCGGCACATCTCCGCATAGAAATCGCGCTTGAGTGGATCGTTCACGTAGATCAAATGCTTGAAATGCGTCCATCCCAATTGTCTCCGCAGTGCGGAGACAATCTGCTCATCCGGGAACACCTCGGCAAACTTGATCATATGGAACAGATTCCGGGCGGTGAAGCCTTGCCCGAACTCCGCGCTCAATTGTGCACTCAGTGCGTGCACAATCTCTTCGCCATAGGCAGCCCGCTTCTCCCGCAGAATCTCCCTCCGGATGCGCACACCGATCTGCCAATACAGCGTGGTCAGCGCGGAGTTCACTGCCACTGCCACCGTGTGGCGAGCGGTCTGAATCAACTGGCGCAACTCCGGCAACAGCCCTACGCCGGTGAGTCCCGGCTGGGCGGACGCCTTCATAGCATGAGATGCCCCGGCGTTCTTTTTCGGCGCGGAGGGCTTCGAGCGCTTCAGGCTCATAGCTTCTCCTCCGCTTTAGCCACCTTCACGCGCACGCGGCCGGTCAGGAGATCGTGCATGAGGCCCTGCCTTTGTTGGCGGAGTTTGGCAAGATCACATTCAAGCGACATCAACGTATCCCGTTGAGCGTGGATGAGATTAAGAATATGTGCCTGTTCATCTTTCTCCGGCATCGCCAATTGCAGACGTAGCACCGAGCGAGAATTCAGCTTCACCATGCTGCCTGATGTGCCAACTGCAGCGCTAGTGATTCTCACTCGCATCAACGGACTAAGTAGCAGCGCCTCCAAGAACTGCGTGCTGGTCTTTCCGTTCGGACGGATGCGCATCATCAAGTCAGGGTAGATGCACGGGCAACCGACATCGCGATAAATCCCGCAGAGGCCAACGAGTTCACGCGTATTCGAGCGACTGAGTAAGAAGTCCCCGTCCTGCAATAGAGCATCGTGGCAGGCCGAACTGCCTAACGCGACCATTTTCAGATGATTCGGCCTGAAGCCATCAGTAGTCAGGCAACCCAACCCAAGCGTGTAGAGTCCAGACCACTCGTCCACCTCTTGAGGGCTATACCCGTTCTTCGGCCCTCCCAGCAGGAAATCGGACAGCAAGCCTGATGACCACTCCTTCGGAATCCATCCGAGCGGTGATTCTTTGTAGAGATGAGGAGCTTGGGCGCGAGTGGGCCGGAGGTGGCCGTCGGGGGTGACGCCACGAGTAAAGAGGTCGTGCATCAGCCCCGCCTTAATCTGCTGATACTTCGCAATCAACGCCTCCGTCTGCTCAAGTTGGAAATCGAGCGTATTGAGAATACTGGCTATTGAAGACCACGAGCCCTCCTCTGCAATTTCGTCAAGCTGAATCTGCCCTAGAAATCCAGGCTTGAATCGCACATGGCTATTGGTAGTCCCTTCGGCATTTCGTTCTAGCAAGCGATACACTCCCTCAGATCTAAGGAGCTGAAACAAGAAGTCTGTAGTTGCCGGTTTGCGCGGGACTACATTCACGAACTCTGTAGAACAAATTGAGCGGAATAGCCCATCGTTTCTCACATGCCAAACTCTCTTGATTCGAGGATTTAACTTGGAGATCAGAACTGTCCCTGGATCGACAATGAACTTAGCGCTATCGATCTGAGAGCCGCGAACTAGTTCCGGCTGCCCATTTTCATCAAACGCAGGCATATTATAGTAGTAAAAAGTCTCCTTTGGGTGGAGACGTGGATCGACTACATTCCGCCGAACTTCGAATAACTGGGATAAAATCATCAGGTCACTCGTACCCCAACTCTACCAAGAAGCCTTTCAATTTCCGAGATTCATAGTCACGCTTGGCCTCAATAGTCTTGGCTGTGACGGCGTATTTCGCATGCAGGTTCTCCAGTGCAGCGGTGCAAGCTCGTTGGTCGGCGCGCAGATAGCCCTCGTAGGTCTGTACTAGTAAACGGTGCAGACGGTCGAGGATCACGCTGCGGGCTTCGTCGCGGTCGATCTTTTCCCTGGCAGCGGCAACCAGTTCTTCCTTCTTCTTTTCCGTCGCGCGGAGGTCGGCCTTCAACTGCTTGGCTTCGTCCTCAAGTGTCTTGTGCCGAGCCAGTCGTTTCTCCGTCGCTTCGGCACGGGCTACGAACTCAGACTGGTCACGTTTTTCTTTCTTTGCCAACTTGGCCTGGGCCTTGGCTTCCTTGATTTCAGCCTTGAGGGCCTTCACTTCGCTGTCGGGTAACACGCCTGTGTCGTCGCTATCTTCGTATTCTTCTTCATCGGCGGCGGCGAAGAGGGCAGACAGTTCGGCGAGTCGAAGACGCTTCTGCTCCGTGTCTGCCAGGAGCTGCGGGAACTGGCTCTGGAGGATGTCGTCGTCCGGGATTAGCTCCGGCCCCCACCCGCTGAAGGCGATGGATTTGAATTCCGGCTTGAAGAACTCGAAGTAGCTGGCCAGCGCGCCACGAACCTGGTGCTCCGTCAGAAGATGCTGCTTGGCGAATGTGGCCACAATGCTGACCAGTAGTTGGCGGCGGAGTTCATAGACATTGCCTCGCTTGCCGTTCTTCGGGGCAAGGGACTCGATGAGTGGGCGGTGCTCCTTCCACCACAGCTCTAAATTTTCTACGAAGCGGGCATGCGCTTTGGCGACCCCAGGATCAATCTTGACCAGTTCCGCAAGCGCGCGGCGCTCGGTCACGACAGGCGCGAAGGCTGAATAGATGTTGTCCTTAGTTCGGGAAACGAACACCCGTTCTCGCAAGCCTGGATAGTTCTTCCAGAAGTGGCTGAGTGAGTCGATCTCCACTACCGGCACTCCGCCATGCAGGTGTGCCCGCACGTCGTGCGGCTCAGGCGGCGGGGCATTATCTATGTAACGGCGGATGTTGCAGTTGAAATCCTCGGCAACGATCTCACTCACCGGGACGAGTCTGGCGTAGCCCTCGATGTTCTTCCGCTCACGGTAGGCATGGACCATCTTCGAGATGTCCTCGGGGCGAAGGAAGTTCTGCGCCTTGCCCTCGCGATATTCCCGGTCGGCATTGATAAAGAAGACCTGCTTGCGGGAAGCGGCATCTTTCTTGTTCATCACCAGCACGCAAGCAGGAATACCCGTACCGTAGAACAGCCCGGCGGGCAGGCCGATGATGGCCTCCAGCCAACCGCGCTCGATGAAATGTTTGCGCGCTTCCTTTTCCTCGCCACTCCGGAACAGCACACCGTGCGGCATGATGGTGGCCATTTTTCCGTCGGCCTTGAGCACGGCCAGCATGTGCTGAACGAACATGAGATCGGCCTTCTTACCCTTCTCCGGCATCCAGACGGCAAAGCGGCCTGGATATTCGATGTCCTTCTTGATGTAGTTCTGGCTGAAGGGCGGATTGGCGAGGACGCGGTCGTAGCGCTTCAGCTCATTGTTCTCGGCCTTATGCTGCGGCCTTCGGATAGTATCCTCCTGGCGAATATCGGCGTCGGAAATGCCATGGAGAAGCATGTTCATTTTGCAGATAGACCAGGTGGTACCGATACTTTCCTGACCAAAGAACGACACGTCCTTAGGGTTACCGCCGCACTCCCAGATATAATCGCGCGTCTGAATCAGCATGCCGCCTGATCCGCAGGTGGGATCGTAGATGCTCATGTGCGGTTGGGGATCGACGATTTCCACAAGTGTGCGTACCACATCCGCCGGAGTGTAAAACTCTCCAGCCTTCTTCCCTGCTGAGTCGGCAAAGAATTTTATGAGGTATTCGTACGCAGCTCCCAACAGGTCGGGAAACTCGAAGTTCTCATCCCGCAGCGGAATCTTCTCGAAGTTCTGCACGAAGTTGGCGAGCGTGTCATCGTCGAGCGTGCGCTGGCCGATCTTCCGGTTGAAGTTGATGTGTTTGAGCACATCCTGCAATGCATCAACATTCGCATCCTCCAGCGCTTCGAGCGCTTTATTCAGGCCGGTGCCGACATTGGTCTTAAGATGGCGAATCTTCGACCAATGCGCCCTCTCAGGAACGAAGAAGCTGTATTTGTCCGGGTTAATAAGTTGCGCCGCGATTTGCTTCTCCGACATCCCGCGCGACTTAAGATCCTTGGCCAGTTGCTCCCGCTCCTGATCGAAGAGATCGCTCATCCGCTTCAGGAAGAGCATGCCGAAGATGTATTCTTTATATTCAGACGCATCCATGTTCCCGCGCAGATCGTCGCACGCGCGGAACAGGAGACTGGAGAGCTGGTTGAGGGTGAGCTTAGTCATGTGGGGAAAGAATCAATGAAAGACAATGAGCCGCCGAAGAATACCTCTTTCCCCCTGAGAAATCACCCAACTTGGGAGGGTGATGCCCTGGAAATGGAACCCGTCGCCCGCGTGCAATCCAGCCGGGATTGGTATGAAAAGAAGGTGTGTTATACGCTGCTGGTTGCGGAGGGCTTTGCGGGTTTTTCGGGTGATTGTTCACCGTCCGGTGGCCCGTCTTGGACCATTTTGAACATGGTGATTGCGAACAATAGGTACAAGGCGACTCCGATCCAGATCACGTAGGACTGGACTCCACCGGAACTCTTCAATGCTTCGTCTAGCTTCTCCGGATCGGGCCCTGTGCTCTTCTTGATTTCGCCGATATGTTCACGGCAGTGCCAGTAGTACACATAGTTTGCTGTGGCTCCGGCCATGATGCTCCAGATGAGGCCCACGGTCATGTCGCCGGTTAAGTAGGTCGAAATCATCGGGCCGACGGCGTAGACCAACGCATACGTGTACATTTTTCGATAGAGAAACCAGA
>Ga0163153_10000628_pt1 | contig 60723 bp, 57 predicted proteins | sample OliLakLV19MP6IB1_FD_148629 | JGI IMG/M metagenome (GOLD analysis project Ga0163153, IMG submission 148629) | Freshwater microbial mat bacterial communities from Lake Vanda, McMurdo Dry Valleys, Antarctica - Oligotrophic Lake LV.19.MP6.IB-1 | ecosystem: Environmental > Aquatic > Freshwater >... | reverse complement strand
CGGTCTTGAGGCTCGATGGTGATTTATATGAGTCGACCATGGACGCGTTGACCGCACTCTATCACAAGGTGTCGCCTGGCGGATTTGTCATCGTGGATGATTTCGGGTTGCCAACCTGTCGCGCCGCCATCGAAGATTTTCGCCAGGCGCGAGGGATTACCGATCCAATTCATCAAATCGATTGGACCGGGGTCTTCTGGCAACGCTCGATGGAGAATATGGGCGCGATTGTTTCCCGGGGCCATGTTGCCCTGGATACGGCCTCATAACGCACAGTCCGAGCTATGAATATTCTAGTCTTTTGTGATGAGGATCTTGGAGTTGCCGGGGGCGGGGCTCAGCAGGTCGTGCAGTTTGTGCGTGCGCTTGCGGTTCGAGGACATGTCTTGCGGGTAGTGGCGCCAACGCCGTCTGCCGATATGAAGGATGATGCCAGCCTCATCAGTGCACGTGGTTTGTGGGTATGGGTTCCTCGCGTCCCGATGATCAGGCCATGGGTCTATTTGTTCGGCTCGGCGATCACATTGCTTTGGTCAATGTGGCGAGAGAAGCCAGATGTCATGCTGTGGTTCGATTCGCCGGGCCAGGTCGCTCCCTTGATCTGTGCCGGAGTCATGCGATGCCCTTATGTGTTGTTTGTCAATGGATTAGCGGGAGAGGAGTTGACTGGCCTGTGGGGATGGAAACCCATCCGCGACCTTATTCAAGGGGCCCTACGAGTGTCGGGGAAGCGGGCACAGGCAATTGTCAGTGTGTGCCGTGAAATTCCTCTCTGGATGCAGCGAGAGTGGGGCATCGCAGTTGACCGTTGCTATGTGATTCGAAACGGGGTCGATTCTTCGGTCTGTTCGCCCCGTCGCAAGGAAGAAGCCTGTCACCGACTTGGACTTGACCCCGATACACAGTACATCGGGTTTGTCGGTGGGTTTTTCCCCTGGCACGGGCTCGACACCCTCGTTGAGGCCATGTCGATAGTCCGCCGTGAATGCCCAGACGTCAAGCTTCTGCTTGTCGGCGATGGCCATACAAGGCCAGAGCTGCAAGCAATGGTGCGTCAACGAGGCCTTGAAGCTATTGTATCGTTTGTGGGGCGAGTGCGAGTTGAAGAGGTGCCGTGGTGGATCGGCGCAAGTGACCTGTGTGTGGTTCTCCATCGGTCGGTCCGCTTCTATTCTGGTGATTCCATGAAGCTCTGGGAATATCTGGCGTGCGCGAGGCCTGTCGTTGCGACGGCTGGCGAGGGCTATGGAGACATGGTGGAGAAATTGGGTGCCGGGCTTTCGGTGAAGGAAGAGGATCCGATGGGCCTTGCCGATGGAATGCTTCGCCTGCTTCGTGATCCTCTCTCGGCAAGAAAGATGGGGCAGGCCGGGCGTGTGGCTATTGTGCGATCACATACATGGGATGCGAGAGCCATGGAACTAGAACGGGTGTGCAGGGTGGTGGCTGCTGAATATGTACGTGACCGGGTGTGTGCCTGATGAATGTGCCGTCGATTCAAGACCGGATTCGTCCGCTTGGTCACGATGAGCCGATCGCCGGATCCATGAGAATCCGTCATCGTGTCCTGCAGGCCGGAGGATGGGCACTCGCTGGATTTGCTGTTGAGAAGGGGATTGCGCTTCTCCAGCTTGTCGTTCTGGCGCGACTGCTGGTGCCAGGCGATTTTGGATTAATGATGGCATCCGCTGCCATCCTGCTTGCGGTTCAGGCCTTTTCTGAGCTGGGGCTAGAGCCGGCGGTCATTGCGAAGCCGAATGTCACTGAACAAGATCTTCGCGTCGCGTGGACCTTGTCGATCATCAGAGGAATTGTACTGGCAATCGGTCTCTGGGGTCTGGCCGATGTGATTGCGACCGGAATGCAGATTCCCGAACTCGGGCTATTTCTTCGTGTTCATACTGTGGGAATTCTTCTGCAGTCTGTACAGAGCCCGGAGTTGTTTGTATTGCTGAAGAAGCTGGATCTTAGGAAACGGGTGTCGTTTGATCTCAGTCGCCGTGTGCTCGAATCCTGCGTCACGATCGGTTTGGCCTGGTGGTGGCAAAGCGCATGGGCATTATTGGGCGGACAGCTGGTCGCGTTCGTATTCGGGGCGCTTCTGTCGTACTGGATTGCACCCTGCCGCATCGGATGGTCGCTCAATCGAGCATCATTGCTGAGCCTCTGGAACTATGGGCGATATCAGAATTTCACAGGATGGTTTCTTTTTACGGTCATGAGTGGAGGAGATCTCGTAGTAGGCCGTCTGTACGGAGTCACAGCGTTAGGCCACTATCAAGTCGCTATGGCCATTCCGATCATGATCGGCATTCGGGCTATGAGCGTGATCTCTCAAATCAGCTTGCCCACGTATGCCATGTTACAGAAGGATCGGCCTGGAGCGATGCGGGCCTTGAGTCTACAAATGGGCCTCACGGGGATGGTCATTGTGCCGAGCGCGTTGGCGACAGCAACCCTTGCGCCGTATCTTGTTCCGTTTGTCTTCGGCCCAGCTTGGACCGCTGCGATTGATCCATTGCGAGTCCTCTGTTTGTTTGCAATTGCCGCGGCGTTCTGCAGTGTGATGGCTGCGTTTCATTGCGGGGCAAACCATCCTGAATTGCAAACCAAAATCTGGGCTGTGATGTGTGCCTGCTACGTCTTGATGGTGATTCCGTTCACGATGATGTGGGGACTTGTCGGGGCGGCCTTGACAATCACACTGACATTCGTGATCGGTCTTGGTCTGCATGTCAGAGCGACGGTTCAGTTGTTGGGACATGAAGCCTGGCCGGCGTTTGGACCATTAAGATGGGCGGGAGGGCTGGCGGCGATTGTTGTGCTCGGTCTATTGCTCGGCTATACAGTTCCCTCGATGAGCATGGAGCATTGGCCGGCGATGATATGTGGGCTTGCCGGCATCAGTGTCTACGGATGGCATCTCTGGGCGCGAGAGTATCCCCGCCTGCGGACTTTGTGGAGTGCCTGATTGAGGGAGGGGCTTCGGTGTTTCAAGGAAACGAATTGGACGTCTCAATCATCATTGTGAATTGGAATACACGGGACTTGCTGCGCCGTTGCCTGCAGGCGATTGCGAGGGGAAGAGGAGGCGTCCGTGCACAGATACTTGTGGTGGATAACGGATCGAACGACGGCAGTGCCCTTCTTGTGGCGGAAGAATTTCCATGGGTCGAACTGCTCAGAAACTCCGAGAACGTCGGCTTCGCTCGAGCGAATAATCAAGCTTATCAACGAGTACAAGGGCGCTATGTGCTGCTGTTGAATCCAGATACAGAAGTGGGATTTGGATCGATTGAACACATGGTGCAGTTTCTCGATGCCGATCCTCAGCGGGCGGGCGTGACGGCGGTCTTACGAAATCTGGACGGGACGGTGCAGCGCTATCACAAACGGCTGCCTCGTTGGCGATACGTGTTGTTCTCTGAGACGATATTGAGGAATCTATTCCCGGGCAATCGGTGGCTTCGAGCCTTCTATATGCACGATGAGCCGTTTGAAAGCATGACGGAGGTTGAGCAACCGCCAGCGGCGTGCTTGATGCTGAGGCGATCCATTCTTATGCCGTTGTTGTTCGATGAGCGGTTTCCCATTTTTTATAACGATGTGGATCTGTGCCGGTGGTTGTACGATCGCGGACACCGGCTATTCCTGCTGCCGGGCGCCGAGGTCATGCATCATGGAGGCGCAGGCGGAGTATGTGAATTGCCCGATCAGGGGATCATTGATAGCCTGATCGGACTTGTTCGCTATTATCGAAAGCATGAAGGGCGTCTGTGTGCCGGAATACTGTGGCTGATCCTGACCGTCAATTCTATGCTGGTGCTTGGGGGAGGATTGGGAAAAGTGGTATTGGGCCGTCGCTCGCCGAAATGGTGGGGGAATGAGCTGGCCAAACGCGTGCGGTTGGCCATTGGTCAAGAGGCCTTTCATTATCCCAAAGACATGAACCAAGACCTGATGTCGTGTGTGGTGACATGCCGACATTAAGGACGGAAGAAGCTGTTCTGTGTTTGCTCTGTGGTACGCCCGGGAAAACGTTATTTCGTGGACTGCACGACCGTCTCTATTCCGTCGAAGGCGAGTTTGGCTTCGCCCGCTGTTCCAGCTGCGGGCTGGTATGGGAAAGCCCGCGACCGACGATTGATGAGATCCCGAAATGCTACCCGGACGATTATGAACCACACGAGGGGCAGGCACAGGGTGGGGTGCCAATTCGACCGGCAGCTGGGATTCGGGATGTGATGCGCGGGCTGATTCTGAGCGAGATCTTCGGCTACACCCAATTTAAACGGAAGGAGTGGTGGGCTTCAGTGGGAGGGCGGTTTCTTGGGCACGTTCCTGCGCTGCAAAACCGCGCACGATATGGTCGGGATGAACTCTGCCCTCCCTTTGTCGAAGGAGGTACGCTTCTGGATATCGGATGCGGAGCGGGAGGGTATCTTTCAGCGATGAAAGCGCTGGGGTGGAGAGTTATGGGGATCGATCTGTCCCCTCAGGCTGCCCGGATCGCGCGTGAGAATTATGAGGTGCCTGTGAAGGTGGGAACGTTGGAAACATCTGGACTGCCTGACCGCAGTATCGCTGTCGTGACGATGGTTCATGCCATTGAGCATGTCCCAGATCCGCTGACCCATTTGCGCGAGTGCCATCGAGTGTTGCAAGACGGCGGGCGCTTAGTTCTGACGACACCGAATATGGCAGGGCTCATGAGTCGGCTGTTTAAAGAGGATTGGATGGCGTTGGAACCTCCACGGCATTTGTGGCTGTTTACACCGCATACGCTGCAGGCCTGTGTGGAGCGAGCAGGGTTTCGCGTCGAGCGTGTATTGACAAGGCCATTTCTCTCCCATGTGAACTACGAAAAGAGCCTGCGGATCCGCCGCCAGGGACATGCGCGCGGCAATTTGCAACCCTGCGATGCCGGCCCGGTCGCTCGAGGGCTCCACCGGCTTGAACGAGGGCTCTTGCCGTTCTGGCGGTGGGCCGGCAATGAACTCATGCTCAGCGCAGTCAAGCAATAGGAGTCGATATTCCATGGACCTCACGATCGCCATCATCAGCTACAACACGCGGGATTTGCTGCTGGCCTGTCTGCAATCCATTCAGGACATGACCAAGGACGTGGAGTATGAACTGATCGTGATAGATAACGCATCCAGTGATGGTAGTGCCGCTGCCGTACGGGCCCAGTTCCCTCAGGCAAGAGTGATTGCGAATCAAGACAACGGCGGCTATGCCAAAGCTTGTAACCAGGCTGTCGAAATCGGCAGAGGCCGGCACGTGCTCTTTCTGAACAGTGATACGGTGATGAGAGCATGCACGCTTCCAAGAGTGGTGGCATGTTTGGATATGCAGCCCGATATTGGGGCTGTCAGTTGTCTCCAGCGCAATGAAGCCGGTCAGGTGCTGCGGTCCTGCTTTCCCTTCCCTTCGGTCCGTGACCATCTGCGCTATTCGCCCTGGGTTCCAACGATCATTCAATGTGCGATTGGTCGCGATGTTGAACTAGATTTCACGGTCTCGCAAGACGTGGAGTGGGCGAACGGCGCCTGTCTTATGGTGCGGAAGGAATTATTCGAACACATGGGGGGATTCGATAGTCGGTTTTTTATGTATTTCGAAGACGTTGATTTGTGTCGCCGGATTCATCAACGAGGCTATCGTGTATGGCATGCGGCGGACTGTGAAGTCGTCCATTTGATCGGACGCAGTAGCGCGGAGTATCGAGATCAACTAAATATGCAATGGGAGCTCAGCCGGATTCTCTATGTCGAGAAACATTTCTGGTGGCTCGAGCGGCTCATCATGAAAGCGTGGATAGGCGGGGGAGTGCTCGCAAAAATATTCAAGGCTGCCTGCTCAGGTCGTTCCGATCGTTATCAGCAGATGGAGAAGTTAAAGGCGATGTTATGGCGCGTATGGGTGGGACAACAGCATTGTAAAGGCCATGCCGCCTATTCAGTCGGTGGATAGGTGGTATCTGGGAAAGGCCGCAATCCAGTGTGGCGGAAACGGTGTGTCTCTGTTCGGTCTGAAGAAAGGTATGGGCGGTCAATGAATCGGATCAGTGTTGACCAACGCGAACAGTACGATGATGAATGGAATGGGTGGAAAGCCGACGCAACGGCGTTTGCCGGTGTACGCCGGTACGATCAGATCAGCAGGGTGGTCCACCTGCTAGGTGCGAGAAAGATCCTGGACATAGGTTGTGGAGACGGTCGACTGGCAAGGACCATCCGAGCGAGGGGTTCCAATGTCGTCATTCATGGTTGTGATGTGTCTATTGTAGCCCTCACTCGAAGTGAAGGACTCGATCAGCAGTACTGTGTCGACCTCAATTGCGAAGTCTTGCCGGAACCAGATGAGAGTTTCGATCTGGTCATTGCGAGCGAAGTGATCGAGCATTTGATCATGCCGGATCGTGTCCTGGAGGAATTTACTCGTGTTCTCAGGCATGGCGGCCATATCTTGCTGACCGTTCCGAACGTCGCGTTTTGGCGGTTTCGTGTCCAAGCATTGAGCGGTCAGGTGCCCTCCGTGACTGCCGATACTCGCCACCTACATTCATTCAGCGCATCTCTCCTCGCGCAGCTCGTAGGGAAAGCCGGGTTACAGGTCGTGCAGCTTACAGGCCTGCGCCAACGATTCAATCGGCTTAGTCAGCTCCACTTTACATTGCTCAGTGATACGCTGCTGATTGTAGGAAGGAAACCGTGAGATCGTGGCATACGAGCTGACCAGGCACGAATTTAATCGAATCATCCGAGCCTACCGACCTTCTCGGTACGAGACGTTTGGAGCGCAGGATTCACGCTTCACCACGCCGATGAATCACGCATTGAAATGTCGCGATCGTCTTCATGTGGCGCTTCGAAGCGGATTGCAGCGATTGCCCGATGGACCTCAGACAATCGTGGATTTTGGGCCCTTCCCGGGTAGTCTGTTGCGTCTCTCGCGTGGGCTCCAGCCGACGAAAGCGGCGCGTCTGTTCGGTGCTGGACTGATGGCCAGCCCGGAGTTTGTGCAGTTCATGAAACAGGATGCCGATGTCGAGATTCTCACCGTCAACCTCGATCCTGCCGGGCAACAATTCTTGTCCAAAGGGTACCAGGAAACAGTACCGTTGCCAGACCATTCCGTACAACTTGTGTTTGCACTGGAGATCGTTGAACACCTCACTTCCCCGTTTCATTTAATGTCAGAGGCCTACAGAATTTTGAAGCCCGGAGGCACCCTTGTGATCACGACTCCGAATGTCACTCGCATCGGCAATATCTTCAAGCTGTTGATTGGTCGATCGCCCAATGATCGGCTGGCCCCTCCAGGATATAATGATCCCAACGATGAATGGCGTCCTCACGCACGCGAATATGCAATGCACGAGCTAGCAGAGATGCTACGCCATGTTGGGTTTGAGATCGCACAGTCGCAGTTTTTTCTGGGCGAGGACACCCAAGACTGTCAACAGACTGCTCGGCAGAGTGTGATCGATTGGGCCAAGGTGCCGTTCTATCTTATTCCACACTTGCGCGGGAGCTTATTGATCCTCGGGAGAAAACCATGACGCCGGTCGTCCTTGCAGAACTGGCCGGGTCTTCGGCCTATGGAGGCGGTGAACGGTATTTGGAACTGCTCTTTGATCGTCTCGACCGCAGTCGGTATCGAGCGATGCTGATCTGCCCCGAACCTGGTCCATTTGTAGGGCGTATGAAAGAGCGCGGAGTGGAGACACACCTCGTCCACTTGGCGCCGTTGTTCAACCCCCTTGCCCTCTGGCGGTTGACCCGTTTGCTTCGGCGGGAACGAGTGGCGATTCTCCAAACGCACGGTGCCAGGGCGAACTTTTATGGACGTATTGCGGGACGTCTGGCTGGGGTCCCGGTCATTATCTCGACAGTCCATAATTCACTGAAAGACTATGAGGTGTCTTTACTCACACGATGGTTCTACATCATGACCTTACGGCTGACGCTTCCGCTCGTTCATCGGATCATCTGCGTCTCGAACTCCAATCGTCGCGATCAGATTGATGAGTGCCCGGCTGCGGCGGCACGGATTCAGACGGTCTATAACGGTGTAGACCCGTCAGCCTTTCCTTCGCAACCAAATCGTCTGAAAGTCAGGGAGGAACTTGGCATTGTATCGGGACCGGTATTGGTCATGATTGCCCGGTTGGCTGAAGCAAAGGGGCATCGGTTTTTGTTACAGGCACTTCCAAGCTTGATCAAGGCATGGCCGAATCTGTGTTGTGTATTTGTGGGAGATGGTGAGCTTCGTGAGCACCTTCATCGCCTGGCAGTCGAACTTGCGGTTGAACGGTCCTGTTGTTTTCTAGGTGTCCGTGAGGACATTGACGACATTCTGGCTGCTGCGGATGTCGTCGTGCTGCCGTCCCTGTCCGAAGGGTTTCCGTTTGTGTTGTTAGAGGCATTGGCGATGGGCTGTCCTGTGGTCGCGTCGCGGGTCAACGGGATTCCAGAGTTGATTGAAGACCACAAGACTGGATTCCTCGTGCCGGCGCGAGATCCTCATGCGCTGATGGTGGCTATTCGAGAAGTGCTGAGTGATCCAATCGCAGCCTTGAGGATGGGGGCAGAGGGGCGAGCTCTGGTTCGAGAACGGTTTACGGTAGACCATATGGTTGGGAATACGACGGCGATCTTTGATGCGGCATTACACGACGCGGGCATTCGGATACCTATTGAGAAACGGATGGCAGCGTGAAGCAGGTAGCCATGCCAGAGACAGAACAGATTGTTTGTCCTTGTGGCAGTCAGGCGATGCCGGTCGATGTGTTTCAGACTCCGACCAGACGGTATGTGCGTTGCCCTGACTGTGAGCTTGTGTTTCTGAATCCTCGCCCGTTGGGGACCATGGTCGAGCAGTTTTACCGGGAGGACTACGACGAGGCTTATGGCGAGGCCGAGGCGTCGTCAGATCGCCACCCGGTGTTTGAGAGTGTCGTGCGACGTCTTGGCCTGTACAGGCAACCTCCCGGCCGGCTGCTTGATGTCGGCTGTGGCGACGGCGCATTTTTGTCGCTCTGCCAGTCGGCAGGATGGACATGCTATGGCCTGGAATTGTCGAGGAAAGCAGCTGCGCGCGCGGCTCGTCGCCAACTGACGGTGCTTCCAACTGATTGCTTGGAACGATCTGTCGATTACGAACCATTCGATGTGATCACCCTTGTGAACGTCCTGGAAACGGTGACAAATCCGGTGAGCCTCTTGCGGCAGGTCGCCGGCGCACTGACGCCATCAGGTCTCGTCGTCATCAGAGCCACCAATGGGGTGTTTCATCTTCCGATGCGGACACCGGCCCGATGGGTGGGATCTCGCTATGATCAAGCGTTTCATCTCTTTCTGTATTCACCTCAAGCGCTCCGCTGGCTGCTGAGGGGCGTTGGACTGGAGACCATCGCGATCTATAACTCGGTTCCAAGTCGAGGGCCTCTTACTTCTGCGAACCCGTGGATGAGTCGACTCAAATGGCAGATTGGCGCGAAGGCCTTTTGGTCCTACGCAGAGGTGCTATATAAGGTAACGGGTGGGCGCACGGTGTGGGCCCCTTCATTTGAGCTCATCGCTCAACGGAGCGAGGGATCGCCATGAGTCGCTCCCATTGGTTCACTCTCCGTGGGCGACGCTCAATCAGGTTTGTAAGCATAGTCATTGCGCTCTGCCTGCTTGCCGCCGTCGCCACGTTTGGAGTGCGGTCATTATTTACGTCGGTGGGATCTGCCAAACATATCCGGTATGAGCCGGTCGACGTGCCCCCTCAAGAGATCTCGCCTCGCCACCAGAAGGAGCGGGAGGAGTATGAGCGACGAGAGCGAGTCTTGATAGAGAAGAGTCGGTAGTACGTTCATTTGGAGTGGCCATTTCATGTGTGGTATTTGCGGCCTCGTAGGGGATAACGATCCGGCTCTCCTTGACCGGATGCTCGATCGGCTTGTCCATCGAGGGCCAGACGATGAAGGTACCCATCACGATGTAGGGATAGCCTTTGGAGTAAGGCGATTGCGCGTGATTGATCCTGCCGGCGGCCATCAACCGGTTCGAAACGAGACTGGCACTGTCTGGGCAGTGATGAATGGAGAGATCTACAACTATCGCGAACTCCGCAAGGAGCTGATCCAAAAAGGCCATCGCTTTCAATCCAATTGCGATACTGAAGTCCTGGTGCATTTGTACGAAGAGGAGGGGCCCGAAGCGGTCTACCGGTTGCGTGGAATGTTTGCCTACGCCATCTGGGATCGAGAGCGGGACCTCGTGTTGCTGGTTCGCGATCGCTTGGGGATCAAACCGCTCTACTACGCCGCTCTACCTGGCAACGCGGGTGCTGATCAGCGTGTGGTCTTTTCTTCAGAACTCCCGTCACTGCTGGAAGTACTGCCGAATTGGACGATTCGTCCACAGGCCATCGCTGACTTCCTATCGCTACTCTATGTGCCTGGTCCCGAAACGATAATTGAAGGTGTTCATCAGCTTCAACCTGGGGAGGCTCTGAAGATTGTGCGGGGGCGTTTAGAGTTCTGGCGCTATTATCGTCCGCTGGAAGCGCTGGGTAATCAGGTTGAGCCTCCGCTGGGCGACCAACGAGCGCGCTTTCTGGGCATGTTGCGGGATTCCGTGCAGTCGCATCTGCTCAGTGACGTGCCGCTTGGCTTGTTCCTGTCCGGTGGGTTGGACTCTGCGTCGATCTTGGCCTGCATGCGCGAGGTGATTCCTGGGTCGATCAAAACGTTTTCCATCGGGTACGAGGCGCCGGAAGACCAATCATACAATGAGCTCAAAGCCGCCCGGCTCCTCGCGACACACTTCGGGACGGACCATACGGAAGCCGTGCTGCGACCCGATGTGGTCTCGCTGCTTCCTCGCGTGGTAGCCGGGATGGGAGAACCGTTTGCGGACTCTTCGGCCATTCCTACGTATCTGGTATCCGAAGTGGCCAGACGGTCTGTGACGGTTGCGCTGTCCGGTATCGGCGGCGATGAACTCTTCGGCGGCTATCCTCGCTATCTTGGGCTACGGGCTGCGGCTCGCTATGCATCGCTTCCTGTGGGGATGCGTTCATGGATTGCGTCTCGCGCTGTGTCCGGTCTGTCGGATGGCGCAGGAGGCCATGAGGTTCGTGGCCGCATCAAACGATTTCTCCTGGACGGCCATCGTCCGTTAGGTGAGCAATACCTCCGCTGGACGACATTTCAACCGGCAGGATGGGATGCGCCGTTGTATGCCGAGGCACTCCGGGCTGCTGTGGCCGATAATGTTTTCCTTCACCGTATCCGAGACTTCTTTCACGAATGGCCCTCTTGCGACCCATCTGATCGTGCAATGGGTGTTGATTTACAGACCTATTTGCCGGACGATTTATTGCGGATGGGCGATCGGATGAGCATGGTCCATTCGCTTGAACTGCGTGTCCCTTTCTGCGATCACCGTCTGTTGGCCTTTGCCTGTTCGTTGTCTGCTTCGACAAAGTTTCATGGATGGAAGTTAAAAGGGTTTATGAGATCTTCGCTGCAAGGCATGTTGCCTGAAAGCATTGTCGCAGCCAAGAAGCGCGGTTTCATGCTGCCGCTCGCACGATGGCTGAGAGAAGACCTGCGCGAGATGAGTCGTGATTTGCTTTCTGATGAGACCATCCGCCGTCGAGGTTACGTCAATCCTGCCTACGTGCAGTGGCTGCTTGCAGAGCACCACAGCGGGCGGCGGAACTTTACGGATCAGCTCTATGCGCTCATGGTGTTGGAATTGTGGCATGGGCAGATAGCACAGTCTGTTTCCTCCTATCCAATGAGAGTAGGCGCGGCATGAACGTCGTCTTGCTCGCAGAAGTCACGGTCGAACAGGTTATCGGTGGCGCTGAGCGAGTGCTCCGGCAACAAGCGTTGGGGCTCGCCAAGCTAGGCCATCATGTGCGCGTGGTCGCGCGGGCTCCCTTTGAGTCTGCAGAGGCCGACTTATCGATCGGAAGTGTGAGGGAACGGCGGTATTCCGTTAAACGAACCAGCGAGCCGGCCTTTGTCTGGTCTTCGGTGCAAAATTCTCTTCGGGCATTTGATCTCACGATGCAGGGCTTGTCGGTCGATGTCGCTATGATTCATCAATCACTGGCCGGTCTTGGCCCGATTCTGTTCCGCTACGGGAAGGTCAATCGCTGGGTCTATGTCTGTCATTCGTTCGCGCACGAGGAATATCTCACCAGAGCAGAGCGGGCCGCGACAACGCATGAACGGGCCAGACGGCGGCTGAGCGTGCGCGCCCGGCGCTGCATTGAACGCATGGTGCTCCGCCGCTGTCATCATGTGATCGTCTTGAGCGAATTCATGAAGCAGCAAGTTATAGCCACGCACGGCATCACTCCGAAGTCCATTACCGTGGTTCCCGGCGCAGCCGATCCGGCCATGTTCTATCCGCCGCAGGATCGGAACGAGATCAGACGGGAACTCAAATTGCCGGAGAATCGTACGGTTTTGTTTACGGTTCGCAATCTGGTGCCTCGCATGGGGCTAGAGCATCTTCTCGAAGCCATGACGATGCTCGGAGAGGAGCAGCGAGACCTTCTCCTCCTCATTGGTGGAGATGGCCAACTACGCTCGCGATTAGAAGAACACATTTTCAGCAAGAGATTACACGGTGCAGTCAGGTTGCTCGGATTTGTGCCGGAGGATCAATTGGCGAAGTACTACCAGGCTTCCGATTTGGTCGTGATGCCGACGCTACAACTCGAAGGGTTCGGCTTGGTGACGGTTGAGGCGTTAGCCTGCGGTACGCCGGTGATGGGGACGCCGGTCGGCGCGATCCCTGAAGTGTTGAGCACGGTTGATCCGATGTTTGTCACGGAAGGAACCGACGCGGCGTCTCTCGCAAAAACATTACGGCTGATATTAAATCGGTTTCGCAGTCAACCAGGTGAGCGAGAGCGCTGTGCAACAAAAGGTCGTACGGTGGTGGAGCAGCGATATAATTGGGCAGCGCATACGGCAGATCTTGATCGACTATTCGTGCGTTTGTCGAAAAAAGGACCCGCTCTATCACGTGAGCCGTCCGGAGCGAAGAAGGTGATTCATGTGATTACGCGGCTGGACTATGGCGGGTCGGCACAGAACACGATGTTGACCGCTCTCGGTCATGACCGTGCCCAGTTCGAGCTGTTGGTGGTTGCCGGGTATCCAGGGCGTTGGGATGCGCAAGGCGGGCAGGTTGCAACTGAAGAGAATTGCCGGCGACTTGAGAAGGCGGATGTTCGCTGGATGCTGCTTCCTTCCCTGACAAGAGAGGTTCATCTACTGAAAGATATGCAAGCCCTGTGGCAATTGACTCGCCTATTCTGGCAAGAGCGGCCGGCATTGGTCCATACCCATACATCAAAGGCCGGTGTGTTAGGGCGAGTGGCGGCCTGGATCGCGAAGGTCCCAGTCATCGTCCACACGCCGCACGGCCATGTGTTTTACGGGCATTTCGGTCCAACCCGATCCTGGCTGTTTCTTCAGATCGAACGGGTGTTGAGTGCGATGACGGATCGACTGATTGCGCTGACGGACGCGGAACGACAGGATCATCTCGATCGTCATGTCGGTCATGCCGACCGGTTTGCTGTGGTACCGAGCGGGATCGATCGCGAGCGGTTTGGACTGGCGAGGGCTCGGGGGAAACAACAGCCGGAGTGGTTTGGCTGTCCACCGGATGCGTTGATCGTCGGATCAGTCGGATGGCTCACCGATATTAAAGGCCACAAATACCTGATCGAAGCTGTCTCCAAATTGAAAAAGGACTTCCCCTCCCTCCATCTCGTGATCGTCGGGAGTGGAGATCGGCATGACGCACTTCTGCAGCAGGCGGAATTGGCTGGAATACTCGATGCGGTGCATTTCCTTGGTCATAGGGATGACGTCGAAGCCTGTCTGGCCGGGATGAGTCTGTTTGTGTTGCCTTCGCTCAATGAAGGGATGGGGCGTGCGCTGGTCGAAGCCATGGCAGCTGGGTTGCCGGTGATTGCCTCCCGTGTCGGTGGTATTCCGGCCGTCATCAGCCACGAGCACACTGGTTTACTGGTGCCTCCTGGTAATGCCGATGCGTTGGCGGATGCCATACGGCGATTACTCGATCGGCCGGATTGGGCTAGGCAATTAGGCCTGGCTGCGGGCCGTAGCGTGGACAGCCGATATGGTTCGCGTTCAATGGTTCGCGTAATTGAATCAATTTTTGCAGAGGCGCTCAGTGCTCGCGGGCAAGAATAAGGACGCGATGATTCGTACCGATCGATTGATACTGGCGTTCGTGATCATGGCGTCATTTTTGCCAGGTTTCGATGTGAGAGCACAGGCATCCGAAGCGCGGCAGCAGGTGCTGGCTACGATACATGTTCATAGTTCTGCCAGCACCGGTGAATTGACCGTTGAAGCGTTGGCTGAACGGGCGGAAGAACTCGGCCTGGATGCGCTCATTCTGACCGACAATTTTTCTCTGCGTTATGAGTATGGACTTTGGCCGTTGCCGGGTCTTTTAAAACAACACGTCAGTTTTCCCTCTGTGTTGGAATATGGAATCGAACGCTACTTGGACGAAATCGCGGCAGCGCAGAACCGTCACCCGAAGCTGATCATCCTACCCGGAGTCGAGGTTGCCCCCTATTACTATTGGACCGGCTCGATTCTGGATCGAACGTTGACGATGCATAATGCTCAACGCAATCTTCTGGTGATCGGTCTTACCAAGCCGGATGACTATCGATCCCTTCCGGCGAGCGGGAATCCATCCTCCTACACATTCGATTGGCGAGGAGCCGTGAATGGTGTACCGATGTTGTTGGCTATCCCAGCCGTCTGGTTGTGGAGGCCGTTCCGGCGTGACCCCGCCCGGCGATCGCTCCGGCGGGCTATCGCCTGTGTGCTGATCGTCCTTGCGGTGGCGCTGGTGGCGAATGCCTGGCCCCTGAGCCAGCCTGCGTTTAGTTCATATGATGATCGGTTGGGGTATCGTCCCTATCAGGCTCTGATCGACGATGTGAGGGCGAAGGGTGGGCTTGTTTTTTGGTCGATGACAGAAGCTCGAGACTTTCATGAATATGCTGCTGGCCCGTTAGGAACTGTTACCGTGAAGACGGAGCCTCATCTTGAGTCGTTGCTACAGACGACGGGGTATACAGGCTTTGGGGGGCTTTATCAGGATGGACGAACAGGCGTGAAGCCAGGTGAATTGTGGGATCGGTTACTCCAATTACCCACAAGTGAACAGCGCTCGCCCCCTGTGCTGATCGGGGAGCTGGGGTTTCATGGATTCACGGATGCGGGGAAGGACTTGTATCGGCTTGTGACGGTGCTTTGGGTGAAAGAGCGGACAGCTGCCGGTCTTCTCGAGGCGCTTCAGTCCGGTCACTCCTATGCGGTGGGGGATGGCGATCAGCATGTTCAACTTCGATTAGATGAATTCCAAGTCGTGTGCCATGGCGGAACCAGATCGGCATCGATCGGTGACAGGCTTGATCCTGGTGGGGCGCGCGATCTCATGATTCGACTCTCTGTCACGGCGACCGATCGCGGCCGTCACCCTGTGAAGGTGCGGGTGATTCGCTCCGGCCAGATTCTCACGCAATTGGCCGGTCAGACGCCGTTTCGCATCGACTGGCCGGACACAAACGCGCCAATTGCAGAGCGGATCACCTATCGAGTGGAGATCACCGGCAGCGGCGAACTGTTGAGTAACCCAATTGTGGTGGAACCGATTCTTCCGCTGAAGGCTATGAGCTAAGGCACCATCGATGCGCGTCACGATTCATCAACCGCAGTTTCTACCTTGGCTTGGCTACCTGGACAAGATCGATCAGGCCGATCTATTCATCGCGTTGGATTCAGTGCAGTTCAAGAAGAATGAGTGGCAAAATCGCAATCGAATCAGAACCGCGGGCGGTTGCCAATGGGTGACTGTACCGGTCCTTCATCGGTTTGGCCAACTGGTGAAAGATGTTCAGATCAACCAAACTGTGAATTGGCAACGCCAGCACCGACATGCCATCGAGATGCATTATGCGCAGGCGCCATTCCGTGACCGCTATCTTCCGGAATTGCTCAGCCTCTATGCCATGCCATGGGAACGATTGCATGAGCTGAATATGCGGGTCATTCGTTGGCTGCTTAGGGCATACGGAATTACGACGCCTGTCCGTTGTGCGTCTGAGTGGGAGGCGCGTGAAGAACCTACAGATCGGTTGATCGATCTTTGTCATGCCGTCGGCGCATCGGGATATCTCTCCGGTCCTGGCGGGGAGCAGTATCTGGATGTAATGCGATTTGACTCGTCAGGATTGAAGCTGGAGATGCAACAGTTCCACCATCCGATATATCGGCAAGTCTATGAACCATTTATGCCGGCGTTGTCGGCCATCGACCTATTGTTCTGTTGTGGACCAGAGGCGCTGACGCGCCTGCGCGAGGCACGAACGGGACAGAATGTGGTCAGTGCGATATAGCACGAAGAGTCTTCGGACAAAAGTGTTGTGGCAGGATAAAAAACTCAATAGTCTCTATTTCAAGGATAAATAGAGATAAAGTCACGCTGGATGGTCAAAAAGTCCGTCCAGCAAGGCCGCAGCGAGCGAAGAAGCGAGGCGTACGCTTCGGTACGTTGAGCCTCTGAGCGATGCGAGAACGCCGCTGGCGGACATTTTCAGCATCCAGCTAAGCGAGGGGGACGGGATGGCGAACGATCGTAGAAAGCCGATGCGAATTCTGGCCATCGGCGCGCATCCGGACGATATTGAAGCTGGGTGCGGAGGAACATTGCTCAAGTATGCCCAAAAGGGGCATCGCATTTTTTTGATGGTGATGACAGCAGGAGACAAGGGAGGGTCGAGCGGCGTACGCAAGCGCGAGCAGGAGGAATCGGCGAAACAATTACGGGTCGAAAAAATTTATTGGGGCGGGTATGAAGACACGGCCGTTCCGATGGGGCGTGAATTGATTCAAGAGATCGAAGAGGTGGTAAAGGAAATTCAGCCGCACTTCATTTTCTCGCACTATCACGACGACACCCATCAAGATCACCGGCACCTGGCGATGAGTACCATCACCGCAACCCGCTATACTCAGAACGTGTTGTTCTATGAAGGACCGACTACCCAGAACTTTTCGCCGACCGTGTTCGTCGACATCGACCATGTGCTTGAGGACAAGGTCAAATCAATCGAGACTCACGCTTCCCAGGTAAGGAAGACCAACATTGAAGGTCTGAGTATTGTGGATGTGATTCGGGCCGGGGCGCATTTCCGCGGCATCCAGGGTCGGGTGAAAAATGCAGAAGGCTTCGTGCCGTTGCGATTGTTTATTAACATCGGCCAATGACGACGGTGGCGACCATGATTCCACACTCACGGACTGCGATTTCGCAGGAGGATTTGCAAGTGACGGCCGATGTGCTTCGCTCTGGTCAGATTGCTCAAGGGCCCTGGGTTGAGCGATTTGAACGAGAGATGGCCGCCTTTGTCGGCGTGCGGGGTGGGGTGGCGGTCAGCTCAGGGACTGCGGCGCTGGAGCTGGCGTTGCGGGCGCTTAGGATTGGGATGGGCGATGAAGTGATCATGCCGAGTTATGTGTGTGCCGCGCCATGGCTTGCGACGCAACGAGTCGGGGGACAGGCGAGGCTTGTCGATATTGATGTGAATACGTTCAACATTGATCCACTCGCAGCCCGTCGGGCGATAACCAAAAAGACTCGCGCGATCATTGTCCCGCATCTATTCGGCCTGCCGGCCGATCTGACTGCGCTGGAGCGGCTGGGGATTCCATTGATCGAGGATTGTGCCCAGACGTTAGGGGTGACAGAGCAGGGGCGCCGTGTTGGCACGGTTGGGCGGCTCACCATCTGTTCCTTTTATGCGACGAAGATACTGTGTGCTGGAGAAGGCGGGATGGTGTTGTCGAATGAAGCGTCGTTGCTCGAACGAATCTCATCGCTGCGCGAATATGATGGTGTAGCGGCACTGGATCCATCATCCTTCAATCTCAAACTGACCGACTTGCAAGCGGCGCTCGGGCTCTCCCAGTTAGGGCGGTTCTCTGCCTTTCAGGGACGGCGCTCTTTCCTCGCCGAAGCGTATCGTGACACGCTTTCTACTAAGACTGCCGTTTGTTCGATCGTGCCCCCTGGTAGGACGCATGGCTACTATAGATTTGTGATCAGGCTGCCGCATGCACAGACCGCCTCTGGCGGTCTTGCGAATATGATCAGCCGGTTGGAACAGCAGGGGATTCACTGTCGTAAACCTGTTTTTCGCCCGCTTCACCGTTATCTTGATCAGCCAGGTTTCCCTCATAGCGATGAAGCGGACCGAACGGCGCTGTCGATTCCGCTCTATCCCGATCTCACAGACGATGAAGTTCTGCAGATTCAGCAATCATTGGTGCAGGTGCTTTCATGAAGGCCATGGATATTGAGATTCCACCCTTCGCGTTGCGCAGCAGTCGACGCTGGCTGACACCGATTGCCCTGGGGGCTCTGCTGGGTGTGGTAGCCTTAGCGGTTCCCATGGTCCGTCAATTCTTTGTATTCGAAGGTCTTCGGTGGCTCTACATCCTCCTCTTCGCTTTTCTTGGCGCCGGCGCGTTGACCCCCTTCATGGTGCATCTCAGTCATCAGTGGGGGTTGGTCGATCAACCGTCAGCGCGTAAAATCCATGCGCATCCTACTCCCAGGCTTGGTGGTGTAGCTGTCTTTCTTGGATTCCTCGGCTCGGTCCTGTTGAATTCAATCCTGCCGGACTGGATGATCGGGATCCTTGCAGCGGGATCGCTGCTGTTGGTGGTCGGCGTGATCGACGATGTGTGTGAACTGCCCGCATGGTCCAAGCTGGTTGCTCAACTGGCGGCGGCGGGGATTGTCATCGCGACGGGCAAGGTTCTGACTCTGTTTCCAAGCGGCCCAGTCGGCGATGTGGCGAATGTCATGCTGACGTTGCTCTGGATCGTCGGGATCACGAATGCCTTTAATTTTTTCGACGGCATGGATGGCCTGGCCACAGGACTGGCCATTCTTATCGCTGGATTCATGGGCGCGGTGGCGTTTGAAACGAATCAGTCGGGATTGGGCTGGCTCGCCATTGCCGTCATTGGCGCAGGGGTAGGGTTTCTTCCGTATAATTTTCGAGGGCGTAAGCCGGCTGTCATTTTTCTTGGAGATGGGGGGGCAACCTTTCTGGGATTCACACTGGCCTGTCTCGCCGTGAAAGGGAATTGGGCGGATCATAGTCCAATCGTTTCGTTCAGCAACCCGCTCCTCATCTTCGGCGTGCTCATCTACGATATGATCCACATCACCGTGGAACGGGTCGTGACAGGGAAAGTGCGCTCCATCAAGGAGTGGCTCGATTACGTGGGGAAGGACCACCTTCATCATCGGTTGGAACGAGCCTTGGGGTCTCGCCAAGCCAGTGTCGCAGTAATCTGTTTGATGACCATTTGCCTGGGGCTTGCGGCGTTAGCGCTCCGTCATGCCGAAACTACAGAAGCGCTGTTACTGTTGCTACAGGCGGCCTTGATTGTGGTCATTATCACGATATTGGAATGGAGCGGCCGCCACAAGCACTAACCCCTTGCACTGTGCCGCAGTTCCCGCTACAAAATCCCTCCATGGTTCCTACCGTTGAATGGAAAGACGGCGCTGTACGACTACTTGACCAAAGCCGGTTACCGGAGTCCGTCGAGTTTCTAGACTGCCGGGACTATCAGACTGTTGCCGATGCGATTCGTCAGCTCAAAGTCAGAGGGGCGCCGGCGATCGGTGTGACGGCGGCGATGGGGGTTGCACTGGGTGCTCAGATCGTCATCTCTTCCGACTACGAGTCCTTCGCCAGGCAGGTGCGCACGATCTGCGATCATCTAGCGGCGACCAGGCCAACGGCGGTCAATCTGTTTTGGGCCATCGAGCGGATGAAACACCTGCTCGCCTCCTTACGCGCGGAGCCGGTTGCATTCATCAAGACGGCGCTACTGAAGGAATCACAAGTCATTCTGGATGAAGATATTGCGCTCTGTAAGGCCATGGGGAAACACGGCGCAGAGCTGATTGTAAGCGGCCAAACGATCCTGACCCATTGCAATGCCGGTGCGCTGGCAACAGCCGGTTATGGCACGGCACTGGGGGTCATTCGCGCGGCTTGGGAGCAGGGAAAGCAGATCCAGGTCATTGCTGACGAAACCCGGCCGGTGTTGCAAGGCGCGCGCCTTACGGCCTGGGAGTTGATGGAAGACAAGATTCCCGTGACGCTTATCACAGACAATATGGCGGGCGCACTCATGCGGCAGGGGAAGATCCATCTCTGTATCGTGGGGGCTGATCGGATTGCGGCAAATGGGGACGTGGCCAATAAGATTGGCACCTATTCGGTGGCCGTCCTGGCAAAAGCTCACGGCATTCCCTTCTATGTGGCCGCGCCCTATTCCACGATTGATTTGAAGACCAAAACAGGAGTGGACATTCCGATCGAACAACGGAATCCCTTGGAAGTGACCACCATTCATGGGAGTCATCCCATCGCACCAGCCGGAGTCGCAGTCTACAATCCGGCCTTCGACGTGACCCCGGCGGAATGGATCACCGGTATCATTACTGAGCGGGGTGTGTTCAAGCCAGGCGATCTCGCGGCACAGTTTCAGCTGTAGCTCGTTCCGCCATAAGACAAAAACGTTCTGCTTTTTTGCTGGCCCAGCTTCGCTGTGGAGGGCAGCAGAATGACTATTCCCAGGCCAAGCCGGCTCCTCTAGTTTGTTAGGCTCGAGATGGGTCTTGCTCTCCAGGAAGAACGTAACGATGGGCGTGAAAGTGATGGGGTAGACACACGCGTCTATTAAGCCACCCTCTTGTGTCCATCCTCGTGCAGCGTTTATCATGACGCCCGCCCGTACCACGCACCCATTCACCAGGAGTCTGACGCATGAAGAAGCGAACACCCATGGCCGCCTTTCAGTCTTCATCCACCACCCGTCTCGAACGTGACAGCATGGGGGAGCTCGCCGTGCCGGCGACCGCCTATTATGGCGTGCAAACCGCCCGCGCCATTGAGAACTTTCCCATCAGTTCGCTGCGCTTCCCGCGTGCCATGATTCAGGCCTTGGGCCGAATCAAACGGGCAGCGGCCACCGTCAATCAGTCTCTGGGCCTCCTCGACAAGGCCACTGCGCGCGCCATTACGCAGGCCGCAACGGATGTGATCGATGGCCGGCTCGATGCGGAGTTCCCCGTGGATATCTTTCAAACCGGCTCCGGCACCTCGACGAACATGAACACCAACGAGGTGATCTCGAACCGGGCCACTGAACTGTTAGGGGGGGCGCGTGGGAGTAAGCTGGTGCACCCCAACGATCACGTCAACCTCGGCCAATCCAGCAACGACGTCATTCCCACGGCCATTCACATTGCCGCCGGAGAGCTGATCCAGCAGCAGCTCATCCCAGCCCTCACCGGCTTACAGACCTCGCTGACGCGCAAAGCGAAGGCGTTCGATCGGATCGTCAAGATCGGGCGCACCCATTTGCAGGATGCCACTCCGGTGCGGTTGGGGCAGGAATTCGGTGGATACGCGAGGCAGATTGCACTGGGGATTCACCGGGTGAAACAGGCCCAAGCGGCCCTGAGCGAAGTGGCGCTGGGCGGCACCGCCGTCGGCACCGGGCTCAATTGCCATCCGAAGTTCTCCGTTAAGGTCCTGGCCCTCATTTCCAAGGAGACCGGCTGTACATTTCTCGAAGCGACGAACCACTTTGAAGCGCAGTCGGCGCAGGATTCGTTGGTCGACGCGAGCGGAGCGCTCAAAACCCTGGCCGTCAGTCTGATGAAGATCGCCAACGACATCCGTTGGTTGGGCTCGGGCCCTCGCTGTGGGTTGGGGGAGATTAATCTGCCTGAGACCCAGCCAGGCTCTTCCATCATGCCGGGCAAGGTGAACCCGGTCATTGCCGAATCGGTGACGATGGTCTGCGCGCAAGTCATCGGGAACGATGTCACGATCACCGTCGGCGGGCAGGCGGCTAACTTCGAACTGATCGTGATGCTGCCGGTCATGGCCTATAACCTCTTCCAATCGATCGAACTCCTCTCGACCGTGTCTGCCAACTTCGCGACCAAGTGTGTTGATGGGATCACCGCCAACGAGGCACGGTGCAAGAGTCTGATCGAGCAGAGCCTGGCGATGTGCACGGCGCTGGCCCCGGAGATCGGCTACGACGCGGCGGCGAAACTTGCCAAGGAGGCGTATAAATCAGGCAAGACCGTGCGCCAGGTGGCGAAAGAACAGAAAGTCCTCTCTGAAAAGCGCCTCACCGAGCTGCTCCACCCCTGGCGGATGACTGAGCCGGGTGGACCGGTGGGAAGCGCTGGGGGATAGAGGGCAGGGGCCTGGCAATCCTCCTTGCTCGTGGAACGCGCACAAAAAAACTGTGCTCGCTCGACACGCGCAGTGAGAGGATTAGCCAGACCCCTGCCCAAGTGAGAGTGAGAAGGGTTCGGACTTCTTTTCAGGATCTTGCCCTGCTCCCTTTTCGTTTCCGGGACTTTTCAATATCCTGCCGCAGACAGTACTTGCCGGTGTGCGCACCCTCAGCCGCTCTATTCGATTTGGTGTTGAATCAAATTCGATTCACCACTGAATCCTTTTCGATTCACGAAAACCTGCCACGATGCCCCGCTCGGAAGAGCAGGGAGGAATGGCAGCCCGTTGAGTCCAGTCAACGCAAGAGAAAAACAAGGGAGCTGACGTCGGCTTATGCCCATGTTGAATTGAACCTGACCAAGTTCTGGTTCTGGGAAATAGTATGGAAATTTTCGTAGGTTGTATTGACAAGCCTCTCTATCGCGGGTAGTTTGGCGCCTTGACCGTAACACCAGCACGCTATACCCAGTCACACATTCAGAATCGAGACGCGATGCAGCCAGTCCCTGTGCAGCGAATCATTTTCGCGCCGCCTGAACAGTCTGAGGACATGCGTCCATCACGATCATGCCCGGCGCTGTTCCTCAGCCTGATACTTCTTATGGCGCTGACTGGCTGCGGGCAGGCTTCGTCCGACAAGGCACCGAGCCTTGAGTCTCGCGCGAGCGTAGGCGTGCCTCCCCTTTCCAAGCAGGGCCCATTATCAGGCAACAACCAATCGACTCCGGTCACCCCGGCAGCGGCCCCCGTGCCTCTTGCTTCAGGAAATAAGACAGACATTGTGGCAGGAAATGGGACAGTTCCAGGAGGGGGTGGTCCCAGTGCTGCACCGGTCCCATCTACTAAGTCAGCAGATTCACCGGAGCCTCCTGTCGTGCCGGCATGGATGGCCAAAGAACTCGATTCGCCGGATGTTGCCACTCGGATCCGTGCACTGGAAACGTGGGCACAGTCAGCACCTCCGGGCGCGGTCGATCCTTTGATCGCGGCGCTCGATGACAATGATGAACGAGTCCAGGCGCGGGCGATGGAATTGATCGAGAAAGACTTGGCACGGACGTCTCTTGCCGAGCAATCGGAGGAAGGGGCGGAAGACGCAACCGAGATAGGAGAGTCGGAAGATACCAGGGGAGTCGAAGAACAATCGGCGATTGATCCATTGAAGAAATGAATCAACTGAAGAGACCGTTCAACGTCAATCTAGAAATCCTCAATCAGCGTTGTCCTTTCGCTTTGACACCACAAAACAGCCTATGTTAAAGTCCGCGGAACTGTTGAGGTTCTAGGCTTTTCCATTCATTTTTCTTAGGACACATTGTATGAATACACAGGGCAAGCATGTGATCATTGTGGCCGGCGCTGGACCAGCCGGAATGGCTGTGGCAAGTTCGGTCTCGAAGGCAGGTCATGAAGTCATCATTCTAAATCGGGATGTTAAATTTGGAGGGCTGGCTGAATATGGAATCTTCCCTTCAAAACTCAAGCTGCGCGGCGGGCTCAAAAAGCAGTACTGGGAATTGCTCGAGCGACTGAACGTCCACTATTTCGGCAATGTCTCAATCGGTAAGGGGAAAGACCTGACGGTCGAGGAGGTGCGAAACCTGGGGGCCAGCGCGGTGGTGTTTTCTATCGGTGCGCAAGGGACCAAGGCGATCGGCGTGGAAGGGGATTCGGCTCAAGGAGTCTTTCACGCAAAGGATGTGGTGTACCATTTCAATCGACTGCCAGGTTTCGGCGACCGACCGTTCGAGATGGGCAAGCATGTCGCCGTCATTGGTGCCGGCGATGTCATGGTCGATATTGCGCATTGGTTGGTTCGCTATAAGAAAGTCGAGCGGGTCACCGCGATCGTGCGGCGTGGTCCTGCCGAGCGAAAGTACAATCCGAAAGAGATCCGCGCCGTGTGCGCCAACATGGATGTGGCAGGGATCACCAATGAAGTCGCTCGGATTCAGGATCGCCTTGCCGCAGTCTGCCAGAATGCAGATGACGTGCTGAAGGGCCTGACAGATGAGTTTACCAAATGCGAACCGAAGGTCAGCGAGACGCAGATGGGCTTCAAGTTCCTTGCGTCTCCCAAGCGTATTCTCGTCGACGGCAACAATCGCGTGCGTGGCTTGGAGATGGAAGATAACAAACTCGATCCAAAGGGCGAGGATACCGTGGCGGTCGGACTGAAACAATATTATGAATTTCCCTGTGACTCCGTGGTGTTTGCCGTCGGGGATAAAGTTGATGAGACGGTTGGATTGCCGTATAAAAGCGGTATGTTCGTCACAAGTCCTAACAAGACCGGGAACGATCCGGATGATGCACTGTTCCAAGCCTATGATGAAACGACACAGACAGTCATCGACGGGGTATTTCTCGCTGGATGGTCTCGCAAAGCGAGTGAAGGATTAGTGGGTATTGCGAAACGGGATGGGGATTGGTGCGCGGAAGTGGTCAATCGCTATCTTTCGACAAAATCTCCAGGGAATCACGCTGACACAAAAGCTGTCCTCGACAAGCTTGCCGCAATGCTCACGGCGCACAAGAGCCATCCGGTCGATGTGGAGGGGCTCCGTATCCTCGAATCACAAGAAAGATCTCATTGGGGTGAGGACTGTATCGGGGAGTTCAAATATACGAGCAACCAGGAAATGCTCGAACTCATTGTGCGTGGAAAATCGTAACGGATCGGCCGCTGAATTCTATCTATCCCCCCAGGTGAGTTTCTCTCTCAGCACATCGTAGTAATTGCTCTCTGGAAACCGGATTAATCGAGTCCGGTGCTCCGAGGTCTGAATCTCGATCGTATCTCCCTGCACGATCGCCACGCCCACCTGCCCGTCAAGCGTGGCCATGGCACCGTCGTCTTTGCTGGTGAGTGTCACATCGATCTTTGCGTTGCCCGGCACAATCAATGGCCGATGCGTCAATGTGTGAGGGCAAATAGGCGTCAGGATCAATGACTGGACTGCCGGATCGATAATGGGGCCTCCCGCTGAAAGGGAGTAGGCGGTGGAACCTGTCGGGCTGCTGACGATCAACCCGTCGCCACGCAAGTTGGTCACGAACCGACCCTGAATCGCGATCTTCAATTCGATCATGCGGGCCAGCGTACCCTTGCTGATGACGACATCGTTCAACACCACGCCTTGCGCGACTGTTTCTCCATGTCGGTGAATATGCGTCCGGAGCATGAGTCGTTCATCAAGGACATAGTCGTTCGCAAATACCCGTTCGAGCGAAGGATAGAGGTTTTCCAGCCGGACCTCGGTTAAAAAACCAAGTCCACCCATGTTGACGCCGAGGATAGGAATGCTTCGTTCTCCGGCAAGTCGCGCGGCATTGAGCATGGTCCCGTCTCCACCCAGGACGAGAAGGACATCCGCTTTGGCTGCCAAGTGGGTATTTTGATACCCTCCCTGTTCCCCGAGAAGATTGGCCGATGTCGTATCTAAAATCACGTCGATACTTTGAGCACGCAGCCAGGTCACAATATTCTGGAGCGTACTCTTGATCTCAGGAAATTTCGGCTTGACAAGGATTCCGATGCTTTTACTTTTCATCTGATGCAACCCTGTTGTGGGGCGATGTTGAGAGCCCTGAAAACGTGTGCGATTGTATCGGGAGGGTTCTTTTGAAGTCAACGAACCGAAGCATAGCAGACCTTCTCAATTAAAACTGATAACGTGCTTCAGACACGCGAGTTCTCCGCCTGTGTGATTGTCTCCTAGTCTTGACACTTAAAATCCTTCTAGTTAGAATTAGGTCAGATTTTTCGAGAACTTTGGGTGCCTGAAATCGGATTTAGCCCAGCTACAAGGAGGCAGGATGTTCGAACGATTTACGGATAAGGGTCGGAAGATCATCATCCTCGCACGGGAAGAGGCTGAGCGTCATCAAAACGATTACCTCGGAACGGAGCACCTCGTCTTGGCCATTCTCCGTGAATCTGACGGAATTGCCCTGATGATCCTGAAAAAGATGGGACTCTCGACCGAACAAGTTCGATTGGAAATTGAACGGAACTTGCCCGGCGGAGGGACCACCATGACCTTTGGTGAAATTCCTTTCAGCCCTCGGGTGAAAAAGGTGATCGAATATGGGGTCGAAGAAGCCCGTCTTCTTGGACATAACCACATCGGCAGCGAGCACCTGTTATTAGGCCTTCTCCGGGAAGAGGAGGGGATTGGCGGAAAGATTCTCCGCAGCTTAGGGGCCAATCTTCTGACCGCCCGTCAACTCACCGTGACATTTCTACGGAAGTCTGCTCCTCGCGAACGTGACCGGAAGAGCAATACTCCGGCACTCGATGAGTTCGGTCGCGATCTCACCCAACTCGCTCAGGCAGGGCAATTGGACCCAGTCATTGGCCGAGCCGACGAAATCGAGCGGGTGCTTCAGATTCTAAGCCGCCGCTCGAAAAACAATCCCGTGCTTATCGGGGAAGCCGGCGTTGGTAAGACAGCTATCGTCGAAGGGCTGGCCCAACGAATCATCCAGTCCGAAGTGCCCGATAACCTTCTTTCGCGACGTGTCATAGCCCTCGACCTTGGTTCATTGGTCGCTGGAACGAAGTATCGCGGCCAATTTGAAGAACGGCTGAAAGTTGTGATGAAGGAGATCGTCCAGGCCGGAAATATCATTATCTTCATCGATGAACTTCATACCTTGGTGGGCGCAGGGGCGGCAGAGGGGTCGATAGACGCCTCGAATATGCTCAAACCGGCGCTGTCACGCGGCGAAATTCAATGTATCGGTGCCACGACTCTCGATGAATATCGAAAGCATATTGAGAAAGATGGAGCGCTCAAACGGCGGTTCCAGCCGATTCACGTTCAGCCGCCGAGCATGGACGAAACGGTGCTGATCATCCAAGGGCTGCGCGATCGGTATGAAGAGCATCATGGTGTCGAGATATCTGAAGAGGCCATCCTCGAAGCAGTTAAACTATCCGATCGCTACATTAGCGACCGTTTTCTTCCGGATAAGGCGATCGACTTGATTGACGAAACTGGGTCCCGCGCAAAGTTGCAGGCCTATGCCTTGCCGTCAGAGCTGAAGGCGATGGAGCAAGAGCTGAAAAAAGTCTCTCGCGATAAGGAATCGGCTATTTCGATGCAAAACTTCGAAGAAGCTGTTCGTCACCGCGAGGAAGAAGAACGGTTACGCAAGCTCCTCGATGAATCTAAACGCGAGTGGAAAAAGAACCAGGAAAAAAACAAGCCGACGATTGGAAAAGAAGAGGTGGCCTATGTCGTCTCAAAGATGACAGGCATTCCGCTCTTCAAGCTCGAAGAAGAAGAGTCGAACAAATTGCTGCGCATGGAGGAATTCCTCCATAAGCGGGTAATCGGACAAAACGAGGCGATCTCCGCTGTGGCCCGTGCGATTCGACGATCACGCGCCGGACTGAAAGAAGCGAAGAAGCCTATCGGCTCGTTTATTTTCCTGGGACCCACCGGGGTCGGAAAGACTGAGCTGGCAAGGACGCTAGCCGAGTTTCTCTTTAACAGCGAGGACTCGCTCATTCGGATCGATATGTCAGAATATCAGGAAAAGTTCACCAGTTCACGGCTCTTCGGCGCCCCTCCTGGGTACGTGGGATATGAAGAGGGCGGCCAATTGACCGAGCGAGTCAGGCGTCGGCCCTACTCAGTCGTCCTCTTCGACGAGATCGAGAAAGCCCATCCTGATGTATTCAATATCCTGCTTCAAGTATTGGACGATGGGGTGTTGACCGATAGCCTTGGGCGCAAAGTCGATTTCAAAAATTGCGTCATCATCATGACCTCCAATATCGGGACCAAGATGATCCAGAAGGGCGTCTCGCTCGGATTTCAGAGCACGGAAGGCGATCAAGAGCGCCACAAAAAAGAAGAAGTGTTGAGTGAATTACGCCGTTCGTTCAGCCCGGAATTTCTCAACCGGATCGACGAGATCGTGGTCTTCCACCAGTTGGACAAAACACATCTCTCTAATATTCTCGACATCCTCTTAGGTGAGCTCAACGTTCGTCTGCTCGAAAAAGGCGTCGAGATTGAGGTTGAGGACGATGTCAAGCAATGGTTGATTAAAGAGGGTTACGATCCGTTGTACGGAGCCAGACCGATGCGCCGGACGATTCAGCGTGCGATCGGCGATCCGCTCTCCGAAGAGATGATTAGGGGACGATTTAAAGAATGCCGAAAGATCCGTGTGGTGCTTCGCGATGGAGCTCCGGCATTTATCGAGCAAGAGGCGATGGCTGGCGTCTGATATCCAAGCTCTGTACCGACGCGACGCTATCGTAGAAGGTACGATACGGCCCTTGTGGCAGCAGTTGGCCACAAGGGCCGTATTATTTCTCCGTTCTTAGAATGCCGCGCCTGTCGATAGTCTTATCTGCGTGATCATCCGAGATTGTATGATGACGGCAGTTGAACAACCGACCGTAACCTGGACATCGGGGCCCGTTCTCGGTATCGAAACCTCATGCGACGAAACCGCTGCGTCGGTACTTGCCGCAGACGGCACCGTCCTCTCCAACATTATTTCCTCGCAACATGCTGTGCACCGTCGATTCGGTGGCGTCGTTCCTGAACTCGCTTCCCGTGCGCATATTGAATCGATTGAAGGGGTGTCATCAGAGGCCGTACAACAATCCGGCCTTGCATGGTCGGATCTCACAGGAATCGCTGTGACGCAAGGACCAGGTTTAGCCGGCGCTCTGCTTGTCGGAGTCAGCTATGCCAAAGCCCTTGCCTATGTCTTAAATATTCCCATGGCCTCCGTGAGCCACCTTGAAGGCCATATCGCCTCCGCTTGGCTGAAAGATCCGGCATTCCCATTACCCTGTGTTGTTCTGGTCGTATCGGGAGGGCATACCCATCTCTATTACAAAGAGGTGAGTGGGTACTATCGCCTCCTGGGCTCTACAAGGGATGATGCCGCAGGGGAGGCTTTTGACAAGGGTGCTCAATTACTCGGGCTGGAGTTTCCTGGTGGCCCAGCCATTGATCGCTTAGCTCGACAGGGAAACCCGGACGCGATTGTGTTTCCCCGGTCGTATCTAAAAGGTGGGAGTCTTGACTTTAGTTTCAGCGGTTTAAAAACAGCCTTGCTGTACAAACTTCAATCAATACCCGAACACTTCAGATCAGCACAGGCTGCTGACTTGGCGGCCGGCTATCAAGAGGCCATTGTGGACGTCCTGGTCCACAAAGCTTTTGCTGCGGTTCGGGCATCTGGCGCACGTGCTTTGGCCGTTGTCGGAGGGGTGTCGGCCAATTCTCGATTACGTGGACTGCTCCAACAACGAGCGGCGTCCGAAGGCATACAGCTCAGCCTGCCTCCGTTAGCGTATTGTACCGATAACGCCGCAATGATCGCAGCAGCAGGAAGGCAGGCCCTTCTCGCAGGTCTCCGTGCCTCGTTAGACATCGATGCCCAGGCCTCACTGGTTTCATCATTCACCCGCACGATGTAATCAACGACCAAAAGGAAACGACGACCATTCCAGAAATCCACGGACAGGTTCTTGGTCTCCGCGCCGGCCAGCTCGCCATGCTTGAGCGGCTGTATCGCCGCCGGATGTCCGCGGACGAAGTGTTATCGCCTGAAGCGGCAAAAACCCTCGCACAATTTACGCATGAAATTCGACGCCCAATAGGCCTGGTCATTACCAGGCGTGGTGCGGTGCAAGATGTTCTCATCGGGTCCGGTACCGAGCCCTCGCCGACGACCTTGACTGCCTTTCGAGCGAGTCCGCGGTCGTTGCGAGGTCTTCGGTTGATCCGGTCGCATCCAAAGGAGCAGCCCCTGACTCAAGAAGACCTCACGCTATTGGGCTTGCTTAGACTCGACATGATCGGAACGATGACGGTCACTCCGAAAGGCGAGCCAGGGCTGCTTTCCTTGGCCCATCTGAATCCACCCAGTCCAAAGGGGGAGCTCTATACCCTCTTGAAGCCTACGTTGGTCCATCTATGTCCGGTGAATTTCGACACATTCATTCGCGAACTGGAGGCAGATCTTCAACGTCAGAGCGGATCTCATACGATGGCTCAAAAGCCCACAGCCATTCTTGTAAGCGCCTCGCCTCAGAACAAGGCCGACCAAGAGGAACGTCTTGTCGAATTAGCCGAACTGGCTTCTTCTGCAGACCTCACGGTGATCGATCGGTTGGTGCAACGTACACAGAGCGGCCATCATCGATTTCAATTGGGGAGCGGAAAACTCAAAGATGTGCTGATGCACGCGATGCAGAAAGGCGCAGAACTGCTCATTTTTGATCAAGATTTGGCTCCCGCACAACTACGGGCCATTGATGAGATCACCGACCTCACCGTGATCGATCGGACCCAGCTGATTCTCGACATCTTTGCCCAACGAGCCCATAGTCGAGAAGGTAAAGTGCAGGTCGAATTGGCACAACTCCGGTATCTACTTCCGCGTCTCTCTGGCCAGGGAACCAGCCTCTCGCGCTTGGGTGGCGGCATCGGGAGCAGAGGGCCTGGCGAAACGAAGCTCGAAACAGATCGACGTCGTATCAGAGAGCGCATCGACCATTTGGAGCGGGAGATTGAAGCCTTCGCCCGTCATCAAGACCAACGACGGGCGCGCCGAGTTCGGCAGGCCTTTCCAGTCCTCTCTATCGTAGGCTACACGAATGCCGGCAAATCGACGTTGCTCAATGTCTTAACACAGAGTGAAGTCAGCACCGCTCCGCGCGTATTCGAAACACTCGATACCACGAGCCGCAGGCTGCATTTCCCGCATGGCCGTGAAGTCATTCTCACGGACACGGTGGGATTTATTCGAGATCTGCCCAAAGATCTCGTTGCAGCATTCAGAACGACATTGGACGAGATGCGCGATGCAGATCTTCTCTTGCATGTCGTCGAAGCGGGGGCGAAAGATCTCGCTGCCCACATCGCATCGGTCGAGACCGTGCTTCAAAGCCTCGCCCTGGATCAGATACCACGAGTTCTCGTCTTCAATAAGTGCGACCAGCTTCCGGCCGGGCAAGCAGAGGTACTCTGTCGGCGCTACAGTGCGATCGGGATTTCGGCTTTGCAACCGGAAACCTTACCCCCGTTGCTCCGGCACCTCGAAGAGCGATTGGCCGACCTTGTGCCACTGGATGGGTCGTCGAAGAAACCTACAACCCAGGGGCCGACACTTGCATCTTGACCTTAACCCGCTGCACAATCGAATTATTCTGACATCAGCTATGACAACGAAATCTTCACCTTTATTGGATACTCGAACACGACTTGGAGAGATTGCGAAGTCACTGAAGCGTGCGATGCCAAGCCCAAAGATGGAACTGGATCATCGTTCCCCGTGGGAGTTGCTCATCGCCACGATCCTCTCCGCTCAATGTACCGACCAGCGGGTGAACCAGGTCACGCCCTCTCTCTTTCAGCGCTATCGGCAACCGGCAGAACTGGCAGCCGCGCATCTTCCTGAGGTCGAGCAGATTATTCGTTCCACCGGCTTCTTTAAAAACAAGGCAAAGCATCTTGTCGCCTGCGGTAAAGCGGTAACCGAACGCTTCAGCGAACGCGTTCCGACAAACATGGAAGAGTTGATCACCTTACCGGGTGTCGGACGAAAGACCGCCAATGTCATTCTTGGGAACGCCTTCGGCCAACCCAGTATCGTCGTCGATACTCACGTCAAGCGCGTTTCGAAGCGACTTGGTCTGACCCGATCAGATAATCCAGATCTGGTCGAACAGGACCTGCAGCAGCTCATGCCGAAGTCTCAGTGGACGGCCGTCGCGCAACGCTTGTTACTGCATGGCCGCTATGTGTGTCTTGCCAGAAAACCTCAGTGCCGCACCTGTTCGATCTATCGGTATTGTACATGGAATGAGAAAGGTCCCCAATGACTCGAAGCATGACCGGTTTCGGCCGACGGCAAGCCCCGTGGCAGGATGGATCTGTGACGGTGGAAATACGTTCCGTCAACCATCGTTTTCTCGAAGTTTCCTGCCGTCTTCCCCGGCCCTTGAATCACCTGGAAGACGTGTTCAAAAAATCCGTCCAGCAACGCTGTACCCGTGGACGCATTGACATCACCGTGACTGTCCAGGCCGGCAAAGGCCGAGCTGGAAGCGTCAATCTTGACCAGCCCCTCGCAAAACAGTACCATCAGGCCCTCCAAACGCTCAAAAAATCTCTGAAACTGAGCGGCCCCATTGATCTTGCGCTCGTGGCAGGGTTTCGTGATGTGCTGTCGGTATCGGATCAACCGGCGGAAGACCCTAAGCTGGCGAAGGTGTCACAGCTATTGATGACAGAGGCCCTGTCGGATCTTGAGGGGATGCGAACACGCGAAGGCAAGGCACTGGCAGAGGATATGGGCTCACGAATTCAGACGATCCGGGGACATCGTACAAGTGTCGCGGCCCGGACTCCACTGTTGGCCCAGGAGATGTTCGTAAAAATGAAGGGGCGGGTAGAGAAGCTGTTGGGATTGGAGATTCCCGACCTTTCCCGTCTTCACCAGGAGTTGGCAATATACGCGGACCGTGGCGATATTACGGAAGAAATAGTCAGATTAGACTCGCATATGATACAGTTTGAGCAGACGCTTGACCGTGCAGAATCCATAGGCAAAACACTTGATTTTCTGCTTCAAGAAATCGGGCGGGAAGTGAATACGATCGGCTCCAAAGCGAACGATGCGGAAATCGCCGGTCACGTAGTCCAGATGAAGGCCGAGCTTGAACGCATTCGTGAACAGGTCCAGAACGTCGAATGAATTCAGCCCCTACAATCAGCTCTCCGGTACCGGCATCGGGCCACCCACGTTCCTCGACGGAGAGGCGAGGGATTCTGTTCATTATCTCCGCACCATCAGGGACGGGAAAAACAACGCTGTGTAAGCAACTGACGGCGAAGCTCCCGGGGCTGTGGCATTCAATTTCCTATACCACGAGGAAGCCTCGGCCAGGAGAAGAGCATGGGCGTGAGTATTTTTTCATTGAAGAGCAGCCATTTCGAGAGATGATCGATCGGAATGAGTTTGTCGAGTGGGCTCATGTGTATGGGCATCTCTATGGAACGCCACGGAAATCTCTGACCGAAAAGATCGAGCAGGGGATGGATGTGTTATTAGAGATCGATGTACAAGGCGCCATGCAGGTCAAGAAACGATTCGAAGATTCTGTGTCGATCTTTATTCTCCCTCCCTCGATGGCCGCTCTAAAATCCCGTCTTCAGACTCGTGCCTCCGATACCGCGGAAGAGATTCAGGGACGGCTCAACAAAGTAAAAGAAGAGGTGTGGAGTTATCGCGAATACGCCTATATCGTCCGTAATGAAGACCTCGGCCGATCCCTTCGCGATCTCGAAAGTATCTTCTGGTCTGAACGCTTGAAGACAAAACGTTTGAATATGACCTGGCTCGAGAATAATTTCATTCTTGACGATGAACAGAAAACTGAAGATCGCAAAGATCTTCCTTCACCCAAAGGAGTACCGGATCCATGAGCGACATGTTAAGAGTCTTGCCCCAATATAAAGAAGGCGAATTCGATTCACGTCACCGCTTGACGATCATCGCGGCTCAGCGAGCGAAGCACATTGTCCAGGGATCACGTCATGCTCCTTCACGCTTCACCAAAGAAACGACGATTGCCCTTGATGAAGTTCTCAGAGGGCAGGTGACCTATCTCATCGGCCAGGAAGCGCGGGATGCCATGAAAGAGTCGAAGCGCGGCAAAGAAGGCGAAATGGAGCGCATTGCCTTGATGACCGGCGACGATGCGAAAGAGATCAAGAAAGAACTGAGTGTCTATGTCGACGATTCCCCTAAGCCGCCGGTGGTGGCCGAGAGCGGGGAGTAAGAGGAGTCAGTGGTGAAGAGTTCCGATTCAATCGGTCCAACATTGATAGGGAAACGGATCGTGCTTGGTGTGACCGGCAGCATTGCAGCCTATAAAGCTGTGGCATTGCTCCGGAGCCTTATCCGTGAAGGGGCGGTTGTGCAGGTCGTGATGACGCATTCGGCCACGAAATTTGTTACCCCGCTCACCTTTGAAGTGCTCTCAGGTCATCCGGTCTCGACAGATATGTTCGAAGCACATCAGGAAATGAAACACCTGTCATTGCCTGCACAGGCAGATGCGATCATCATTGCGCCGGCTACCGCTAATTGTCTTGCAAGGGCAGCATTGGGGCTGGGAGACGATCTGCTCTCGACCATGCTTCTGACGTCGCAGTGCCCGTTGATCATGGCTCCTGCCATGGATGGTGGGATGTGGACCCATCCATCTGTTCAAGAACATGTGAACACGTTGTGCGCGAGGGGAACGGTCGTTGTCACTCCAGAACTAGGTGCACTCGCTTCTGGGCAGATCGGCCAAGGCCGTTTGGCAGAAGAAGATAGGATATTGGAAGCGGTTCAAGTGGCACTGGCTCCACAACGCGATTGGCAAGGACATCGTGTTCTGGTCTCGGCCGGTCCGACACAAGAGCCGATCGATCCGGTGCGGTTTATTTCGAACCGGTCTTCCGGAAAGATGGGCTATGCTGTCGCCGAAGCTGCCCAGGCAAGAGGAGCGCAGGTGGTCCTTGTCACTGGCCCGACGGCATTACCGACTCCAAGAGGTATCGAGGTCGTTGCGGTGGCTACTGCTGAAGAGATGTTGCAGGTGTTATCCATGCGTCTTGCCTGGTCGACCACTGTGATCATGGCCGCGGCTGTCGCAGACTTTCGCCCAACACACCCTGCGGCGCAAAAAATCAAAAAACAGGGGCAAATAGCCCAGACACTCAACCTTGAACGAACCACCGACATTCTGGCTTCCTTATCGGCACAACGAACTACTCAACTTCTGATCGGCTTTGCCGCTGAGACCAGCGATCTCACCGCTCATGCACAAGCCAAGCTGACAGCAAAAGGCCTCGACCTGATCGTGGCCAACGATGTCACGAGGGAAGGAGCGGGATTCGGCAGCGATCAGAACGCAGCGACATTGATTGACCGTCAGGGGATCATGACAGAACTACCCCTCATGCCAAAACGTGCGCTTGCGGATGCGATTTTGAATCGGGCTCATGAACTCTTTCGCGCCAGACAATCTAGCCAAACCCCCACGACAGTGACGGGAGGACGTTAGCAGCCTATGACTCAGAATCAGCAAGCCGCCGAAAGCGCCCTGGAAATCGACCGACTGGCTGTCCAGTTAGCCAAGGATCCACGCTCCAAAGTGTTTATGCCACTGGCCGAAGAGTACGGAAAAGCCGGCATGTGGCAAGAAGCCGCGGGCGTGCTCGAAGACGGTTTGACCCTGTATCCTGGCTTTATTACGGCCATGGTCGCCCTCGGACGTGTCTACGACCAGTTGGGCCAGGCCACAAAAGCCAAGGCGATTCTGGAAGAATCTGTCAGGTTAAGTCCCGAAAACCTGCGGGCCCACAGAACCCTGATGAAGATTTACCAGAGCCAGGGGCTCATGGAGTCTGCGCTGCAATCATGTTTGCTGATACTGGCCATTAGCCCGCGTGATGAAGAAGCGCTCTCAATCCAATCCGCTCTGAGTGGACCACAGGCTCAGAAGAAAGAACCAGCCACGCCTGCGCCATCGGAGCTGCCTAAATCAATGAAGGGGGAACCGGAGACTATCTCTGCTGTGCCACAGGTTGCGGCAACCACATCCACGGAGACAGCCCCAGACCCTACGGATCAGATAGGGGAGCGTCCCGCAGGACTGGAGTCAGGTTCCCAACCCGCAGCGACCCCTGTGCACCCTTCTTCAACGCCTCGTGCTGACGTCGTAGTGCAGTTAGAGTCCTGGCTGTATAGGATTCAATCCCGTCGTCACGACCGTGACTCTGTGAATGAGTCATACCCCAAAGCTTCCTAAGATTTTTCACACGTTTGACCGGTCCCAGGCAGGCTGCTACAATGCCGCCCTGCTGGATTGTAGTAGAGGGATTCGGACTCGCGTAACTTATGTGAACAGTGCGATATGCTGCGAATACGAGTCCTACACGGCCCCAATCTCAATCTCCTCGGGAGCAGAGAGCCATCCCTATATGGCACGCTTTCCCTCGAGGCTATTGACTCAGCCATCACGAAATTGGCGATTGAGTTGGCTGTAAAAGTAGACCTGCGCCAATCGAATAGTGAAGGAGAGTTGGTGACCTGGGTTCAAGAGGCTCGGGAGGAATACGACGGGATCATTATTAATCCTGCAGCCTACACGCACACCAGCATCGCCATTCGTGACGCAATTGCTGCAGTTGGGCTGCCGACGATTGAAGTACATCTGTCCAATATTTATCAGCGGGAAGAATTTCGCCACCGATCCTATATTTCAGGAGTCTCGATCGGACAAATTTCAGGCCTGGGCGCGACCGGCTATCTCCTTGCACTCCGGGGGCTGCACGACCATCTGGCTGCATCCAAAGGCAGGAAGAGCACATCAGCGCAGGCGGCATCGCGACGAGCGATAAAAGGAACAACATCATGACGGAGCCGGTCCAACAAGTGTCTGCATGTACAGTTTGAAGGGAGTATCGAGTGATTTCCACGACAGATTTTCGCGGGGGCGTGCGCCTCATGGTCGATAACCAGCCGTTCTATATCGTTGAGTTTCAACATGTAAAACCTGGGAAGGGTGGAGCCTTCGTGCGCACAAAGCTTAAGAGTTATCTCTCGGGCAATGTTCTGGACCGTACCTTCAGATCAGGCGAACGGTTCGAGGAGCCTGATCTCGAAGAACGCACCATGCAATTCCTCTACGCAACCGACGACGCCTATACCTTTATGGACACAGAGACGTTCGAGCAACTCACGTTCGAAAAAGGAAAGCTCGGCGGAAATGCGGACCTCTTGAAAGAAGACATGACGGTGAAGATCCTGGTATACGAACACCGCCCGATCGATGTCGAGCTGCCAAACTTTATCGAACTGAAAGTCAGCGATACGGATCCGGGTTTCCGGGGCGATACCGCTACGGGCGGCACCAAGCTTGCCACTCTTGAAACCGGTGCCACCATTAAGGTTCCGCTTTATATGGAAACAGGGACTGTGATCAGGATCGATACCCGTACTCGCGAGTATGTGGAGCGTGTTCGGTGAGCAAACGGGCTTCCAATAAGTCGAAGAAGCATAAGAAACCGGTCATCGTTTCGCAGACCGTTGCCTCGACCCAAAGCGGGGAGGGGTCGCCCTTGTTGTCAGGACAGCAGACCAAGCAGATTCAAGAACTGATCGATCTGCTGAAGAAGAACAGCCTGACCGAAATGGAGATCGAGCGCGAAGGCCTCAGAATCCGTGTGCGATATGAAACGGGGCAGAGAACGATGATGGCGACGGTCCAGGAGCCGGGGATGTCTGTCTCGTCACCCCCCTCATATGCACCTGCTACGACAGGTACCCTGATCGAAGATACGACAGGCATGATCACCATTGCGTCCCCAATCGTCGGGACGTTCTATCGCTCTCCCTCGCCGGACGCAGATCCCTATGTCGAAGAAGGCGATTACGTGAAAAAGGGACAGGTTCTCTGCATCGTGGAAGCGATGAAGTTGATGAACGAAATTGAATCGGAGATGAATGGGCGGATCACCAAAATTCTGGCTGAAAGCACCAAGCCGGTGGAGTATGGCCAATCGCTCTTCCTCATCGATCCGACTGCCACATCCTAACCTCTTCCCTCGACCCACATCGGAGTACGCGCGTGTTCAAGAAGGTGTTGGTAGCCAATCGAGGTGAGATCGCGCTCCGCGTGATTCGCGCCTGTAAGGAACTTGGTATTCAGACCGTCGCGATCTGCTCAGAGGCTGATGCCTCGAGCCTACATGTGCGTGCAGCCGACGAGAAGGTCTGCGTCGGACCTGCCGACGCGGCGCTCAGCTACCGGAATATTCCCAACGTGCTGAGCGCTGCAGAGATCACCGGAGCAGACGCCATCCATCCTGGCTACGGATTCCTTTCAGAGAATGCCCACTTTGCTGAAGTCTGCGAATCCATCGGTGTGAAATTCATCGGTCCCTCGTCCGAACATATCGCGCTCCTTGGCGACAAAGCCAAAGCTCGCGAGATCGTTGCCGGCCGAGGTTTACCCGTCACGCCGGGCAGTCCTGGTGAATTGAAGAGCGAACAGGGAGCCCTCGAAGCCGCCGACAAAGTCGGTTATCCCGTGATCATCAAGGCTTCAGCCGGTGGGGGAGGACGCGGCATGCGCGTCGTCAACAAAGCCGAGGACCTTGCTCGGGCGTTTCAAGCTGCGCAGGCGGAAGCGAAGACCACCTTTGGCAACGACGCCGTCTATCTCGAACGATATTTTCTTGAGCCCCGCCACATCGAAGTGCAGATTGTTGCCGATCATCGTGGCCATGTTGTGCATCTCGGCGAGCGGGATTGCTCGATCCAGCGTCGGCACCAGAAGTTGCTCGAAGAAACGCCGTCTCCTGCCGTCAATGAGAAGCTCCGCCGGGAAATTTGCCGCGTCGCTGTCGAAGCCGTGAAAGCGGTCCACTACCGGAATGTCGGGACTGTCGAGTTCTTGCTCGACAAGGATCACAACTTCTTCTTCATGGAAGTGAATACCCGCATCCAGGTCGAACATGCCATCACCGAGATGGTGACCGGCATCGACCTCATTAAAGAGCAAATCAGGCTCGCCGACGGACACTCCCTCTCGTTCAAACAACAAGACATCAAGCTCAACGGGCACAGTCTTGAATGCCGCATCAACGCTGAAGATCCTGAAAAGTTTACGCCATGTCCCGGCATGATCACCAAATACAGCGCCCCTGGCGGATTCGGCGTGCGCGTCGACTCGGCGATGGAATCGAACATGATGGTCGTTCCGTTCTATGATTCGATGATCGCCAAAATCATCACCCATGGCCGGGACCGGCAGGAATCTATCGCTCGTATGCGTCGGGCCCTCGACGAATTTGTGATCGAAGGTATCAAGACGACCATCCCGCTGCACAAGCGCATCCTCAACGACCCTGACTTCCAAAAGGGCCACGTCTCCACCAGTTTCCTCGAACGTTTCCTTACCAGCTAACGCAGTACGAACTCTGTCTGACAGCGATTCACGAATCCATCTGTTTCCCAACTTGCGATTGCACAGGTCGTGCGTTCTGCCTGTGTCTCATGGCGACGCGTGCTGCGCCTATTCACGGATAGCATCTTTCTCATCACCCCACATTGGGAGTTGCGATTCAAGTATGAACTGAACGAAAAAGCGTGCGCGAATCGAAACACGTGGAATAAGAAAAAATCGATCCGTCAAGCCACAAAATATAGGGGCGCGACAGGGCAGGCCACAATGCCTATTTATTAGGCAAACAGCTACAAGGTCTTTCAGCGGCGGCCTTTTCAACGAAACAAACCCCTCATCCACAGAGTTACCCACAGAAGCTGGGGAACAGACGGTGTGTCACATGTAGGAGTAAGGCCGGTAGGCTCGATTGATCTGGCTTAGGGGGTGTATCTGATTGATTTGTAGGGCGCACTCATGAAACGGACATCTCACACGCAACATAACGGTCTTTTTGTGTGGCACATATTCTCGACATCCTGTGTGCGGCGAGTCCCAAACTTTATTTCACTGGCTTATCAGATCCCTTCTCGGTGATTTTCTTGATTGCGTTTCCAACCGCAGACCCGAATTTGGGAATCTCCTTCTCGATATTATTGGCCGCGCTCTTCAACCCTCGTCCGAGGTCATCTACCGTGAGGCCCTTGCCGTCCCCTGTCTTATGACTGTCGGGAGAGGTTGGTGAGGCTGCGGCTGCAGCTTGTGAAAACCCTACGAACACGAGGGCCACGATAATGATAATAATCCTGTACATACGTCACCTCCCCGTTTTTGAAATTATATCATGCATAGGCTGACATTCCTGAAGGAAGAGCGCGAGGCGCATTCTAGTTCTGACTCTGAACGCAACGTGCTTTCTCTTGGGGAAAGGGGTATTCTTCCGCGAACCACTATGCAGGCAACATCACGCTGGATTCCTCTACCGCTGTACGCGCAAGTGCTCATCGCCGTGGCCTGTGGCGCGCTGCTTGGGGCGACCTTTGGTCGGGAGCCTTATCTGGGCGGCCTGCGCAACGAGGATCTAGGCTGGCTCGGCCTGCTCGTCGTGACGCTGCTCAAGACCCTTGCCATCCCGCTGATTTTCTTTGCGATCCTCGATGCCCTCATCCGCACAAGCCTCCCGCTACGCCAGGGAATGAAACTCCTAGGCATCTGCCTCGTCAACGTCTCCGTAGCCATGACGATTGGTCTCGTGATCATGAACACCTGGCAGCCAGGCTCAGCCTGGCATGGCCACGTTGATGAATTGCTGAACTTCGTACCAATCCCCAAGTTATCGACGGGCACCCCAGCGACTGTGCAAACCGGTGCACAGAGTCCGATCGAATACCTCGCTTCCTATATTCCCAGTACCATCATGACGCCGTTTTCGAGCGGCAATATCATCGGCGTCGTCCTTCTTGCCCTGTGCCTCGGCGCCATCCTTCGCCGCTTGCGGGGCGGGGCAGACCAGGGTCGCGGAGTCGTCCATACCCTCGCACGGATCATTGAGCGCATCTATCGCTGGCTCGTGCAGATGCTCGGATGGATCATCCTTGCCGTGCCGCTTGCCGTGTTCGGCGTTGTCGCGCAGGTCGTCGGCAAGGCAGGCATCGGCGTTTTCGCCGTCCTCTGGATCTTTCTCGCCGCGATGCTCTTGGGGCTCGCCGTCCACGCGCTTGTCTACTACCCACTCGTCGCCTGGCTGGTAGGGAAGAAGTCGCCGAAGGTCTATCTGGGACAGGGGGCTGACGCCATCATGACCGCCGTGTCGTGTAACAGCAGCCTGGCCACCGTGCCGGTCACCCTCCGGTGCCTCGATCGTATGCAGGTCTCGCCGCAATCGGCGCGACTTGCCGCCTGTGTCGGCACCAATCTCAACAACGACGGCATTACCCTCTATGAAGCGATGGCCGCGCTCTTTCTCGCCCAAGCGCTGGGATTCGATTTACCGTTGGGCAATCAAATGTTGATCGTCGCCGCGTCGATGATCGCAGGGGCCGGTGTGGCCGGTATTCCAGAGGCCGGGATGATCGTGTTGCCGCTCGTGCTCTCAGCCGCCGGCTTGCCGACCCACGTCATCGTCGCCGCCATTCCACTCATCCTGACGGTGGATTGGATCATCGCCCGAGCGCGCTCGGGAGTGAACGTCCTGAGCGATATGCTGGTCGCCATCCTCCTCGATGTAGGGCGTATCGCACCTGCCACCGAATCAATCGCGCTTCAGGCCCAATCCGAAATTACCAATCCAATAGAGCGGCAGCCATCCTGAGGAGCGCACAGGGAGGGCCTTCCCTCTCTTTACAACAAGGGAAAGATAAAATATTATCCGGCGCGTTTGAGTCGTTCGATGTGGAGTGGCGCTAGACCATGAGCAAGATATTCATCTCCTACCGTCGTGAAGATAGCGCCGATGTCACCGGGCGGATCTATGACCGGCTCATCCAGAAGTTTGGCCAAGGAGCTGTCTTCAAGGATGTGGAATCGATGCCTTTTGGCGTCGATCTGAAGGAGCCTTACAAGGAACCGGTTAGCCCAATTTGTTAAACCGCTCCGCACTGAAGCTCCCTCAGGCATGGTGGAGATGCCGGAAGGGCCGTTCCTGTATGGGGAGAAGAGAGTCCGTGAGGTTATCGACTACGACTATTGGCTCGACAAGTATGCCGTGACGAACGAGAAGTATCGAGCCTTCATCTTGGCAGATGGCTATGGGAATCGGGCGTACTGGAGTGAAGAAGGATGGAAGTGGAAGACCGAAAACAACATCGCAGGTTCAGGGTACTGGAATGACCCCCCATGGAACCAGGCAGATCACCCAGTCGTGGAAGTCAGCTATTACGAAGCAGAGGCCTATGCAAAATGGGTAGGGAAACGTCTACCGACCGAGCAGGAGTGGGAAAAGGCCGCGCGAGGCGAGGATGGGCGCGAGTATCCCTGGGGGAACGAGTTTGATAAGAACAAATGCAACATCATAGACTCGCCAAGGCTGCGCGATGTCTTCTCCCTGCAATCGGGATCAGCAATTGGTCGTACAACGTCGGTCACCCAGTATCCCAAAGGGGTCAGTTCTTATGGGTGCTATGACATGGCTGGAAACGTCTGGGAATGGTGTGCGGACTGGTACGACGAAGGGAAAGATTCTCGCGTGCTCCGTGGCGGTTCTTGGTTGAACAGACCGGCATACCTGCGTGTCTCGAACCGGTCCAGATACGATGCCGACTTTCGGAACTGCAACATCAGCTTTCGTCTCGTCCAGGACATTCCCTAACCCTGTGCCTCTTGTTCGGGAGTAGCCGACACTGCGTGCATCGAGTGAGTGCCATCCATCTAATTGATCCTTCCAAGCTCGCTCGTTATTTCTTCAGGGATGGGGGCTGAATGATCTTCTACTGCGCGCTTAATTCTGATCCCCCAGTTCACTGCCCTTCCCATCCCTTTTCTTCTGCCGACAGTGTAGACTCATCCCATTGCCTTCTGCCTTTGTATTGGGAAACCGCATGCGTGCCATTCAGCGTTTTGGCAAACAGCTTCAGCGGCTGAGAACCAGCCGTGGTCTGACTCAGGAGCAGCTTGCCGTGACTGCCGGCTTGTCGCGTACGTTTCTGACTAGGTTGGAGTTGGGACAGCACGACCCTTCATTGAGCACGCTGGTGCGAGTGGCAAAGGCGCTGAGAGTCTCGGTGACGGAGCTACTGGGTGAAAGCACCAGTGCACAGCAATGGTGGCAGGTAGGAGAGGCTCGCTTTGCGACACGAGAAGCAGCCGAGGATCATGCCCGCACTGCAGGCGAGATGTTCATCGCACGGTATCAAAACAGGCCGGGCGGCCCTGAACGACGGCTCCTTCCTGTTCGCGAGTCGAAATAGTCTGCTTTGCATGAGCCTCTCAAGCCGGTTCTGCATATTCCTCCACCTCTGTGAGCGACTTGTGCGGCCCCCTTGCCGGGTGTAGGCTACCTTCAATGGAAATCCTCGCAATCATTCTCATAATCATCGCTGTTGCCGCGGCCTTAGTGTACTTCCTGAATTCACCAAGGGGCATGCGAGCCGTTCGTAACAAGACGGTGTCAACTATCCTCAACGATGTGCGAGCCCTGCAACAGTCCGTGCCTGCGACTCCGCTTCACGACATCTACTATGCCCTGGCGGAAGAACGAAGTAACAAGAGTAAGTGGCTCACGGAGTTTAATTATTTGCACAAGCTACAGAATGCCGGGTGTTTCGATCCGAGAACGGCGCCACAACCTAAACAATTTGCTGAGCTGCTGGCGAGTGTGGAGGAGAAGATTCGGCTCCAGGCTAGTGAAATCGCCGGAGGCAGCTAATCGCTATCCGACTGTGCATTGTCGCTCACTGAGAAGACCAGAAACACGAAGGGCCCGGCGGATGATCCACCAGGCCCTTCACTGTGTACGCCAAGCTATCGGCTAGACGCCGGTAGCTCTTTGTCTTCTCTTAGTACATGCCTTCCATGCCGCCGTGGTTGTGTCCACCGCCACCGCCGGCCGGCTCTTTCTTCTCTTCTGGAATCTCGGTGATCATGACCTCGGTCGTGAGCATCAAGCCCGCGACGCTCGCGGCGTTCTGTAGCGCGCAACGAGACACCTTGGTCGGGTCGATAATGCCGGACTTGATCATGTCCACATATTCCTCGGTCGCGGCGTTGTAACCACCGCTGGCATTCTTGTCATTGCGCACTTTCTCGACGATGACGGAGCCTTCCATCCCGGCGTTCACTGCGATCTGACGAATCGGCTCTTCGAGTGCGCGGCGGATGATATTGACACCTACTTGTTGCTCTGCCACCAGCTTGAGCGAATCCAACGCGCCGATGCAACGGAGATACGCTGTTCCGCCGCCGGGGACGATCCCTTCTTCAACAGCTGCCTTGGTGGCGTGCAACGCGTCTTCGACACGCGCCTTCTTTTCCTTCATTTCGGTTTCGGTCGCAGCGCCGACATTGATGACGGCCACACCGCCCACGATCTTCGCGAGGCGCTCTTGGAGCTTCTCACGATCGTAGTCGGAGGTCGTCTCGTCGATCTGTGCCTTGATCTGCTTCACGCGGCCTTCGATCTTCTTCGGATCGCCGTAGCCTTCTACGATTGTGGTGTTGTCCTTGTCGACGGTGATACGCTTCGCGCGGCCAAGGTCCGTGAGCTTCACATTTTCCAGCTTGATGCCGATGTCTTCCGAGATCACCTGGCCGCCGGTGAGGATCGAGATGTCTTCCAGCATGGCCTTGCGGCGATCGCCGAAGCCAGGGGCCTTGATAGCCGTCACGTTGAGCGTGCCGCGGAGCTTGTTTACCACCAGGGTGGCCAAGGCTTCGCCTTCCACGTCTTCTGCAAGGATCACGAGGGGCTTGCCCATCTTGGCAACCTGCTCGAGGACCGGCAGCAAGTCCTTCATGCTGCTGATCTTTTTCTCGGAAATGAGAATAAGCGGGTCTTCCATGACGGCTTCCATCCGCTCGGCGTTGGTGACGAAGTACGGGGAGATGTAGCCGCGGTCGAATTGCATACCTTCAACCACGTCCAACGAGGTGGTCATGGACTTGGCTTCCTCAACCGTGATCACGCCATCTTTGCCGACTTTCTCCATCGCTTCTGCGATGAGGTCGCCAATGGTCTTGTCGTTGTTGGCTGAAATCGTCCCGACTTGGGAGATCTCGGTTTTGTTCTGACAGGGCTTGCTCAGCTTCTTGAGCTCGGTAATGACGACTTCGACAGCCTTGTTGATCCCGCGCTGAATTTCCATCGGGTTCGCGCCTGCGGTGATATTCTTCACCCCTTCACGATAGATGGCTTGCGCGAGTACCGTTGCGGTTGTGGTCCCGTCGCCTGCTGTGTCGCTGGTCTTGCTGGCGACTTCGCGCACGAGTTGGGCGCCCATGTTCTCGTACGGGTTCTTGAGTTCGATTTCTTTGGCCACGGTCACGCCGTCCTTGGTGATCGTCGGCGCACCGAACTTCTTGTCCAGAATTGCGTTACGACCCTTCGGTCCGAGTGTTGCCTTCACGGCGTCGGCGAGCTGGTTCACCCCTCTGAGGATGGACGCGCGCGCTGAGTCACCGTACATAAGTTGCTTTGCCATGGTATGCCTCCCTTAAATAGTATCGTCGTTGTCGTGTGATGGTGATTAGCTGGTGAAGACGCCGAGGATGTCTTCTTCCTTCAGGATCAAACAATCCTCGTCTTCGATGCGAAGCTTGCTGCCTGAGTACTTGTCGAAGAGAACCTGCTCGCCGACTTTTACATTCTCAACCTTCTTGCCGATGGCTTGGACGATGCCTCGCTGTGGCTTCTCTTTTGCGCTGTCCGGCACGTAAATCCCGCCGGAGGTCCGATCCAATTCCTCGGTGTAGGTGACGAACACCCGGTCACCGAGAGGTTGAAACCCCTTGGATAGGTTTTTCTTTTCTGTCGTTTCCTTAGCTGCAGTGCTCATAGCAACACCCTCCTCATGAAGTTAGACCAATGAATAGTGACGATGTAGAACAGGTTCGGACTCGATGGTGTAACGGTAGTACTCCAGAACGAGCAGAAGTCCTGATCCTTGGGCACGGGAGAAAAGATAGCCCCGTGTTTGTCCAAGTCAAGGGGGCAACGAGGAAATTCTTCTACGCACCCTTAGCACACCAATACAGTGGATCTTAACCTATCAAGGGTTCGATAAGCCAGAATGTATTTTTTGAAATGAAGAAGGTGTCGTCAGACTCTCAAGTGATCGAAATCTTTAATGTCTTTCTTAATATAGTCACGCAAGCGCTTGATGATGCGGGCTTCGAGTTGCCTGGTCCGTTCTTTCGTAATGGAATACTTCGCGCCGAGGTCGTCGAGAGTCAATGGGGTTTCTGAGAGGATTCGATTCCGCAAGATGTCTTCGTCCCGTTCGTTGAGTGTCTTGACGAATTCCGCGAGCTTGGCACGGAAGAGTGTCTGTAGCTGGGTGTGCGCCAATTGCTCATCAGCCGGAACTTGCTGGGAGGGGAGGACGTCCAGCAGGCTGCCTTCCTGGTCCGCGCCAAGGGGCTGGTCCAGCGAGAGCTCCCAGTTACCAAGCCGCTGCCCCATCTCAATGACGTCTCGCTCCCGGACGTTCAAGCGGTCAGCGAGCAGCTTCGTGTCTGGAGCGAATCCTTCTCGCTCAAGTTTGGCCTTCTCTTTTTTGAGGTTATAGAACAGCTTCCGTTGGTCCTGGGTCGTCCCGATCTTGACCAGTCGATAGTTGTTCAGCAAATAGCGAAGGATGTAGGCCCGGGACCACCAGGCCGCATAGGCGTAAAAGCGCACGTTCTTAGACGGGTCGAACTTTTTGATGGCATGCATCAGTCCGACATTACCTTCTTGGATGAGGTCCATGTGGTCGGCGCCTGTGTGGAGATATTCGGCGGCAATTGAGATAGACACGCGCAGGTTGGCCATGATGAGCTTGACCGCGGCATCCCGGCTGCCTTGGACTTTATATTCATGGAAGAGGCGCAGCTCTTCTTCTTTGGAGAGGTAGGGGTGGAGCCGGACCTCGGCCAGGTATTGCTGAAGAGCCGTGACTGGCACCACGGCGGTGGATTCGGCGGTGTGAGGTTGTTCTTTGGCTATAGGGTGAGAGGCCTCGGGAGGTGGACCGATCTCGGCGATCTCTTCATCGGATGGATCCAGGACTTCCGGTTCGATGGGTTCTTCGTTGAGATTCTTATTGCCGGGACTCATACCGGTCGAGATTATCATAAGATCCTGCAGCCTGGGTGTTGAAAAAATCGGCCGACGATCGATCTCTTGCGCAAACGAAACGGCGTCCCCTATGATGGCAGGCCCTGGATAGATGCGACAGACATACCGAACACAGTAGGCCGAGATATTATGGCGATTCTGGAAGTATTACGGAGTGGGCACTGGCCATCATTGGCTGGAGCATGGTTGCATCTGACGGTCAGCTTCATGGTGTGGCTGTTGATCGGCGCAATGAGCATTTCGCTCGCGCACGATCTCCAGTTGAGCGATCAGCAAGTGGCGTGGTTGGTGGCATTGCCGCTTCTTGGCGGGGCAGGCCTCAGAATGCTGGCGGGATGGAGCGCGGACTGGGTAGGCGCATGGCCCACCGCCCTGGTGATTCTCCTCGCGGAATTGGCGGCATTGCTATGGGGATGGCTGGGTGTATCTGGTTATCACGAGGCGTTAGTCTTTGCGCTGCTGCTTGGCGTCGCCGGTGCAAGTTTTGCCGTCTCGTTGCCGATTGCCGGGCGAGCCTATCCGCCGGCTGCGCAAGGCTTCGTGTTGGGTCTGGCTGCATCAGCGAATGTCGGCACTGTGCTGATCCTGTTTCTTGCGCCGCGATGGGTTGCCGTGATGGATTGGCACCAGGTCTGCGCGGTGATGGCCAGCATTGTCGTCGTCACACTGGTGCTGTTCATGTTTCTTGTGCCGCAGAGGCAGTCGAACGTGGTGTCCAGTCGCACCGAATGGTGGCGCAATGCGGCGGAACTCATCCGCCGCCGTTCTGCCTATTGGCTCTGCTTCTTATATGCCGTCACATTCGGCGGGTTTGTCGGGTTCTGCAGCCTGTTGCCGTTGTTGTTGCACGACTTGTATCAGCTGGATGCGGTCATGGCCGGCACCATTGCCGCGGTATGTGGGCTGTTCGGTAGCCTGATTCGCCCCGTGGGGGGCTATGTTGCCGATCGGCTGGGGGGACTCCGGACCCTCTATTATGCGTTACCGGTCATTGTCGGGTCGTTGGTGGCCGTGACGAGTCCATCGCTCCCTCTGGCTGTGGCCATGATGGTGCTCGCGACCGGTGCGATGGGATTTGGGAACGGCGCGGTCTTTCAATTAGTGGCCGAATGGTTTCCGAAAGACATCGGCCTGGCATCGGGTGTGGTGGGAGCGGCTGGTGGTTTCGGGGGATTTCTCTTGCCTATCGTCACCGCAACCATGAAGGGATTTACCGAGAGCTACGATACGGGTCTCTGGCTTTTCGCGGGATGTGGTGTCTGTGCCTGGGGAACGGTGATCGTCGCATTGCGGAATCGGGTCGCCTCTGTGGCAGGATCGTCTTCCTGAAGGAGATCCTTGTTGATCGTGGCAGGCGAAAAAATCATGTTACATCTGCAAAGTTAAATGATAAATTGACCCTCCATTGAGAACGAATCATTGACGATCAAATCGTATGGGACCTATGGCCACACCTTTTCATAGTATCGAAGACGCCATTCGAGACATCAAGCAGGGCAAACTCATCATCCTGGTGGATGACGAAGATCGCGAGAACGAAGGCGATCTGGTTATGGCTGCCCAACACGTCACCCCGCAAGCCGTCAACTTCATGGCCCGGCATGCCCGGGGGTTGATCTGTCTCGCTCTGACGCCCCAGCGAGTGGAGGAACTCCATCTTCCGCAGCAGGCCGTGGAGAACACGGCGACCTTCGGCACGGCCTTTACGGTGTCGATCGATGCCAGGAAAGATATTACGACGGGCATTTCGGCTGCGGATCGAGCCACGACGATTCATGTGGCGATCGACCCCAAGACCAAACCCGGAGATTTGGCCAGACCTGGCCATATTTTTCCGTTAAAAGCACAACAAGGCGGTGTGCTCAAGCGGGCGGGGCAGACTGAAGGGTCTGTCGATCTGGCGCGGTTGGCCGGGCTCATTCCTGCCGGCGTGATTTGCGAAATCATGAACGAGGACGGCACGATGGCGCGCGTGCCGGAACTGGCGAAATTTGCGAAAGCGCACAAGTTGAAGATGGTGACGATCAAGGCGCTCATCGAATACCGCATGCAGCGGGAGCCCTTTGTGCGGAAGATGGCCAGTGCGCGGCTGCCGACGATGTTCGGCGATTTTGAAGCCGTGGCGTTCGAAAACGAATTAGATGGGGTCACGCATATTGCGTTGGTGAAAGGGCGTGTGGAGGGAGGCGATCCGACGCTAGTGCGCGTGCACTCAGGCTGTTTGACGGCCGATGCCCTCGGCTCGTTGCGATGCGATTGCCGGGATCAGCTGCACAAAGCCATGGAGGTGATTCAAAAAGAAGGGCGAGGAGTGCTGCTCTATTTGAATCAGGAAGGGCGCGGCATCGGTTTGCTCAACAAGATCAGAGCCTATGGGTTGCAAGATCAGGGGTGCGATACAGTGGAAGCGAATGCGAAGCTGGGATTCAAGGCAGACTTGCGCGATTATGGGGTCGGGGCGCAGATTCTCGTTAATCTCGGGCTACACCAGATCAGGCTCATCACGAATAATCCGCGCAAGATCGTCGGCATCGAAGGGTATGGATTGCAAGTCGTCGAACGTGTGTCGATCGAAATTCAGCCGCGCGCGGCGAACGTGAAGTACTTGCGCACGAAAAAGAATAAGATGGGGCACATTCTTAAAAAGGTATAACGGCTGCTGAAAATGGCCCCCAGCTTCGTTCTCGGCTCGAAACGATCCCCAACATACCCCACACGGGGAGAGAGCTGTCTTGGCAGCTCGGGGAGGGCGGGTGAGAACGGGTACGCCTCCGGTCGTTTCTCCCCTGCGGCCTCGCTGGATGACCATTTTGAGCAGCCTGTGATTGGTGTGGAGTAAAAGCGGCAAGGGAAAATTATAAAGCTGGCATTTGAAATGTTGGTTGTGTGAATCGTAGCTTGTATGGAAAGAATCGGCACATGAAGCTTCATAAAGGCACTCAGGATGCGGCGGGGTTGCGGTTCGGGATTGTCGTTGCGCGGTTTAACAAGTTCGTCACGAGCAAACTGCTGAGTTCCTGCGTCGACGGCTTGACTTCTCACGGGGTAAAGGCTGACGACATCGAAGCGGTGCGGGTGCCAGGGGCCTTCGAGATTCCCTTGGTGGCTCGGACGATGGCACAGACGGAGCGGTTCGATGCGATCATTTGTCTGGGGGCGGTCATTCAAGGAGACACACCGCATTTCGATTACATCAGCGCAGAGGCCAGTCGCGGGATTGGGCAGGCGGCGCTGGATGCCAGCGTGCCAATCATCTTCGGCGTGCTGACGACTCATACGATCGCACAGGCGATCGAACGGTCTGATCCGGCTAAGTTCAATCGTGGAGGAGAGGCGGCCAAGTCCGCGATCGAAATGGCGACGGTCATGCGTCTTTTGCGGGTAGGCGAGGAGATTCCGCCGAGCGTGAAGCATGAAACGTCAGATAAAACACGGGCGCCGCGAAAGCGTAAATCCTAGTATGGGATCACGCCATCATGCCAGGGAGCGCGCGCTCCAGATTCTGTTTCAGTACGATATTCACGGCAAGCCGGGCCTGTGGCTAGATATGTTTTGGAAGGAGAATGAGGCGACGGATGAAGTGCGGGCCTTCGCCGAACGGCTCGTGTCCGGAGTGTTGGACAAGAAGAAAGAGTTGGATGCCCTCATCGGGAAGTATGCTACCAATTGGAAGGTCAGCCGCATGCCGATTGTGGACCGTAATATCCTGCGTTCTGGCGCCTATGAATTGCTGTGGATGGATGACGTGCCGGCCAAGGTCACAGTCAATGAAGCCATCGAATTGTCGAAAAGTTTCGGCGACGACGAAGCATCGAAATTCGTGAACGGTATTTTAGATCAAATCTTGAACAAGGAATTGACGCTGGCTGCCAAGCGAGCCGAAGCGGCAGGCGTGAAAGGTAAAACATGAAAGGTGAGACGTTGAAATCTAGAACGAACAGTTTTCTCTCTAGCGTTTCACGTTTCACGTTTTACGTTTCACGAGGCCGCCATGATTGACCGCTACACCCGTCCCAGGATGAAAGCCATCTGGGAGTTGAAACGGAAGTACGAGATCTGGCTCGCTGTCGAACTGGGTGCTTGTGCAGCATTCGAACGGGCAGGACAGGTCCCGCGCGGCACCGCGGCTCGTATCGGGAAGAAGGCCACCATCGATGTGAAGCGCATCGCCAGAATCGAGAAGGTGACGAAGCACGATGTCATTGCCTTTCTCGAATCGCTGGTGGAATCGGTCGGGGCGGAGCATCGGTTTCTCCACATGGGGCTGACCTCATCGGATATTGTCGACACCTCCTTGGCTGTGCAGATGACGGAGGCGCTCGACCTCATTCTCGAGGATCTTGACGAGCTGATCGCTGTGTTGAAGCGGCAAGCGTTGAAGTACAAACATACGGTGATGGTTGGCCGCTCGCACGGCATTCATGGCGAACCGATTTCGTTCGGCTTCAAGCTGGCTATTTGGTACGAAGAAGCCTGTCGGCATCGAGAGCGATTGACGCACGTCCGGCAGGACATTGCGGTGGGGAAGCTTTCCGGTGCCATGGGGACGTTCGCACATCAAGGGCCTGAAGTGGAAGCGTATGTCTGTGCCAAGCTGGGGCTCACGCCGGACCCTGTTTCCAATCAAATCGTGCAGCGAGATCGCCATGCCGCCTATGCCTCGGCGTTGGCGCTGTTGGCTGCCAGCATCGAAAAATTTGCGACGGAGATTCGCCATCTGCAACGGACTGAGGTGCTCGAAGCGGAGGAGTATTTTTCAGAAGGGCAGAAAGGGTCCTCGGCCATGCCGCACAAGCGGAACCCGATCGCTTCGGAAAATCTCTGTGGGCTGGCCCGCGTCGTGCGAAGTAATAGCCTTGCGGCGATGGAGAACGTCGCGCTGTGGCATGAACGCGACATCAGCCATTCCTCCGTCGAGCGCGTGATTATGCCGGACAGTACGATCCTGATCGATTATATGCTGGCGCGGATTACCGACGTCATCAAGCATCTGGTGGTCTACCCCGACAATATGAAACGCAACCTCGATCTCACCGGAGGATTGGTCTATTCGCAGCGGTTGCTGTTGCGGCTCATTGAGAAGGGTGCGCAGCGCAAGGAATCGTATGAAGCGGTTCAGCGCAATGCCATGGCTTCATGGAAAGGAGCGGGGGCATTGCAAGAATTAGTCGGCAGGGATCCCTTCGTGGCGAAACATCTCACGGCAGCAGAGATAAAATCCTGTTTCGACCCAAAGTATTATTTGCGCCTTCTTGATAAGATTTTCCGGCGGGTTTTCGGATCGAGGGCGCGTAAATCAGGGAAAGGAAGAAGACGATGAGGTCATCTATTTCTACTCTCGTGCGTATTGTGGTGCTGGTGTTGGTCGTGCTGGCGATAGTGCCGGCCGTCGAAGCAGCTGATCGCGACAAGCTGCTCAGCGAACCGGGCGTCTATGGCACTTTTGCCGCTTTTAGCCTCGATGCGGACTGGGGGAAACAGGATCAGGCGGTGCGCATTGCGCAATTGACCGTCCTGAAGGGAGTGGTCGAGCAGCATCGAGAGAAATTGGCGATCGATGTCTATCTTCTTCGCGGACTATCCGATCATGCGGACCTGCTCTTTCGTGTACACGCAATTGAGTTGCGTGAAACCCAACAATTTCTTCTGGATCTTCAAGGCAGTCTCTTCGGCAAGCACCTGACCGGCAGCACAATCTTTTCCGGCCTGACGAAAAAGGCCAACTATGTGCCTGGCATGCCGGACAACCTCAAAGCAGAGCTGAAGCTCCCCAGCGAGCCAGGTCCCAAGCCCTACGTGATCGTGATCCCTATTCGGAAGGATGCGGACTGGTGGTCTCTGTCGCAAGAGCAGCGAGCGGCCATGATGCAGGAACATACCGAAGCCGCGTTGCCTTACAGCAAGACCGTGAAGCGAAAGCTGTATCATGCGACCGGACTCGACGATCTGGATTTCATCACCTATTTCGAAACATCGCGGTTGGAAGACTTTCAAAGTTTGATTCTGGCATTGGAGAAGGTGAAGGAGTTCCGGCATAATCGTCGTTTCGGTCATCCGACGTTGCTGGGAACGGTCAGATCCTTAGACGAGATCATTGAGGTGTTGGCTCAGTAATTATGATTGTGGTTTGAGGATAACCTATGCCCACGGGCGCGCTACTTTACGAAGGCAAGGCCAAGAAGGTCTTTGCGACGGATAGGCCGGATCAGGTCGTCCAGTATTTCAAGGACGATGCGACGGCGTTCAATGCGCAGAAGCGTGGGACCATCGTTGAGAAAGGCATTGTTAATAACAAAGTGTCTGAGCGGCTCTTCCTGTTGCTGGAACAGGCCGGTGTGCCGACGCATTTTGTCGAACGGTTGAGTGACAGGGAATTACTTACGAAGAAGGTGACAATCGTACCGGTCGAAGTCGTGGTGCGCAATGTTGTGGCGGGCAGTTTGGCAAAACGGCTGGGATTGAAAGAGGGCAATCCGATCGAACCGGCCATCGTGGAGTGGTATTACAAGAACGATGCGCTGGGAGATCCCTTGATTGCCGACGAACATATTCGATTGATGATGCTGGCGACGCCTGAGCAGATGACAGAGATCAAACGGCTCGCGTTGAAAGTGAATAGCCATTTGCAGCCGTTCTTTCGTGAGAGACAGATGATCCTCGTCGACTTCAAACTGGAATTTGGACTGCACAACGGCCAACTCATTCTGGCCGATGAGATTTCGCCGGACACCTGCCGCTTCTGGGATCTGACCACAAAGGAATCGATGGATAAGGATCGGTTTCGGAAGGATTTAGGGAAGATTGAAGAGGCGTATCAAGAGGTTCTGAGAAGAGTGTGCGGATGAGGGGATGGTGGGGCCGTACTCTTTGCTCGCGCAACGCGCGGCCTGAGAAAACCCTCGTTGGACGCGCGCAGTCGAGGACAACCCCACCATCCCCTCGGGAATTTCCAAATCCTTCTTTTATGGGAAGGAGAAGAGAAGCGATGAGAGGAGAATCGTGAAGGGGTTTCGGAGTTGGTTCATGCATTACGGATTGGTCTTATCCATTTTGGTGTCAACGGCGCTGGTGGCTGTATTGGCTTATCGCCTGGAGGGGTCGCGCTGGCGCTGGCCGATGGTGGCGCTTGCCTTGGCTGGGATCGGGACGGCGGTGGGGATTTTGTGGATCGGGAGATATATAGACAGGCAGCCCAAAGCATCTGAGCAGGAGAATAAACAATGAAAGCCAAAATTCATGTCACGCTCAAGCAAGGGATTCTCGATCCGCAAGGGAAGGCGATTGAGCATGCACTCGATTCGCTGGGGTTCAAGAATGCGGGCAATGTGCGGGTCGGGAAGTACATGGAAGTGGATGTGAATGAAACGGACAAGGCGAAAGCCGATGCTGCAGTGAAGGCTATGTGTGAGAAGTTGTTGGCGAATACGATTGTCGAAGAATACCGGTACGAGCTCACGGCGTAAGCCGTGAAACGAGTAGGCTACAGATGATGAAAATCGGAGTGGTGGTTTTCCCCGGCAGCAATTGCGATCACGATTGCCAGCATATCTTCAAGGATGTGTTGGGGCAGTATGTGGAGATGATCTGGCATAAGGAGACGTTGCTGGCGGGGTTGGATGCGATTGTCTTGCCGGGCGGGTTTTCCTACGGCGACTATTTGCGGACTGGCGCTATTGCGCGGTTCTCGCCGGTGATGGGAGCGGTGAAGGAATTTGCGAAGAAGGGTGGGTTGGTGCTTGGCATCTGCAACGGGTTTCAGATTCTGCTGGAGGCAGGCCTGTTGCCCGGTGCCATGCTCCGGAACAAGTCGCTGCATTTCATCTGCAAGGATGTATCGGTGAAGGTTGAAAATGCGGCCACCTCATTTACCAGCGCCTATGAGTCTGGTCAGGTGCTCAAGATTCCCATCGCCCATGCAGATGGGAACTACTACACCGATCCGGTCACGCTTGCGTCAATGCAGGCCAATGCGCAGATTGTCCTCCGCTATTGCACGCCGGAGGGCAAGGTGACGCCGGAGGCGAATCCGAACGGCTCGCTCGATAACATTGCCGGGATCATCAATGCCGAGGGGAATGTGCTGGGCATGATGCCGCATCCGGAACGCTGTGCGGAAGTGGTGTTGGGCAATGACGACGGGAAGCTGATTTTCCTGTCGATGTTGGAGTCGCTGAAGGGGAACAAGAAGCAATTAAAAATGGTGGGAGCGTGACCGCGGGTCCTGCCGCTGACCAGCCCGTCCGTCCTCGCACCCCGCCCGGTGTAGGAGGGGATGGGTAGCCCGTTAGTCTCCTTTGCTCGCGCAACGCGCGGCTTGGGAAGGATCAGGAGGGGGCGGCCAGGTGCCCTCCTTGCTCGCAGAACGCGCACGATAAGAATGTGCTCGTCCGATGCGCGCAGTAGAGGGCAGCCTTGGCCACTCCCCTAGAAAGAGGTAGCGAAAATTGGAAGGCCCTCGCCCAGGCAAATGGCACGTCTCGGCGTGCCAGTGGGTGGGCGGGTGAGAAAGTTGCGCGCAGTCGGAGACCAATCGGGCCACCCCCTCAAAGCCTGTCATGGTTGGAAATCAAGGTAAGATTTATGCCTCTCCTGGATCTGTGGGGTGAATCGAGGACGGACCTCGAAGGAAAACAAGTTCAGCAAATTATTCCAATTGCTTTCAGGAGGGCAAGAGCTTTGTGGCTCATTGCCCCGAGTTGGATATCTCCAGTTGTGGGCATAGCGTGGATGAGGCGAGGGGAAATTTGAAAACGGCTGTACGCTTGTTTGTCGAGGAAGCTGAAAAGCTCGGCACGTTGGACGATATTCTGAAAGAGGCCGGGTATCTGCGGGGGACTGATGGCACGTGGAAGTCGCCGCGTATTGTTGCCACTGAAGTGATTTCATTGGCAGTCTAGTCCCGATGTCGCGCGGTACAGCAATCCTGGGATGGAAGCTACGAAAGGTTATGGAGAAAGCTGGCTTCAAGTGTGTCCGAACCGAGTGCGATCTCTTCGTGTATGTGAAGCCGGGTGTGGCGCGGCCAGTGGTGATTCCTGATTGGGACGAAGTTCCCGTTCTCATCATCAAGAACAACTTGCGGACAGCGGGAATTTCGCGCGACTAGTATTTTGAACTCTTGAGCAAGGTCTAAACAGGTAGGAAATGCAATCTAACGTTCAACCCATCACCAAAGACCTCATTGCGCAGCATAATCTGACGGACGACGAGTATCAGAAGATCGTCGTGATTTTGGGGCGGGAACCGAATATCACTGAGTTGGGCATGTTCTCGGTGATGTGGTCGGAGCATTGCTCCTATAAGAGTTCGCGCGTGCACCTTAAAAAATTGCCGACGACGGGGCCGCGAGTGGTCCAGGGGCCGGGGGAGAACGCCGGAGCGGTGGATATCGGCGATGGGCTTTGCGCGGTCTTCAAGATGGAGTCGCACAACCATCCTTCGTTTATCGAGCCCTATCAGGGGGCGGCGACTGGGGTAGGTGGAATTCTGCGCGACATCTTTACAATGGGGGCGCGCCCGATTGCTTTGCTCGATGCGCTACGGTTTGGTGGACTGGACAACGCGAAAAATCGGCATCTGGTCAAGGGTGTCGTGGCTGGCATTGCGGGGTACGGCAACTGCATGGGTGTGCCAACGGTCGGGGGAGAAATCGTCTTCAACGATATTTATTCACAGAATCCGCTCGTAAACGTATTTTGTCTCGGCATTGCGCACAAGGACAAGATCTTTCTGGGAACAGCGGCCGGCGTCGGTAATCCGGTGATCTATTTCGGTTCGAAGACGGGCCGTGACGGAATTCATGGCGCGACGATGGCGTCCGATTCTTTTGACGACCAGTCGGAGCAGAAGCGGCCCACTGTGCAGGTGGGCGATCCCTTTACTGAGAAGCTGTTGCTGGAAGCTTGCCTTGAGCTGATGGCTGGCGATCTGCTCGTCGGCATTCAGGACATGGGGGCGGCCGGGTTAACTAGCTCGTCTTGTGAAATGGCGTCCCGTGCCGGTAACGGAATCGATCTGGACTTGACCGATGTGCCTCGGCGTGAGCCGGGCATGACGGCGTATGAAATAATGTTGTCGGAATCGCAAGAACGCATGTTGATGGTGGCGCAGGCGGGCAAGGAAGAGGAATGTATCAGGATCTGTAAGAAGTGGGATCTCGATGTGGCGGTGGTGGGACGGGTCACGGGCGATGGAATTTTACGCGTGAGAGACCAGGGCAAGGTTGTGGCAGAGATTCCGGCGAAGTCGCTGGCCGATGATGGCCCACGTTACGAGCGGCCCTATTCCCCGCCTGGTTACCAGGACATGCTGACCAATCTGAATTACGATGCATTGCCCGATGTGAAGGATGCGAGTGCGGCGCTGTTGTCCCTGTTGGAGTCGCCAACCATTGCGAGTAAACGCTGGGTCTACGAACAGTACGACCATATGGTGCGGACCAACACGATGGTCCGGCCAGGTTCCGATGCGGCGGTGGTTCGGATCAAGGGGACGAATAAAGCTCTTGCGATGACGGTGGATTGTAATAGCCGCTATTGCTTGCTGCATCCGTATGAAGGGGCTCGTCTTGCGGTGGCAGAGGCGGCGCGGAATCTGGTCTGCTCTGGCGCGGAGCCGATCGGGCTGACGGACTGCTTGAACTTCGGCAACCCAGAGCGTCCTGAAATCATGTGGCAGTTTGTGTTGGCGATCGAGGGGATGAAGGATGCCTGTGAGTATTTCAAGATTCCCATCGTCAGCGGTAACGTAAGTTTCTACAATGAGACGAACGGTCTCTCGATTTATCCCACTCCGATGTTGGGGATGGTCGGGCTGATCGATTCGGCTGATAAGACGATGACGCAGTGGTTCAAGCAGGATGGCGACGTGATTCTGCTCTTAGGTAAGACGAAAGAAGACCTGGGTGGTAGCGAGTACCTGAAAGTGCACCACCATCGAGAACAGGGATCACCACCGTTTCTAAGTGTAGAAGCAGAGAAGATGCTCCATAATTTTATACTGAAAGTAATACATGATGGATCTGTGCAATCAGCGCATGATTGCTCAGATGGCGGACTCTCTGTCGCATTGGCAGAATGTTGTATTTCTGCCCCGGACACCAGGCGAGGGGCTGTGGTAAAGTTGGGTCTCGATACCTTGCGGCTGGATGCCCTCCTGTTCGGTGAGAGCCAATCGCGTGTCGTTCTTTCAGTTAAGCCCGGGATGGTTGACAGGGTATTAAATAGCGCCTGGGACTCTGGCATTCCAGCGATGAAAATCGGGACCGTAGGAGGAGACCGTTTCGTTATCGATGTGGAGAAGGGGCAATGGAGCGAAGGTTGCCATGTTGATCTCCCTATAGATCAACTGTACGACCGGTGGGCTTTTTCGATTGAACGCACGCTGAGCCAAACGTAAAACGTGAGACGTAAAAAGTGAAATGTGAAGGCATGAATAGGCGAACCAAGAGAGAACTTCCCATCGTTCCACCTTTCACCTTTCACGTTTCACGTGAGAGCCCCGACAAATTCCACGACGAGTGTGCCGTCTTTGGCATATACGGCCATAAGGAAGCGGCAAACCTCACCTATCTTGGGTTGTATGCCCTACAGCATCGCGGGCAGGAAGCCTCCGGCATCGTTTCCGGCGATGGCGAACAGTTTCATGTTCATAAGGGAAAGGGGCTTGTTGCGGATATTTATAATCCCCAGGCGCTCGATCAATTAATCGGTTCAATGGCGATCGGTCACAATCGTTACTCCACCGCCGGAGGGAACGATCTGAAGAACGTCCAGCCATTTTCGGTCAACTTTGCGTTTGGAAATCTGGCGCTCGCCCATAATGGCAACCTCATCAATGCTCAAGTGTTGCGTCATGAGCTCGAAGCGTACGGCGCCATCTTTCAATCCAGCTCAGACAGCGAAGTCATCATCCATCTGATCGCTCATTCGCGGGCCGATACGTTATTGGCACGCATCATCGATGCGTTGAGCCAAGTCCGAGGGGCATTTTCAATCGTGTTACAAACAGATGAGGGGATTATCGCAGTTCGGGACCCCCATGGGTTTCGGCCTCTCTGTCTCGGTCGGTTAGGCGATACGTATCTTGTGGCCTCAGAAACCTGTGCCTTCGATCTGCTCGGAGCTGAAGTTGTCCGCGAGATCGAGCCTGGAGAGTTGGTCGTGCTGAACGACAAGGGTGTGACGAGTTATAAACCATTTCCGCCGGTCAGTCCCGCCATGTGCGTCTTTGAATATGTGTACTTTGCCAGGCCGGACAGCAAGATCTTCGGTGCCAATGCAGTGTATGGCACGCGCAAGGCCTTGGGTAGGCAACTAGCGAAGGAATCGCCTGTACCGGCGGATATCGTCATTCCTGTACCGGACTCCGGAGTGCCTGCTTCGCTCGGCTATGCCGAAGGAGCAGGGATTCCATTTGAACTTGGGCTGATTCGAAATCACTATGTCGGTCGCACCTTCATTGAACCGGAACAATCGATCCGCCACTTTGGCGTAAAAGTGAAGCTCAATGCTGTGCCTGAGGTGCTGGAGGGAAAGCGTGTTGTCGTAGTCGATGATTCTCTAGTGCGGGGTACGACGAGCCGTAAAATTGTGAAGATGCTTCGTAATGCCGGAGCCAAAGAAGTGCATATGCGCATCAGTTCGCCACCGATTATCTCGCCCTGTTTCTACGGCATCGATACGCCGACCAAGAAAGAACTTATCGCTTCCAGCCACACGACCGAAGAGATTCGGAAGTACATCACGGCTGATAGCCTTGCCTACTTGAGTCTCGATGGCATGCTGAATGCCTCTCCTGGTAGATCGGACCAGTATTGCAACGCCTGCTTTACGGAACGCTACCCTATTCCTCTGACCCGCGCTGAGGAGTGGCAGCTCGGCCTCTTCGAACCATCCATTTAGCTCTGATCTTCCTTCATATGTTATGCCAGGACCACCGAAGATAACTCCTAGACGGCTAGGGATAGGTCTTCATTAACCTTCCTTGCGTCGTACTCGGCTGGGGAGTAACAGCCAAGTGTTGAGCGCCCACCCTTCCGATTGTAGAATCGCGAAATGAAATCGAAGATATCTCATTTTTCGTCTTAACGGGTCGCGAAGTGCCGCTGGTAGACGAATTCACGCTTGAGCGTTCCGAAGAAACTCTCAACACTGGGGTTGCCCAGCAGCTCCCTCGCTTCGACATGTTGGTGGTAATGCCGTGAGTGGTGAGCATCAACTGGTATCTCGCGGCGGCATACTGGCTACCGAAGCCCGAGTGGCGCAGGAGCTTTGCCAGTGGGTCCTGGTTTGCCAGCGCCATCATGCGGGCCTGCTCGGCCGACTTCACGGTTAGCCAGTGTCCCATCGCTCAGCCGATCACTAGGCGCGAGTACAGATCAAGTATTACGGCGAGATAAAGCCAGTCCTCAGAGGGGGCTCAGGAAATTCGGACAGTATGATAAGTGGTAGCCTGGCTTCACCAATGCCACCGCGAGGTGGCGAACCAAAGGAGCGAGGCGATGAAACGCACGAGACGGAATCATGGGGCCACCTTT
>Ga0163153_10000626_pt1 | contig 60921 bp, 72 predicted proteins | sample OliLakLV19MP6IB1_FD_148629 | JGI IMG/M metagenome (GOLD analysis project Ga0163153, IMG submission 148629) | Freshwater microbial mat bacterial communities from Lake Vanda, McMurdo Dry Valleys, Antarctica - Oligotrophic Lake LV.19.MP6.IB-1 | ecosystem: Environmental > Aquatic > Freshwater >... | reverse complement strand
CTCGTTTTGGCAGTCACCCATGGGGCTCCCCTGTCACGATGGCATGTTGAGCGTACAAACCGCTGTTTTTACAAGGTGTGGCGCAAATCGCGTGCCATTGTGCGGGAAGTCATCTGGGAAATCCGGGTTAGTGGAGGTACGATCGGCGAGCGATTTCTCGCCAGTTCTGGCTCGGAGGTCAATTTATTTGGCAAACAGTTTTTCCTTAACGGTGTTGACCTTTCGAGCTTTCTGGTGCCAGGACAGTCTTTTGTTATCACTGATCGAAATGTACCGCTGATTGGAGTATTAGCTGATGGCACACCTTTCGATTTCCTATTAGCTAGTTCGGGTGGTCGAACTCCAACGACTGACGTTTTTCAAACAAGTTCTACCCTTTCGGTAACGCTGGTAATTCCAGAGCCCGCATCATTTCTTCTCATGATGATGAGCTTTGCTGGACTTTCGTTACGAAGCTCGCGCCTCCCGGCGAGCGGGGGACGTAAGTCCCCTGCATAAAATCTTCCGTGGCCAAAAATCGTTGTGGCACGACCTCTTTCCATTCGCGATAATACCTTTCGCGCCAGGAAATACAGCGCGTACTTGCGCCAGCAAATACTGCGCGTTCTTTGACAACCTGAACTATTGCACGACGAAACACGCCGAAAACTCACCAACAACCCAGCGGAAAGTCACATGAATTCCGCGAGTTTTGCACGAGATGCGCGCTGTTCGCACGGCAATCCTTGAGTCGTGCGGCAAGAGAACGTGCAATACTCGCCGAGTTTTGCACGCTGGGTTGGGGCCCCCAGAAAGCGGTGCAAAATTCACCCCAATCATCACGGGCTATAAACCTTGAGCCGTTCCACCGAGCGCGTGGGGCCATAAGAGACGCTGGACCCGGCGAGTGCCAGCAGTGCCCTGTCGCCGTCGGGCAGTAAGCGATGACAATAGCGCTGCACACGCAGTTCGCCGACTTGTTGCCACTCGCCGTACATGGTGTCCAGACGATAGAGGGCACCATCGGCACCCGAGACATAAAGTCCCGAGTCGAGTCCCCACGCGGCGACGCCGTAGCCTTGCAAACCATCGGCCCGCGCGGGGAGTTCGGGGCCTTCCGACCAGTAGCCGCGTTGCGGGTCGTAATAAAACACAGTCCGATAGATGACGTCGTTGTCGTCCTTGCCGCCGATGGCCCAGATGCAATTTTGCCAGGCCGCGACCGCGAGGTTGCGGCGGCGGAAGGAAGGGATCGGCAGCGATTGCCAAGTCGCTTCTTCGCCGGCGGTTGTGTCGAACATGAGGGCCGAGTCATGCCAGTCGCTCGGTTTGGCGTCGCTGTGATCCCAACCACCGACGACATAGATTTTACCATCAGCGGCAATCGCATCGTGAGCGGATCGTGGCGCGGGGAGCGGCGTGAGTGCCGTCCACTCTTTGGTGCGTGGATCGAAGCGCATGAAGTCGCTGACCGAACCGACCGGAGCCGTGGGGTTATCGGCGTTCACCAACCCCGCGCCGCCGACGCGATACAAACTGTCGCCGCAACTCACGAGCGCGAGACTTTGGAGCGGTTTGTCGAGCGGCAATTGTTCCCACTGACTTGGTTGGTCGAGATCGCAACGAACAAACTGACGGGAAACATTCTTGCCCGTTTGTTCTTGTTCGGAACCTTGATGCCCGCCATAGACATAGAGAAACCCGTCGTGCTCAGCCGCGCCGAAGCTATCGACCGCATCGGGGAGCATCGGCAGGCTTTCCTCGATGGGAGGATTCGCCAGAACAAACGCATGTCCACACGCGATCACGTGCAATGCGAGGAGACAGGCCAAAAGTCGATGCGAAGACATGGTTGCCACTTCCTTGAAGAATAAGTTTCCCCCTCGGCGAAGAAAGAATCCGCCGCTATGTAAACTTAGGCCGTGATCCCGCGAGAAACCAACTCAAGTCCGCGCAAGAAGTCATGCTCAAGCGGCGCGGAATCGAACTAACCGGAATAATCCGACCGAAGACAGGGGAAGGGCAACATGTTAAGAACGGAAAAAAACTAGAAGCTGTTCCAAAACCCGCGTCCAGAAACCGGACGCTAGCGCGTTTCGGCTGATACTATTAGCCGCTGGGCGCTAGCCCACGGTTTTGAAACGCATCCTAGTGCAGCTCGATCCGTTCGATTCCGTTCATGTGCCCGTCGTTCAGCGAAGCTCCGGCCACCACCAAGAGCGAATTTTCTCCGCCAGGGAGAATGCGATGGAAGAAACGCGGCGTAGAAAGTTCGGCCGCTTGTTCCCACTGGCCATCGACGTTGGTCAGGCGATACAGTACGCCGTCGGTCCCCGAAGCGAACAGCCCGGAATCGAGTCCCCAAGCCGAGATGCCAAAACCTTGCATATCGTCGCCAGGGAGTTCGGCGGCTTTGGCCCAGGTGTTGGTTTGGGGATCGTAGGAGTAAACCTCGCGCTTGATGTCGGCATATTCATCCATCCCACCGAGAACCCAAATGCGATTGTTCCAAGCGGCGACGGCGAGCGCGCGACGTTGGAACGGCGGCTCGGGAAGTTTTTCCCATTTGGCGTTGTCACCCGCAGTGGTGTCATAGACCAGGGCATCGGTTTGCCATTCGCCGGTGCCACTCTTACCGGTGAGATTCCAGCCGCCAATGGTGTAAATTTTGCCATCGAGTACGGCCGCGTCATGCGAGGAACGAGCACCGGGCAGGGCAGGGAGCGCGGTCCACGATTTGGTGACGGGATCAAAGCGTGCGAACTCGGCGACCGAATGTAGGTCCGCGTCTTCCTTGCGAGCATTACGGGCATTCAAGCCACCGATACGGTAGAGCTTCCCCTCGCAACTTACCAAGGCCATGCCTTGGAGTGGGGTTTCCATCGTCAACGTTTCCCACTCATTCTTGTCGGCTGTAGCTTTATCGGCCACATTCAAACGAGCGAAAGTCTGGGAAAGATTGTCACGCGAATGTTGATGAGCACGGCCGGTGTGACCGCCGTACACGTAGAGCCAACCATCTTCCACCGCACCGCCGAAGCTGGAAATCGCTTCAGGGAGTTCGGGACCAAACGACGCGCTGTCCGTTTCCGATTCAGGGCGTTGCGGCCGCTTTTCAGTCGAGCTTTCTTTGGCTTCGGTTTCGGCAGCCGCTTTCTCAGCGGGTGGGGCTTCGCCGCTCGCCGTGAAGTTGAGGGTGAGCGTGGCGTAATTGGACTTACCAGTGTATTTCTTGCCGTTGGTTTCGCCGCTTTGGTCTTCCTGCGTATGGTTAGCCATCAAGCCGATGGTGCCCGAATTGGCGGCTATGAAAAACACCTTGCCATCGGCGTCGGTGACTTCTTCGCTCATCTCGCCGGTGGTATCGATCAGCGTGACGGGAACTTCGGCAAGCGGTTTGCCTTCCCAGAGGACGGTCGCCCCGATGCCGCCAGGCTTTTGTTCGGGAATGATGTCGAGCGTAAGCTCCTTGCTACGCTCGTAAGTCGGCAGCTTGCCATCGGCACCGGGCAGCACGGTTTGCGAGTAATAGCAGAGCAGCGAACCCGCATAGACGCCGTATTCGCAGACGGTTTCGATAGCTTGGGTTTCCTGACCTTCGGGCAGCTTCATTGTGAGACCGACATACCCATCCCCCTCGCGCTTCTCGGTTTTTAGCTCGGTGCGTTTGCCATCGGCCGTGCGAGCAAAGATCTTGGCTTCGGCAATCGGACCGGGCAGGTGGTAATCCTGATCGTTCGGGCCTTCGGAGAAAAATAACAGGCCGAGTGTTTCCTCGCCGGACTTTTCCGAGCCAAGCCAAACGAAGTGGGCTGAGGCGGAGGAAACTGACAGGCAAGCAACAAGAAGCGCGAGAGCCAACCAAGAAAAACGCTGCGACATGAGAAAAACCTTCGTTGAATATGAACACAGGCCGACGATGTTTAGCGTCGGCGGGGAAGTTAAAAGGAATGGTCGACCTCGCCCCCGGCGCGAGTTGCCAGGGCATCGAGTACCGTCTCTTCAATCTCGTTGACAATAAATCGGACCGAGCCATCAACGAACACGAACTGAACACCTCCACGATGGTCGCTACGGAAGGCGGTTGAGTATTTACCCACGGAACCAGGATCTACTTCTGGGTCAGGGCGCGATACAGGATTATACGGTCCCCACGTGGCAGCAAAGGAGTCCGAAATGTAACCGCCTGCCCATTTAGGACCGATGGGTGCCACTTCGACGAAAGATTGGTTCTCGAAATAGTCTTCCTCGCCGAAGGCAAAAGTGTTCGTCGTCCCGTCCGTGACGTCTTTCAGCCGCACAAGAATCGGGCGCGAGACAATTGCGCCATTATGAGGATTCGTGCCCGCGATTAACCAGGGAGACTGACTGCCGGTGCTAGAAGCATAGCTACTCGCGCCAGGCTCGGAAGCGTTGGGAGTGTAGATCATCGAGGGACAAAGATAGACCGGGATCGTCGCTTCGACGACTCCGGCGTTGACCGGATCGCTGGTTCCGAGGTCGGAATTGTAGGTCACGTAGCGGTTCGACTCTTCCAAGTAGGGCAACAGGAAGAGCAACGCACTTTCGCGGTCAGTTCCAATGGAAGCATGAGTTGATGCCGGTGGTAAGTAACCAAGTAAGTCGTGATGCATGTGCATCGCGAGGCCGATTTGACGCAGGTGGCTGCGGCAAGTACAAGTCCGCGCGGTTTCGCGGGCGGCTTGGATGGCCGGTAAGAGGAGTGCAATGAGCACACCGATGATCGAGATCACCACCAACAGTTCCACGAGCGTAAAGCCGGTAGCGAAGGAGCGGCGTGGGTTGATGGGCGGATCTATAAAAGTCATCGCGTGGCTCCCGGGTAAGTCCGTCTGTAGCTGAGAATGTTAAGAATACCGAAGATCACTAATGCTGGTGATGTAGGCTCGGGGATCGAGAAGCTCGTAAGTGCTTCTGCCCCCGTGTAATTTCGCTGCCAAATCAGGAGATCTCGGCCATCGCTATCCCCGTCAGCGTCGGCATCGCCCAGGCCGTTGAAGCTGTAACTAGCTTGCCAATCGGCCAAATCGTCGGTATCCACATCGGTGTCGCCATCGAAATCACCAGGAATCGCGACCTCTTCCGAGACTAATAGGGTGTCAACACGTAGCTCTTGAAAGCTCGAATGAACGGAGGACTGGAATCGCACACGAAAATCGGCTGCGTACGACGGCAGGAAAAACTCTAAACGCAGTTCTTGTTGATCCGCGAGACCGAACGAGGTTTCGACTTCACCGAGAAATAGCTGTGTCACGCTCAACAGATCAGTGTTTGCGCCACCCGCTAAGGCAGTTCCGTCGATCTTGACGAGCTCGACGCTGTTTTGAAACACGCTAGCAGCATAGTCGGGATTCATCGTGGCGGCGGTTTGCACGATCACGCGCGTGCCGTGATTGTTGGCGTAGGGCCCGCCGGTGCCGAAAGATCCCGCGTGGTTATAGACGTTGGCAAAAATGCGATAGGTGGGAATCGTTTCGGAAAACGAATAGTAGCCCCCCGAACTTGCGACAAATCCGGGGGATTGAACGCTCATTTTTGCCAGCGACGTAATTGTTGGGCTTGTGATGCTAGCCGTGGGCAAAGTGTTTACTGAGGCAAAAGGTGTAGCTTCCGAGGCTTCCCATTCTTGATAAGTGCTGCCCGTCCCACCAACGGTCCAATCCGTGGGAGATTGGAAATTGAAGGCACCTGCAACAGCGGAAGCTGATTGAAATATCTGACAGGCTGCGAACGTCAGTGCGATGGTGAGCGATTTTCTCATGTCAATACATGCGAGTTTCTGGCGAAATATAGCCGTGCCACGGGATGTTTGTCGTGGCACGGCGCAAAACGTGAATAAACTAAACCTGATTTCGTCGAAGCACGATGACGCCAGCCAGAACCAGGGCGCCCAGAGCAAGTGAGGTGGGCTCAGGAATGTTGACCGTCACTTGATCGAGCTCGAACGTGAATACCTGATCGAGACCTGCGAGAGCCGCTGGGACTGAGGCACCAAACTGGATGCGGCTGACGTTGCTGAAAATGCCGGCGTAGGAGCCACCCTCATAGAAAAAGTCTGGACTGTTAGGGCTGACGTCGAATTCGACCAACGTCCAAGTGTTGGGTTGAACAGTTAGGCTCTGGAAGGCGATGACTCCGGGAAAGGCAGGTGCGCCGGTAAATCGCGCGAAATAATCGAGTGGTGCCGTTGCATTGTGCCTGACGTACGCGCTGAACTTCGTGGCGCCAGCAGCGATCCAATTACCGAAGAAATTCCCGCCACTGGCGGAGTCGGAGAGATTGGCACGATGCAGGACAGGACCATCGTCCTCGAGGTTGCCAACGAAGTTGAAACTGCTAGAGATAAAGCTGCTTCCGTCCGGCCCGCCGTTCGCGTTGAAGGCGGCGAACGTAGTCTGGCCGTTCTGTTTCCAGTTAGCGTTATTTAGAGGGAAATCTTCCGTATAGGGTACGGTTACAGCTTGAAGTGCCGAGCCAAATACGGTTGAGACTATAAATGCCAAAGAAAACAGGGTCTTTTTCACGAGAGCTACCTCAGATGTCATGCAGGTATGAATCAACGCCAACCTTATTGAGAGTGAATCTCATGAGCGTTAGCATACAGATATTAAAAACCGTTTCAAGTGTGAAAAATAAATTTTCTTGCGATTTTGCCGCTGATGGATGACTTGCCGAGCCGGAGGACAACGTGCTCCGGGCCGCTGCAACGCATAATGCGCTACTGTGAATGGCGCGTGCGCTCTCGACTAGGATCAGCGAGTCACCATTTCTAAAGTGAATTGCCAAGAAGCGGCACAAGAATGCCCAAGCAGTGACGAACCATTGTTCGACTCAACAACTAAAGAATGATGGGGCGCTAGCATCCGTCGATTCTTCTTAATTTGGCTTTTTGTGGTTCTTGCAGTCATTCGCTTAATTTGAATCGCCATGCACCTTCCTCCTCTGATCCCGCGAGATGGTCCCCAAACACCCCGGGGGTGTTTTGGTACTTCGTGGGCTTTTGTTTATTTGCGTTGCTAATCGTGTGGCTCGCGAAGTGGATGTAGCGAGCAGAATCAACGAGTCCACACTTGCCGATTGGCAGGCGAGCTATGGGACGCCGTCACAAGCTGCCGGGTGCTTTCCCCTCCTAAAACGGTCAGCACCATCGGGTAAAGTGAAGGGATGAGATTCTTCGCTTGGCAGAAAGGTGTTCGGCTTTACTGGAGCGGTGTTCAAGCCCGATTTTTGGCCAAATTACGAGAATTTTCTTTCCAATTGGCGGAAGAGAAAAACGCATCGCGACCCCCATGGAGCCACTGCCGGTAGTGGCCAGGGGCGGGCAGGTCACCTAGATTTGGCCACAAGCATCAAAAAGGTTGTGGCCAAGGATGGGGGATTCCTCGAGGGTCGGCGCTTTCGCTGTTTTGCGAAGCTGCGTGATATTTGCCGATTGAGCGGTCGCAACACGAGTTTTCCTGCGAAAACCCGCAGAGAAAATTCACAAACAGGGCTCTTGTCGGCCATTGACCGCTTTTGAAATCCGCTTTAGAATCTGAGATTCGTCACTACTTGGTGGCGAGCAGTATGTTCTTCGGAGCATGCTGTTTGATATTTGGGTTTCGTTTTTCAGTTGGTGGGGTACACCGTGGCCGCTGCTAGAGAAGTTATTCGCATTCGGATGGAAGCTTACGATCACTCGGTCCTCGACCAGAGTGCGATGGAGATTGTGGATACCGCCAAGCGGACCAACTCCGAGGTGCATGGCCCGATCCCGCTACCCACGCGGATTGAGCGTTACACGGTGCTTTCCGGGCCGCACGTCGACAAAAAGGCGCGGCAGCAATTTGAAATTCGAACCCATAAAAGGCTCATCGACATCGTCCAGGCCACGGCCAAGACGATCGAAGCCCTGAATAAATTGAGCCTGCCCGCCGGTGTGGATATCAAAATCAAAGCAACGACAACCTAGTTGTTGAAGTGATTAGTAGTTGAAGTCCGGTAGGCAAGTATTTTCCTAGTTAACCAACACAAGCCAATTTTTAAGAGATCGACGCATGTTGCGGAAGTCGCGTAGGTAAGCCTCGCCGCGGCGAGTGGCTCCTGCGTCACAATCATCGTTAGGGATTCGAGCAATGGCTACAGACGGAAGAATTGTCGGCATATTGGGCCGTAAGGTCGGTATGACGCAGATTTTCAATGAAGCGGGTATCGTCGTGCCCGTGACCGTTGTTCATGTTGGTCCCTGCGATGTGTTGCAAGTTCGCACCGCTGAGCGCGATGGCTACGAAGCCGTGCAGCTTGGTTATCTCGATAAGCCCCGTCGGTTGGCTTCGCGTGCTCAGCGTGGTCAGGTGGCTAAGCTCGACAGCAAGCGCGGCAAAAAGCGTTCGGCCGCCGGCATCGAAGCGGTTGTTAAAGCCAATTGCGAACCCAAGCGATTCGTTCGCGAAATTCGTGGTCCGGCTGGTGAATTGGCGGTTGGCTCTCAGGTGAAGGTCGATGCTTTCGAGGGAATTGCCACGGTCGATATCGTCGGCACGAGCAAGGGCCGAGGTTTCTCGGGAGCCATGAAGCGGCACAACTTCTCCGGCCAGCGTGCCACGCACGGCGTGAAGAAGTGCCATCGCCACTTGGGTGGCACGGGTTGCAGTGCGACGCCGAGCCGTCTGATGAAGGGCGTGAAAATGCCGGGCCAATATGGTGCGGCTCGCTGCACCGTGCGGAACCAAAAAATCGTGCGGATCGACGCGGAAAACAATCTGCTGTTGGTCCGTGGCAGCATTCCCGGTCCCAACGGGGGATACGTGATCGTTAAGAAGTCAAACAAAGTGTAAGCCAACCCATGCCACGGACTGGTCGCTTAAGCGACCAGTCCAATTGGATGCAATAAGCCATGCCAAAACTCACAGTTCTTGATGCCAAGGGTAAGAAAGTCGGTACCTACTCGATAGAGCCGACCGATCTTGCTCCGCGCATCAACAAGCAGCTCCTGCACGATGCGGTGGTCATGTATCAGGCCAATTTGCGGCAAGGTTCGCACATGACCAAGACGCGCAGCATGGTGAGCGGTTCGACCAAAAAGTTGTATCGTCAAAAGGGTACGGGCAACGCTCGGGCCGGTTCACGGCGTAGCGGTACTCGACGTGGTGGTGGACATATCCACGCGATTCGTAATCAAGATTATTCGTATTCATTGCCACGCAAAGCCCTGCAATTGGCCACGCGAATGGCCATAGCCTCGAAGATTCAAGACGATCAAATCACGCTGATCGACAAGCTCGAATTTGCCGAACCCAAGACTCGCGAGATGATGGGGGTCATCAAGCATTTGGGCTGCCAGGGTGAGTCGCTGTTGATTGCCACGGCTGGTCATTCCCCCAACGTGTACAAGAGTGCTCGTAATATTCAAAAGGTCGCCGTGCAGTCGGCTGGTGACTTGAATGCGTTGAGTGTGTTGTCGGCCCGTCGGTTGGTGATCACCACCGAAGCGCTCGATCAAATCAAGCAACGTGCCGGCGCCAAGGCCAGCGCAACCGAGGCTTAGGGGATTCGCCTGGGCCGGTTAGTCCAGCCAGTTAAGAGTAAGAGTAAAAAATGCCACGACATATTCCCCAAACCACAAGCATCATCCTTGAGCCTCACCAGGTGATTTTGAAGCCGTTGGTGACGGAAAAGGGGATGCACCGTTCGACCCGCAATAACGCCTACGCCTTCGAGATTAATCGCTTGGCGACCAAGGTTGATGTAAAGCGTGCGGTTGAGGAGTTGTTTGAGGTGAAGGTGCTGAGTGTTCACACTCAGAATCGCAAGGGGAAGCCACGTCGCACAAAAATGCGTCTGGGTTACACCCAAGACTGGAAGAAAGCCATTGTGACGCTCGACGCCGAGCATCGTATCGAATTGTTCTAGGAAAGGGGCTATTCGCTATCGGCTACTGGCTCTCGGCAAGAGAGCAAAAATAGCTGACAGCCGATAGCCGATAGCCGAAAATGGGTATTCGCAAATACAATCCGACCAGTGCCGGACGCCGTGGGGCGAGCGTGAGCGACTTTAAGGAGCTCACGCCAGGCGCTAAGCCCGAGAAGAGCCTTTTGCGCCCCAAGCCCAAGAAGGGCGGCCGCAATTTTCAGGGTAAGATCACCGCTCGGCATCGTGGTGGTGGACACAAACAGCGTTATCGTTTGATCGATTTTCGCCGCAATAAAGACGGTGTGGCTGCCCAAGTGAATTCGATTCAATACGATCCGAATCGTTCGGCTCGCATTGCCTTGTTGCACTACATCGATGGCGAGAAGCGTTACATTATTGCCCCGGATGGGTTGAAGCCGGGTGACAAGGTCATGAGTGGTGGCGAGGCGCCGGCCAAGCTGGGCAATTGCTTGCCGCTAGCGAAGATGCCGCTGGGTACCGAAATTCACAATGTGGAGCTTCGCGAAGGTCGGGGCGGGGTGTTGTGCCGCAGTGCCGGGACGCATGCCACGCTCATGGCTCGTGAAGCCGATTGGGCACAGATTTCACTGCCGAGTGGTGAAATTCGCCGTATTCCGTCCGCTTGTCGGGCCACGGTTGGTACCACAAGTAACGGCGATCACAGCAGCATTGTGCTGGGCAAGGCGGGTCGCAAGCGTTGGATGGGTCGTCGTCCTCACGTTCGTGGCACGGCGATGAATCCGATCGATCATCCGCATGGTGGTGGTGAAGGTCGCACAAAGGGTGGTCGTCACCCCGTGAGTCCGACTGGCGTGAGTGCCAAGGGTGGTGCGACGCGCAATCGTCGCAAGGCCTCGAACAAGTCAATCATTCGCCGTCGCAAGAGTCGGCGTTATGGTCAATTGAAATTACCGAAAACCTAGGAGTGGCTATTGGCGGTCGGCTCTCGGCTTTCGGCCAGAAGGAATACAATTTTTCTTTCTGGCCGAAAGCTGACAGCCGAGAGCCGAAAGCGAAAAGTTAACTATGAGTCGCTCGCTAAAAAAAGGTCCGTATGTCGATCCTAAGCTCTACGCGAAGGTAGACAAGCAAAATGACTCGGGACGCAAGGAACCGATCACCACGTGGGCTCGTGCCTGCACGATCATTCCCGAATTCGTGGGCCACACATTTATGGTTTACAACGGCAAGGCGCACTTGAAGGTGTTCGTCACCGAAGACATGGTCGGCCACAAGTTGGGCGAGTTTTCGCTGACTCGGAATTTCCGCGGCCATGGTGGCAAAGGTAAGAAGTAAAGGAGTGGCTTTCGGCTTTCGGCTTTCGGCTCTCGGTCAGAACATCTGGCCGACAGCCGACAGCCAGTAGCCAACAGCCTAAAAACAATGGCATACACCGCAACACATATGCATGCCCGCATTAGCGCCAGTAAGGTCCGTCCGCTGGCGACATTGATCCGTGGCAAAAAAGTTGACGACGCACTCGCCATTCTGCGGTATCAACCGCAGCGTGGGGCGCGGATGTTGGAGAAGGTTCTCAAAAGCGCTTTGGGCAATGCCGAAGACCTGCGAGCTCCCAACTTGGGTGGCTTGCGAGTCGTCGATGCCCGCGTGGATGGAGGGCCAATGTTCAAGCGTGTTCGCCCGCGAGCACGCGGCATGGCACACATTATTAAGAAGCGATTCGCACACATCAAGATTTCCATCGAATGATTTAGGAATTTACGCCGCACATCGGACTGGTCGCTTAAGCGACCAGTCCAGGCACGGTGACCAAACCTGAGACGATACACATGGGTCAAAAAGTCAATCCAATTGGTTTTCGCACGGGCATCATGCTGGGCTGGAAAAGCCGCTGGTATGCGTCGAAAAAAGAGTTTTCAGAATTGCTGATCGAGGACTTCAAGATCCGCAAATTCATACACACGAAATACAAGTTCGCCGGCATTCCCAAGGTGGAAATCGAGCGGACTCGCGATGAAGTGAAGGTGATTTTGTTCACGGCCCGACCGGGCGTGATCATTGGCCGCAAGGGACAGGAAGTCGAGCAATTGCAAGACGAACTGCAAGCCCTGGTCGGTCGCCGGATCAACATTAAGATCGAAGAAGTTTCGCGTCCTGAACTGCAAGCACAATTGGTGGCCGAGGATATTGCCGAGCAATTGAGCAAGCGGGCGAGTTTCCGCCGGACGATGAAGCGGTCGATCGAACAAACGATGGAAGCGGGTGCCAAGGGCATTAAGGTGCAATTGGCGGGTCGCTTGGGTGGTGCCGAAATGGCCCGGCGCGAGAAGCAGATTGCTGGGTCGATTCCGCTTAGCACATTGCGGGCGAAGATCGACTACGGTTTTGTGGAAGCCATGACGGCCCAAGGTCACATTGGCGTTCAAGTTTGGATCAATCAAGGCATGTTTGAGGACGATACCGATGGCGCTGATGCCCAAGAGGGTCAAGCACAGAAAAAGCCAAAGAGGTCGTATAAGAGGTAACGCCACCCGTGGCAACCGAGTCGTTTTTGGCGAATTCGGTTTGCAGGCCATGGAGCCAGGGTGGATCAGTGCCCAGACGATCGAGGCAGGCCGTATCGCCGCGCAGCAGTATGTTCGCGGTGAAGGGCGGTTGTATATCCGTTTGTTTCCCCATAAGTCGATTACCTCGATCCCGCTGGAAACCCGCATGGGTAAAGGCAAAGGTGAACCTGAGTTCTGGGCCGCCGTCGTGCGTCCAGGAACGATTTTGTACGAAGTCGCCGGCGTGAGTGAAGCGGCGGCGCGGATTTGTTTGGCACGCTTGGCCCACAAGATGCCGATCAAAGTCCGCATGGTAAAGAGAACATAATTGGCTATCGGCTGTTGGCTGTCGGCTCTCAGTGGGAGAATCGATTCCTTGCCAATTGCAGCCGAAAGCCGAAAGCCGAAAGCCGAAAGCCAATCCTATGACCAAGGCCAAAGAACTACGCGATATGAGCGACGAGCAATTGGGTCTCACGCTGAAAGAAGCGATGGACAGCCTGTTTCGCTTCCGCGTACAGGCTCAGACCGACCGCTTGGATGCCCCGAGCGAGTTGCGCAAGCAACGTCGGTTGATTGCCCGGATTAAGACGATTCAAACTGAAAAAGCAGCGAGTAGAATCGAAGCATAATTAATTAACTAGCTGAGAGCTAAAGAATGCCCAAGAGACAATTAATCGGCATCGTCACGAGCGACAAAATGAACAAGAGCCGTCGCGTGGAAATTGGCCGTTTGGTCAAGCATCCCAAGTACGGCAAGTTCATTCATCGCCGAACCGTGTGCCATGTGCATGATGAGAACAATGAGACGAACATCGGCGACACGGTGGAAATCATCGAGTGCCCGCCGAAGTCGAAGCTGAAGCGTTGGGATTTGGTTCGGATTGTCGCGAAGAACCAACAGGTGGACATCGCCGCCATGCGTGCCGCCGCCAAGTTGGAAGCCGCTGCCGCTGAGAGTGGATCCGCGAGTTAACGGAAATTAACTAAGTCAGAAGAGTCATCGAAAGAAGTCGTTTGAGGCTAAAGCCATGATCCAGATGGAAAGTCGTCTTGCTGTTGCCGACAACACGGGCGCCAAAGAAGTGATGTGCGTCAAAGTGTTGGGGGGCAGCCGCCGACGGTTTGCTTACTTGGGCGATGTGATTATTTGCAGCGTGAAAAGCGTGATCCCCGGTAGCGACGTCAAGAAAAAGGCAGTCGTGCGAGGGGTGATTGTCCGAGCAAAGTATCCGACACGCCGTAGCGACGGTAGCTATGTGCGGTTCGACGCGAATGCCGTGGTGTTGATCGATAAAGACAACAATCCGCGCGGAACACGTATTTTTGGTGCCGTCGCCCGTGAACTGCGTGAGCGCAAGTTCATGAAGATTGTTAGCCTGGCTAGTGAGGTCGTATAGCAATGTTGATTCGCACTGGAGATACCGTCCAAGTCGTGAGTGGCTCTGATCGGGGCACGCAAAGTCGCGTGATCCAAATTGATCGTGAGGCCGGCAAAGCATTGGTCGAGAACGTCAATCGCGTGTACAAGCACGTCCGTCGCAGCCAGAAACACCCGCAAGGGGGCCGGCTCAGCAAGGAAATGCCGATCCAGCTTTCCAACGTGATGTATGTGTGCGGTGCCTGTAACTCGAAGACCCGTTTGGGTGCTCGGTTCAGCAAGGAAGGGGCGAAAGAGCGGTTTTGCAAGAAGTGCGGCGCGGCCGCTGGCGAGATTTCGCCACCCCATATTTCGCACAAGAGCAAGAAATAATTGAACACCTACAACTCGTAGGATCGCGGCTATGGCAACTGACAAAAAAAAACAACCGGCAAATGACAGTCAATCCATGACTCCTCGTTTACAAGAACGCTACGAGAAAGAGATTCTGCCCAGCTTGGCTGAAAAGCTAGGTCGCAAGAATCGCCATTCTCTGCCCAAGCTGCAAAAGATTGTGGTGAGCATGGGCGTGGGTAGCGCGATTTCCGACAAAAAGCACATGGAAGACGCTGTTTCGGCGCTGACCGACATCACTGGCCAAAAGCCGTTGGTGTGCAAGGCGCGCAAATCGGTGGCAAGTTTCCGCCTTCGCGAGGGTTCGCCGATCGGCTGCAAGGTGACGTTGCGTGGTCGGCGGATGTACGAGTTTCTGGATCGCTTGGTCTCGATTGCTTTGCCGCGTGTGCGTGACTTCCGCGGCCTCAACCCGAATGCGTTCGATGGCCGGGGCAATTATAGCCTAGGTCTCAACGAGCAACTTGTGTTCCCCGAATTAAATCCCGACAAGTACACCCGCCCCCAGGGCATGAATATCGCCATTTGCTGTTCGACTGACTTGGATGACGAATCGCGAGAGATGTTAACTGGCTTTGGCGTGCCGTTTAAGAACGAGAACTCAGACAAGTAAATCATTTTATCTATTAGAAGATACCGAAAGGATACCAACCCCAGTGGCGAGCAAATCGAAAATCGCGAAGGCTGAACGCAAGCCGAAGTTTTCTTCGCGGATCGAGTCGCGCTGCAAGCTTTGCGGCCGGCCTCGGGCCGTTTATCGCAAGTTTGGCGTCTGTCGGATTTGCTTCCGCCAGTTGGCGGATCGTGGTTTGATTCCAGGCGTCAAAAAAGCGAGTTGGTAAGGTAAGTGGATTACGAAGTGAATTCGTGATCCGTCGTTGAAAGAAAAATTGAAGAACCCTGTTGTGGGATTAGAAAACTATGATGACCGACCCGATTGCCGACATGCTTACACGCATTCGCAATGCCGTCCGCATTGAACGGCCCGTCGTGCAAATGCCTCATTCCAAGGTCAAGCGCGGCGTCGCCGAAGTGCTCAAGCGAGAAGGCTACATCTGGGATTGGCGCGAAGAGCAGGCCACTGAAACGCCGGGCACGCAGTTGCTGATCGACCTCAAATACGGTCCGAACGGCGAGCGCGTGATTCGTCACATCAAGCGGGTGAGCAAGCCAGGTCGTCGTGTTTACAGTGGTGCGAAAGATTTGCGCCCAATCCTCAACGGTTTGGGTATATCGATCATCAGCACGAGCCGGGGCGTGGTCAGCGATCGCGAAGCCCGCCAGAAGAATTTGGGCGGCGAAGTTTTGTGTGAATTGTGGTAGGCGACTTTTGGCTATCGGCTGTCAGCTATCGGCAAGATTGATAAAGCCGACAGCCGACAGCCGATGGCCGACAGCCAATAGTTGAGAGCTAAATAACATGTCGCGAATTGGAAAAAAACCTGTAGCCATCCCCTCCGGCGTGAAAGTCGGCGTTTCCTCGCGGGAAATTTCCGTGGAAGGAAAGCTCGGCAAGTTGGTGTGGGCGCATCGCCCTGAAGTTTTAGTCGAAGTCACTGAAGACGGCAAAACGCTTAATGTCTCAAGCGATAGTGCAACTCGCGAAACGCGGGCTTTGCACGGCCTGACTCGTGCTTTGATTCAAAACATGGTGGTTGGTGTATCGGCGGGTTACGAGAAGAAGCTGGAGATTCACGGCGTCGGTTATTTGGCCGCGATTCAAAACGGCGTCCTGCAGTTACGTGTGGGATTTGCCAACGAAATACAAAAGAAGATTCCCGCGGGCTTGGATGTCACATGCCCCGATCAAACGCATGTTGTGATCAAGGGAACGGACAAGCAAAAAGTCGGCCAGTTCGCCGCCGAAGTTCGCGCCGTCCGAAAGCCGGAACCCTACAAGGGCAAAGGCATTCGTTACGATGGCGAGCAAGTGCGTCGCAAAGCTGGCAAGACCGCGAAATAGTTGAGCTAACATAGCAACGCCCAGGGATGGCACTCCCTGGGTCAAGAAATCGAGTAAGAACATGGACCATCATAAAGCAATCGGCAAACAACGGCAGCGTCGAACTTACCGTGTGCGGAAGCGCGTGCGGGGCACCGTCGAGCGTCCTCGGTTGTGTGTTACGCGGACGCTACGCAATATCTCGGCGCAGATCATCGACGACATCGCTGGAGTGACTCTGGCGAGTGCCTCGACCGCCGAAAAAGCCCTCGCCAAGAAGATCAAATACGGTGGCAATAGCACGGCGGCCGAAGCGATCGGCAAGGCGATTGCCGAGAAGGCAACCGCCAAGGGCGTAACCGAAGTTTGTTTCGATCGCGGCTCGAGCAAGTATCACGGTCGCGTGGCGGCTCTGGCAAACGCGGCTCGCGAAGCCGGGTTGCAGTTTTAGCATATTTAGCCGCGGGGCTTGCCCCGCGTTGTTGTCAATTTAACGGAGATAACCAAGCGTGGCGAACCCATCCCGAGGCAGACAGAAAAAAGATGACGATGCTCCTCGCCAAGGCGAGTTGATGGAGAAGGTCGTCAAGATCAAGCGGTGCTCCGCAGTGGTCAAGGGCGGTCGTCGCTTTAGCTTTGCCGCGATGGTGGTTGTCGGCGACGGCAAGGGCAAAGTCGGCTGGGGCTACGGCAAGGCCAACGAAGTTCCCCCTAGTGTCGAGAAGGCCGTTAAGGAAGGAATGCGGAGCTTGAAGACCGTGGCCCGCCACGAGTCGACCATTCCTCACATTGTGAAGGGCCATTTCGGTGCTGCTAAAGTGATCTTGGTGCCCGCTTCCCCTGGTACCGGTGTGATTGCTGGCGCGGCCGTTCGTGCCGTGTGCGAAGCCGCAGGCATCCACGACATATTGACCAAGTGCTACGGTTCGACCAACCCGGTAACGCTAGTCAAAGCAACCATGGACGCTTTTGAGCAATTGCGTCCCAAGTACGAAGTAGAACGCTTACGCGGAGTGACCCTGTCATGATTATCAATGATGTCCATCGTGGCATTCAAAAAAATAAGAAACGCAAGCGGCTTGGTCGTGGCCCCGGTTCGGGTCATGGCAAGACGGCTGGCCGTGGTTATAACGGTCAAGGTTCGCGCTCTGGCGTGTCGAAGCTTTCGATTTTTGTCGGTGGCATGACCCCGCTCGTGCGACGTGTGCCCAAACGTGGCTTCCACAATCGCTTCGGTTCGGAAGTGGCCGTCGTCAATGTGGGTCAACTCGACAAGGCTTTTAATGCTGGTGAAGAAGTCACGCTCGAAGCGCTCGCCGCCAAAAATCTGGCCAAGGGCCGGTTCGACGCTTTGAAAATATTGGGTGATGGCGAGCTCACCAAGAAACTCAAGATAAATGCCCACCAGTTCAGTAAGTCAGCGATTGAAAAAATCGAAAAAGCAGGATGCGAGATGGTGGTGTTGCCGGGTAAGACTCCAGTGAAGGAAAAGCAGCGGGCCGCCAGAAAAGCCAAGGCGTCATCCAAGGGGGCATAGTTCCCGCTGTGCTCATGGATCACTGCATGGGTGGACCTAGGGACAGGAAACTTTCAATTTGCAGTTGCAGATGAGGATCGAGCCATGTGGGAAAAAATTCGTGTCGTTTGGCAAATCCCTGAACTGCGACAAAAGATTCTGCTCACGCTCGGGCTGCTTGCCATCTATCGGTTGGGCTTTCAAATCCCTTTGCCGATTGTCGATCCCGACAAGGTGAAGGCAGCCGCGACCTCGGGTGCGGCGGGTGGCGTGACCGATGTCTTGCAGCAAGTGGCCGTGTTCAGCGCGAGCCAACTGACCCAGGTCACGATTTTCGGCTTGGGCATCATGCCGTATATCTCGGCGTCGATTATTTTCCAGCTTCTGGGCAGCGTTTACCCGCCGCTCGAAGCCTTGCAAAAAGAAGGCGAGGCCGGCAGGAAGAAAATCAACGAATACACTCGCTATGCGACGGTCGTGATCTGCATAATTCAAAGCTGGGTCTATGTGAACGCCTACATTATACCGCAGCAATTAGTCGACGCGGCCTATTTGGATCCGGATACGGGCTCACTGGCCTTTAGTTGGAAAGTGGTGGCGGTGCTCACCATGACCGCTGGCACCGTGTTTCTCATGTGGATCGGCGAGCAAATTGATGAGTTCGGCATCGGCAACGGCATCAGCCTGTTGATCATGGCGGGCATTTTGGCTGCGATGCCGGGTGCTGGTTTCGATCTGTTAAAACAATCCTCTTTGGAATTGGGCGGTGGTCCTGGCGGTAAATTGGGGGTTGAGTCACTCTTGATGCTCGCCGCGATGTTTATCGCCGTGGTGGTGGGCGTGGTGTATATCACGCTCGGGCAACGGCGGATTCCCATGCAAAGTGCCAAACACGTCCGTGGTCGCCGCGTCTACGGCGGCACGCGCCAGTATTTGCCGCTCAAGGTGAATCAGTCGGGCGTGATGCCGATTATTTTCGCCAGTAGCTTGCTGATGCTGCCGGCGTTAATTTTCACACAACTCAATAACGTAGCTTGGAAAACAGGTGGTTTCTGGGACAATTTCTTCGCCTGGGCAGCGGATGCGTTCTCGCGAGATTCGTTTGCCTATGTGCTGTTGTACGTGGCGCTGATCTACTTCTTCTGCTATTTCTGGACGGCGATTACCTTCAATCCCAAAGACGTTTCCGAGAATTTGAAGAACTACGGTTCCTTCATCCCGGGCTATCGTCCCGGCAAACGGACGGCCGATTATTTGGAAAAAGTGATGTATCGCATCACTTACGTGGGTGCCGGATTTTTAGCGTTGGTTGCGGTCATCCCCACGGTGATTTCCTCGTGGATGGGTGTACCTTATGGGGTGGCCAGTTTCTATGGCGGAACCGGTCTGTTGATTGCCGTGAGCGTTGCCTTTGATTTGGTGCAAAAGATCGACAGTCATTTGGTAATGAGAAACTACTCGGGCTTGCTGGAAAAATCGTAGGGAGCGCCGGCGAAACCGATTGACTACAACCCTTGGGCAGGCGAGCGGGGGTAGGGAACAAGGTTGTCATGCGGATCGTTTTTATGGGGCCTCCGGGCGCGGGAAAGGGGACGCAGTCGCTGCGCTTGGCGGAAGAACTGCAAATCCCCAAACTTTCCACCGGCGATATGTTGCGGGTGGTCGTTGCCCAAAAAACCGACGTGGGTCGCAAGGCCGACGAGTACATGGTTCAAGGCCATCTGGTTCCCGATGAGCTCGTGGAACGCATCGTCTTCGAGCGGCTACGGGAAGCGGATTGCGCGAACGGCAGCATTATCGACGGTTTCCCACGAACCGTCCCCCAAGCTGAGGCTCTCGACGAGTGGTTCGCGGAACACCAAAAGCCTCTCTGTGTTGTCATACAAATCTTTGTGCCGCAGGACGAACTGTTGCGGCGTTTGGCTGGCCGCGGCCGCGAGGACGACCACCGTGCGATTGTTGCCGAACGGCTTAGGCAATTCGACGAGCTCACTCGGCCGTTGTTGGAGTATTATCGCGAGCGAGGCATTCTCCACAGAATCGATGGTGTTGGAAAAACCGACGAAGTCTTTGCTAGAATTATGGCGGCGGTCGAAGAGGCCGAGGCAGCGGCAAGCAGAAAGAGAGCGTGACCGAGCAACTCGCGGCTGAGTTCGTCCGGTGCCGTCATCATCGACCATGATTCACTTGAAATCACCACGCGAAATCGGCTTGATGCGCCATGCGGGATTGGCCGTTTGGAGGGCGCACCAGATTGTCGGCGAGATGATTCGGCCTGGTGCGACCACCGCCGAGGTCGACCATGCGGTGCAAGAGCATTTCGCGAGTTTGGGCGCGGTCCCGCTCTTCATGAATTATCCGAACTCAGCCAAGAAGAAGCGTCCTTTTCCCGCAGTCACGTGCATGTCGGTCAATGAGGCCGTGGTGCATGGAATTCCCAACAATAAACCGCTCAAGGAAGGTGACATTGTCAGCGTCGACACGGGGTGCCGATTGAACGGTTGGTGCGGCGATGCGGCCTACACCTATCGGGTGGGTCGGGTGAGCAACGAAGTTCAAAGGCTTTTGGACGTGACCGAGCGGACGTTGGAGCTGGCGATTGAGCTCTTGAGCGTGAAAAGTTATTGGAGTCAGATCGCCGAGCAGATGGCCCAGTACGTGGCGGACCATGGCTATTCGTCGGTGGAGAATTTCGTCGGTCACGGTATTGGCCGCGAAATGCACGAAGATCCTCAGGTGCCCAACTATGCGAGCCGCAGCTTGCGGGGAAGTGCCGACTTTCGGAGCGAACCAGGGTTGGTGATCGCGGTTGAGCCGATGGTGAACATGGGCACGAAGCGGGTAAAAATGCTGTCGGATGACTGGACGCAGGTGACCACCGACGGCAAGTTTAGCGCCCACTTTGAGCACACCATCGCGATTACGGCCGATGGCCCCACGCTACTCACAATCGCCCCGACTCCAGCCGAGATGGCTGAAATGGCGGTTTAGGCTGGCGAAGGCGGCGCAGTTTTTTCAATTCTTGACAAAACTCGGGGAAAATCGAATTTTCGACCTCCAGGAAGGCCTTGAACAGTCAGGCCCAGAAGGTCTATATTCATATGTTTCGCGAGTACTCGTTACTCGTAGGTGTGGAGTGAAAAGATGAAAGTTCGAGCCAGCGTCAAGCGCATTTGCGATAAATGCCAAGTCGTCCGCCGTCGCGGTGTCGTGTACGTCGTGTGCGCCAATCCGCGCCACAAGCAGCGGCAGGGCTGAGCGTCGGCGATGTTGATTGATCGCGGTGCGGAGCATCGTGTTAGAGCGTCGCTGGAGGCGCGAGTTTCGTTGCAAGAAATATATCCGGCAGTCGTGTTTCCTCGATTGCGTTTTTTTGGAGTGATGGCAGATGCCGCGTTTGTTAGGTGTTGATATTCCGACCGACCGTCCGACCGTCATCTCTTTGACCTATCTCTACGGAGTGGGCCCGAAGATCGCTCGTGAGCTGTGCAACAAGGCCGGCATTGACCCCAACGGTCGGGCGCGCGATTTGGGCGAAGACGAAGTCGCGCGTCTCGCGGCATTGTTGGACAAGGACTACACGGTCGAAGGCCAGTTGCGTCGGCAAGTGAGCCAAAACATTTCCCGCTTGCGCGACATCGCCTGTTACCGCGGCATACGCCATCGGCGTGGTTTGCCCGTCCGGGGTCAGCGTACCAAGACCAACGCCCGCACTCGTAAGGGACCGAAGAAGACGGTCGCTGGCAAGAAGGGCGTGAAAGACCTTCGCTAATTGATTTTGTGTGAGTCTTAGCGAAGTCATCAATCGAATCACTAATCAGCAATCGAATTTTTTGGAGAACGGCTTACAGTGGCCAAACAAGTTAAACCAACCAAGGTGAAGAAGAAGACCGTGCGTCGCAACGTGACTGTAGTCATCGCGCACATCAAGTCAACATTCAATAACACGACGGTGACGATCACCGACACAAAGGGCGACACTCTCTGTTGGGCCAGCGCGGGCACGAGCGGGTTTAAGGGAAGCCGCAAGAGCACGCCGTTCGCGGGGCAAAGTGCTGCTCAACAAGCCGCCGAAAAGGCGAAGAAGTTTGGTGTTAAGGACGTCGAAGTGAAAGTCAAAGGCCCTGGCAGCGGTCGCGAGAGTGCTATCACCGCACTCGAAGCCGCCGGGTTGAAAGTGAAATCGATCGAGGACGTGACCCCGCTGCCGCACAATGGTTGCCGTCCCCGCAAGAAGCGGCGTGTGTAAGAATCACCGCGCCCTCGTTTGAATATTTATTACCCGACCATTTGCAAAGATTGATTCATGGCTAGATATACCGGACCCGTTTGCCGTCTGTGCCGTCGCGACGGTTTGAAGTTGTTCTTGAAGGGTACGCGCTGCGATAGCTCCAAATGTGCCGTCGACCGTCGTCCCAATCCGCCCGGCCAACAGCAGGCGAAGCGCGGGAAGCAGACCGACTACGGCCTGCACTTGCGTGAAAAGCAAAAAGTGAAGCATTACTATGGCGTGTTGGAACGTCAGTTCCGCCGCTATTTCGAGAAGGCCGAGCACAGCAAGGGCAACACGGGCGATGCGCTCATGGGTTTGCTGGAACGCCGCTTGGACAACATTATTCATCGCATGGGTTTTGGCGCAAGTCGCGCCGCTGCCCGGCAGTTGGTCAATCATGGCCACGTGACGGTGAACGGTCGTCGTTGCGACATTTCCAGCTACATGGTGAATGTGGGCGACGTAATTCGCGTGAAGAATCGGGCCAAGAGCCTCGATTTGGTGCGCGGCATGTTGGCCGACCACACCAGCAACGTCCCCGATTTTCTCACCGTTTCCGGGGGCGACATCCCCGAGGGAATCGTGAGCCGTTTGCCCGTGGCCGAGGATGTTTCTTTGCCGGTGCAAACACAGTTGATTGTTGAATTGTGTTCGCGTTAATGCGGGCGTTCGATTTATCAATCAAAAGAAATGAATCAAGCGGAATCCTGGTTTAGGCATTACCGCAGAGAGGCTCGTGACAAACGGTTCGCTCACAGGGCGAGAGTTTTTACAAGAGCAAACATAATTACAGAACCCGCTACTTGAAGGGGTGGAGGTATACGATGCATATTCGCTGGCGTGGACTGGAATTACCGAGCAAAGTGATTTGCGAGGCTGAAACGTTATCCGCTACTTATGGCAAATTCATTGCCGAGCCTTTTGAGCGCGGTTTTGGCTCGACCGTGGGCAACGGCTTGCGTCGCGTGTTGCTTTCGAGTCTCGAGGGAAGTGCCGTCACGCAGATCAAGGTTCACAATGCTCAGCACGAATTCACCACGATTCCGGGCGTCTTGGAAGACGTTACCGACATCGTGCTCAACATCAAGTCGCTGGTGGTGAAGAACTACAGCGATTCGACCAAGGTGTTGCGCGTGGAGCGAAACACCGCCGGTCCCGTTACCGCCGCCGACATTGAAACCGATGAATCGGTCGAAGTGATCAACAAGGATTTGGTGATCGCCAATTTGACCGAGAACGTGCCGTTTGTCGTGGAAATGGTGGTCGAGAATGGTCGGGGCTATGTGCCTTCCACCGAGCATGGCGCGAACATTCAAGAAATCGGCATCATTCCGATCGACGCAATTTTCAGTCCCGTAAGCCGCGTGCGTTACGCCATTGAAGAAACCCGCGTGGGTCAGAAGACGAATTACGACAAGTTGGTGCTGGAAGTGCAGACGGACGGCTCGATCAATCCCGAAATGGCGATGGTGGAAGCCGCCAAGATTTTGCGGAAGCACCTCACCCCGTTCGTGCAATACACCGAGTTAGGCCCGCAAGTGCATGCTCCTTCGCGGAGCGGCGGCAGCTTGTCGATGGATTCGGCCCTCGAGTCGAAGCTCAACATGAGCATCTCGGAACTGAATCTGTCGGTACGAGCTAGCAATTGCCTCGAAGCAGAGCACATGATGTTCGTCCGTGATCTCGTATCGCGAACAGAAGATCAATTGCTCGAGGTACGCAACTTCGGCGAAACGACCTTGGCGGAAGTTCGTCAAAAGCTGCGTGACCTTGGCTTGCACTTGGGGATGCGAATTCCCACCTCGGCAAGCGCCCGCTGAGACTGAGCCTCGCTAAGAATTGAAACCACTGAATTGAATAAAGTCTGACAAGAATATCCGCTGACGCCTTGCGTTGGCATTTCCTAATTGGCGACCGAACCATGAGACATCGCAATAAAGGCCGCAAACTCGGCCGCAATCCGAAGCACCAACGTGCGTTGCTACGCAACTTGGCGAGTGCGCTCCTTTTGACGGAGCGTGACGCTGAATTCGACGACAACAAGCCCAAGGTGAAGGGTCGCATCGTGACCACGATTGCCAAGGCGAAGGAAGTTCGCCCGCTCGTGGAAAAGTGCATCACGATTGCCCGCCGTTCGCTTTCCGCCAAGGAAGCCGCTGTTGAACATGGTACAACGGCCGAGCGCGGCAGCCAGGAATGGAAGAAGTGGCGGGAAAGCGATCGTTGGAGTGCTTGGGCCAATGCCATTTCCCCCGTGGTGGCTGCTCGCCGTCGCTGCATCCAATTGCTGGGTGATAAGCAGGCCGTCAGCATTCTGTTTGACGAGATCGCGCCGCGGTTTGCTGAACGTCCCGGTGGCTATACTCGCATCGTGCGACTTGCGCAACCACGTTTGGGTGATGCCGGCGTCCAGGCGATTCTGGAGTTCGTGGGCGTGAGAGATCGCGTGGTTAAGCGTAGCGAGAAGCCCGCCTTTGAGGACAACGAGCCCGCAGTTGCCGCTGCCGAGTGATTGTAGGCTCGAAGAAGCGGTGACGTCTGAAGGGTGTGCTATTTAGCAGCGGAACTTGTTCCGCTCTGATCCCGCCGCGAGCGGCGGGGCTAAATGTGGGCAGCCGGGTATGGAAAGCTCCCTCCACGAATTCGATTTCACGCTTGCGATGCGTGATCTTTGCGCCGATATCGTCGCGCGACTTTCTGAGTTTCAGCACGTTGATCTCTCTCGCGTGGCTTTTAATGTTTGTCAGACGCGCCGCAATGTTTCGCACGGGATGTACGCCTCGCTGACGCCGCTACGTTTTGAAGGCGGCGCGGAACGCAAAATCATGCGTGGCGTGAGTTGGGGTGTGGAGCCGTTGAGCGATAAAACTGGCCGCGACTATTTGTATTTGTTGAGTTTCTACTTGCCACGGTTTCAGAATGTGACTCTCGAAGAAAAACTGACCACAGTTTTTCACGAACTGTGGCACATTGCCCCCGAGTTCAACGGCGACGTGCGGCGACATGCGGGCCGCTGCTTCGCTCACGGATCGTCGCAGCGACGCTATGACGCCCAAATGACACGGCTCGCCCAAGAGTGGCTGACGCTCGATCCGCCCAGCCATTTGTACGATTTTTTGTCGCTCTCGTTCACGGAATTGGTGGCCGAGCATGGCCGAGTCGTCGGCAACCGCTGGCGAGCACCGAAACTGGTGCGGCAGTAGCTACAGAACGCCTCATTGCACAGATAGCGGGCTTCATGCCGTCGTAAATCTGCTATAATTGCTGATAGTTGGAGAATAATCTAAGCTGGAGTATCTTCCATGCCATCTTGTTTAATCGAGCAGCGAGAATCGATTCTTCGCATCGCGGAGAATTACGGGGCCAGTAATGTTCGCGTATTTGGTTCGACGGCACGCGGCACGAGCACTGCGGATAGTGATATCGATATCCTTGTGGCGTTGGCAGTAGGCCGTTCTTTACTCGATCAGGTAGGTCTCAAGCAGGATCTAGAAACGCTGCTGGGGCGATGCGTGGATGTCTTGGTCGAGGGTGGGATCAGCCCCTATCTCGAACAGCAAATTCTCGCGGAAGCCGTGCCTCTGTGAAAGAAGACCGCATTTATCTGGCACACATTCGTGACGCCATCGAGCGTATCGATTGTTTTACGTCTGGTGGTCGCGATCATTTTTTGGGCGAGCCGATGGTGCAGGATGCCGTGATTCGTAACCTCGAAGTCATTGGCGAGGCGGTTAAAGGGTTGTCAATGGATTTGCGCACCGCCAATCCCGATCTCCCATGGCAGCGTATTGCGGGGATGAGAGACGTGCTGATCCATCACTATTTTGGCGTCAAATTGGAAACTGTGTGGCAGGTCGTGGTTGATCACTTGCCCCAACTAAGGCAACGTGTCAAAAACTTGCTTGACAAGTGATGTCTTCTGGGTCGTCGTAGCAATGGGCGCTGCTAGCATTGCCAGTCACCGTTGACGCAATGCGGCACGGTTCGTAAAGTTCGCCCCTCTTCTGCTCTCTCGGATTGTCTTGTCTTGCCGGTGGCTGCCGCGCCGGCACGGTGCCGTTATGCCTTCTCGTCAACCTCATACTTGCTGGCTCACGCGATTCGCGCTGCTGGGGATCATGAGTTGGTGGGTGTTGCTCGCGGGTTGCGGCGTTGTTTTGACCACCGCGACGGTAAGCACACCGCAATCGATTTTGAAAGCGGTGCGTTCCGGTCCCGATCGCGTGACGCTCGAAATCTTTCAAGTTCGCGTGCCGGCCGACGACAAGCAACTTGCCGAGGAACTCTGGCAGGCGGCGGATGAACAGCGGCTTGATCTCGACGTTCGCAATCGTCTGGTGAGCAATGGTTTTCGTGCCGGCGTGATCGGCGGTGCCTTGCCGGATACGTTGGCACGTTCGTTGAATTTGCAAAGCGCAATGCCCGAGGAAGAACAGGAGCGGATTATCACCGACGAATCGGCGACGCCGAAGGTAGCCCGTCGAGTTTTGCAACTCAAACGCCGCGAGCCGGCGACGATTCAAGCCTCCGAAGTGCAATCCTCGCTGCATGTTCTGCTCAACACGGAAAGCGGGTTGCAGGGAAAAAGCTACGAAGAAGTCCAAGGGGTTTATTCGCTGCGTGCCGAAAGTTTGCCGGGTCAGCAGGTCGAGGTCCAGTTGATCCCCGAGTTGCAGCACGGCGAATTGCGCAATCGCTATGCCGGGAGCGATCAGGGCATCTTTGTCGTAACACCCTCCCGGGAACGCAAAGTCTTTGACGAGATGAAGATGAGCGTGTCGCTTGCCGCAGGGGAAATGCTGGTCGTTACTGGCATACCTGACGCACCGGGAAGTCTGGGCAGTGCGTTCCATACCGAGCGAACAGCCGGCGTGGCTGAGCAAAAGCTGGTCTTGGTCCGCTTGCTGCAAGTCCCCGACAGCGAGATTCTGGCGGACGTATCTTTGCCGTCCGATTAAGCGTCCTCCGCTTGAGGGTTAAGCGAGTTGTTCGCACTTCTTGGCCCCTCCGCGAGCCGTAACGAACTTGCTATAATCCAACCTCGTTCAAACGAACCTGCCAGACACTTAACTTAAGCGAATTATTAGACGAAGGAGTTCTGCCATGCCATTGGTACCCATGCGATTGTTGTTGGATCACGCCGCCGAGAACGATTACGGCTTGGCCGCGTTTAATGTGAACAACATGGAGCAGATCCAGTCGATCATGGAAGCCGCCAAGGAGACGAATTCTCCCGTCATCGTGCAGGCTAGCCGAGGGGCGCGCTCCTACTCGCAGGATAACTATCTGCGGCACTTGATGTTGGCCGCGGCGGAATTGTATCCCGAGATTCCCATCGTGATGCACCAGGATCACGGCAACAGCCCCTCTACGTGCAAAAGCGCGATCGAGAATGGCTTCACGAGCGTGATGATGGATGGCTCGCTCGAAGCCGACGGTAAGACCCCCGCCAGTTACGATTACAATGTGCAAGTCACCAAGGAAGTCGTCGAGTCGGCTCATGCTCAAGGCGTGTCGGTTGAAGGGGAATTGGGTTGCCTCGGTTCGCTCGAATCGGGTGAAGGCGAACAAGAAGATGGTCACGGTGCCACGGGAACCCTGTCGCACGACCAATTGCTGACCGATCCCGACGAAGCCGAACGGTTCGTCGCCGAAACCGGCGTCGACGCCTTGGCGGTGGCCATTGGCACGAGCCACGGGGCCTACAAATTCACGAGCAAGCCGACAGGTTCGGTGTTGGCCATGGATCGCATCGAAGAAATTCACCGTCGCTTGCCGAATTGCCACATGGTGATGCACGGTTCGAGCAGCGTGCCTCAAGAATTGCAAGACATCATCAATAAGTACGGCGGGCAGCTCAAGCAAACGTGGGGCGTGCCGGTCGAGGAAATTCAGCGTGGCATCAAGCACGGCGTGCGCAAAATCAATGTCGATACTGACAATCGCTTGGCAATCACCGGCGCGATCCGCAAAGTATTCATGGAAACTCCCGAAAAGTTTGATCCTCGTGATTACTTGAAACCAGCCCGCGATGCCATGAAGCAAGTCTGCATCGCCCGGATGGTGGCGTTTGGTCAGGCTGGAAACGCCTCGAAGATCAAGCCCGTGTCGACTGGCAAATTCGCCAGCTTTTACGCGGCGGTTTCCTGAGCCGCCAGACCGTGTTTTCCCCCTTCAGTGGGCGTGATAAAATAGGGTTATGAGCACTGCCCTGCGCACCATGACTGCCGATGAGCTTCTCCACATGCCGGAAGACGGCTACCGGTACGAACTCTTGGAAGGAGAGTTGCATCAAATGGCCCCTCCCGGTTTTCAGCACGGTGCCGTCGGCCACAATCTTGGTTGGCGTTTGGCCCAGTATGTTCAAAGCCATGATTTGGGTCTTGTGACGGCAGCCGAAACGGGTTACTTGATAAGTCATGACCCTGACACGGTGCGAGCACCTGATGTTGCCTTTGTGAACAAAGAGCAACTCGCACGCTGTGGTTTACCGATGGGATATTTTCCCGAGGCACCCGCGCTGGCCGTTGAAGTCGTTTCTCCTGGCGACACGGCGGAAGAAGTGGATGCCAAAGTGCGGTGCTGGCTGGCCGCGGGGACGCAATTGGCTTGGGTTGTTTATCCTGGCGGACGGAGCGTGACGGTCTATCGTTCGCTCGACAGTATCCATGTTCTCACCGAGAAAGATCAACTCACTGGCAACTCGGTTGTGCCGGGCTTTGAATGTGCCATTGCCGATTTGTTTGCCGGCATCAAGTAAACCGTCTTTGTTATTGCGACGGAGCGGACCATGATTCGCCGGGAGGTGAAATTTGCCGACGGCGTGCCACGGTGGCTGCTCATTTCGCAGTTGGAACACGCGCGTTTGAGCGGCGAATTGGCCGAGCGCTGCATCTCGCAATTTGGCGAGCCGAAGAGTTCGCTCGACCCCGTGCGGAGGGAATTGTTGCAGGCGATCTCGCATCACGACGATGGTTGGTGGGAGTGGGAAACCAAGCCGCGGCTCGATCCGGAATTAGGCCGGCCGTTGTCGTTCTTGGAATTGTCGCTCGGCGAAAAACTCGAAATCTGGGAACGGTCGATTCAGGCCGCGCGTGCGATTGGCCCGTTGGCGGCGTGGATTGTGGCGGGGCATTTCAGCCCGCTGTTGGTCACGGTCGGTCATCATGCGGCGGAAGTGCAAGCGAAAAATTGGTTGCGTGAGGTGGCTGGCCAGCGGAGCGAGTGGTTTGCGGCTTGGCATTCGCACAATCCAGCACTGCACACGGTGGAACTTGCCGGCGAAGCGCTGCGGTGGTTGCAACTTTTTGACATTCTCAGCTTGTGGCCGTGCTCGCAATATTCGGTGCTGGGAGAACAATTGCCTTGCTGGCCGGAACCGTATCGCACGGCCGAGGATTGGCCGTTGGTGCGTGAGATTCGCCCGGCGAGTGAAATCTCTGTTGGCCAGCCGTTTCGCATCGTGTTTGCTCCTTGGCCGTTTGCGGAACGGGACATACTCGTGAAAGTGGCGGCGCATGTGGTGCCGGTGCGGCACTATGCGAACTCACGGGAGCTTTTGGCGGCGCGGGTGCCGTTTGTAGTGGAGTGGGTGTTGGTGTCGTCAGATTCGGTCTGAACGCTGAGTGATTTTTCGGCTCGGCTCGTCTTAGTGGACGAATGTCCACAATATGTTGTGTGTCGGTGTGCCGCACCCACTGTATGATGTGGTTGCGCTGGAAAAAGCTCTCGTTTTAGACGTTTTCGGAGGCAATTCTTGTGGCACGACTCTCGAGCGCATACAAGTAGCCAATCCGTGCGGATTGGTGTGTGGTTGTTGGCCGAAAGTCGCGGAGTTGGTTCCGCGCTACGGATTATGCATCGCTAAGCCGCAAGCGGCCGGAAAAATCGTGGGTACCCACGGGCGCAAATTGTTCGTGGCGGTGAAAGGCCTTGGCTCTGGTTTTGTTAGTCGCTTGACGTCTCTTCCGGTGGCGCTCAATTCTCGAGAAATCCCTCCCGAGCGGCAGGCCCAGGCGATGGTTAACCGAGCGGCGAAAGTACCTTGCAACACCAGAGTGTTGGCAATCGTGTGCTGCGAACGAGCATCATTATAACCGATTGGAGTGGCCAATTTTAGAGGCGATTTTCTGCTAGGCGCGGAATATTTGCAGGGGACTTATGTCCCCCGCTCGCCTGCGATGGATTCGCGAAACCGCAAGCGATGTGGAGTACGTTGGATTGTCGGTTTTGGGTTGGTGCTTTAGACTTTTGCCAAGTGGCATCGACGCAACACCGCGAGAAAATTCCGTGCATAATCTGGAAGCTGGTCAACTGACGGTGATGCTGTTGTCGCTGGGGCTGTTGATTGGCATGGCGCGATTGTTGGGGGAGCTGGCCCGGGCGCTGCATCAGCCGGCGGTGTTGGGGGAGTTGCTCGCGGGGGTGTTGTTGGGGCCGACGGTGTTTGGGACGCTCGCGCCGGAGTGGCAGGGTTATCTGTTTCCCACGGACGGGCCGAACTCGATTGTGCTGCATGGGATCAGCACGCTCGCGATTGTGCTGTTCCTGTTGGTCGCGGGGCTCGAGGTTGATCTCTCGATTGTCTGGAAGCAGGGCCGAACGGCGATTAAGGTGGGCCTCGCCGGGATCGTGATTCCGTTCACACTCGGCATTTTGGGAGCGTGGCTCATTCCTCGGGCGCTCGGTCGGCAAGACGATGCCGATCCGCTAATCTTCGCGCTCTTTCTCGGCACGGCCATGGCGATTTCGGCGCTGCCGGTGATCGTGAAGACCATGATGGACCTGAATCTCTATCGGACCGATTTGGGGATGATCGTGGTGAGCGCGGCGATCTTTGATGATCTGACGGGCTGGACGATTTTCGCGATCATTATGGGAATGATCGGCGCGCAGAGCGGCGGGGGCTTGAGCATTTTGCTGACGGTGTTGCTCACGCTGCTGTACGCGGGTTTGATGCTGACGGTGGGGCGCTGGCTGTTTCATCGCATCTTGCCGTTCTTGCAAGCGTATGCGCATTGGCCAGCGGGAGTGCTGGGGTTCATCGTTTCGCTGGGGCTTTTCGGAGCGGCGTTTACCGAATTTATTGGCATTCATGCCATCTTTGGGGCGTTTATCGTGGGAGTTTCGATTGGCGCGTCGCCGCATCTGCATGAACGGACCCGCATGGCACTCGAGGAGTTTGTGTCGTTTATCTTCGCGCCGGTGTTCTTTGCGAGCATTGGTCTGCGGGTGAATTTTTTGACGCAATTCGACCTCCAGTTGGTGCTAACGATTTTCGTGCTCGCCTGTCTGGGAAAACTGCTGGGGGGTGTGCTGGGTGCCCGCTGGGGAGGGTTGCCGACGCGCGATCGCTGGGCGATTGGCTTCGCGATGAATGCCCGCGGCGCGATGGAGATTATTTTGGGGTTGTTGGCGTTGGAGGCGGGCATTATTCGGCAGCCGTTGTTTGTGGCGCTGGTGGTGATGGCGATTGTGACCAGCGCGATCAGCGGTCCGTTAATGCGTTGGGTGTTGCAACAGCGTCAGCCGCATAAACTGCTGCGGATGTTGTCGCCCAAGTTGTATCAACCAGACATGCTGGCCACGACGCGCCGCGAAGCGATTCAAGAATTGGCGGCGCTCGCGCATCAGTACCATGACATTGATATCGAGGCCGTGGAAACTCTCGCGTGGCAGCGGGAAGAAATCGCGGCCACTGGCATCGGCAACGGCGTGGCGATTCCTCATGCGCGGCTTGCCGGTTTGAAGGAGGCGATTGTCGTCGTGGGGATTTCCGAGCCGGGGATCAATTTCGACGCGCCAGACGGCCAACTGGCGCATGTGCTGTTTCTGTTATTGACTCCGCGGGAAGATCCGACCGTGCAACTGGGCCTGTCGGCCAATATCGCCCAGACTTTTCGCAATCCGGATTCGTTGCAGCAGGTGCTGCGGGCGGGGAATTTTACGGAGTTGCTGGCGGCGCTGAAGATTTTGGAATCGCGGTAGGGGTAGACCCAGGGGGTGCCACCCCTGGGCTTGGGATTTTTCGCGGAACCTGTGGGGTTTTGCGGAGTTTCATCTCTTGAGGCATCACATTTCTGGCTGCTGGCTTTTCGTTAATACCTGAGCGGTCAGAACCCATAGCGAGGAGAATTACCATGAAACGGGCCATGTTTTTGTTGGCAATTGGTTTGCCGGTGTTGCTTGCATCCCAAGGCTGGGCGCAGGAAGAGGGGGAACGTCCGCGGCGCGATGGCGCGATGCGTGAGGAGATGATCAAAGAATTCGACGCCGACGGCGATGGGAAGCTCAGCGACGACGAGCGACAAACGGCTCGTGAGGCCATGCGTGAGCGGCGGGGGGATCGTCCGGAAGGTCGTCGCCGGCAGGGGCAAGGTCGTGGTCCTGGCGGTGAAGGTCGGCCCGCGCCGCCTGATCCGAATCTGTTGTTCGATGAATTCGATGCCGATAAGGATGGCCAGTTGAGCCGTGATGAGTTCATGAAACTCACCGAGGTACAACGGGAGCGTCGTGGTCCTCGTCCGCCGCGTGAAGGGCGACCTGATGGCCCGCCGCGCGGCGAGGGTGATGATCGCCCTGGGCCCCCTCCGGGAGACCGAGACTTTGGACCGCGTCCCCCCTTGCAAAATCAAATTGATGGGCCACCCGGACCACCACCCGAGGGAGAGTTTGGACCGCCTCGTGGACCGCGTGGACCGGAAGCTCGTGGGCCACGACCCGGTGGGCCAGAAGGTCGCGGACCTGATCCCAATCAGATGTTTGATCGGTTTGATGCCAACGGCGACGATCAACTGAGTCGTGATGAGTTTATGCAGATGACCGACCGATTGCGTGAGATGCGCGAGCGATTTGGTCAGGGGGGGCCAGGAGGTCGCGGTCCGCGCGGCGGTGAAGGATTCGGCGGACCTCGAAGGGGAGGCCCCGCAGGTGGTCGCCCACCGCGTCCGCAACGTCCTGATGGGGAGACGGGAGCGGAGAGTGAGGCGACTGAGGCGGATGAGAATTCGGCGTGATGGTGGGCATGTGCCAGTCGTAACTTTTCCATGGATTACGCCGTAGGCGTTTCACTCCAAAGCTCAGGGTCGCGCAGCGCACCCTGGGTAAGCTAAGCGAGATGTAACGCATTCTTACTCCGCAGGAGTTACACATTTTCGTGACCGATAGCGCGAGCATGTGCAACCCCTGCGGGGTAGGCGTGGCATTCGGCTGTTGACCCAGGGTGCGCTGGAGTACCAGCGACCCTGGGCTTTGGAGTGAAACACCTTCGGTGTTAAGACCTAGGTGCAAAATCTAAGCGCTGTATTGCTGAATCGCTGCGACGAAGGCTTGGCCGAAGTCGCGTTGTTTTTGTTGGCCGACGCCACGGACGTTCAGGAATTCTTCGCTGGTGGTGGGCTGGAGGCGTGACATGTCGCGGAGGGCGGCGTCGCTGAACACGAGATAGGGTGGCACGCCCCGTTCAGCGGCGATGGCGGTCCGCAGCTTGCGCAGTTCGTTGAACAGGCCGCGATCCACGCCTTCCCAATCGGCTGCAGGCGACTCGCGGGACGTTCGTGAAGACTGGGTTCGCGAAGATGTGGAGCGCTGAGCCGGTTTGGTGAGTTGCGGCGTGGCATTGCCCCGGAGCAAGTCACGGCCCGTATCGGTGATCCGCAGGGTATTGTATTCGCCCTCTTTGGCGAGAAATTCTTGGCTCACGAGTTGGTCGATCCAGGTACGCACGGCCGAGGAGCTGGTCTCCTTGAGCAGGCCGTAGGTGCTCAGGCGGTCGTGGCCCAATTGCAAGATGCGTTCTTCTTGTGAACCGACCAGCACCTTGGCGGTGTAATCCATCCCGAAGCGTTCTTGCAGACGGGCGACACAGGACACGATTTTTTGCGCGACAATCAGGGGCTCGTCCACTAATTCGAGGCCGCCGAGGCAAACGTCGCAGGCATCGCAATTTTCGCGGTCGAGGGTCTGGCCAAAGTGTCCGACGAGTGCTTGATGGCGACAGCCGACGCCGTGGCAGAATTGCGTCATCGCTTGGAGCGCGGCGAGGGCACCCTCGTTGGATTCGGCTTCGCCGTTCTCGATGAGCGTACGCCAGACTTGATAGTCGCGGCCGCTGTGGATGAGCAGGCAATCGGCGGAGAGCCCATCGCGGCCAGCGCGGCCACTTTCTTGCACGTAGTGTTCGAGCGATTTGGGCATGCCGGCATGGATCACGAATCGCACATTCGATTTGTCGATGCCCATACCAAAGGCGACGGTGGCGACCACGATGTCGACGCGCTCCTGGAGGAACGCTTCTTGATTGCGTTGCCGGGCGAGGTCGGCGAGGCCGGCGTGGTAGGGGGCCGTGCGATAGCCGCGCTGCTTGAGGTCGGACGCGAGTTGGTCGACTTCCTTGCGGCTGATGCAATAAACGATGCCCGCCTCGCCCCGATGCTTTTCGATGAGCGTGCAGATTTGCTCGAACTTTTTGGAGGCACGTTTGACTTGGTAATTGAGATTGGGGCGGTCGAAGGAACCGACCAGGATTTGCGGCTTGGTGAGTCCAAGTTGTTCGACGATGTCTTGGCGAATCGCTTCAGCGGCGGTGGCGGTGTAGGCGTGAATGCCGACGCCGGGAAAGGCTTGTTTGAGAATCGCCAAACCGCGATATTCGGGGCGGAAATCGTGACCCCACTGGCTGATGCAATGGGCTTCGTCGATGGCGATCAAGGCGAGCGGCACGCTTTGGAAGAATTCGAGGGTGTGCGAAGCAAGCAGTCGTTCGGGGGCGACGTAGACGATTTTTAACTCGCCGGCGCGGATTTGCTCGGCCACTTGGCGGCGCTCGGCGGGGGTGAGCGTGCTATTGATCGCGGCCGCGGGAACTCCACAGGTGCGCAGGGCGTCGACTTGATCTTTCATCAGTGAGATGAGCGGCGAGATGACGAGGGTTAACCCCTCGCGACAGACGGCGGGAACTTGGAAGCAGAGCGATTTGCCACCGCCGGTGGGGAGCACCACCAGGGAATCGCGGTCGCTCATCACGGCGTCCATGGCCTCGGCTTGCAGGGGCCGGAAGGAGTCGTAGCCCCAATAGCGCTGCATGGTTTCGAGGAGTTGGGGGGCGAAGGACATGAGCGGTCAGGAATTTGAAGCGGGGGGGCGGGAGTTTCAGGGGCTGAGAAGCATTTTAGAGGAGGACCGAGGGGAGCGACAGTTGACGATTTTGCCGGTTCTGCGGGGTGGGTTAGCCGGTCCGCCACGGCGGATCCCACTGCCGTGGACCGTTTTTCTCGGCATCGGGACGATGCCGGCTAACAGCGGGAAAAGTTTGCCGTTGTGGGGGGCGGTATTTATACTGGAAGTACGCACGGAGTCCTTTTTGGAAGAGGCCCGTTCCCGACCTATTGAGCGAACAGAGATTTCATGCGCGGCGCAACTTCTATTTGTGTTTCCTGGAGAATTTTGGCCTTGGTGCTTGCGCTCAGTGGTGCGCTTCGCGCGCAAGAGGCTGGGGTGCAGTTCGCGCCGGGCGTGCTCACGACGATTCCTCCGCAGCTCGACCCCGCGGATACGGTGAGCGTGCATGACGTGGTGGAGATACGAGCGCAAAAAGATTTGCAGTGGACTCCCAAGCTGCTCTCCAAAACGCGGACCCTGTTGGAGAAGGCCAAGGACGCGGAGTTCCGTCGCGACATTTGGTGCCTCGAGTTTTCGTTCAAGCCGCTGCGGATGCTCGCCGTTGATATTCCGCAGTCCACGGGCAAGATGCAGCGGAAGCTGGTGTGGTACATGGTCTATCGTGTGCGGAACACGGGAGCCGGGCTCGCACCGAAGAAAAAAGACGACGACACTTACACAACGATCGAGCAGTCGATGGGTCCGCAGCGGTTCGTGCCGCAGTTCATGCTGACCAGCTTGGACCGCGATCGACGTGGCGAGCCGGTGCGGAAGTCGTACATGGATCGCATCATGCCGACGGCGGTGGCGGCGATTGCGCGGCGAGAGTTGCCCAAGGGGGAACTGCTGAACAACGTGCAGATTTCTGACAAGCTGCTGGAGCCAGAAACGGGTCGGGCGGTGGGTGGCTTGTGGGGCGTGGCGACTTGGGAAGACATCGATCCCGAGATGGATTTCTTCGCGATTTATGTGAGCGGGCTGACAAACGCCTACCAATGGGACGACCCGGCGGACTTTCAGGCGGGGGCGGCCCCCGGCACGGGCCGCACGTTCACCCGCAAGGTTTTGCAGCTCAATTTCTGGCGTCCTGGCGATTCCTACAAGGAAAATGAGACGGAAATTCGCTATGGCTCGGCCCCCGGGATGGCGGGCCTTTACGGCAGCCGCGAAGGCATTGCCTATCAGTGGGTTTACCGCTAGAATCGATGGGCTAAAGCCGGCCGTGCGACACGTTGTGTCGCGGCTAGCACGTAGCGATTCGTTGTATCGCGGCTCACACGTCACCCTGAAATTCTCTACTGCCATGGCACATAAAAAAGGACAAGGCTCTAGCCGCAACGGTCGCGACTCGAATGGTCAGCGCCGCGGTGTGAAGCGATACGGCGGCGAAAAAGTGATCGCCGGCAATATTCTCATTCGTCAATTGGGCAACAAGTTCCATCCCGGCAAAGGCGTCGGCCAGGGCAAAGATTACACCCTGTTCGCGCTCATTGATGGCGAGGTGAAGTTCGACCGCGAAGGTCGGCGGATCAACGTCGTGCCGTTGGCGAGTTGATCGTCGGCAAGTGAACAACATCCGCATAGAATCAGCAAGGGATGCGCCTCGTGGTGCATCCCTTTTTTGTTGAGGACGAAAGGACTTAGGGACGAAGGGACAATCGTCGGGGCGAAAGCGATGGCGAGGAATTACAAGAACATTATTGCTTGGCAGCGTAGCCATGAATTTACGCTTGTTGTTTATGAGATCACTGCGAAGTTTCCGGATACCGAACGATTTGGATTGACGAGTCAAATGCGAAGAGCGGCGGTGAGCGTTCCCGCGAATATCGCCGAAGGGGCCTCAAGAGATTCCCATGTCGACTACCTGAGATTCCTTACAATTGCACTCGGCTCGCTCAACGAAGTCGAATACTTCCTGTACTTGTCCAAGGATCTCGGATATTTATCGGAAGAGCGCTATTCGCAAGCGTTTGAACAAATCAGAGGAGTATTCGCAGCGTTGCACGGCCTCATCAAAGCGGTCAAGAACGACAAACCCGTCTCTTAAAAAAGTCCCAAAGTCCCAAAGTCCCTTAGTCTTTCAGTCCCATCGTCCTTAAGTCCTTCCCACCATGTTCGTTGATCGCGTTACTGTTGATGTCGAAGCCGGGAAGGGGGGTGACGGGTGCGTCAGCTTCCGGCGGGAGAAATACGTGCCGCGGGGCGGGCCGGATGGTGGAGATGGCGGACGCGGGGGAAGCATCATCGTCATCGCCGAGCCGGGGGTCGATAGTTTGCAGATGCTCGTGCATCGCAAACATTGGCGAGCGAAATCGGGCACGCCGGGGCAGGGGAGCAAGTGCCACGGCGCGAATGCCGAGGATATGGTCATTCTCGTCCCACCGGGGACGGTGGTGATCGACGCGGCCCATGATTTCGTGCTCAAGGATTTGGCCGAGGCGGGTGAGCAGGTGATTGCCGCGCGAGGTGGGCACGGGGGGAAGGGAAACTGCCGTTTCAAGACCGCGACCAATCAGGTGCCACGCGAACACACACGCGGGGGTGCCGGGGAAGTTCGCCGCATCACGTTTGAACTCAAGGTGATCGCCGACGTGGGCCTGTTGGGTAAACCGAACGCCGGGAAAAGTACGCTCTTGAGCCGTGTGTCGCGGGCCAAGCCGGAGATCGCCGACTATCCGTTCACGACCAAGATACCGAACCTAGGCATCGTGCAGGTCGATTTCGATCATTCGTTCGTGATGGCCGACATTCCAGGTCTCATCGAAGGGGCCCACGAGGGAGCCGGGCTGGGCTACGAATTCTTGCGTCATGTGGAACGGACACGCGTGCTGATTCATCTTGTTGAACCGATGCCGATGGACGGCAGCGATCCCATCGAGAACTACCGTGCGATCCGCTCCGAGTTGGAGCAGTACGACATCGATCTCGCTTCGCGGCCGGAAGTGGTGGCGGTGAGCAAGGCGGAGTTGCCGGGTGCCGAGGAAGTCCGCGAGCAACTCGCGGAGTCGATTGGCCGGCCCGTGCAGTTGTTTTCCGCCGTGACGGGGCAGGGGCTTAATGAATTGGTGCGGAGCGCTTACACTTTGCTGACTCACGAGCGGCAAGTGACATGAGCGCGGCAAACCGAGCGGGACTGTTGGCGATCGACGTCGGCACGAGCCGCGTGAAGCTCGGTTGGTTTCCGGATGCCGTGCCATGCGATTCTGAGAAGCCGAGCCAGTTGCCGATCGCCACGCCACATTTGCCGCAGCCGACAGAGATGTTTGCTTGTTCACATCGTGAGCAATCGAAACTGGAATTTGCGGAACAACTGGCTTCGTGGCTTGGTCAGTTTGTTGACGACAAACCGCAAGCGGTGGTGGCCTCGGTGAATCCGCAGGCAGCGATGGCGGTGGCCGAAACGCTGAAGTTGTGTGGGTTTGCCGCGCCGCGAGTTCTGCGGACTGAGGATCTGCCGATTCAAGTTGCCGTGAACGAACCGGCACGGGTGGGCATTGATCGCGTGTTGGCTGCGGTGGCGGTGAATCGAATTCGCTCTGCCGACAAGCCGGCCATCGTGGTTAGTCTGGGTACCGCGTGTACCGTAAATCTCATCTCCGCGGATGGCACATTCGAGGGTGGGGCGATTCTGCCGGGGCTGGCGATGGCGGGTCAAGCGCTGCACACGGGGACATCGTCGTTGCCACTCATCACGCCTGAGAATTTGGAACACCGCAAAAATGCCATCGGCAAGAACACGGCCGAGGCGATGTCGGCGGGGATTTATTGGGGGCTCGTGGGTGCGATTGAAAAAATGATTCGCGAGCAGAGCCGTGCGCTGGCGGCTGAGCCGCAATTGTTTCTGACGGGCGGTGATGCGCCACTTGTCGTCGAGGCATTAAGTGCGAGCTTCGGCTCGGTGCGATTGATGCCGCATTTGGTGCTCACTGGGATCGCGATTGCTTGCGAGGCGCCAACGTGAATACGGTCTGCAGCGTGTTGACGCCCCCTGGCCGTGGCGCGGTGGCCGTTGTTGTTGTGGCGGGACCGCAAGCGACTGCTGCCGTCGATCAATTCTTTCATGCGAAGAATCGGCGACCGCTGGTCGAACAGCCAATCGCACGCATCGTGTACGGCAGTTGGGCCAGCTCGGGGGAAGATTTGGTTATCTGCCGTCGCGCCGCGGAACACATTGAAATTCATTGCCATGGCGGTTCGCAGGCGGTGGCCACGATCACGAGCGATCTGTGCCAAGCAAGTTGCATGGAGATTTCGTGGCAGGAATGGCTTGGGCGACAGGGTGAGGATGCTCTGGAAACCGAGGCACGAATTGCCTTGGCCCAGGCCGCTTCCGCGCGTACAGCAGCGATTTTGCTCGATCAGTTTCATGGTGCTTTAAAGCGGGAACTTACTGCGATTCGCGAGCTCTTGCCGCTGGATCTCGCCACTGCAAGGCAACGACTCGATGCTTTGTTATCAACGGCCGAGTTCGGATCACACCTCGCGCGGCCGTGGCAGGTGGTGATCGCGGGCAAGCCAAACGTCGGCAAGAGCAGTCTCATTAATGCGCTGGTGGGTTACCAGCGGGCGATTGTGTTCGATCAGCCGGGCACAACGCGGGATGTGGTGACGGCTTCGACGGTGATCGATGGTTGGCCAGTGACGCTCAGCGATACGGCGGGACTGCACGCGGCCACCGACAAGTTGGAAACGGCGGGGATTGAACTCACGCGTGAGCGACTCGCCTTGGCCGATTTGGTGGTGTGGGTGCTTGATACGTCGCAGATTGAGCCGAACGCGCTCGCGTCGCGTGATGGAATCATCAACGTCGAATCCGGAATACCCGAGGCTAGCGCCTGCGGCTCAGCATTGACTCTTCCAGCGAAGCAATTGCTAGTGCTCAACAAGATTGATCGCGTGAATGAATGGGCAGGTTCGGCAGGCCTCATCGCGACGAGCGCGACGATGGGTGTGGGGATCGACGAGTTGCTCGCCGCGATTTCGGCGGCGCTCGTGCCGGAAGTTCCACCGCGTGGCGCGGCGGTGTTGTTCGCGGAATGGCAGCAGGTGGGGTTGGCCGATGCGCTCGCAATGTGCCGGCAAGGCAATCCGAGTGGTGCGGTGGAAATCCTCTCCAATCTGGTGAATCATGCTCGATGCGGCGAATCGTAGGCCGGAACGAGTTGTACGAGTTCCGGAACGGTAGCGTCACACGCCTGCAAGGCGGAGACAAATTCCTTGCCGGAACTCGCATTACTCGTTCCGGCCTACAATCCGCAGTGAAAAAAGCGTCCCCTGGCCGTTGTTGGGCCGGGGGACGCGAGTCGAAACGCGGGAAGTCTACGGTAGGAAAGAGAAACGCCGCCGCGATTAGTGAGTCGCGGCGGCGTCCAAAGTGCGGAGGGGCTCTGTCAATCGCTCCGCAGCCCCCATCTCTAATCCTTCCCATCAAAGGGCAGAGGATCCGAGGCGCTCTTGGAGGCTTATCTCACCAGTTGGGGTTCAATGGTTGGAATTAGATTGAGTCCCGAGGTGACGCGCTTCGTAGAGATCGACCTGCCGTTGATCTGTTCAAAGCCCGTCTTGATTATCGGTACGTTCGACATATCATAGGTAAACAGTCTGTCGATCGCGCCGCCGGCGCCGTTGGCTTCCACTCTCCGCGCCTTGACGCCGATCATGTTCAGCGTGTCGTCGCCTTCGCCCATTTCGGCGAAAAAGTTGTCGAAGACCGCGACATTGGTCATCACCACCGTGTCGTTGCCGCTCATCGCGCTGAAAAACATGTCCTTTCCGATGTCGACGTTCGCCATGTCGAGACGGTCGTTGCCGCCGCCGAGTGTCAGGGAAAGACCCTGAAACACTTCGAGGTCCTGTATTCGCACAATATCGGCGTCGTTTTGCGAGTCGCTCCCGGCGTCCAGGGTCAGATGCCCGCGGACGGTCGTAAAGCCGAAATTATTGGCATCGGATCCGATATTGATGACATCTGCGCCCGATCCAGACCTTATCGTGGCGTTGTCTACTGATGTCGTTCCGATAACAAAACCAAAATCGGCGTTCTTGACGGTCAGCGAATCGGAGCTTGCGCCGGTATCGATCGACACAACGCCCTGAACTTTAACGCCATCCACCGTAACTGCGTCCTTATCCGCCTCGCCGGCAGCCGAAATCACGCCGCTCTTGATAGTGAAGTTAGGGGGGGTAGCCCCTTGCCTCACGACCTCCGATTTGACGACCCGGACCCCATCCTGCCCGGCACCGGTGCGAATGTCCAGTTTTTGACCGACCTTTAAGTTTTGCACGAATACCTGGTCGTTGTCGCGGGTGCTGAACGCCGACCCTTCGGTGTTGATCGACACGCTGCCGAAAGGGATAAGATTCTTGACGCTACTGCCGACAATGACCTGGTCAGGGCCGTCGCCGAAGTTGATCTGAATGTTTTTAACGCCCGAGAACTCTGGGATACCCAAATTTTGTCCGTTGGCGTTGAGAATATTGGAACCTACGATGTTGGCAGGCGAAGTGATGCCCGTGACTCGGACTTTGCCGTTGGTCAATGGCTGCACCATGACAGACTGGGCGCCGCCGACGCTGTTGCCGGCTTCGAGGAGTACGAGCGTTCCGTCAGTGCTCATCGTGGCGAAAACGTCGCCGGCCATCATTTGGCGGTCTTCGAGGCGTTCCATGTGGAAGCGGTTGTTTTTGTTGAATTTGGACATGAGTGGAGCCCTTTCGAGTATTTGGAGCAAACTTGATCTCCAGGGCACCAAAAGCAGCCCCTGGCCGATGATTCAAGCGGGGGGCGGAGAGAGATGTTACAGGCTGGGAATTTCCCTGTAGGGAACGTCCTCCGTGGCGTTCCGTGGCGGCGCTCCGTGAATCAGGGACACGCTTGCCACTTCAAAAAATGGAACGCCACAGAGGGCGTTCCCTACAGAGTTGTAGACGGGAGCTCTCGTGGCTCGTTCTGGCCTACGCTCTCACGGCATCGGGACGATGCCGGCTAATGCTAGCACCTCTTTGCCCCACAATTTTTTCTTATTCCCAACAATTGTTGCAGGCCAGACATTCGGCAGGGTCGATAAGAAATGACGATGACTGCGCGGAAGGCACAGTCCAGGAGGCTTATCACTATTTCAGGCAGGACGGTTATGCAAGCCGTAAGCAGGGAATTGACCCACCGACGAACGAGGAGTCGGAGGGATCAACGCTAGGAGGAGCGTTCCATGCGAGGGGGGAATTTGAAACAATCATTAGCGAGCGGAACTTCGCGAATTGCGGAGGTCACACTCTCAGCGCTGTTGATGGCGAGCACCAGCTACGCCGATCTGGACGTGCTGGGCACGTTGGAAGCTCCGGAGCAGCCGGCTATTGTGGAAGTTGCGCAAAAGCCCAAGGGCGAACGCTCGATCCTCGTCGCCAAGGGGACCATCGGCGAAGAGCCGGCCAAGCCGGTGGCGAAGCCGCGCGCTCGTCGCCGCTTGGAGCCGATTTCTAAAATTTCGGAATACGAGCCCGAACTCGCCGAACCGATGACCGCGCCGGGACAATCACAACAGATCACAACGCCGACGCTCGAAACCGAAGCAGCCGTTGAGCCGGCTGAGGAACCTCTGGCCGAAGCCGAACCGAATATCGATACCACCGAGGAGCCGCTGGCCGAGGAAAGCGCCGAAGAGCAAATCGTGGCTGAAAATGCCTCGCCGCTCGAAGCGGTGACATTCCACGGGATCACCCCCGGCATTTCGACGCGGAGCGAAGTCCTCTCCGATTGGAGTGATTCCTTGAGTGGTGATAGCTCCGCCGAGACGCTCAACTTTCAGTTTGAAGGTCTCAAGGGGGTGAACGTGAACTTTTCCGGGGAGCGGGTGAAAGCCATTGCGATCACCTTGGAAAAGCCCACGCCGATCACCGAAATGATTACCAGCATGCAGCTCGAAGGGGTGCGGCCGGTCATTGTCAGCGATGACGCGAAGACCCGCTTCACGCAAGCTTATCCGGAGCGAGGCGTCGTGCTGACACTTTCCGATACGGCGGGTATGGTGTTGGCGACCGATGGCGAATCGACCAACGTCCAAGAGCAAGTGAGCGAAGTGCTGCTCGAATCCATTACTTCCAAGCTGTTCTTGCTGCGAGCCAAAGAGTCGGCCAAAAGCAACTTGTCGCAATCCATCGCCGATCTTGAGCAGGTGGTCACGCTGGAACGCAAATCGCCGGATGCGAAGTATCGTTTGTCGTGCCACAATCTGGTGATTGGCCGCGCGGTGACGGCGGAGCGTTATGCCGCCGAGGCCGTCGAGATCGAGCCGCTCAATCCCGAGTTCCGTTTGCAATGGGCCAAGTGCTTGGGCAAGTTGGCCCGCTATGATCGGGCCGTGGCCGAGGCGCGCAAAGTGCTTGAACTGCCCGGCGTGGAACCTTTGCAGCGTGCCGAGGCCCTCGAAGAAATGGGTCAACTGGCTTCGCTAGGTTCGGCGGAAGTTGCCGAGCGCTCGATTCAACTGCACAGCAAAGCGATTGAAATTGCCGACAGCCTGGCCAACAGCGAGGACGTGGCCACCCGCCACGCCGCGCAGTGCATTCTCATCGACGCACATTTGGCGATTGCCACGCAAATCGCGCAAGGGAATTTCCAAGACAAGAATCAGGCCGTGCCGCAATGGATCGAACGTGCGTCGGCGCTCACCGAAGCGTTGATCGACGAGGACGCCAAGTTTTTGCCGCAGCGTTTGCAAGTGGCGGTGAGCGCCCTGGCCGCGGCGACGAATCTCGCCAAGCCGATCAATCCCAAGCTGTGGGTCGAGGAAGCGGAAGAGACGGTGAAAACTTTGCAAGAAGAAACGCCCGACGTGCTCACCTGCAGCCAATACGATTGGCAGTTGGGGCTGGCGTATCTTCATGCCGCGGATATCGAGCATTTGCGGAGCGACTCCGCCTCGGCTAAGAAATTCGGCAAGCTCGCCGAGGCGAAGCTCAGCGAACTTTCGCGGCAACGGGACGAACTTCCCGACACCGGTTACACCATGGGTCGGTTGTATTTCCAAATCGGTGCGGTCTATGCCGTGCATGAAGAGGACCATACTTCGGCCTGCAAGTGGTACGACCAGGCGGTGGATTTGCTGCTGAATCCCGTGCCGGTGACGACGTTGGCCGTGCCGCAACAGCATGGCGACGCGCTGGTGAGCATGGGCGTCTCATACTGGCGGACGAATGATCGCGACCGTGCGGTGGAGTTGACGCTCGCCGGCGTGGAGCTGATCGAAGAAGCCGTCGATGCGGGACTGTTGGGTTCGACCTCGCTGTCGGTGCCCTACGAAAACCTGTCGGCGATGTACCAGGCCTTGGGCAAAACCGAACCGGCCGCGCGTTATCAAGTGTTGGCGCGCAAGGTGAATGGCAGTCTTGCGGATTCGCCGCAGTAGCATTCTTCACGGACCGAGCTTACGATTGACCGGTGTGACACCGCGAAACCGCAAGCGAGAGTCGTTGTGATAGAATTTGATTCGAATAAGTACGGTCGTCTATTTGCCGAATTGATTCCCGTCGAGCGGCTGATGCCGCTGGATGCAGGGTCGCCGAATGAGAATCTGCGCGCGACACTTGACGCCTTGAATCTCGATCTAGCGTTCTCATCTCACAAGCTCGCTGATGTGAACATGGCCCGCTGCTCGTTGGCGGGGGTATGGCTGCTGCACGACTTTCTCGATGAGTCGCACGCGATCAGCCAGCACATCGCGACTCCGACAGGCAGCTATTGGCATGGGATCATGCACCGCCGTGAGGGTGATTTCTCAAACGCCAAGTATTGGTTCGACCGCGTGGGCGATCATCCGGTCTTTGCGGAGTTAGCCGCTACCGACGGTTCCGCTTGGGATGCTCACCGCTTAGTCGACGAGTGTGAACGCGCACTGCGCGACGGTGACTTACAACAGATTGCCGCCCTCCGCCAAGTTCAGCAGCGTGAATGGCAGGCGCTGTTTGATTTCTGTTATCGAGCGGCGGTAGGCGAGCGGGAGGCGTAAGCCTCGCGCATTGATGCGATTTGCTGCGACACGCGAGAAATGCGATATGCAGGGGACTTACGTCCCCCGCTCGCCCTTCTCGCGTTTTCTTGGGCCTTGAATCTGGGGTGCAAAACCCGATACTAGGGGCTACCAAATTCTGCATTTTTACTTCATTGATCGATACGAAAGGCCGTCAATTATGTCGCGTTCTGGAGCCGTTACTTTCAAAGGCAATCCGATGACCCTGGCCGGCGAGGCCGTCACGGTGGGCAAGCCCGCCCCCGATTTTACCGTCCACTACTTTGAGGGAGGCTTGAAGAAGCTGTCGCTCGCCGACCTCAAGGGGAAGCCGACTATTCTGAGCGTTGTCCCCTCGCTCGACACGCCTGTTTGCGCCATGCAGACCAAGAAGTTCAACGAGCAACTCAGCGCGCTGGGCGATAAAGTCAACGCGGTGACGATTAGCCTTGATCTGCCATTTGCGATGAACCGGTTTTGTGGTGCCGAGAGTATCAAGAACATGCGCGTGGGGAGCGATTATCAAGACCGCAATTTCGGCAACGGCTGGGGCACGCTCATTGAAGAGCTCAAGATTCTGAGCCGCGCGATCTTTGTGCTCGATGCCAACGGCAACGTGGCTTATGCCGAGTACGTGCCGGAAGTGGCGAGCGAACCGAATTACGAAGCGGCGATGAGTGCGCTGCAGGGTCAGTTGTAAGTGGCATGTGAATGTCATCCTGAGAGAGCCCTAGCGACCGAAGGATCTGGCACGAAGCATTTCACGGATTATTAGCGTACGAGAATTGAAGCCAGATTCTTCTAGTCGCAGAACTCCTATCAGAATGACATGCTCTAGCGATTAATCGTTTACCAGGAAGGCGAACCGACATGAATAGCTCCAAGTATTTGGCCGAGGCGATTGGCACCTTCTTTCTCTGCTTTGCGGGGATCGCGGCGATTCTTTCGACGCAGGATCCCATCAACAGCGGGGCGGGACTTGTGGGCATCGCGCTGGCCCACGGTTTGGCCTTGTCGATTGCGGTCAACAACTTCGGCGGGATCAGCGGCGCGCACATCAATCCCGCAGTGACGGCCGGCATGTTGGTCACGGGGCGCATTCCGTTTGGCGAAGCGATTGGCTACGTCATCAGCCAACTCGCGGGGGCAACGGTGGCCGCCGTGGCTTGCAAGTTCCTGTTTCCCGTGGCCGTGGTGGAAGCCGCCAAGTTGGGAATTCCGCTGCCGGGCGGCGACTGGGTGACGATGCCCATCGTGCTGGTGGCGGAAGGAATCGCGACATTTTTGCTTGTTATGTCGGTGTTCGGCGCGGCGGTCGATGAGCGGGGGCAGGTTGTCAAGATCGGCGGCTTTGCGATTGGGCTCACGGTGGCGTTCGACATTTTGGCGATTGGAGCCGTGACGGGGGCCTCGATGAACCCCGCGCGTTCGTTTGGGCCGGCGCTCGTTTACGGATATTTTGATTGGCACTGGTGTTACTGGGTTGGCCCGATTGCGGGTGGCGTGTTAGCCGCTTTGGTTTACGACAATTTCCTTTTGGAAAGCAAGAAAAATGGGTAGGTTTCTGGCAATCGTGGTCGCCTTGGTGGCGATTGCGCTCGTGATTAACAAGTATCAGTCGCGTGACAAACCGGCGGTAGAAAATGAGCCGAAGCTGATTGCGCCTGAAAAGTTGGAAACTCCCGCCGAGAAACCGGCAGAAGTCGCGGCGAACGAAGAAGCCGCTGCACCTCTTGAAGTCGCCACGACCATCCCTCCTTCAACCAAAGAGGCGGCTCCCTCGGCCGAAGTGAAGGCAGATGAACCGACCGGCGCGAAGCAAGCCGCGGAATAGGCCTACGAGGCCGACATCGAAGATTTGGAACTCTTGAAGGAAGAAGACGAAGAACTTTACAACGAGTACATGGCGCTCAAGCAAACGGGCGAAGAGAAGGACAAGGGAGCGTTCAAGACCCCCACGGTGCGAAATGTTGCGCTGACTGGCCCCTATATGCACGACGGTTCGCAAAAGACTTTGGAAGAAGTCGTCGAATGGTACGCCAAGGGCGGCCATCCGAATCCGCACTTGAGCGACAAGATCAAGAAGCTGGAGCTGACCAATCAGGACAAAGCCGATCTGGTGGCGTTCATGAAGGAAGGTCTCTCGGGGACGCTGCCGCAACCCGAGCGCGGAAAGCTGCCGCAGTAGCTCCCGTCATTCCCGCGCAGGCGGGAACCCAGGGTGGGAAATTAAGAACTAGGTTCCCGCCTGCGCGGGAATGACGGCGTGGAGCGCGGGAATGACGCTCCTTATTTGTCGTCTTCAACGACGTGGGCGTCAATCACTCTTGCGTCGACGATGGTTGATGAGCCTTTGACCGTGTCGTTGCCTGGAAATTTCTCGCCGCTGGCTGGCCAGAAGCCGCTTGTTTGCACGCGCACATGGTTGGTGAACCAATGGCGAATGCCGACCATCACCAGCTTGCGGATCGGTGGGATCAAGAGGGCGATCCCCAAGATGTCGGAGATCACACCGGGCAAGAGCAGCAGAATCCCGGCGACCAGGATCAGTGCGCCGTCGCCGATGGTTCGCGTGGGGACGACTCCTTGCCGCATCTCGTTCTGCACGCGGAAGATGGCGTGCAGGCCTTGCCACTTGGCAATCCAGGCCCCGATAATCCCCGCTCCGAACACCAGCAGCAAGGTTTCCAAAAAGCCAATCGAGTTGCTCAATTGGAAGAGGATCCAAAGCTCCAGAATGAGCAGGGCGATGAATATCAGCGGTATCAGTAATAGTGGCATGGGTGTCCTCATGTGTCATCCTACGCTGATCGACATACAAATTGTAGTGGCGATCCATTCATGGCTGGCACAACATAAAAAGCGACTGGCCAATTTGTGTATACAAATGTATATTATAAATCACGTCAGAAGAGTAAACCGCTAATCAACGCTAATGATCGCTGATTTTTCTTTTTATCCATTAGCGTTTATCAGCGTCCATCAGCGGTTCCAACTATGGCCAACGATTCGTCACCTGCGCCGATGCCACGCGGCCGAGGGGCCCTCAACCAGCCGGCCAATCCGTATCTGCATGTGCTGCAAGAGATCGATCTGGAGCATGTCGCCGAGGACGAAGAGTATCTTGAGGGACTGGAACGGCCACGAACCGTGTATCTGGAAGACACGTCGCAATCGATTGTGAGCGAGAACGACAGCCCCGACATTGGCTTTCGCTACAGTATCAATCCGTATCGTGGCTGCTCGCATGGTTGCAGTTATTGTTACGCACGGCCGACGCATGAGTATCTGGGGATGAGCGCGGGGATTGATTTTGAAACCAAGGTGCTCGTGAAACTGCGGGCGGCGGAGTTGTTTCGCCATTGGCTTGCCCGACCGAAGTGGCAGCCTGAAACGATCGTGTTTTCTGGGGTGACGGATTGTTATCAACCCGCCGAGCGGCAATTTAGGTTGACGCGGGGTTGCTTGGAAGTGGCGCTCGGAGCACGACAGCCCATGACCATCATCACGAAGAATGCGCTCGTGACCCGTGATTTGGATTTGCTCAGCGAAATGGCAAAGCGGAATCTGGTGCGCGTCGCGCTGAGTATCACAAGCTTGCAGCAGGAGCTCACGCGGATCATGGAACCACGCACGAGTGCTCCGCACGCGCGGCTGGCGGCACTTAAAACTCTCTCCGACGCGGGGGTGCCGACGTTTTTGATGGCGGCACCCACAATCCCCGGCCTCAACGATAGTGAGATTCCCGCGATCTTGCGTGCTGGTCGTGAAGCCGGCGCTCAGGGAGCCGCGTATGTGTTGTTGCGCCTGCCAACCACCGTGCGCGAAGTGTTTTTTGAATGGCTGGAACGGCAACTCCCCGATAAGGCGGAGTTGGTGAAAAGCCGGATACGGGCCACCCGCGAGGGTCGCGATAACAGTGCCGAGTTCGGCAAGCGGATGCGAGGCACGGGACTCATCGCCGACCAGATTGCGCAGACGTTCCGCGTGTTCGCAGCGAAGTACGGCCTCGACAACAGCAAGCTCAAACCGCTTGATTGTTCGCAGTTTCGTCCCCCCAAGGCGGTGAGTGGGCAAATGTCGTTGTTTTGAAAAAGAATATTCACCACGGAGGCACGGAGGTCACGGAGAAAAAATAAGTGTCATTCCGATCGGAGTTTCACGACGAGAGGAATCTGGCTTCAACTCTCACACGCATCACCGCACGTGTTAGCGTGGCAAAGCAGATTCTTCGGTCGTCGGGACTCTCTCAGAATGACATTAATTCAGCTATTCAATCTTCGTGAACACTTGCGAAGCGAGGGCTGCGGTGAGGAGGTCGTTCACGAATGCCGCGATCTCGGGTTCCTGCGAGGCGCGGGGGCCGGCGATGTTGAGCCGCTCGACGTGGTGTGCGAGCAGAAATTCAGCGACCTGCTCGCCGGCTTCACTCACGGAAGTTGTATTTTCTCGTGCGATATGCAAGCACGGTTTGCCTTGCTGCCGCGCAACGCCTAGTGTGAGGGCGGTGCCGCCGGTTGGTTGGGATTGGATCGACACGACCAGCGTGGCATCGCTGTCGCGGACATTCCAGCGAGTGCGTTGGTCGTACTTCCGACTTGAAGTTTCTTGCAGTTGGTAGCATTCGTCGAGCGACCCGTCCTCCGCGAGTCGGCCACGCGGGCACCAGCCGTCGTGTGGGATGCCAAAGCGAATCGCGAAATCGAGCGCGGCGCGATCGGCTCCGGTTTGTCCTCCTGACACTATCGTGAATCCGTGAGGCAAATCCATGCAACGACCCTGGCTTATGGTCGCAAACCCGCGGGGATGCCATCGGGGAAATATTTCTCGATGGCCTTCTCGATGAACTCGACGCGATTGGCCGGTTTGGGGTGCGTGCTGAAAAACTCAGGGGGACTTTGCCCGCCGCCGGCTTCGTCGAGCACTTTCATCACGCCGATCATCGCGCGGGGATCGTAGCCGGCTTGATAGGTAAGCCGCACGCCCCAATCGTCAGATTCGAGTTCGGCCTCGCGGCCATACTTCATGGCGAGAGTCGAGGAAACCATCTGCGCCATCTGCGCGGATTCTTGCGTGCCGCCCAGGACACCGACCGCGCCGGCCAGACCTTGAAACAAACCTTGGCGGGCCATTTGTTTATTACCGTGCCGCGAGAGGACGTGGCCGATCTCGTGACCCAACACGCCGGCAAGTTGGCCTTCGGTTTCCAAAGCGGCGTAGAGTGCTTCGGTGATAAAAACTTGCCCACCAGGGAGGGCGAAGGCATTCACGGTTTTCGGATCGGAAAGGAGTGTGAACTGAAACGCTTGTTCGTAAGGATTGCGGCGATTCGCGCCGGGATTCTCGCGATTGAATTTTTCGAGTTGCACGTCGAGAGCTTCGAGCAGCCGCCAACCGACTTGTTGCACCTGCTGCTGGGCGGCGACTTTTTGCGACGGTCCGCCGTGCATGCCGATCATCTCGGGCTTGGCTTGCAGGCCGAGTTGGATTTCCTCGGCTTCATCGGTGAGAGCCACGCGCTCGGGCTCGCCGGTGACTTCGTTCACGTCGCGGGACTTGGCGTAATAGCTGAGGAAGGCAAACGCCGCGATGGCGAGCGCGATAAGCAGCCGGGCCTTGAGCGCGCTGCCCGCGCCGGAGCCACCGAACATGGGGCGTCGGCCGGCGCTTGCGCGGGATTGGGGAAACGGAAATCGCAAAGTGGAAGTGCGTGACATAGTCGCCACTATAACAGGAATCGGCGGAAAGAAAAGTTCCCAGGCGAGCGGGGTGCGTGAGCACCCTGTAGGTTTCGCGCCGGGGCAAATCTGCAAAGGACTCCCGCTTCGGGTAGGCGGGTACGGGTGCGAGCCTGCAGGGGACTTACGTCCCCCGCTCGCCTTTACTGCGAACGGCGGCGTCGGCCCTTGGGGGCAAACATCGCTTGCACGGCGGCGATGCCTTCGAGCAGGCGGTCGATTTCCTCGCGCCCGTTGTAGAGATAAAAACTCGCCCGGGTGCTGGCCGAGAGGCCCAGGAGTTTGTGCAAGGGCTGGGTACAATGATGCCCGGCGCGGACGGCCACGCCAAAACGGTCGTTGAGCACCTGGGCGAATTCGTGGGCGTGAATTTTTTCAAACGCAAAGCTAATCAGCCCCGCGCGAAATTCCGGCTTGGGGCCGAGGATGCGCAGGCCTTCGACTTGGCTCAACCGGTCGTAAGCGTATTGGGTGAGCACCTGTTCGTGGCGATGGATCGCGTCGAGGCCGATGTTTTCGAGATACTCGATGGCCGCCGACATGGCGATGGCGGGGGCGATGGGGGGCGTGCCGGCCTCGAACTTGGCGGGGAGTTCGGCGGGCGTGAAACCATCGAGCCGCACTTCGTTAATCATGCTGCCGCCACCGAGGAACGGCGGCATGGCATCGAGTAGCGATTCTTTGCCATATAAAACACCAACCCCAGTGGGGCCGAGCATTTTGTGGCCGCTGAACGCCAGGAAATCGACATCCAGGGCCGTCACATCGGTTGGCAAGTGGGGCACGCTTTGCGCGGCATCGACCAACACGAGCGCGCCCACGGCATGGGCGGCGGGGATCATCTCGGCAATCGGGTTGATCGTGCCCAATGTATTTGACACGCTCGCCACGGCCACGATTTTGGTCCGCGCGCTGAGCAAGTTTTTGTACACGTCCAAGTCGAGCCGGCCATCTGGCGTGAGGGGCACATGCCGGAGCACGGCACCGGTCTTCGCGGCGACTTGCTGCCACGGCACGAGATTGGAATGGTGCTCCATGACCGTGGTGAGAATTTCATCGCCGGGCTTGAGATTGGTTTCCCCCCAACTCCGTGCGACCAAGTTGATCGAGGCGGTGGTGCCTTGCGTGAAAATGATTTCCCGTGACTCGCGAGCGTTGATAAGCTGCCGGACGCGGTCCCGCGCTTGTTCGTATTGCTCGGTGCTGCGTTCGCTGAGCGTGTGAATCCCGCGATGGACGTTGGCGTAGTCGTGTTCATAGACGCGCGAAATGGCGTCGATCACTTGCCGCGGCCGCTGGGTGCTGGCGGCGTTGTCGAGAAACACAAGCGGATGGCCGTCGAGCACATCGGTGTTGAGGATCGGAAAATCCTCGCGGAGCGATTCGGGAAGTAGTTGACTGCTAGCGAGAGGCATAAAATATATTTACCACAAAGGCACGAATGACACGAAGACAGCAATTTCCGGATATTTACTTTGTGTTCTTAGTGTCTTCGTGGTTAAATTCTTTTTTCTTCAATTGGTGAATGCACGGCCGATTGTAGGACTTTCCACGACAGCAGGCAGCATTTTTGGCGGTTGGGAGTGAGTCGTGGGCCGTAGAGTTCGAGCATGTCGGCGGCGGAAAACTCTTTCACTTCGTCGACCGTTTTGCCTTGCAGTTTTTCGAGCAGCATCGAAGCCGAGGCTTGACTGATCACGCAGCCCTCGCCGCTGAAAAAAGCGTCGGCAATCTTGCCGTCGTGATTCAGCTCAAGTTCAATCCGCACGACGTCGCCACAGAGGGGGTTCTTATCCTCATGCGCGTGAGTCGCCGTGGAGAGCGTGCCGCGATGGAACGGATCCTCGTAATGATCGAGGATGTGATCCTGGTAGAGTTCTTCGTCGGAGGGCATGGGGGGTACGTAGAGATGTGGGATGGTAGAACTGAATTGAATTATAGAGCGACCAATGCAAGAGATGTTCACTATTTAGCCGCGGGGCTTGCCCCGCGCGTGTTTCGCTGTCGCAAACTACCCGCCGCAAGCGGCGGGTAGTTTGCTAAATATGGAGTTCTTACATCTACCTTCTCACATCCCACATCATACATCCAGGCCCTACCACGGCTTATCCCGCAGGATTTCGCGGGCCGCGTTGCGGCCGCAGGCGCCCATGACGCCGCCGCCGGGGTGGCTGGCGGCTCCGCACAAATACAGCCCCGGCACGGGGGTACGATGGTCGGCCCAACCCGCCACCGGGCGAAAGCAGTAAAGCTGGTGCAGCGGCATGGCCCCTTGCATGATGTTGCCCCCGGTGATGCCGAAGGTCCGCTCCAAATCGAGGGGGCTCAAAAATTGGCGATGCTCAATCGCGTTCGGGACATTCGGGGCATATTGGGCGAGCGTTTCGACACAGCGATCCGCGAACGATTCCTTGATATCGTCCCAATTCCCTTCGGCCAGTTTGTAGGGGGCGAACTGCACGAAGATCGACAAGATATGTTTTCCCGGTGGGGCGATGGTTGAGTCGACACTTGTGGCCATCGTACATTCCAGAATCGGATTCTGGCTCGGCTTGCCATATTTGGCATCGTCGTAGGCGCGTTCTAAGTAGTCGAGCGATGGCCCGATGTGCATCGTGCCGTGATGGTGTTGGCCGACGCCGTCGCCGGGGATGCAGGTGAACTTGGGTGGTTCGCTGAGCGCGAGATTGAGTTTGGCGGACGCACTTGAATAATCGATGCGCGCAACGGCTTCGCGAAACTCGGTGGGGAGCACGTCTGGGGCGAGTAACTTCTCGAACGTGAGATGGGCGTCCACGCTTGATCCCACGACACGGGATTCCAGTTGCGAACCATCTTCGAGGCCCACGCCACACACGCCGTGCTTGTCGGTGTGGATCGCATGCACGGGCGCTTCGCGGCGAATTTCGACGCCGAGATCGGTACAGGCTTTGGCAATCGCATCGGAGAGTGCCCCCATGCCCCCTTGCACGTAACCCCACACACCGCGCGAACCGCCGGCTTCGCCCATCACATGGTGCAGCAAGACATACGCGCTTCCCGGCGCGCTGATGGGTGCGAAGGCACCGATGATTGCGTCGGTGGCAAGCGTGGCTTTCAACGCATCGGATTCAAACCAGCGGTCGAGAATCGGCCGAGCAGCGCCGGTCATGAGTTCCACGGCTTCGGGCAGATCAGCGCCGAGCTTTTTGGTGGCGCTGAGTAAGGACAGAATTTTCTTGCCGTCGCGGAGTTTCTTGCCCCAGCCGATCTTACGCCATGCAGCGGGCAAGGGGAGGGGATCGGGAGCCGCTTCGCTGAGTACTGGTTCAAGCGTTGCGGCGACACGTTCGAGCAGCGCTTCGTAACGGGGGTAGGCCGCTGCGTCGCGCATGCTGAACTTGCCGATCTCGCGCTGATTAAGACCCGGATCTGGGCCCATCAACAAGCTACGGCCATCGGGGAGCGGCGTGAACGACGATGGCGAACGGGGCAGAATCCGCAGGCCGTATTCCTTGAGCGCGAGCTCCTGAATGATCTGCGTTTGAAACAGGCTGATCACATACGCGGCTGTGGAAACTTTGTAGCCGGGCCAGAGTTCTTCGGTTGCCGCACAACCACCCAGCACATGGCGGCGCTCGAGCACGCAGACCTTGCGACCGGCCTTGGCGAGGTAAGCCGCAGCGACAAGCCCATTGTGTCCCCCGCCGATGATAATTGCGTCATACTTGCCATGAGTGGCCATCGTGTTTCACTTCCTTGCCGATGTGTGGTCTTGCCGATGTGCGGATGCGTTGAAGCACGAATTGTAATCAATCGCAGCACGTTTGCCACAGAGCGAGATTTTCTGCTGCCAAGCTCGCTAAGAAAGAAATTTTTTACCACGAATCAGCACGAATCACACGAATGAAGAGATTGTTTTATTCGTGCTATTCGTTTGATTCGTGGTTAAATTTTTATTGGACTCACACCCCCAGCAGTTTCGCGGTGGCTAGCCACATCAGTTCCCCCTGCGCGAAGTCGATCTCGCCGTGCATGCGGACCGCGGCGATGGCGCCTTTGGCGAAGCGCAGATTCGCGCGGCGATCGCCGACCAAGGTGGCGGTGAGCCAAGTCACATCGGGGACATGCCCGACCCAGCAGATCGATTTCCCGCCACAGTTACGCGACCATTCGGCGATGGCCGCGAAGTCGCTACCCGGCTCCAGGGCGGGGAGCGGAACAATCTCGGGTTTCAGTAGTGTGTTGTCCGCAATGAGCTGAGCCGTCTGCCGACAGCGGACATAGGGGCTCGTGGCGATCACTTCGGGTGTGAAATCGCGCTCGGCCAACAGGGCGATCATCTGTTGATACCGCACCACCCCCTCGGGTTCCAGTTCACGCAGCGAATCATCGGGCCAGCGCGGATCGCCGTAGTCATAAGCCCAAGCATGTCGGGCGATGTAAATCATGGAGGTGCTCATCGTTGTTTTCTGCCTTGTAGTCGAGAGCGAGGAGGCTAGAGTTTAGAGCCAGACATATGGCTCTCGGCTCTGCTCTCTGGACTCTCAGCTTTTTGAATTACCGCCAACGCCAGAGGACATCATCCTCGATTTCCAGCTCTTTTTGTAGTACAGCAATCGCGGCTTTGTAGCGTTTGGCGTCGGTGGGATAACCGGCCGTGGGGCGCAGGTCGGGAATTCGCGCGCACCAAAAGGCGTTGAACGCCCGCATGGCAAGCTCACGGTGATATTTGGCGGTCATCGACGCGAGCGCCACGGGAAGCTCCGCCTCGCCTTTCACGCGGAAGCAGATATCGACGCGCGATTCCGGCGGCCCCCAGGCATAACGGCTTGCCGGGCCACTCTCGGCGAGCGTGTCGATCCACACATCTGGGAAGTGATGCTGCAACAACGCCCCGTAGCGATTCCGCCCGCCGTGTTTGTCGCAGACGACATGAAGGGGGCTGGGAGTTGGGGATTGGGGATTGGGGGGAAGGGAGTCGAAGGTGTCGCGGAGTAAGGCAATCGACACATGCGAGAGGGCGGCGCCCTTGGTGCCGTAGTGGGTGGTGAGCTCGTTGAATTCTTGGGGGTAGACGAGCCGTGCGCGCAAGCTCGTGAGTTTTACCCCCGCGAAGACGCAAGCGGATTGGAAGCGCTGTGAGAGATCGGTGATTTCCTCGGTTGTCGCATCGATGGGCAGTGCGCAATCGTAGTCGGAATAACACGGGAGCGCCGGCGCGTGTTGCGCGATGAGATCGCCCCAGCGAGCCGGAGGGTTTATCCCTCCGGAAGATGCATGACACGCTCCCAACCCCACCATCACCCCGCGCTCGAGTTGTCGCAAGCCGTGGCCCGGTTTGTAGAGTTGCTTCGAGTCGGCGATGGCGAGTTTGTTGTCGCAGGCCGTGCGGGAAACAATTGCTTCGAGCCGGCGATAGAGGCAGATTTCCACGGACCGCCGCCTGCCGGCCGCGGCTAGGACGGAGACGCCGAAAGACTCTTCTTTCCCTAGCCTCTTACCTCTAGCCTCTAGCCTCTCCTTCTCCACCCACCACGCGCTGGCTGCCACGACCAGCGGCCCAAGGTTCGGACCATATCCCGCTTCGTCGATGCCGATCATCCATGCCATGGGGGGTAGTATAGCGAAATCCCTTTCGTGAGCGTAGAAGCTCTTCGGAAAATTGCCGTGACTTGGTGCGGCGGATGGGCTAAAATTGTGTCATGGCCAGCGACATCGCAACACACATTGAAATCCGACAAAACCGCGCGGGGCAGAATCGCGCGTATGTCGAAGGGACGCGCGTGCGTGTCTCGGATATTTATGCGTTTGCTGAAATTCAGGGCATGGCTGCCGACCGAATCGTCGAGCAGTTGCCTCATCTGAGCCTGGGCCAAGTTCACGCGGCGTTGTCGTATTTCTTTGATCATCGCGAGCAAGTGCTACAAGAGATACGCGAAGACGATCAATTTGTACGGCTGATGCGTGAGCGTACGGGACCAGGGCCGTTGGAATTCAAGCTCGGCGAAAGCGCGGCTTTGCCCGAGTCGGCTGAAAACTGAACGTCGGAATTTGCTCGTCCTCGATCCAAGCCAATTCGATGTTCAGTTTTTAGACGCGATGAGAGTTGCGATGCGGTTTCATCTTGAGGCCGATGCGGTGGCCAAGGGTTTGCGGCAACGCGGTATCGACGTCACGACGACCGCCGAAGCGAATCTCCTCGACGCCGAGGATGAACAGCACGTCGCTCACGCACTCAAAGAAGGTTGTGTCATTGTCACACAAGATGCTGATTTTCTGCGAATCGCTGCCGAGGGAAAGTCGCATCTGGGCATCGTTTATTTTGCCCAAGGTTCGCGTTCCATAGGCGAGATCGTCCGTCACTTGGCCTTGATGCACGCCTGTCTCGGAGACGACGAGATGCGTGGGCGTGTGGAATATCTGTAAGCTCCAGAAGAGATATTTTTACCACGCTGATTTTATGGCGGCGAGTACGCCAACCACGAATTGCACAAATGGGATTGATACGTGGGATTCGTGGTTGTTGGCTTGGTGTTTCGAGCTGGCCTATTTCAAAATGCGCCACCGCCACCGCCCATTCCGCCGCGACCCCCCCCACCGCCGCCACGGTCTTGAGATTTCAACTCTTCCGCTTGTTTGATGGCTTGTTTTAGCAGTTCGCGGCGATCATCGGTAATTCTGTCGCCAAGTTCTTGGATGATGGAGCTTTCGTCGCTCGCGGAGAGGTTCGCCAAAGTGGCCAACGCTGCTGGGAGCAGGCCAGGAGCGCCATTGATGAGAATCTCTTCAAGTTTCGTGTTAACCTCGGGCCGTCGTTTTTTCATTTCGTGATTGTTGCTGAAGAATGAGCTCAGCGCGCTAAGCGAGTAGATGGCGCGAGCGTGCTCGGCCTTTCGCTCTGGGTTGTTGATGACTGCTAGGGTCGCGTCAAGAATCGGTATGCCACGGGACGGATCGAAGGAGGTCATCAGATTCGCATTGGCTACCCGACGAACTATATCATTCTCGTGCCAGAGCATTTCGATTTGCTCGGGAAACAAATCGAGACGATTGAAGCGTAGATTGTTAATGAGAATTGTCAGAGTTTTGGCGTCGTTCCCTTTGAGTGCTTCTCTTACCATTTCCAGGGCTTCGGCGTCGTCGGCAAGATCGGGTTGACTGGCCAGTCCCGCCAATGCCGCACCGCGTGCGTCCGCTGATAAGGTGTTGTCGGTGGCGAGTTGCTTCAAATAAGGAATGACGTCTTTCCCTTGCACATCCCTTAACACCCAATAGGCGAAATAACTCCACTTGTCGGGATCGGACTTGAGTCGGTCGATCAAGAGTGGCAGCCAGTACTGCCCGGGGAAACCCTCGTTGCCTACCATGACCACAGTAATTGCTTGCTTAAGGTCTCCCGCGGAGCCATCGGAGATAATGTCGAAATCGTACTCTCCGGCCACATCCAGAATTGCTTCCGCTGCTTCTTGGCCCTTACCCGCCCGGCCAAAGGCGGCGAGGGCGTTGATGCACTCGATGCGATTTTCGGTTTTGAGCTCGGTTGTCCACAGCTCGCGCCACTCTTCAAAGGTCTTGCCGTCGTAGAGGAGGCTGGCCGCAGCAGCGTCGGAGTGAGTTGAGTTGGTGGCTTTTTCACCATCAATTAAAGTGAGTTGGACAACACATTTCGGCACTTTCGTCCGTAACTCTATCTCGATCAAATATCGAGCGTCTTCGAGCGAGTTTCCTGCTATAAAAACCTTTCCGTAGTCCGGTCCAAAGTTCACGCTCCCATCTTTATCGATGGAATAGGCATCATCGACAACTTTGTCGCGGTCAGGTTGACTGCCGTCGTAGGCCACAATCAAGATATCGTCACCAGGTTTCAGCAAATACGGCAACCCCGAACTGATTCTTCGTTGTTCTCGGATTTGTCGCCAAGCATCGAGATTCACGGACGTTCGACCGGTGATGACTGTGTCGGCTCCGGCTGGGATTCCAATCACAGAACCCCGTCCAGGACCTTCCGCGCCTTGGCGAATTACGTAGAATTTTAACGGCGAAAGTTGATCGAGGTCGTCGCGTGTAAGAATCTCTTTGACTTGGTCAAGTGATTCGGTCGGCCAAACGTGTAGGCCAAGAAGTAGGTCATATGTCCTCAGTCCGTGTACGGGATTGTCCTCAGAAGTCACCCGTAAACCTCCCGCATAGCCCTCTGCCTTCACTCGTTTAAGCTCTTCCGCGTCGAGTTTTTCCAGTTCGACGCCGAGCAACTTGTAGGCGATATCTGCCGCGCGTTGATCTTCGAGGGTGGGGAAGTTAGCAAAAACAGCAGAAGCATTTTCAATTGTACCGTTTTCTACTAATAAGGCCGTGCCGTTTTTCGTAGGACGAATCGTGACATTGTGACCGATCTTGTTGAGCTTTTTTACTGCTTCATCCACCACTTCAGATTTTGTGGGATGAGGGAAAAACTGGACCATTGTTTTGCCAGGTTCAACCACCTTGTCGATTGACTTTCCTTCTTCCTCCGTGCTCTCCGTGACCTCCGTGGTTAATTTCTTATTCGTGCGATTCGTTGGATTCGTGGTGAGTTCTTTCCCAGAGCGCTCGTCGCCGACGCGCTTTGACTCGCGGCTAACGGTTTCTTTTGCGTTGGTGGAGCCGAGGAATGCTAGGGCCAGTGCGAGTGCGAAGGCCGTGGATGTTACAATTGTGAGAGTGCTGCGCGAGACGCGCATGGGTTCGTCCTCCAGTTTGAGAATGCGACGGATGCGATTCGCTACCGGGTGCTGTGCCATGGCTGCTGAAGCAGCCATGCCAGGAGTATGCGAGGCGAGAGCGAGTAACAGCTCCGCATACGCTTGCGGTTTCGCGGTGTGGCCGATCACCACCGCGTCGCAGCAATCTTCGCGGTCGCGGCGGACCCAGGTGCTCATGATCCATACGGCCGGGTGAAAGAACAGCAGCGACTCGACAATCCGCTGCGCGAGATTCACCGCATTGTCCCACCGCCGGACGTGGGCCAGTTCGTGCAGGAGCACCATTTCGAGTTCGTCAGTGGTCCAGCCATTGAGCGCCGCGGGGGGCAGGAGAATCAGCGGCTTCACCACGCCGACCAAGACGGGAGTGGCCACGCGCTCACAGATGGCAACGCCGACTTGCCGACCAATGTTCAGCGCAATGCGCAGTTGTGCGCACGAGTCGTGAATGGGGCCGTCAGTCAAAAACTGACAAGACCGCCGCAACCGCTCGGCACCAACCAAGCCGCTGGTGAGCAGCAAGAACGTGAGCGGTGTGCCTATGCACCAGAGCCAAGGGAGATACTGGACGGCAAGATTCAACAGCGATTCAACGAAAACCGACACGGTTTCCTCACGCGGTAAGACAAAGACTTTCTTCCCCTCCGTGATCTCCGTGCCCTCTGTGGTTATAACGGTTCCCTTTCCGACCTCAGCGATCTCTGCGTTAAATAATTGATTCGTGCTATTCGTAAGATTCGTGGTGAATTCCGGTCGCTGATGACTCGGCTGCGTGATGGTTAACCAACTCGCGATCGCCATTGGTAAGAGCGCTAAGACCGCGAAGACGGCAAGCGACGTGGTGTAGCGTACTCGCGGATTGGCGCGTTTGAGCGAAACTTTCAGGGCTGCGCTGATGAGTAGCACCAGCGTGCCCGCGGCGAGAAAATAGAGCATGGTCCAGCCGAGGAGGTGCCAGAATGTCAGAAGAGTATTCATCGCACGGCCCTTTATTTGTGAGCAGAGGATTTATGTTGTTGATCGATGAGTTGACGTAGTTCAGCGAGTTGCCTGGCGGTGAGTTGGCCCCCTTCGACCAGGTGGGCCGCGAGGCGGTGGGCGGAGCCCTCGAAGACTCCTTCGACCAGTTTGCGGACCATGCCGCGGGCGGCAATTTTTTGCGTGACGGTGGCCGACCAAACGGCACCGCGGCCGGCACCAGTGCGTTTGACGAGTTTTTTGTCGAGCATCACACGGAGCATCGTGGCGACGGTGGTGGTGGCGACGTCGCGTTCGCTGCGGAGTTGCTCGCAGAGGGTGCTGAGCGACGTAGGCCCGGCGGTCCAGAGGACGCGTAGGATTTCGAGTTCGCCGTCGGTGGGGTGGGGGTTCGAG